>Ga0302320_10001029_pt1 | contig 67061 bp, 60 predicted proteins | sample Bog_T0_3_FD_202130 | JGI IMG/M metagenome (GOLD analysis project Ga0302320, IMG submission 202130) | Peat permafrost microbial communities from Stordalen Mire near Abisko, Sweden - Bog_T0_3 | ecosystem: Environmental > Terrestrial > Soil > Wetlands > Peat | place: Sweden: Abisko, Stordalen Mire...
TTCATTTTCAACTCCATTGGCTGAAAATGTAAACTGCAATTTTGCGGTTGAAAACGAAAAACTGTCAGGGATGTGCCCGGTCTAAAGTGTCAGGGATGTGCCCGGCCGTACACAGGGACCAAGGGACTGAGGGACTAAGGGACCGAGGGACTGAGGGACAAAGGGACTGCTCGCGGATTAGATCGGTGTTCATGAGTTGATTGTGCGCGCGGGGAGGGAAATGATCTGCAAGGCACCTGCGGCGCAGGGACTGGCCGTCCAAGCGGAGGCGCTGCGCACATGGGGTTCGTGGTATCCCACCCATCGCCCAGCCACCCCACGGACGAAGACCTGTCCGTGAGGACCTCGGCCACGCGATGGGGCACCTGTAGATGATCAAGAGGTTGTTCCAATCCGCCTGGATGTATTGATGAGAAGCGGGTGAAGGAAAAGCTGGAAAGCTGAAGTGCGCTTTCCACTTTCCCACAACCCCGGCTGCTGCTACGAGTTTGGAATGATTGAAGTTGCATGAACCCCGGGGCTAGAGCAAAACCACGATAGGTGTACCCAGCGCAACGGCACTCAAGTGTTGTTTTCCTCAAGAAAACAACACCTTCTAGAAAACGCCCTGGGCATGGAAATCGTGGTTTTTCTCTAAGAACTTATCCGTAAATAAGTTGCGCCGACCTCCTGGTCGGCTGTCCTGTGGGTCTTCTGACACACAGGCGGAGTCTGGCGGCGTGGACGCCGCCCGGACAGCCGGTCTGGAGACCGGCGCTACATCACTCCCTCAATTTACGGATAAGTTCTGAAGCCCCAACCCTATAGGAGGCCGCGTTCGGCACGGCTAAAGCCGTTCACCCGACTGGCCCCGCGCTTTGCGCGAATGATAGCCTTTACCTGAGCGACTCACAGACGGTCCCGACCGCCGCATCTTGCGATTCATCGCACTGAAACCGGCAAGACCTACACTGAAATGCACCCCGCCGCGGCTCCTGCCCGGCCAACCCAACCGGAGAAGCTGCCATGCAGGAAGCCGCAACCCTTAACCAAGCCCCGGCCGCGACGCCTGACGACGAGGTCATCATCCGCGCCGTGGGGATTGAGAAGTACTACGCCCAGCCCAGCCAGAATCGCATCCAGGTGATCTCGGCGACCGATCTATCCATCGTCCCCGGCGAGATCGTCGCCCTGCTTGGCCCCTCGGGAAGCGGCAAATCCACCATGCTGCGAATGCTCAGCGGCCTCTCCACACCCACCGCCGGCCAGATCTTCTGGCACGGCACGCCGATCGCCTCGGCGCGCATCAATGTCGCGATCGTCTTTCAGAGCTTCGCCCTCTTTCCCTGGCTCACGGTGCTGGAAAACGTCGAAGCCCCGCTGCAGGCACGCGGCATTTCCGCCGACGAGCGCCGCGAGCGCAGCATGAAGATGCTGGACACGGTTGGATTGGACGGCTTCGAGGCTGCATATCCGAAGGAGCTGTCAGGCGGCATGAAGCAGCGCGTCGGCTTTGCCCGCGCCCTGGTCGTCGAGCCCGAAGTCCTCTTCATGGACGAGCCCTTCAGCGCGCTCGACGTGCTGACCGCCGAGAACCTGCGCAGCGAACTGCTGGAACTCTGGGCCAACAAAACCATGCCCACCAAGGCCGTCTTTCTGGTGACACACAACATCGAAGAGGCCGTCCTGCTGGCCGACCGCATCATCGTGCTGGGCAAGAATCCAGGGCACATCCGCACGGATTTCAAGGTCCAACTGGCGCAGCCCCGCGACCGCAAGTCGGAACCGTTTACGCAGTTGGTCGATTACATCTACAAAGTGCTCACCAAGCCCGATGTTGCTCCCGACGAGGCGCCCGAGCAGCAGGCAGAGCCTAAACCACGCGACCAGCGCCAGATGCACTATCAGATGCTGCCGCACGCGCGGCCGGGCGGCATCGCCGGTCTGCTCGAACTGCTGATCGACAAGGGCGGACGCGACGACATTTATCGCCTGGCCGACGAGCTGAGCTTCGAGATCGACGACCTGCTGCCCATCGTCGATGCCGCTCAGTTGCTCGGCTTCCTCGAGATCGAAGAGGGCGACGCGGTGATCACGCCGAGCGGCACGGTCTTCGCCAACTCGGAGATTCTTCGCCAAAAAGAGTTGTTCCGCGAGGCCGCCACCACGAACATCCTGCTGCTGCGCCAGATCTGCCGCGCGCTGGAGGCCAAGCGCGACCACACCGTCCCGGTCGAGTTCTTCCTCGACATGCTCGACGAGCAGTTCAGCGAAGAAGAGTGTCAGCGGCAGATTGAAACCGCCGTCACCTGGGGCCGCTACGCAGAGCTCTTCGACTACGACGCCGGCCATCGCCGCTTCGTTCTGCCCGACACGCTCGACGACGATATCCCTGTTCGCGAGGATGCCCAGTGACCCACTCTCATCCTCTCGGACGCTCTCTGGTTCCCGCGCGCAGTTGGCCGTATTTGATCGATGCGACCGTCATCCTGCTGGCGCTCGCCTTCTTCTTCGCGCTCGTTCAGTTGGGAAGCTACTGGATGGCGAGGCCGATGCCCGCCATCGAAATCTCCCTTTCTGTGCGCGCGCTGCCGCTCTACGCCTTCTACTCGGTCGGCCGCATTGCCATCGCGTATCTGCTCAGCCTCATCTTCGCCGTCAGCTACGGCTACATCGCGGCCTACAATCCACGCGTCGAAGCCTGGATGATCGCCGTCCTGGACATTCTCCAGTCGATCCCCGTGCTCAGCTTTTTGCCCGGCGTGATGCTGGCCATGATCGCTTTGATCCCCGGCCATCAACTGGGCATTGAACTCGGCTCCATCCTGCTGATCTTCACCGGGCAGGTCTGGAATATGGCCTTCAGCTTCTACTCCTCACTGAAGAGCATTCCGAGGGAGATGATCGAAGCCGCGCGCGTCTATCGGTTTTCAGCATGGCAGCGCTTCTGGCAGCTCGAACTTCCCTCCTCCGCCATCGGACTTATCTGGAACTCGATCGTCTCGGTTGCCGGCGGCTGGTTCTTTCTGATCGTCTGCGAGATGTTCGCATTCAAAGGAACCAGCTTCCGCCTGCCCGGCCTTGGCAGCTACCTGCAAACCGCCGCCGACCGCGGCAACCTGCACGCCCTCGCCTGGGGTCTGCTGATGCTGGTTGCCATCATCGCCGCCACCGATCAGTTGATCTGGAGGCCGCTGATCGCATGGAGCGACAAATTCAAATTCGAGCAGACGGAATCGGCCTCGCGCGTCACCTCGCCGATTCTGACGCTGCTGCAGAAGCCCAGCGCGCTCACCAGGCTGCCTGCGCGCATCTGGGAGGGCGTGGAAGAACGCGTCTATCGCCGCCTGGCGCAATCGAAGCAGTGCAGCACCGTTCAGCCCATCGATAGCGACGTCGCCGAGGGCAGCCGCCTGCTTCCTGTCCTGCTCGGCTCCGCCGCCGCGCTGACCATCCTCTGGGGAGTCGCTCAGGCCGTGCAGATTGTCCATGGCGTTACGGCCGCCGATCTTCGCCTGCTTATCTTGGGCGCCTGCGCCACCTGGCTGCGCGTCAACACATCTATACTCATCGCCGCGCTTTGGACGATTCCGGTCGGCGTGCTGATCGGCTCCAATCCCAAGGCAGCGCGCTATCTCCAACCCATCACGCAGATCGTCGCTTCGGTTCCGGCCACGGCTCTGTTTCCCGTCCTCATGCTCGGCCTGATCCGCATCGGCGGCGGGCTGGGCATCGGGTCGATTGCCTTGATGCTGCTGGGCACGCAGTGGTACATCCTCTTCAACGTGATCGCCGGAGCCATCGCCATTCCCTCCGACCTGAAGGAGGCCGCCGCGGTCTATCGCTTCACGCGCTGGCAGCGCTGGACGCGGCTGACGCTGCCGGGAATCTTTCCCTATCTCATCACCGGCATGATCACCGCCTCGGGCGGCGCGTGGAATGCCTCGATCGTCAGCGAGTACTTCCACATCGGCGACCAAACGCTGCAAACGCTGGGACTAGGCGCCGAGATCAGCGCCTCCACCGACAGCGGACGCACCGCGATCCTGCTGCTGGCTACGGTGCTGATGGCGACAATGGTGGTCACGATGAACCGACTCGTCTGGCGGCGGCTCTACCGCCTGGCCGAGACGCGCTACAAGCTTGAGGGCTGAAGGGCAACGGCGATCGGCATAGGGGGAGCGGATAACCGCTCTCCCCTGCCACACCACCGGACAAGCGGGTCCGCATACGGCGGTTCAAGAAGTTGAGGTCAACAGAGACGGGGTATGCCCAGCCTGTCCGCCCACGCAAGAGTCAGCACCGAGTTCAAAAGCATTCCGCTGTTGCGCCACCAGCGACGAGCATTCACCGCCACCTGTGCCGCCACATCGGGGGATGCTTTCCGGGCCAACAGTTCCGAGTAGATGGTTTGGGCGCGCTTCCAGTGCTTGAGTTGAATCGCCCGCATCCGATGGCGCATCCACTTGTCCAGTTCTTGCCAGACACGCGGAGTTTGCGCCAGCCGGAAGTAAGCCTTCCATCCCAGCACATGAACACGCACGCTGTGACCTGCTTGTGACGGGACTTGCACCCGTAAGAGTGCGCCCATGCTGGGCGCACCAGCAAGAAGCCCGGCCTTGGATGGCCGGGCTTTTTGCGGATCGCGATTGCAGCCTTGTCAGTCGACTGATTGAGTGGCATGGTTGCCGTGGGGGATGCCGATGATGGCTGTGGGCCTGGAACCGGAGATCGGATAGGGCTGGGCCTGTGTGTTCTTCAGCGAGCCCGAGGTCGTATCGAGGATGAAGCCGGTGATTGAGTTGCCTAGATAGTTTGCGGTGTAGACATAGCGGCCCAGCGCGGGATCGACCATGAGCGCGACCGGCTGGGAGTCGGTACTGTTGAACTGGCTTCCGGTGGTATTCACGATGACCGAAGGTGTGCCGGTCCCCAAGTCGATCGTGTAGGCCGATAGCGTATTGTCCTGCTCGTTGGCTACATACATGAATCTGCCGCGGGGATCGATGACGATCGCGATGGGCTCGTTGCCGGTACTGAAGGGACCGCTGGGCAGGAAGCGCAACTTGTTATCGCTGCCGAGATCAAGCACCGTATATGCAATCAACTGGCTGGAGACATAATCGGTCACATAGACATAGTGGTCGGTGGGGTCGGAGGTTACGGCGCTGGGCTTGATGCCGGCCTGCCAGGGGCTGTCCGTCGAGGCAGTCAGCGCGCCGGCAGATCCGACAGAAAAGCCGAAGATCCATCCGGGGTTGGCGGTGCTGGTGGCGCCGCCGGCTGGATTGTAGGCCGTTTGATCGTAGGCGGTAACATAGACAGCGTAGTTATCGCTCAGTACATTTACCGCCGTGGGGATGATGGTGTCGGTAGGGTAGCCGGGAACCGTCAGCGGAATCGGGGTTCCCGCGCTGCCAATCGTGCCGGATGTAAGCGGAAAGGCAGTGAGCGAGGCGGAAGCGCTGCCGGAGACGGCATAGAGGTAAGTTCCGGCGGCGTTCACGGCAATGGCCACGGGAGCGGTGGCCAGCGTGGCGGAATCCGCCTTCGTCAGACCGCCATCCAAGCCGATGACGAAGTGGACGATGGAGTTGCTTCCCTTATTGGCGACGTAGAGATTCTTGTAATCCGTGGTGACGGCCATGGAGACCGGATCCACTCCGCCGGAGGAGACGGGGTCAACGTCGGTGCGCAAGGCGCCGGAGCCGGAGTCAACCGCGTAGATGTCGATCTGTCCGTTGCTTGAGCTCGCAACAACGGCGCTGGCTACGTAAACATAATCGACGGTCACAATATCGCAGGCAGAAAAAAGTGCGGCCACTGAAAGGCCGAGGACAGAGACCAGGAACAGCTGGCTCAATTTGCTGAACTTCATGCGCTTCCTTCGTCGTGGGCCGATCGGATGCAAGCCCAGGAAAAAACCGGTTAGGTTGCCCCGCATTCATTGTAAAAGCCATCGGCGGGGTGCTGCTAGAGTCATCCGAGTCTGCGGCTACTGCGGCTTGCCGCCGTCGTGCGGAACCGCGGCTACGGCCGTCGGCAGGGCGTTGGTGGAATAGGGCGAGTGCTGCGCATTGATCAGCGTGCCGCTGGTGGTGTTCATCAGAAAATCGGCAATCGAGCCGTTGGCTCCATTGCCCAGGAAGTTGACGGCGAAGACAAAGTGGCTGGTCCCAGGATCGATGCCGATGGCGACTGGCTGGATGCCCGAGGTGTAGGTAACCGGAGTGGAAGAGCCTTCCACGTTAGCCAGAGCTCCGGTCGAAGTGATCCCATAAGCCTCGACATTACCGTCCAGAGAGTTGGTGACATAGGCGAAGGGATAATTCGGATCGACGGCGATGGCCGAGGGCTGATTGCCAGCCGGGTAGGGGCTGCCGCCGAGCGGAGTCAGAAAGCCGGCTGTCGATACGGATGAGCTCACCGCGTAGCCGAGTACATTGCCGTTGGTGGAGTCCGTCACGTAAATATAGGTACCAGCAGTGTTGCTGCCGCTGGCGATCGCCGAGGGATGCACTCCAGCTATAAAGGGAACACCGCCGTTGAGCGTGGCAAGCGCGCCGCCCGTGCCGACAGAAAAACCGAAGACATAGCCTACGTTAGGCGAAGCGGTGGAATCGTATGCGGTCACATACAGGTAGGCGCCCGATTGCAGAACATTGATTCCGGTTGGCACGATAATGTGGCTGGGATTGCCGGGCAGGGTCAGCGGCCAGTAGTTCAGGCTTCCATTGGCGACCGGATCCGGTCCGGGCGCGCCGCCAGGGTTTGTGAGGGAAGCGTTAGTCGGGGTGGGCGCAAGAGGAAAGACGCCCACCGAACCCGAGCACGGGTCCGCTGTAGAGCAGTCCTGCAAAGGCTGGTAGGTGTCGAGAACAAATAGATTCAACCCATGGACGGTATCGGCGATAGGGTAGATGCCGGGCGTGTTGACGGTGTTCTCCGGATAGAGCTTGCCGTCGCTGCCGATCATGAACTGAACGATGGTGTTGTCGTCCTTGTTGACCACATAGAGGTTGGAGTAATCACTGGCGACAGCCAGCGCCACCGGATCGCGACCGGCGGAGGGAAAGGGCGAGGCGGGAATCTGGCGCATGAAGCCGGAGACTGCGTTGATTTCAAAGACGTCGATCTGTCCGTAGTTGTATGTCCCGGCGGCCAGCGAGCTGGCCACATAGACGAAATCCACGGTATTGGTGCCGCAGGAGGTCATCAGGGCTGCCGTCACGAGACTGGCAGCGGAGACCAGCAGCAGCTGGCTTGTTTTGTTGAACTTCATGCGCATCTTTCGTCGGCGGGCCATCAGACGGCCGCGCGGAAAAAATCAAATTTGGAATCGAAGTCCGGGGCGGGCAAAGAATGCATCATCTCCGGCATTCGACTGCGTTCTTGAAGAGTGCGAATTCCAATCAGCCTGGGGAGTTGGCGCAGCCTTTGCCCCAGGCATCCTTGCAGAAAGCACGTGTTTAATTGATGCGCCCATCCACCAGGCACCAAGTCGGCGGCCCGGTGAGCGTGTACTGTGAGGGCGCCTTCGACGACTGGGAGAGCGGGGTCAGATTCCCCCCTTGTTCGTTGATCTCCTGGGCGGTCACCGTTGAATCGTTGAAGTTGGCCTCATAGAAGTACTGATTCGAGGGATCCTCGACCATGCATTGAGGGTTGCCGCCGGTGCCGAAGCCTATCGGCGTACCTGCCATTTCGGTGGGCTGGAAGGGAGAGTTGATCACGTAGCCGGTAATGCCGCCATCGGCGGTATTCGTGCTGCTGACCCCTGACCGGTTGGCCACATAGAACCATCTGCCCTTGTTTTCTTCGAAACCGACAATCGGATTGGATTGGTTGGCATCGTCCGGGAAGGGACCGCTGGATGCCGCCACGATAGCACCGTTGCCTGTGACCTGGTAAGGCACGATCTGGCTTTGGGAGGCAACCGATCCACCCACGGTCAGCGGCTCGTTATCCAGCACGAGGTCGTAGACGCCAAGGCCAATGACGGCAGTTCCCTGAGAGATGCTCAGAGGCTGGGCGCTGTTCTGGTTCACCGTCAACTGCCCGCCAACGGAGTTGTACGTGTATGGAAAGGCAACTGAGCCGCCGGTGAAGGGATAGGCCGCGGAGGCGGTTGTGGCAGAGCCACTGAGCGTCAGGAGGATTGAATTGCTCAGAGTGAAGTCAACAGGGTTGGCGGGAACCGGGAAGTAGGTCAGGTTCTGCGTGCCGCTGGCCGCGGTGGTCACCTTCACGGTCGAGTTCGCAAGAAGGCTCAAGCGGCCCGTGGTCGAGTTGACCAAAAAGGCGGTGATGTCGCCGCAAGTGGAGACGCCGAGCAGGGCTTGCGTGCAGCCGTTCGCCAGGGCGGGCTCGCTCTGGTTGTAGTTGTCCGGCGAGTCGTGTTCAAGCACGTAAATGTAGCTTCCGGTCGGGTCGGCGATCATGCGGAAGGGGTTGAATCCCTGCGTGGTATAGGTCGCCTGCGAGGTGAGCGCGCCGTTGGCGCCCACGATGAACTGGGTGATATTGGCGTTCTGGCAGGGAAACGCTGTGCTGCATTCTGTTTGGCCGGACTGGGGTACGCCCCGGTTCAGGACGTAGAAAAAGGTGCTGTTGTCGATCAGGACGGCGCGCACGGGATTGGCACCGCCGGAGGAGACCGGCATGGTGGCAATGGGGGTCAGAAAGCCCGTATTATGGTCGATCTTGAAGCCGCTGACGATGCCGGTTCCACTCGTTCCGGAGGTCTGAGTCCCCGTCACATACAAATAGCCTACCGAATAATTCTCAATGCAAGACGTAACGCAGAGGAGAGCGCCGGCGGAGAGAGCGCTCATCAGAAGGGCCTTGCGGAAATTCGTGAACTTCATGCGATTCCTTCATCCTGGTCAGGCGTACGCCGCCAAGTTTGCTAGTTCCACAGCAGAGCTGGGTTGGGACGGGTCCCTGTTGCATTGTAAAAGCCCAGGGCGGGTTATGCCTAGTTTTGGCCTGGAACGATGGAAAAACAGAACAAATATCCTCTTGGACCCTCACTGGATGCGCCGATAAAACAGCCGTCCCGCGAAAGGGAAGAGAAGAAACCGGCCAGACCTTGGGGTTTGGACGCGGCAGACGGGGGAAAGGTCAACGCGCGGAGTCGAGGAAAAGAAGGCTTCCCGCGCCCGATTGACCTGCCGCCGGAGGCCGTGTCTTGCTCTTGCAGCAAACACGGCTCCCAGCGGCGGAGTGAAAGGAATCCTCCGGACGGAATCACCAGACCCGGCAGGAGTTGACCGGGGCCATCGGCTGGCCCTGGGTGCAGCCAAAAGCCTTGCCGAACTGGTCGAAGTTCTGCACTGTGCCGTTGACGCGCCAGCGCGCGGGCGAGTGAGGGTCGGTAAGCGCCATCCGCCGTGTAAACTGCTCGGTCTGGTTCGCGCACCACAACTGGGCAAAGCCGAGGAAGTAGCGCTGCGCCTCGGAATAGCCGTCAATCTTCTCGTCGATCGATTTCTTCTCGTCCGCCAGCGTATCCAGCAGAGCCATGTAGGCGAGGCGCAGACCGCCATTGTCGGCGGTGTTCTCGCCCAGCGAGAGTCTGCCGTTCAGCTTCTGCGCGGGCAGGTCATCGTGCGCCGGGGCGGCCTCAAAGCCGCTGTACTCATTGGCCACGCAGTCCTCGCGCTCGCTGAAGGCCTTGCGATCTTCGGCCGTCTGCCACTCGCGCAGGTTGCCGTGTCCGTCGAACTGCGAGCCCTCGTCGTCGAAGCCGTGGGTCATCTCATGGCCGATGACCATGCCGATGGCGCCAAAGTTCACCGCCGGATCGATGGTGAAATCAAAGAAGGGCGGCTGCAGGATGCCGGCCGGGAAGTTGATGTCGTTGAAGGAGGGATCGTAGTATGCGTTGACCGTGGGCGGCGTCATGCCCCACTCCTTCTCGTCCACCGGCTTGCCCAGATGATCGAAGTTCCACTGCTCCTCGAAGACCGCGCTGCGGCGCAGGTTGCCGAGCAGATCGTCGCGCTTCACCTTCAGCGCCGAATAGCTGCGCCACTTCTCCGGGTAGCCGATCTTGTTGCGGATCAGCGCCAGCTTCTCTTCAGCCGCTTTTTTCGTCGCGTCACTCATCCAGGGCAGCGTTCTCAGGTCGTCGCCCAGCGCCTTCTCCAGAGTGGCCACCAGTTGATCCATGCTGGCCTTGGCCGCGGGCGGAAAGTGCAGCTTGACCCAATCCTGGCCCACCGCCTCGCCCAGCGCGCTGTCAGTCATCGAGGTGCAGCGCTTCCAGCGCGGCGTGGGCTCCTTTTGCCCGTTCAGCGTCTTGCCGTAGAAGGCGAAGTTCTCGTCGAAGAAGGCCTTGGGCAGGTTGACGGCCGCCGCGTGCAGCGAGTGCCAGCGGAAGTATGCCTTCCAGGCTTCGACCGGCTCCTTGGCGACCAGTTCATTCAAACCCTTGAAGAAATCCGGCGTTGCGACATTCAGGGAGTCAAAGGGACGGATCTTGACGTCGTTGAAGTAGACCGAATAATTGAAATCCGGGGTCAGCTTTTGCAGATCGGCGACCGTTTGGATGTGGTAGACCTTCACCGGATCGCGCAGGTCGGTGCGCGTCATTGAGGCCTTGGCCAGCGCGGTCTCAATCTCCATCACCGCTGCGGCCTCCTGCGCGGCCTTCTCCGGCGCATCGCCAGCCAGCGTGAAGAACTTCGTCATGTGGGCAATAAACTGCTGGCGAATCTCTTTGAAGTGCGGATTGTCCACGATGTAATAATCACGATCGGGCAGCGAGAGGCCGGCCTGGCTGATGGTGGCAATCTGCTTGCTCGAGTCCTTTTCGTCCTGCTCCACGTCGAAGCTGAACAGCGGCGCGGAGCTGCCTTCGCCCTCCAGTTCGCCCATCAGCTGAGCCAGCTTGCGCGTGTCCTTCAGCGCATCGATGCGCTTGAAGGCGCCATCGAGCGGCTTCAGTTCCCTCTCTTCGATCAGGCCGGTATTCATGCAGGCGGCAAAGAAGTCGCCATACTGCTTTTCCAGCGCGCTCGTGGGATGGCTGGCCGCCGCGTCCAACTCCTGCCAGAGCAGATAGCGGTTGCGCTCTTCGAGCAGCGAGAAGGAGCGCTCCCAGCGCACCTGGTCGCCGGGGATGGGGTTGTTCTTGATCCAGCTCCCGCAGGCATATTGATAGAAATCCACGCAGGGATCGACACTCTTGTCGATGGCAGCCGGATCGAAGCTCTTCGCCGCCGAGACGGGCGCAGGCTTCGAGGCATCCGGCGTCTGCGCCGCAAGCGCGGCCGCGGCCAGAAGCAGCATGGGAGCATAGCGTAGCAAATTCATTGGGGAGTCCTCCTCAAGAGAACGCGGATCGCTGGGTGCAGCGCGCAGACCGAACTGCGGCAACTCTCTCTTTCCGGAGCCGCCGACCCTCTACGAACAGCGCTGCTTAGGAGGCTACCACGGCGGGGGCGACAGCCGCATGACAGATCTCCGCCAGCCGCCCGATGCCCTCGCGAATCTGCTCCGGGGTTGCGTTCGAGAAGTTCAGCCGCATAAAGCGCTGTCCGCTGGCGTCGGGGAAAAAATCTCGTCCCGGCACAAAGAGAACCTTGCGCTTGAGCGACTCCATCATCAGCTCACAGGTATCGATTCCTTCAGGGCAGGTCACCCAGAGAAACATTCCCCCTTCGGGATGAGTCCAGGTAAAGCCAGGAGGCATCGTCTCCCGGAGCGCCGCGTCCATAATCGCAAAGCGCTCGCCATAGGCTCTCCGGATGCGCTCGACGTGAGCCTCGCTGTCGAAGCTGGTCAGGTAGCGATGAGCAATTCGCTGGTCCAGGCTCGATGTATGCAGATCGGCCGCCTGCTTGACGATCGTCAGCTTGCGGCGAATCTCCTCTGAAGCCACCACCCAGCCGATACGCAGCCCCGGCGCGATGGTCTTCGAGACGGTGCTCTGATAGATCACCAGGCCTTCTGTATCCAGCGATTTGATCGGAGCAATAGGCTCCCCGGCATAACGCAGCGCGCCGTAGGGATCGTCCTCGAAGACAATCAACCCATAATGCGCGGCGATCTTGTAGAGCTTCTTGCGCCGCTCGGCGGTCAGCGTCAGGCCGGAGGGATTCTGAAAGCTGGGAATCGTATAGAGAAACTTCGGCCGCTCGCGCTCGATCAGCTCCGGCAGCGCCTCTGGAATCAATCCGTCCTCGTCCGTGGGTGCGGCGGCAAAGCGCGCCTCGCAGACTTGAAAGGCCTGCAGGGCGGCCATATAGGTTGGGCTCTCGGTCAGCACGCAGTCGCCCGGATTGAGGAAGATCTTTCCGGCCAGATCCAGCGGCTGCTGTGAACCGGTGGTGATGAGAATATCGTCGGCTGTACAATCGATTCCGCGTTTGCGCGACTCCTCGGCAAAACACTCGCGCAGCGGCGCGTAGCCCTCGCTGGGCCCATACTGCAACGCGCCCGCTCCACCCTCGCTCAGCACGCTCACCGCGGCGGCCGAAACCTCGGCCACGGGAAACAGCTCCGGTGCGGGCAGCCCGCCGGCAAAGGAGATGATGTCGGCCTGCTCGGTCACCTTGAGGATCTCGCGAATTGTTGAAGGGCGCATTGCGCTCATGCGGCGAGCAAATTGAATCTTCATTCCTCTTCCTTGCGATAATCTCTGGTTTTTACAGCGCAATCCTGCAAATCTTTGTCCTGTAAGTTTATCAGAGCGGGGATGCGCGGGCCTTCCAATTGGATGGATGTGCATGGATGGATTGGGCCTTCGCGCCTCCGCGCTGTTACACTTGCAGTGCAGGCAGATGCATTCCCAAGGTTGGTTTGAACTGCTGCCGGCATTCAGTTGATTGAGCTTCTACCATCGATATGATTGAACTTCTACCATCTATTTTATCCGCCGATTTCGCCCATCTGGCCGATCAGGTAGCCGCGGCCGAGCGGGGCGGCGGCACAGTCATCCACGTGGATGTGATGGACGGGCATTTTGTGCCCAATATCACCATCGGTCCGCCTGTGGTGGCGAGTCTGCGCAAGTTCACTCGCCTGCCGCTGGACTGCCATCTGATGATCACCAATCCAGACGAGTTCATTCCCGCCTTTGCCGCGGCCGGCGCCAACTGGGTAAGCGTCCACTATGAGGCCTGCCGCCACTTGCACCGCTCGCTGGAACTGATTGTGGAGCATGGGATGAAGCCGGGGGTGGTGGTGAATCCGGCAACGCGCGTCGAACTGCTCAAAGAGATTCTGCCGATGGTTCACCACGTTCTGGTGATGAGCGTCAATCCGGGCTTCGGCGGGCAGGAGTTTATTGAGTTCTCGCCGGAGAAGATCCGCCGACTGGCCCAGATGCGGCGTGAGCTGGGGCTGGCGTTTAGAATCGAAGTGGACGGCGGCGTGGCTCACGATACGGTGGATCGGATCGTCCAAGCGGGAGCGGAACTGCTGGTGGCCGGCAACGCCGTCTTTGGCGCGGGTGAGCCGGAGCGGGATGCGCGGGCGCTGCTGTTGGCGGCGCGTGCTGCCGAGAGCGCATAGGATTCTGAAGAGCTGGGAAGGGAGGCGCGGCCGCCGATGGGCTGCGCTTTCGCAAAGAGGTTTTATGAGCCGTTTGACCAAGACGTTAGCCGCGGTTTCATTGGCGGCGCTGCTGCTGGGCACTGTTGCCGCCCAGGCCAAAGAGAAGAAGCCGAAGCACAAGAAGAACGAGGATTTGAGCGCGAATCCGCTGGCGGGCGTCAACTCCAAGCAGCCCGACAAGGAGCTCTTCGACCGCGCGATGCTGGAATTGAAGAAGAGCCGCTATGACGTGGCGCGCCTGGACTTGCAGACACTGCTGAACACCTATCCGGATTCGGAGTACCGGATGCGGGCCAAGCTGGCGGTCGGCGACGCGTGGTTCCAGGAGGGCGGCGAGGCGGCGCTGACGCAGGCCGAGGCCGAGTACAAGGACTTCATCACCTTCTTCCCCGATGCGCCCGAGGCGGCCGAAGCGCAGATGAAGGTCGGCGACATCTACTACCAGCAGATGGAGAAGCCGGACCGCGATCCGCAGAACGCGGAGAACGCGGAGCGGGAGTACCGGGCAATGATCAACATGTTCCCCGACTCGTCGCTAGTGCCGCGGGCCAAGCAGAAGCTGCGCGACGTGCAGGAGGTTTTGGCGGAGCGGGAGACGGATATCGGGCTCTATTATGAGAGCCGGGAGAATTTCTCCGCCTCGATTGCGCGTTTGCAGACAGTGGTGGACACTTATCCGCTCTACTCGAAGAGCGACCAGGCGCTGATCGGAATCGGCGACGTCTTGGCGACCGAGGCGCGGCGTGTGCGTGTGGTACCGAATATCCCCAGCGCGGTCAAGGAGCGGATGATCGCGGTCTATCAGGACCGGGCAGCGGATGCGTATGCGAAGGTGATCACGCGCTATCCGATGGCGCCGCACGTCGAGGATGCGCGCGACCGGCTGGTGGCGATGAACCGGCCCGTGCCGGAGCCCACTGAAGCGGCGATCGCCGAGAGCGAGGCGGAGGAAGGCAGCCGCCAGCCGCTGCGCTTCACATCGAAGACCTTCGACATCATCAAGCGCGGGCCTTCAGTGGTGGAGGCGGTTCATGTCGGCGAGCCGAGCATGGAAGACGCCAAGCGCACGCTGGCGCCGGATGTGACCAAGCAGAGTATGCAGGTTTATTACGACGCTGTGAACTACGGCAAGCCGGCGGCGGCGGCGGGCGCGGCAACACCAACGGGCGTCAACGAGCCGCCGCGCAGCGACCAGCCTTCGCAGGCGCCGTTGCAGATGGAGCATCCGTCGGGCGGTACAGGCGTAGGTGTGCAGGTGGTCAGCGCGCCGGCGGCCGATCCGAATGCGGTCATCAAGCCGGTCGGTCCGGCCAATACCGCGGTGCCAGCGGCTGAGAAGCCGGCCGAGGCTCCGGATCAGGTGAACGAGGTCAAGGCTGGGACAACCACGGCTGCGGCGAACGCTGCCGACGCGAAGAAGCGGAAGGCCGATCTCAGCGATGAATCGTCCAGCAAGAAGAAAAAGAAGAAGGGGCTGGGCAAGCTGAACCCGTTCTAAGGTTGCAAGGGATCAGGGGCGCGCCATTCGAGAAAAATCCGCGGACGCGCTGGGAGTGAAAGAACCAACGAAGGAGTTCCACCCATGAAGCGCACGCTTGTACTCGCCGCCGCACTGGCCTCGGGGATCGCCCTGAGCGCCGCCGCTCAGACCCTGCCCGCGCCCTCGGCCGCACCAGAGCCCGCCGGTCCGGCCAAGATTGCCGTGATCGCCTTCCAGGCGGCCGTTGCCAAGACCAACGAGGGCCAGCATGACTTTGCCGTGCTGAAGACGAAGTATGCGCCGCAGGAAGAGCAGCTTAAGAAGTTGAGCGATGAGATTGACGCGCAGAGCAAACAGTTGCAGGCGCAGAGCGACAAGCTGAGCGACGCCGAGCTGGCCAGCCGCAGCCAATCCATCGAGGACAAGAAAAAGCAGTTGCAGCGCGGCTCTGAGGATGCGCAGAGCGCCGTCAACAACGAGATGCAGGAGATCTACAATCGTGTGGCCGCAAAGGTCTACGATGTCATGGTTGCTTATGTGCGGCAGCAGGGATACACGCTGGTGCTGGATGTCTCGGCGCAGGAGAATCCAGTGCTCTACGCCAACGATTCGACCAATATCACCCAGGCGGTGATCGACGCCTACAACACGAAGTCGGGCGTAAGCGCGCCGCCGCCCGACGCTCCCGCAGCACCAGCGCCCAAGCCGGCTGCAAGGCCCGCGTCCACGCACTGATGCTGTCGAAGTTCGCAGGATACGAAGGGCTCCGCCTCGGTGGGGCCCTTCGTATTTTCACAATCGGCCTCTTCCGCCTGATTGACGGGGTCGGTTGGCCTTCCTATAATCGAAGAGCATCTTGCTGACGTCTGCGTCCGCTTCTTTATTTGGCCCAGCGAGGGGCGGCACGATGCCGGCCAGCGCAGAACGGGCGGAAAACGATAGAGAGGTTTCTTCGGAGTCAGGCCTTGATTCGCGCAGGAACACAGGACAGACCTACAGAAATTCCGAAGGAGTCTTTTTTCAGATGAAAAGAACGATTGCTTTGCTCACACTGGCCTCGGGAATTGCCCTGAGCGCCGCCGCCCAAACATTGCCTACCCCGGCCGCCGCAGCTCCCGCTGGCCCCGCCAAGATTGGCGTCATTGCCTTCCAGGCAGCCGTGACGCAAACCAACGAAGGCCAGACCAGCTTTGGCAACCTGCAGAAAAAGTATGGCCCCAAGCGCGATCAACTGCAGGCGGTCAACGCCGAGATCACCGAACTGACCAAGCAGTTGCAGGCACAGAACGACAAGCTGAGCGATGCCGAGAAGGCCAGCAAGGCCAAGGTCATCGAAGAAAAGCAAAAGCAGTTGAAGCGCGATGCCGAAGACGCCGAGGATGACTACAAGAAGGATAGCCAGGAGATCTTCAATGGTCTTGCCTCCAAGGTTTATGACGTACTGGTCAGCTATGCGCAGCAGCAGGGCTTCACGCTGATCCTGGATGTCTCCGCGCAGGAGAATCCGGTGCTCTATGTGAATGAGACGACCAACATCACCAAGGCGGTCATCGACGCCTACAACGTGAAGTCGGGCGTGCCCGCGCCGCCAGTGCCTGCTGCCGCCGCGCCCAAGCCGGCTGCCAGACCCGCCGCCGCGCACTAAGTTACTGGCGCTTATGGCTCACAGAGGCTCCGCATTTGCTTGCGGGGCCTTTGTTGTGCGCCTGCGAGACGCGGGCGGAAGAACTGTTGCGCTCCGAGGCATGGATTGCGCGAGCGGCGGGGTGGGCGGATCTGTGGAAATAATTGTGGATTACTTCCTTGAAATCCGCTAAAAATCTGAGAAATCTTCTCTTGCCAAAGTCTGTTCTTTTCTGCTAGAAGATGCAACTCTTTATTTATCAGTCATTCCTAGGAGAGCGCCATCGGAGGCGCGCGAAGGGCGTCCGGCAAGAAACATGGCAAAGGCGGACGAGTGTTATCCACAAAAGCGCATGAAATAAATGTGAATCAGCTCACAGATTCAAGGTCACTTCTGCGCGTCTTCGCCGATGCGCAGCACGGCCAGGAAGGCCTCCTGGGGGATGTCCACCTTTCCGATGCGCTTCATGCGCTTCTTGCCTTCCTTCTGCTTTTCCAATAGCTTGCGCTTGCGGCTGATGTCGCCGCCGTAGCACTTGGCAATCACATTCTTGCGCAGTGGGCTGACGGTCTCGCGGGAGATGATCTTGGCGCCGACGGCGGCCTGGATGGCGACCTCGAATTGCTGGCGCGGGATCAGCTCGCGCATCTTGGAGACCAGCGCGCGTCCGCGCTCGTAGGCAAAATCCTTGTGGACGACGATCGAAAGCGCATCGACCGGCTCTCCGCTGACCAGAATATCCAGCTTGACCATCGGCGACTCCCACTCGCCGGCCAACTGATAATCCAAAGACGCATAGCCGCGGGAGATCGACTTCAGGCGGTCATAAAAATCTAAAACGATCTCGTTCAGCGGCAGCTCGTAGGTGAGCAGCACGCGGCTCGATGTGACGTACTCGAAGTTGATCTGCCTTCCGCGCTTCTCTTCGACCAGTTTGAAGATGCCGCCGACGTATTCCTCGTTGGTCAGAATCTTGGCCGTGATCACCGGCTCGCGAATGCTCTCGATATTGGTGGGATCTGGCCAGCGCGAGGGATTGTCCACTTCCAGTTCGCTGCCGTCGGTCAGCGTGATGTGGTAGCGCACGCCGGGTGCGGTGGTGATCAGGTCGAGCTCGTATTCGCGCTCCAGCCGCTCCTGGATGATCTCCATGTGCAGCAGGCCAAGAAAGCCGCAGCGAAAGCCGAAGCCCAGCGCAACCGAGCTCTCCGGCTCGAAGAAAAAGGAGGCGTCGTTGAGGCGAAGTTTTTCCAGAGCATCGCGCAGCAGCGTGTGCTCGTGGGAATCGACGGTGTATAGGCCGGCAAAGACCATCGGTTTGATGTCTTCAAAGCCCGGCAGTTGCGCGTCGGCGGGGCGAAGATCTTCCGTGACGGTGTCGCCGATCTTTGTGTCGCTGACGGTCTTGATGGTGGCGGCAAAGAATCCCACTTCGCCGGCCAGCAGTTGGCCGATCTCGACCGGCTTGGGCATCAGAACGCCCATCGAATCGACCTCGAAGGACTTCCCATTCGACATCAGCCGGATGCGCTGGCCCTTGCGCATCGTGCCCTGCATCACGCGCACCAGAACGATGACCCCGCGATAGGCGTCGAACCATGAATCGAAGATGAGGGCCTGCAGCGGCGCGTCGGGATCGCCGGTGGGCGGAGGCAGGCGCTTGACGATGGCTTCGAGAACCTCATCCACGCCCACGCCGGTCTTGGCGCTGACGGCAATCGCGTCCGTGGCGTCCAGGCCGACGGCCTTCTCGATCGCCTCCTGGGTGCGCAGGATGTCGGCCGAAGGGAGATCGATTTTGTTGATGACGGGAATGATTTCCAGGCCGTGATTGATGGCCAGGTAGGCGTTAGCCAGCGTCTGCGCCTCGACGCCCTGCGAGGCGTCTACCACTAGCAGCGCGCCCTCGCAGGAGGCCAGCGAGCGAGAGACCTCGTAGCTGAAGTCCACGTGTCCGGGCGTGTCGATCAGGTTGAGCTGATAGGTGTTGCCGTCGTGCGCCTTGTACATCATGCGCACCGCGTGGGCCTTGATGGTGATGCCGCGCTCGCGCTCCAGGTCCATGTCGTCCAGGATCTGCGCCTGCATCTCACGGCCGGTCACCGAGCCGGTCAGCTCCAGCAGACGGTCGCTCAGCGTCGACTTTCCGTGGTCGATGTGGGCGATGATGGCGAAATTTCTGAGGAAGCGAGCGTCCATCGGAGGCTTTCAAAACAAATGGTTTGCGGGTGCGCGGGTGATCCGCCTTAGCGGCTCTCCCATGGTTTAGCTTATCATCGGCGAACTGGCGGAAAGCGGCGGCGCGTGCATCGGTGTGCCTTCCCATCTCCACCGGTTAAAGCTTGTTCCATGCTCAAAATCGAGACCTGGACCCAGGTTTTACCAGACCTGCGCCACCCGCCGCTCAATTCGTTGCTTATCTCAATCATGCGTTTTATTTCCCTCTAATACGCATGATCACTTGCTCTCGAATTAGCTACAACGTGAACAACGGCGCATGGCAATTCTCCACACGTGGAAATAGGCACATGGTATTTTCCACGTGCTGAGGGTCGGCTTCACTTTGGTGGTTTGCGGCGGGTTTTCAGGTAGGATTCGATTTTCTCTGTGCTAAAGTGCTGGCCTTCCGCTTTGAAGATCGCCTGCATCTGGGGAACTGTCCTGCCTTCAGCTTTGTGTTTCCAGATAGATTTGGCCAGTTCTATTTCAGCCTTCCGCCCAGGCTTCCCTTTTTTGTCAAGTCCCGGCCTATGCCTGAAGTATGCATCGACGGCATCATGGTATGTGTCTCGGTAAAGCTTGGTACCTAGCACAGCCTCCAAATCGATCACGTCTTGATCTCGCATGAAGCTCCGCTGGAACATGGCCAGCGACAGAGGCGGTAGATCCCCTAGTATCGCCACCTTGGTCAATAGGTAAAGTTGTTGGATCGCATTGTCCGGCGTTAGGTAGCGACCGGTTTCTGCTGCTTGCGCACAGAGATGGTCAAGCACTGCTTTGCTATATTTGCGAAAGCTTGCGCAGAATTTCTTCGTCTCTTGGAGGTCCGTGCTGGAAACCATGCACCCTTCCTTCCCTTCCCATTTGAGGTTGCAGAAAAGCGGGAAGGGAAGCTACCCGCCCTATCGCCGCTGGTGATCGGCCAGCAGCTATCCGGCTATGTTATTGCGGCATCGGCTTGTTAACCGGAACTGTGGGCTTGCTAGCCGGGGCCTTTGGCTTGATGGGTGTCGGATTGTTAACCGGAGCTTTGGGCTTGCTAGCGTCAGACTTCTTAATCGCCGGATGAGGCGTAGTAGCTGGAATGTCTGGGATAAAACCGGAGGGCTTGTTAGCGGCAACCTTCCTGTTCGCCGGATGCGGCGGTATCCGGGAGTCGAACTTTAGCTGTTGGATATCATCTTCCGCTGTCATAAGACGGTTTTCCAGGGTTTCAATCTTTGTTTCGGCGGTGTGAAGATCGTCTTTGGTTTGCTTAAGTTCGTCCAGCAGACCTATGATATCGTTGTTTTTGACGCCCCATCTCTTCTCGAACTCAACGCTCTCCTTAAGCTTACCGAGGTTGTCATTAAGGCAGTTTTGTCCGTCCTCCAGGTGCTCGAATACGTCTAGGTACACGAATACGTCTGCTCTTCCCCTGGCCATGCCTGTTATCTCATTCGCCAGGGCGGACTCCATCAGTGGGGAAAACCCGCAAGGCCCCTGGGCACAGACGACGGCGGGCAAGAAGGCAAAAACACTGGGCAGAAAGAACTTCGCTAAGTTTTTCATGAGCTATTCCTCCTTCGTGCTAACGGGCGGGTGACCCGGATTGAGGCTATTTCTCACCCTTGCGGCGCGCACACTTTCAGGCCATAGCTTATCATCGGTAAGGACCACCGTATTCCTTATGGGCATGGGCAGGATTCCGTTTCGACTCTTGGGCAGCGCCGCGCTGGCATTTTCGCTGGCGGGCTGCGTTCCCACTGCGCCCACGGGAGCTTCCGCGGGCGCGCGGCCGCAAGCCACCGCTCCCGCGCTGTTGCTGGCCGCGGCGCCAGCCCCGCCCGCGCCAGCCCTGCCAGGGCCATCCGTTGAGCAGCAGCGGGTACGCTTGCTGATTAAGCAGGTGGAGGAGACCTACGCCCACGGCGAGACCGATTATCACAAGGGGAGATTGCCCGAGGCCAAGCAGGAGTTTGATCGCGCCGTGGACCTGATGCTGGTGAGCGGCATCGACATCAAAAACGATGCCGAGTTGCAGGAGGAGTTCGACCACATTATCGATGAGGTCAACGCGCTGGAGATGGAGGCCTTGAAGCTGGGCAACGGCTTTGTCCCCAACGAGGAGGAGACGCCGGCCGAGGTAGCCCAGGACGTGACCTTCGAGGTGGACCCCAAGATTGTCGCCAGGGCCACAGCCGATCTGGCCACTACAAAATCCGATCTGCCGCTGGTGGTCAATGACTATGTAGCGTCGGTGATCAACTTCTTCGCCAATACGAAGAAGGGGCACAACACGCTACTGCACTCCTTGCAGCGCGCGGGCCGCTACAAGGCGATGATCCAGAGGGTGATGGCGGAGGAGGGCGTGCCGCAGGATCTGATCTATCTGGCTGTAGCCGAATCGGGCTTCAATCCGCGGGCGCTCAACCGCCGCTCTCATGCCGGCGGAATGTGGCAGTTCATGCCAGGCCCTTACTACGGGCTAACCCGCAACGCTTACGTGGACGAGCGCTTCGATCCGGAAAAATCCACCCGCGCCTACGCCCGCTACATGAAGTTCATCTACGACCAGTTGGGCGACTGGTATTTATCCATGGCCGCTTACGATCATGGTGCCGGCAACATCCAGCGAGAGGTGCAGAAGACCGGTTACGCCGACTACTGGGAGCTCTACAAGCGCGGCGAACTTCCCAAGGAAACCAAGAATTATGTGCCGGAGATTCTGGCGGCGATCATCATCGCCAATCATCCGACGCAATATGGCTTCGACGATATCACGCTGGACCCGCCGGTGCTGACCGATACGGTGACGATCAACTATCCGGTGAGTCTGCGGCTGATCTCGGATATCGTGGGCGCGCCGGTCGATGAGCTGACGGCGCTGAATCCAAGCCTGCTGCGCACGACCACGCCGCCGGACGCCACCTTCGATTTGCATCTGCCGGGCGGCATGGCTGCGCTCTACGAGCAGCGCATTGCATCCGTCCCCGAGGGCAAGCGCAATGCATGGCGTTATCATCCGGTGGCGGCTGAGGACACGCTGGCCTCTGTGGCGCGCGCTTATCGCGTACCCGAGGAGGAGCTGGCCTCGGCCAATCATCTGCATTCAAGCGACGGCATCGAGGGTGTGGATGCTCTGCTTGTGCCGGCGGCGCCGCAGGCCGAGCCCGCACACACACGCCTCTACACGGTGCGCAAGGGCGATACTCTCGTGACCATCGCCGATCGCTTCGGCGTCTCGCTGAACGAACTGCGGCGCTGGAACAAGATTCCGGGCGTCAAGGTTACGCCGGGCGAACGGTTGCGCGTGGCCGAGCCGGCAAGCGCACCGCACTCTGCCGCGCATAGCACTCACTCCGGCAGCCCGGCGCATACGCAAGCCAAGGGCGCGGCTGTAAGTACGCAAAGCGCGAGCACGCACAAAGAGAGCGCGGCAGTCGGCGCGCCCAAACACAGCGGAGCATCCACGGATAAGACGCCTGCGCATCACTCCACGGCCGCTGCTGGAGCGCACAAGAGCGGTGTCGCGGGCGCAAATCACGCACGCGCGCGGAAGCACGTTGCTCACCCTCACTGATTCTTCTTGCAAATTATTTTGCTTGGAACCATATTTCTCACTTGTCAGTTGCCAGTCCGTGCGTGCAAGCTATTAGAATGATCTGCGTGAGCGAAGCGGAACACATTCCGCCGCTTGCAAGTTGAAACGCAAACAAGCGCAGCGGCAATCCGCTGGAGGCAATCGGATGAATGAGGTAATCAGGATGTTCGCAATGAGCGACGGCGTAGTGAATCACGGCGGCATTGACGAGGATGATGAGGTTGAAACCTCGAACATTCTCACCTCCTCGGACGACGACGAGGAAGTTGCCGATGAGCCTGCGATCGAGGCCGCTAAGACGGTTGGAGCCGAAGCTCCGGAAGAGAGAACGCGCGGAGCAAAGTTCGTACCCGCCAAGAAGGTTGGAGCCGATGCTCCGGAAGAGAGAACACGCGGAGCAAAGTTCGTACCCGCCAAGAAGGTTGGAGCCGATGCTCCGGAAGAGAGAACGCGCGGAGCAAAGTTCGTACCCGCCAAGAAGGTTGGAGCCGAAGCTCCGGAAGAGAGAACGCGCGGAGCAAAGTTCGTACCCGCCAAGAAGGTTGGAGCCGATGCTCCGGAAGAGAGAACGCGCGGCGTTAAGGCCAAGAAAGCCGCGAAGAAAAAGATTGTGGCCAAGAAGGCCGCGAAGAAAAAGATTGTGGCCAAGAAGGCCGCGAAGAAGTCCGCCGCAAAGAAGGGCAGTACTGGCGCGAAGGGCGGAAAGGTTGTGGCCAAGAAGGCCGCGGCCGGCAAGAGCGTCAGCAAACTCACCAAACGAGGTAACAAGTTGGCCGTTAAGAAAGCAGCAAAGAAGGCGCCCGCCAAGAAGGCAGCAAAGAAAGCAGTTGCCAAGAAGGCTCCGGCGAAGAAGGCAGTTGCCAAGAAGGCAGTTGCGAAGAAGGCTCCAGCGAAGAAGGCAGCCAAGAAGGCCCCTGCGAAGAAGGCAACCAAGTAGCAGCGGCAACCCGCAGTACAAGGCAAGCAAAAGAGCCCGGCATCCCGCCGGGCTTTTTTGCGTCTGTACTCTCTTCAATCAACTGGAGCGGTGAATTGCTGCAAGTGCCAGCGCTGATGGCGAAAGTAGTCCTCGACGACGAAGCGCAGAGTGACCGGCGCATTCTCGCCTATCTTGCAGATTGCATCATAGCGCTCTTCGGGAATATGATCGACCGCAGCGGCGAGAATCGCGTGCTCCACCTGCCACCAATCGAGCAGAGTGGCCCAGGGCAGATCGCCGTATCCATGGGCGTTGACCCATGCGGCCTGCGCGTAGTCCGGCCCGGTAAAGCTGCCGTGGATCGAGGCGCGCACAAAACGCTGGCGATTATTGGCGGCCGAGTCCAACAGGTGGCCGACGATCTGCTTGCGCGTCCAGCCGCCCTCGCGCCAGGGCGTATCGGCAAGCCCGGCGGGAAGAGCAACGAGCGCGGCATGAAAGGCGGCGATCTCTGCGCGAAAGTTCCTGGCAATCTCCGTGGGCATTCATTCCTCCGTGATTCGCTGGTCGCAAATTCCCTCACAGAATAAATGAGCGGCCCCGTTGCCGGAGCCGCTAGTTTTCATGCCGAGGCTGTGCGCTGCTACTTGAGTTGAGCCAGCGCGGCCAGCACTTCCTCGGAGTGGTGCGAGGGATCGACCTTGATCCACTCCTTCGTAATCTTGCCCTGCGGATCGATCAGGAAAGTGTTGCGGTTGGCGATCGTCCAAGCGCCAAAGTGGCCCAGCGAGCCGTAGGCATCGACAACCTTGTGTTCGGGGTCGGCCAGCAGGCGGAAGGTGAGCCCCTCCTTGGTGCAAAAGTTCTTGTGGCTGTCGGGCGAGTCCAGGCTGACGCCCAGGATCACCGCGCCGGCCGCATCAAACTTCGCCTGATCGCGCTGGAAGTTGTGCGCCTCGATGGTGCAGCCGGGAGTCATGTCCTTGGGATAGAAGTAGAGGACAACCCATTTTCCGCGAAAGCTGTCGAGCGAAATTTGCGAGCCGTCCTGCGAGGGCAGTGTGAAGGTGGGCGCGACTTGCCCCACAGCGGGCAGCATCTGGTCGCTTTGTCCCGAGGCGCGGAAGACGGCAAAGGAGATCGCGGCGACAACAGCGGTGGCGAGGATAACGAGAAGGGGAATTCTCACAAAAAACCTCCTGAAAACAGGGACTAGGGACTAGAAACCAGCAGCATAAACCACCGGGAAGTCCTGCTGGCCATTCGATTGGATGCTTATCTTTGAGCCGCGATACCATTTATCTTCGCACGATTCCCTAGTCCCACAGCCCTGGTCCCTTAGTCCCTGGCCCCAGTCCCCTGTATCGCAATCCCCGCCTCAACTGCTTTTTGCAGCAGCGCCTCGCGATCGAAGAGCAAGGTGCGTCCGGCCTCCACCGACAGGCAGGTAGCTCTCGCGCGCTTCATTGCTTCTATGGTTGCGATACCGATCACCGGCACATCGAAGCGCATATCCTGATTGGGCTTGGCGACCTTGACAACGGTCAGGCTGCGTTCGAGAGTCGAAGCCTCATTGTCGAGCGACTGCATCAGCACCCCAGCCCGCTCAATCGCCGCGTCGGTGCCCTCCATCGCCTCGACAGCGACGCAGGCCTGCGCAGCCACCACGACCGTCTGCCCAATGTCAAAGCCGGCCACGGCGCGGGCCACGCTCAGCCCATAGTTGATATTCTTGCGCTCCTCCTCATCCGGCGCGCGCTCCGTCAGCACGCCCTCCTGCGCCAGCAGCGGCTCCAGAAAAGCGGTCGAGTTGATCAGTTCGATCCCCTCGTCGCCCAGAACTTTGGCCACTGCGCCGAGCAGCATATCGGTATTGCGCGTGCGCAGATTCAGCAGCAGCTTGGCCAGCCGCCAGTCGGGACGGATCGAGGAGAATATCTGTTTGTGCTTCACCTGCCCCGCCATCACGGCCTTGGTGACGCCCTCCTTGTGGAAGGTTTCGATCAGCCGCGACAGTTCGCCCAGCGAGAGCCATTGCACCGTGATGCGCTCGTCGGCCGCGGCGCGCCGGTCGATCTCCGCATCGGTCTCTTCGCGGATCGCCGCAACAACGACGGATAAGCCCTGCGCCCGCGCCGCCTCCAGCAGCAGAAAGGGAAAGCGTCCGTTGCCGGCAATCAGGCCAAGTTTCATGGGTTCCACCTGCATGGAAGGGTCTGAGCATCAGTATATCCATTCAGATTGGAGTCGCATGAAGTTCTTGTAGGGCCGGCCTCCGGCCGGGGTCCCCAATTTGTCGACTTTGATTGCAAAACAAGAGCGAAGCCAAATCAGAAGGTTACCAGCAGCATCGGCGATGGCAGGAGGCTTTGAAGCTCAACGAATAGTCATTCAGCCTGGGAAGCCTTGATCCCTATGGCCGCAATGCGTCCCACGCCGCGCAGCAGCGCTCTGATGGGCCAGCGGCCTTCAACGTCGGGAAAGAAGATCTCACCGGCGCGGCGAACTTCGGGGCGATAGTACCAGCGCTTGAGAAGCGCCAGATGGCCTTGGCGAAGGGTCGGGTTGCTTCCGGCAGGCGCGGACAGCGCGGCAAGAACGGCTTCCATGCGGGCTTCCAGTTCGGCGCGAGTGAGCTTGGCGGGCTGATCGGCGGCGGAAGAGCCTTCCGTGGAAGCAGCCTCAGCGGCAATCGATTCTGCGGAAAGGCTCGGAGCATCGGGTGATTTGGAAGAGGCGCAATCTTGAGGGGCTAAAGCCGCTACGAGGATTGCATCGTTCGTGGTACGGCTGAGGTCGTGCCCCTTCAAAAGATAGCCTTGCATCGAGAATCCTTGCGGACCATTGAGCCGACCGTTCTCATAGAGGAAGACGGCGATCTCATCGGCATTCGCCGATGCTTGCAGCACGACCGCTCGAAGAAGCGAGAGCGGACGGACCAACTCTGTGGTGAGCGAGCGCACGCTTTCCACACGTTGAAGTTGAGCGTGGGCGGCGGCGGCGGCCTCGAACTCCAGATTCACCGAGGCCGCGTCGCGCTCGGTGCGCAGTTGAACCAGACGGCTCTTGCCGCGTGTGGCCAGGAAGCGCTCGACCGCCGAGGCCTCCTCTGCGTAGCGCTCGTCCGAGCAGCCCTGATAGCAGGGCGCAAGGCACATCTTCATCTCGGAATAAACGCAGCCGGGATGATCGGGACGCGGCGCAAGCTCATCCGTGCAGCGGCGCAGCAGGAAGAGCTTGAGCGCCTCGTCGGCAAAGCGCTCGGCGGCCGCCCGCGAGGGGAACGGCCCGTAGGACCAGGCAGCCTCGCGCTGGCTGGGGCGATTGGTGACCGTGATGCGCGGGTAAGTGTTGGAGCCCAAAAAGCGGACGAAGGACGGAGCGCCCAGATGCATTCGCTCCAAAGATTTCGTGCCGTGGACCCTTTCCATGAGTTCAAACTGCTTGAGCAGCGACTCAAACTCCGAGCCGGTCAGCCGCCAGCGAATTTTTCTGACCCGCCCAGCCAACCGTAGTCGTCTTGGGTATTTTTCCGAGGGCTGGAGCAGCCGTTCCAGCCGCCCGCGCAGATTGGGCGTGCGGCCAATGTACGGCTCGGCGTGCGCCTCCGCTCCGTAGAGCGCAAAGACTGCCGAAGCCATCGGCAGTTGCGCCAGAGCCGTTTTGGCGTCGGCCGGATCAAAGGCGAGAGATTGGAGTTCAGCCGGCAAAGCCATCGGCGTCACGCTCCCGCGATCGTCATCCCGTCGATGCGCAGCGTGGGCGATGCAATGGCGCCGCGGAACTCCAGATCGCTGCCGATGGCGGTCACGTTCTTGAGCATCTCGGCGAGGTTGCCGGCGATGGTGATCTCTTCAACGGCGTGGGTTAGGACGCCGTTTTCGATCCACAGGCCAGTTGCGCCGCGCGAGTAGTCGCCGGTGACGATGTTGACGCCAAAGCCCATCAGGCTGGTGACGTAAAGTCCGGCGGGAATCTCGGCGATCATCTGCTCCTGTGTCAGCGTTCCTGGCTCCAGGTAGAAGTTGCCCGCGCCGATTCCCGGCGCTCCGGCCAGGCCGCGCGAGGCGTTGTGCGTGGACTTCATGCCCAGCTTGCGGGCGGCGTAGGTGTTCAGCAGATAGCTTTGCAGCACGCCCTTCTCGACGACCACGGTGCGCCGCGAGGGCAGGCCTTCGCCGTCGAAGGGTGAGCTGCCGAAGCCGCCCATGCCGTTGGGCAGCAGCATCAGATTGTCGTCGATGAGCGTGAACGCGGGCGCGGCGATCTGCTCGCCTAAGCGGCCGGCGAGAAAGGATGCGTGCCGCCAGATGGCGTCGCCTGATGCTGCCTCGAAGAGCGAGCCGAGCAGCGTTCCCGCCACCTCCGGCGCAAAGACGATGGGAACTCGCTGCGTGGCAACGCGCCGCGCCCCCAGCCTGCGCAGGGTCCGCCGAGCCGCCTCTTTGCCCACCGCCTCGGGCGATTCCAGATCCGCAACCCGCCGCGCACCGCTCCACCAGTAGTCGCTCTGCTTGCTGCCGTCCACGTCGGTGGCCATCGGCGATACCGCGATGCCCGCATGGCTGGCGCGATAGCCGCCCAGAAAGCCGCGCGAGTTGGCCAGCACCTTGCGCCCAGTGGCCGCCTGAAAGCTGCCGCCGTCGGAGTTGGTGATGCGCGGATCGGCCTCGAGCGCCGCCGCCTCGGCCCGCCGCGCCCACGCGATACGATCTTCGCCCGAGAGCGAGTTGACCTCCTCGCTGTAGAGGCGCAGGTCGCCGGAGAACGATCCGAATTCGCCGGCCTCCGCCAGGCCGCTGAAGGGGTCTTCCTCGGTTACTTTGGCCAGAGCCAGCGCGCCGTCCACCAGTTGACGGATTCCCTCCGCCGTCAGGTCGCTGGTCGAGGCCGAGCCAGAGCGCTTGCCCAGAAAGACGCGCAGTCCCAGCCCGCGCGAGCCGGAGTCCTTCAGCGTCTCCACCTGGCCCAGGCGCACATTCACGCTGAACTCATCGCTTTCGCGCACAGCGGCTTCGGCATCCGTGGCCCCGGCTTTCATGGCTAGCTTGACCACATCGGCGGCTAGCGATTCCAGATCAAGAAAAGTTTCTGCGGGTTGAACGATTTCGTCGGTCATCACTTCAACAGTAACAAAGATGCACGGAAATGGCGGAATCTCCGGCGGAAGAACATCACAATCAGCTTTGGTTTGCGTGGTAGGCGATGCGGCCTTCACTGATTGTCCAGCGTACCTTGCCCTGCATCGCAAAGCCGTCGAAGGGCGTATTGCGCGACTTCGATTTTCCTTCGCGGGCATGGTAGGTCCACTCGGCCTTGGGGTCGAAGACAACCACATCGGCAAAGCTGCCCACGGCCAGCGTGCCGCGCCCCTTGAGATTCAGCAACGCAGCCGGTTGAGCGCTGAGCAGATTCAGCACGCGGCCCAACGGCATCTTCCACTCCTTGTGCAGCCAGCGCAACGAGAGGCCGAGCGCCGTCTCCAGGCCGATGATGCCGTTCGGCGCGCGGTCAAACTCGACCTCTTTCTCATGCACGGCGTGCGGCGCGTGGTCGGTGGCGATGGCGTCGATGACGCCGTCCAGCAGCGCCTCGACGAGCGCATCGCGGTCGGCGGCCGAGCGCAGCGGCGGACACATTTTAGCGTTGGTCGAGTAGAAGCCGACATGCTCGTCGGTGAGCAGAAAATGATGCGGCGCGGCCTCGCAGGTGACGCGCAGGCCGTTGCGGCGAGCCTGGCGGACGGCTGCGATGGCGGCGGCGGTCGAGATGTGAGCCACGTGCAGATGCGGACGCGGCTCGCGCAGCTCGGCCACCAGGCGGATGTCGCGCTCGACAATGCCGGATTCGGCCTCATTCGGCCAGCCGCGCAGACCGAGTTTGAATGCGATTGGTCCGGCGTTCATCGCAGCCACCTTGTCGCCCACGTGCGTGATGCGCGTATCCTCGGCGTGCTGGATCACGGTCAGGCCGACGCGCGCAGCGGCGGCCAGCGCCTCGCGCATCACGTTGTCTTTCAGAATCGGCAGGCCGTCGTCGCTCACGGCCACGGCTCCGGCGGATTTGAGCGCGGCGTAGTCGTTGATCGTTTCACCTTTGGAACCGCGCGTGGCGGCGGCGATGGGAAAGACGCGGACCACCGCGCTGCGCTCCGGCGCCTGCATCCAGCGGGTCGTCTCAGGCGAGTCGTTCACAGGAGTTGTATTCGGCATTGCAGCAACAGAAGTAAAACCGCCAGCGGCGGCAGCAGCTGTGCCGGAGGCGATGGTCTCCTTGTGCGCCTGCCCCGGCTCGCGCAGATGGACGTGCATATCGATCAGCCCCGGAGCGACGGTGAGGCCGCTGGCGTCGAGGATTTCGGCGTCTTCGATGTGCTTCAGTTTGCCCGGACCGGCGATCTCAGCGACGCGGCCGTCCTTGAGCAGAATGTCCTTGAGGGCATCGACGCCCGCGGCCGGATCGACAAGATGACCGCCACGAATTACCAGTGCCGTCATGCGCGGCCTCCTTGAGTATTTCTATACGAAATTCATATCTTCAATGCTGACCAAGCCCTGGCCGCTTGCACAGAATAGCAACTCTTTGCGTCCTTGGACAATTCACAGCGCAAGCGCGACAGGGTTAAAGCGTATGCAATCGTGCTGAATCAATAGGAGCGCGCCGGGAGTACGTAGAAGAGAATGGCGAAGTAGTGCGCGACGCTGCCGGTGAGCACAAACAGATGCCACAGGGCGTGGAAGTAGCGCAGGCGGTCGAGGGCATAGAAGAGTACGCCCAGCGTGTAGGCCGCGCCGCCCGCGCCCAGCCACAGCACTCCATGCCAGCCGATGGCGCGGGTAAGCGGCACGATGGCGACGGCTACCATCCAGCCCTGCCCGAGATAAACCAGCGCCGAGGCCACCGCAAAGCGGTCCACGGCAAAGCTCTTGAAGATGACCCCAGCCACGGCCAGCGTCCAGACCACGCCAAAAAGCGTCCAGCCCAGCGGGCCGCGCAGTGAGACCAGCGTGAAGGGCGTGTAAGTGCCGGCGATCATCAGGTAGATCGACGAGTGGTCGAGGATGTGAAAGACGTGGCGCGCGCGCGTGCGCACCAGCGAGTGGTAGAGCGTGGAGCAGAGGTATACCAGCACCAGCGTTACAGAAAAGACCGTGCAACTGGCCACCTGCCACGCCGAGCCGCGAGCAGAGGCGGCAATCAGATAGACGGCGCCCGCAATCGCCAGCAGCGCGCCGATGCCGTGCGTGATGGCGTTGGCCAGAATTTCGCCGAGCGGGTAAGTCGCTTGCTTTGCTTGCACAGATTGATGATAGCGCCGGAGGCGGAGGGGCGACGGAGAACATGGCGATTCCAGCAGTGGGCGCATTGAAGCAGCCACGCGATTGCAGCTAACATGGGAGCATGACAACCACGATTCGCCCAGCAACCCGCACGGATGTGCCGCGGATTCTAGAGTTCATTCGCGCGCTGGCCGCCTACGAGCGCGCGCCGGATGCGGTGAAAGCGACAGAAGAGAGTTTGGAGCGCGAAGGATTCGGTCCCAATCCCTTCTATTTTTGTCTGCTGGCCGAGCACGACGGACAGACGGCGGGCTACGCGCTTTATTTTTTCAGCTATTCGACCTGGGTTGGGCCGGGAATCTTTCTGGAGGACCTCTTTGTCGAGCCGGAGTTGCGCGGGCTGGGGATCGGCAAATTGCTGCTGGAGCGGGTGGCGGCGATTGCGATGGAAAAAGGCTGCGCGCGGCTGCAGTGGGCGGTGCTGGACTGGAATACGCCGGCGATTGAATTTTATCGGTCGAAGGGCGCAGAGTTTCTCGACGAGTGGCGCAATGTGAGAGTCACAGGCGAGGCGCTCAAGCGGCTGGCCAGCGGTGGGGCAGACAGAGCCTAGCGCGAATTAAGGCTCGTGGATTGCTCTGCCCCGCTCGCTTTTACCACAAAGACCCTAGGGACGGAAGCGGCGCAACGCCTCCGCGAAGCCGAACTCGTAGGCCTCGATGATCTTGTCCCAGGCGGCACTCTCCGCTTCGTCAATCTGCTTGCGGCGCGGGTCGGCATCGAACCATGCGATGGTCTTTTCTATGCCGCGGGCGAAGGGCACTTTAGCGCAATAGCCGGGGACAAAGCGCTTGATCTTGCTGTTATCAAAGACGACGCTGACCGATTTGTCGCCGATCAGGCCGCCCACCTCATCCGGGATGCAGGCGCTGATGAGATCCGCCGGGATGTGCACAATCTTGGGCTCGACGCCGGCGGCCCGCGCGGTGATTTGATAGATCTGGTCCCAGCTCAGAGCCTCGTCGCTGGTGATGTGGAAGGCGTGGCCGATGGCCTGAGAGTGGCCGAGCAGGCCGACAAAGGCCTGGGCGAAGTCGCTGTTGTGCGTGAGCACCCAGAGCGAGCTTCCGTCACCGGGGACGATGACCTTCAGGCCCCGGCGCATCCGGTCAACCGCCGTCCAGGAGCGCTGCCAGGGATTGACGGCGAGGGGAATCGAGGTGTCGCCGTAGGTGTGCGAGGGGCGGACGATGGTGATGGGAAATCCCTCCTCGCGATAGGCGCGCATCAACCGCTCTTCGCAGGCGATTTTGTCGCGCGAGTACTGCCAGTAGGGATTGGCCAGCGGTGTCGATTCAGTAATCAGGTAGTGCGTGGCTGGCTTCTGGTAGGCGCTGGCCGAGCTGATGAAGAGGAGCTGCCGCGTGCGCTCACGGAAGAGGCGAAGGTCGCGTTCGATCTGGTCGGGGGTAAAGGCGATCCAATCGACAACGGCGTCGAATTTCTGATTGCCGAGCGCCGCATCGGCGGCCGCTTCATCGTGAATGTCGGCGGTGATGGTGCGGACATCTGCCGGCAGATTGGACTCCCGCTGGCCGCGCCGCAACAGAGTAAGTTCGATGCCCTGCTCGACGGCCAACTCCGTCACAGCCGTGCTGATGTTGCCCGTGCCGCCGATAAAGAGAACCTTCATGATGCCCTCCAAAATAAATCGTACTCCAGAGGGCGGGAGTCGAATGAATGGGAACAGATGTAACAGAAGATTCGTATACTTTGACCATGAAGACAGCGACAGAATTACCCGCCCAGCCGGTCGACTTCCTGACGCGGCGGCTCTTTGAACTGACGGATCGGATGGGCGAGATCGATCCGCAGTTGTCGCGGGTTCTGGTGCCTTGGGTGGTGCGTCATCCGCGCTATCTTCCTGGATTCATGCGGCTTGTGCGAACGGTTGGGCAGTCGCGGCGGGCTCGTGCGCGCGCCTTGGTCGAAGGCGTGAAGGCGCCGCCGTTTCTAGTACTGAGCGTGACCTCGAAGTGCAATCTGCGCTGCGCTGGCTGTTATGCCGGGGATGTGGGGACGGTGAGCGACCGGCCCACGGCGAGCGGGCTGGAGCTGGACGAGTGGTATGGCATTGTGGACGAGGCGGTGAAGCTGGGAGTGATGGCCTTCATGATCGCCGGCGGCGAGCCGTTCCTGATGCCGGGGATTACCCGGCTCTTTCGCGATTATCCCGACCGTCTGTTTTTGGTCTTTACAAATGGAACGGCTTTGCAGCCGGCAGATTACGAGATTCTGCGCAAGTGCTCGAATACGGTGGTGGTGGTCAGCCTGGAGGGGGATCGCGATCTGACCGACGAGCGACGGGGGCGCGGGGTTTATGAAAAAGCTCTCGGCACGCTGGACCGGCTGCGCGAGGCGGGAGTACTGACAGGGATCGCGGTGACGGTGAGCGCGGCCAACATTGAATACTGGACCGAGCCGCAAAATATCGACGCACTGATGGCTCACGCCGGGCCGCTGGCGATGTTCATCGAGCAGATTCCCACGCATGGCTGCGAAAATGGCGCGGAGATGACCGAAGAGCAGCGGCTGCGCTTCCGCAAAACTGTGGTCGAGTATCGGGATCGCGCGGTGGGCGGAGCGTTCATCATTCATTCACCTGGAGACGAAGAGACGCTGGGCGGATGCGTCTCGGCGGGGCGGGGCTTTGCCCATGTGACGCCGCGCGGGGATGTGACGGCCTGTCCAGTTTCGGCGCTGGCAACGCACAATGTGCGGCGCGCGACGCTGCGCGAGGCGCTGGCCAGCCCGCTCTTTTCGCTGATCCGCGAGAACGGGCATCTTTTGGAGACTGAGGGCCACCCTTGCGGGCTGAGCGCGCACGCGGCGGAGTTGGAGACGATGGCTGCCGGGCTGGGAGCCTACCGCACCGGCGTGCCGGAGGCAGCGAGACGGGAACGGCTGGTGGAGTTGCCGGCGGCTGGCTAGCGATTCGCGATTCTTTTTGTCACAAGGAGTGCGCACTGGACAGCATGAGCGCATTTCGGCGATACTTAGATGTTGTGTCTTGCGTGGCTTGACCTTCCCGCGAAGCGTTCGTGGATCGCGGGCCGAGGTTTGGGCTCTTCTGACTGGCCTCCCGTCCGGCATTCTCCGGCAAATCGGGGCCCGGCAAAGCGATCCCGCCGGGATTGCCTTCCTCGAGATAACAACAGAGCATTGGAATTTGAAAGGAACCGTATCGCCGTGGTGATGATTCGTTTGGCGCGCATCGGCGCCCGCAAGCAACCCTACTATCGTATCGTGGTCATCGAGAAGGACCGCGCCCGCAATGGCCGTTCGATCGAGGTCGTCGGCACCTACAACCCGCGCACCAACCCGGCCAGCGTGGAACTGAAGCACGAGCGCGTGGCCTACTGGCGCAGCGTGGGCGCGCAGATGACGCCGATCGTGGCCAAGCTGGTGGCCAAGAACCCGGCCGTCGCCGCCGAGCCGGTCGCTGCCTGAGCTTTTCCTCCCGGAAGCTCTGCGCTTGCACTTCGGAAGCAGAGCGTGCATTTTATTTGATGACGGCTGTTGGCCTGTGCTGTTACTATCTTGCGCACTGGTCCAGGCCGTTCATTTTCGTTCGCTAATCCTGAACCTTGCTGGTCAGGGGTAGACGTATGACCGAAAACGCGAATGTCGAAGTGGGAGAGCTGGTCCGCGAAATAGCGCGGGCACTGGTCGATGAGCCCTCCGCCGTCGAGGTGGAGAGCGCAGGGCGCGAGGAGAGCACCGTCCTCAAGCTGCGCGTGGCGCCGGGCGACGTGGGCAAGGTGATCGGCAAGCAGGGGCGCACCGCGCGCTCCATGCGCACGATTCTGGGCGCCGTCAGCATGAAGCTGCACCACCGCTACACGCTGGACATCCTGGAAGAAGACGACCTTTAAGATGCCCGCTGCCGATGCCCCAGGCCCCGCTGGCGAGGCTGCCGCAGGCGCACCTGTCGCGACTCGGGTGTGGGTACATTTGGCGCAGATTCGCCATCCCCAGGGCCGCAAAGGCGAGGTCTTCGCCGAGGTTCTCACCGATTTCCCTGAAAAATTTGCCGAACGAAAGAAGCTTTGGCTGCTGGCCGCGACAGGCAGGAGCAGCGCAGCGCCTCCGCGCGAGGTGGAGCTGGTCGACCATTGGCTGCACAAGGGCGGCATCGTGCTGCACTTTGCCGGCGTCGATTCGATCTCCGACGCGGAGACGCTCCAGGGGCTGATCGTCGCCATTCCTCGCTCGGAGCGCGCCTCGCTGGCCGAGGATGAATTCTATATTGGTGACCTGGTCGGCTGCACGGTTGTCGACCTGGCTGGCAGCGAGCCGGTGAGTATCGGCGCAATTGAAGACGTGGATCGTACGGCGGGGCCGGTCGCCCTGCTGGTGGTCGCGGGGGCATCGGGCGAGGTGCTGGTGCCTTTCGCCAAGAGCTACCTGCGCAAGATCGATCTGGCCGCGCGGCGCATCGAGATGGCCTTGCCCGAGGGGCTGATCGATCTGAATTCGCCGAAGACGGCAGAATAACCTCTAAAGAGTTTCTTGCCGGATTGCATCCAATAACTTCTTATCTTCCTTGCTCAGCGCCGCGCCCGCCAGCAGATCCGGCCTGTTGGCGAGCGTCTTGCGCACCTGCTGCTCGCGACGCCATTTGCGAATTTCCTTGTGATCGCCGTTGAGCAGCGTCTCCGGCACTCTCAGTCCGCCGAACTCCGCGGGCCGCGTGTAGTGCGGGTAATCGAGCAGGCCACCGGCTCCGTGCTGCGAGCGGGGAACGCCTTCTTCGTCTGTCGTGATCTCCGCGTCGGCCACGCCAAAGCTCTCAAACTCGCTCGACGCCTCGTTGCCCAGCACCCCCGGCAGCAGACGCATGGTCGCATCCACCACCACCGCCGCGGCCAGCTCGCCGCCGCTCAGAACATAGTCGCCGATGGATAGCTCCAGGTCGCAATAAAGCTCGTTGATGCGCTCGTCCACGCCCTCATAGCGGCCGCAGATCAGCACCACCCGCTCCTCGCCCGCCAGTTCCCGCGCCATCGCCTGCGTGAACGGCCGCCCCTGCGCCGAAAGCAGAATCACCCGCGTCCGTCCTTGGTCCCTGGTCCCTGGTCCCTGCTTCTCCGCAATCCCCAGTGCGGCCATCGCCTCGGCCAGCGGCCCGGGCTTCAGGACCATCCCTTCGCCGCCGCCAAAGGGCCGGTCGTCCACGGTGCGGTGCCGGTCATGCGTGAAGGCGCGCAGATCGTGCACCGCGACCGTCACCAACTGCTCAGCCAACGCACGGCGCAGAATTCCGTTCTCGAGGAAGCCGGTGAAGAACTCCGGAAAGATGGTGACGATCTCGAAGCGCATACTCTACGATCATACGGCGGTGCAATGGTTTCCGCATCGGATCGGCAAAGATCGCAATTCCTAATAAAAGAGATATTTCCGCCAGCGGTCGTCGCCACGGCCCAGCATGCGCATGATCTGGCGGCTGGTGTGCAGTGAGAAGGGACGCGGCTCGCGCAGCAGCGTCATGTCATCGATCTCATTGAGCATCCGGTTTCCCTTGCGATGGTTGCAGTCGGGGCAGCAGGCGACCAGATTCTCCCAGGTGGAGCTGCCGCCGCGCGAGCGGGGAATCACATGGTCCAGCGTCAGGTCGCCGGGAGGCATCGCCTCACCACAATACTGACAGGTGTTGCGATCGCGCAGCAGGATATTTTTGCGCGAGAGGGCGCGCGTCTGGTAGGGGATGCGGCGATACTCCAGCAGCCGGATCACCGAGGGCATGGGGATGCGGCTGCGCTGGGCGTGCAGCGTGAGCCCTTGCTCCTCCTCGGTGCGCGCGATTCCCTTGAGCACCAGCACCAGGGCGCGGCGTGCGCCGCAGATGTTGATCGGCTCATAGGATGCGTTCAGCACCAGCACCGGCATTTGCAAAATGTGCGCAGTGTGGATGGTCACCTGCTCTCCGGCAAAGGCCGCGGCGCGGGCGATGGACTTCTGCTTGCGTGCGTGAATCATGGCTTTTCCCAGCGACATCCTTTATCCCCTCGTCAAAAAGATGATTGGTCGTGCGATGAAAGCGCGAGCACTCCTTGCATGGTCTCTTCCGGCAGATCGCCGGTCTGGCTGAAACTGTCTTCCGCGCCGTTAAAGAGAGACGACTGGACGCGGCGTCCTTCAAAGATGAATCCCGCCCGGGCCAGCGTGGCCACCCAGACCGAAGCGGCTCCTGCGCGAATCAGTTCCTGGGCCGCGGCGCGGACTGTGGCGCCGGTGGTGTAGATGTCGTCCACCAGCAGAATGTGTTTGAGTGTGACCGCGGCAGGATCGGAGACGGAGAAGGCGCCGCGCACGTTCAGGCGGCGCTGGCGCGGAGTCAGACCGAACTGGCTTTCAGTGGCGCGCAGGCGCATCAGCGTGCTTGAGGACAGCCTCAGCCGCCATTCCGGATGCGTCTTGCCGAGCACGGCCAGCGCAGCGCGGGCGAGCGAGCGCGCCTGATTGAAGCCGCGGCCTGCGTGTTTCGAGCGGTGCAACGGCACCGGGACCACCAGCATCTCCTGCGGCGCAACACCCGCCAGCCGGGCGATTGCCTTGGCCAGCATCTCGCCCAGTGGGCGCGCGGCCGCGTGTATCCGGTCATACTTCAGCGCGTGGATTGCGCCCCTCATCTGGTCCCGGTAAGGACCATAGGCCACCGCCCGCTGGAAGGGCGGCGGCGCCATCCGGCAGGCTCGGCAGAGGCCGCCGCTGGACGGACCCGGCAGGATCGGAGCATCAAGAATATCGCCGCAGCGTGCGCAGAGACTTCCACCCGCGAGGGGAATCTCCGACCAGCAGGTGTCGCAGATGGGCACGAATGAGAGATGCGGCAGAGGAGAGCCGCAGAGAAGGCATGGGGAAGGATAGAGGGCGCACCCCAAGTAGTCCACGGGACTTCGCAGGACGCGAGCCACAGCCCGCCAACGCGATGTCTCCGAGGGTGGAACGTCGCACGTCAGTGAACCGGAGTCCCTGCGGAAGACGCACCTCGCTTCCGGCCGACACGGCACAACGCCAGCCGCCTTGCGTATAGTATACCCGCAGCGGGCTGGAGGTTCCATCGCATTTTGCGTCTGGCGCGAACTGCGGCCTTCGCAATTATTCAGGTTTTAATCTCAGAGTTCCTTTGCGCCGCGAGGGCTCCGCGCCTGGCTCTCGCTCCAACTGGTTTTAACTTTTCGTAGGTGGTTTGCATCGCATCCAGCTCCAGATCGCTCAGCCTCTCGATATCGATCATCTGGTTTCGAGCTGTATCCATTGCCCGGATCAACTCATTCAGCTTCAGATGGATCGCGCGCGCATCGCGATTCTGGGTGTTCTGAATCAGAAAGACCATCAGGAATGTTGCGATCGACGTTCCCGTGCTGATCGCCATCGCCCAGTGATCTGAGAAATGAAAGGCTGGTCCGGTGGCAGCCCAGACAACAACCACCACGCCCGCACCCACAAACGCCCATGTGGAGCCCAGCCATCCTGAGGCCGCTGCGGCGAAACGGCCGAAATAGCCATGCACGGTCCGGTCCTGCGCCTCGATGGGCTGTTTATTCATCGGCCTTGCCTCCGAAATCTAGCTGCACCTTGATGGTACACAGAGTGTGCCGCCCCAGACTGTCGCAAAAGGAGCAGACGGCCGGGCAATCGACAGGACCGATTGGGCGCCAGATTCGAGTCGAGTCTAGGACCGTGGGGTTCCGCAGATTCTCCCTATGAACAAATTGGTTGAAATCTGGGTCATCACCATTTATTCGTCATAACTCGCGAGGACTGGTTTACTATTCAGCAGGTTAGCACCCGCTTCGCGGGAGTTGGCGAGTTAGCGGGTTCATTGCGGGGGTAACTTGTAGCGGCAAGTTGGGCTGCTCTTAAAGAGAGAATTGATCGTGCGGATTGAAAAAATATATGGTCAGGCTAGCGAAGACTTTCGCGCGCGGAATCGAAATGCATATGGATTGACATCGACTTGCACGTCCTGAAATCCGGCGTCGCTGAGCCGATCAGAGAATGTTTCCGGATCGACCAGAACACACGTGTCGAAGAGATGGTACAGCCCGAAGAAGCGGCTATCGATGCTATCTGTGCCCGCGAAGATGCCGTTGGGCCTCAGGACCCGATAGACCTCCGTCAAGAGCCGGTTCTGCAGCGAGGTCGAAGCAATATGATGAAGCATCGTAAAGCAAATCGCGCCATCAAAACTCGCATTCGGAAGAGACATTGCAGTGGCGTCCTCGCACAGGATCTTCACGTTGTGATTCAGCGAACGACGGCGGAGGCGGTCGGCAAGTTTTCTGTCGATCTCAACGCACGTGAGTTGCTCGACCCGGTTCCGCAAGATTGCGGTTGCGGCTCCGTAGCCGGGGCCAATCTCGATAACCTCGTGACCGAGGTCGAGGCCCTCAAGCGTCCACGGAATTACATATTGCTCCACAGCTTGTTTCCAGCGCGATGAGGAGCAGAGCCAACGATGAATGAGATTCATGATTGCGCCTCCGGATGCTCCGATAAGCTCAGGATATTTCCATCCGGATCTTTGAACCACGCGATCCGTGCTCCGGTCGGAGAAGTCCAAACTCCTAACTCATTCTGTTGGAAATACTCGTACCGTTCAAAGGGTACTCCGGCGCGCTCCAGGTCGCGGACGGCGGTCGCAATATCGGGGACCTGCCATCCCAGGACGGTGCCGGCTCTCGGCGGTAACTCGGTTCCCATTACAAGGCGGAGCATGATGCCATTGGCGTCGAACACCAGCGCGAATGGCGGTTCCTCGCTCACCAGTCGCAAGCCCAAAGTGTCACGATAAAAGCGCTTCGCGCGCTCGGTGTCCACGATGCTTACGAATGCCACGATGTTGTATTTGCCAAGACCCGCGGTTTGCGTCATACACTCATCATGCCCGTGAATCTGTATTGTCGCAAGCAGGGTATTGTGCCATAATATATCGCTGATGCGACAAAGCGAAATTCTTCGGGAGTTTGATCCGATTCGAGGCGTCTCCGTGGCCGCTCTTGCCTATGATTACCCCGCGGGCTTTGCGGTTCCTGAGCACGCTCATGGATCGGACCAGTTGATTTATGCCACACGAGGAGTCATGCAAGTTTCTTCCGGCCAGAATATGTGGCTCATTCCACCTCAATTTGCCCTCTGGATTCCGGCCCGAACCTTTCATCGAATTCATATGCCCGCAGCCGTTTCCATGCGCACTCTTTACTTTCGTCCGGGATTGGTCTGGCGGTCGTCCTCTGGCAGCAGTGTTCTCTATATCACGCCGCTTTTACGGGAGATGGTCGTCGAGGCAGTGCGTCTTGGCAAGCTGCGCACCCGAAACCGCCATGAATGCGCTCTTCGCGATCTGATTACGCTGCATTTGGCCAATGCGTCGCCGGCTCCGACATTTGTGACCATGCCTGGCGATCCCCGTGCGAAGATGATGGCCGAGTCGATCGTCAATAACCCAGCGCAGGCAACATCCCTGTCGGAGTTATGTGTCGATGCGGGCGTAGGTGTCAGGACTCTTCAGAGGATTTTCCAGAGAGAAGTCGGTACCGATTTTGACTCCTGGCGGCGTCAGGTTCGTATGACCAAGGCTGTGAATCTGCTGGTCTCCGGTTGTTCAGTCAAGGAGGTCTCCTTTGCCGTTGGTTATAACCAGTCGAGCGCTTTTGTGGAAGCATTTCGCCGGACGTTTGGCGCGACCCCCAAGGCATGGACCGTATCCTTTGGGAAATTGGACCGCGCTGGATAGATGGGATTGATCTTCGGATTTGGGAATTGACAACCTCAACCGTCTTGTCAGCGCCACCCGCGCGCCGGCAAAACCTTATACCCCGCGCACCGTTTTGAAGGCAATATCGAAGCCTCGCTGCTCCTATTCTGGCCAAAAAAATGCCAAACTATCTCTAGTTATACGCAGAGCGTTTCTTGCGCGTTTGCCCCGCGCATCTTTCCCTGATCCCTGATCACTGATCACCGCAAAAACGTACAGTAGACCAGTACCTGCGCGCGCCTGCACGTTTTTTCGCCGCAGAGGCCTTTAAAAAACTCCGGCCAGAAAGACCTCGCCCTGGCGTGTATCCGCCGTCTTCTTCCCGCTTGCGTCCAGCACCTGCGGCGAGAGCGTCATCACCGGGCACTGCGCGTGGGCCAGCAGCTTGTAGACCACGCCCTGGCAAGTGGCGGCGGCAAAGGCCGATGCGCCCTGCGCGCCCACCACAATCAGATCGGTCTGCTCCGCGCTCGCCCAGTAGAGCAGCTCGTCTGTCGGATCGCCCGGCACTACGATCGCATGCACGGTAACGGAGCCCTGCAGCGCGGCGGGAACCAGATCGAGCAGCTCGCCATTGATCCGGTCCACGGAACGGCCGCCGAGGATCTGCGCCTGCTCCTGCGGCCGGATCACGTGCTGCAAAATCAGCCGCGCCCCCTGCTCGGCGGCCAGCTCCGCGGCAAATTGGACAACCGTCGAACTGGACTGATGCAGACTGACGCCGCACAGGATGGTGCGCGTGGCGTAGTTGCGATACCTGCCGCTGACCGTCGCCGGGCCGATGATGCAGACCGGCACAGGTGCGCTGCGCAGCACCGTCTCCGCCACCGAGCCCACCAGCATCTTGCCGATAGGGCCGGGAGCGTGAGTGCCCATCACCACACGATCAATCTCCGGCCTCTCACCGAGGCAGGCAATGATCTGCTCGGCAGGCGAGCCAAGCCGCGCAACCGTTGCGCATTCGATGCCCGCCTCGCGGACACGCTGGGCAAGCGGCTCCAGCTTCTCCAACTCAAGGCGGGCGGTAGCGGCGGAGTCGTAGAAGCGGGTGCCCGATCCCTCCGCCTCGGTAACCGCCAGCACCTCATAGGAGTGGAAGAGGATGAGCTTTGCGCCGAATTCGGCGGCCTGGGCTAGTGCGAAGCTGAAAGCCTTCTCATCGGCGGGAAGCTCGGCGGGAAAAAGAATGGTGGAGGGTTTGCTCCAACCGGAGACGAATGCGTCAGACATACGAATCTCCTGAATCTGCGTCTGCAATCTGTGTAAGAAAATGAATGCGCAACCAACGATATGCCCGAATATCCATCGGAAAGATGAACTCCTATTCGGGTTTTTGTCTGCGTGTGAAGGCAAAATCACTTGAATCAGGCCGGATAAGGTGATCTAAATCACAGTCAACCCAGCTTGAAAGCTGCTCTTCTGGAAGCGAATCGTGGCGCTCCAGAGCGGAGTTCAGATTCAAGGGGCCCTGCCGCAGGCATTCATGATGATCTCCTAAGAGAGAAAATCACCTTATCGGCAGAGTTTTTGAAACCGCGAATGACTTTAGTCAGCTCTATTCCCGGCGCTGACTCGCTTTCCTCTTCGCTCGCCGCGCTTCCGCAGGAGGTCCTTATGCAGCCGATGCACAACATTCCCGCACGGGGCGCGTTGAACTTTGACGAGACTCCCTTCCTGGCCATCTGGGAGGTTACGCAATCCTGCGACCTGGCCTGCAAACACTGTCGTGCCGCTGCCCAGCCCATCGCCCATCCGGACGAGCTGACCAACGCCGAGGGCAAGAAGCTGATCGACGAGATTGCCGCGATGGGTGTGCCCATCTTCGTCTTCACCGGCGGCGATCCGATGAAGCGCGCCGACGTCTTCGAGCTGATCCGTTACGCCGCCGATAAGGGCGTGCAGGTGGCGCTCACGCCCTCGGCCACGCCGCTGCTGACGCGCGAGGCGATCTTCAAGCTCAAGGAGGCAGGCATCGTCCGCCTGGGCATCTCGCTGGACGGCTCGACGCCGGAGATTCATGACACATTCCGCGGCCTTCCCGGCGCATGGGCGCGCACCATTCAGGCCATCGAGTGGGCCAACGAGGCCGGCATCCCCATCCAGGTTCACTCGACGATCAGCCGCCACAACGCCCATGACCTCGACGGCCTCTGCGCCCTCTTCGAGCGCCTGGCCATCGTGATGTGGAATGTCTTCTTCCTGGTTCCGGTGGGGCGCGGGCAACTGGACGACCTGCTCGGTGGCGAGGAGTTTGAAGAGGTCTTCGGCAAGATCTACGAACTCTCGCATCGCGTCAACTTCCAGATCAAGACGACCGAGGCAATGCACTACCGCCGCTACCTGCTACAACACAATCTGGAAGAGCGCAAGATTGGACACGGACACGGGCATCCGGGCAGCGCGCGGCCCACAGCGGATTACGAAGCTGGCACGCCAACCGCCGATGCACAAGCACGCACCGCCAGTTGGGCGACGCGCCGCGTCAACGACGGCAAGGGCTTCCTCTTTGTCTCGCACGTCGGCAACGTTTATCCCAGCGGCTTTCTGCCCATCCACGCCGGCAACATCCGCGAGACGCCGCTCAGCGAGATCTACCGCAACGCGCCCATCTTCAAATCCCTGCGCGATACCGGCAAGCTGGAGGGCAAGTGCGGCGCCTGCGAGTACAAGGAGATCTGCGGCGGCTCGCGCGCCCGCGCCTACGCCGTCACCGGCGATCCGCTGGCTCAGGAGCCCTGCTGCATCTATCAGCCCAAGCACTGGGACGCGCAACTGGAGAGCGAGGCCGCGGCGCTTGCGACCGGTGTGGCCGGCCATTGATCCGGCGTTGATATGCATCACCTATCTTCCACTGCCGGTTGTCTGGCTTTGCTTCGCTTGATAGAAGCGAATGCGCACCGCCGGATGTGCGGGATCTCCCACAACGGTAAGAACACCTACAAATGTGCCCCTTGTCAGCCAGTCGTAAGCCTCCTTCGGCGCTTCAAAGACCGGCCTTGTAAAGGCTCCGTCTGCTTCGCCGCAGAGCAATCCCTTGTTGGAGACGTTGATGATCGTGCCGTCTTCAGCTTGCAACATATAGTCGGCCGAAAGCGATGCGCAGCTGTTGCCCAGGCCAAGCTGCCAGTCCCATCCGCCCGGCAGTACCTTGCCCTTCAGCTTGGGTCCGGTCACGCTGCCGCCGGTGATGGGAATGTATTGGCGATGGCCAAAGAGTGTATCGCCAACGACGACGGCCTTGTCCAGCGTCACCACCTCTTCAAAGGCAAACTCGAGTTGCGGCGGCGCATCAGCAGCAGGCATAGTGCTGGATGCCGATTGAGCAACCGATGAAAGCGGTGTACAGGTAACAAAGCACGCCGCCGCAAGCAGCGCCAGGGTGCGAAAACCAAATCGTATATTCATCGAAGTGCCTCCCTTAATGCATTTTCATCTCTTCGCGACTTCCACGCCCGCCACTCCTCGGCCGTGATCTCCCAAAGCTCCGTGGGCAACCGGCCGGATACGTACTCTCTCTCAATCACGCTCACCAGCCGCATTCCCGGTTTCTCGGAGACGCGTCGCGAGGCAATGTTGGCGGTGGCCTTGGTCTCTCGCAGAACCGGAAAGCCGAGCGTCTCGAACCAAAAATCGTTCGACCAGGCGCAGGCCTCGCTGATCAAGCCACGCCCCTGCCAGGGCAAGCCCATCCAGAAGCCGCGATTGTCCTCCTCGCCTTTCATCAGGTCGAGGTGGCCGATGATTTGCTCCGGCGCGCTGCGCAGGCGGAGGGTCCAGTGCCACTGCTCGCCACGCTCCACCATAGGCAATGCAACCTCGCGGCAAAAGTAGAGCGCGCCGTCGGGCGGATAGGGCCAGGGCACTTCAGCCGGCAGGTAGCGCACGATCTCCCACCGCGGAAAGAGCCGCTGAATCTGCTCGGCATCGGCAATCTCCAGGGGACGCAACAGCAGCCGTTCGGTTGTGCCTTCGGGAATCATTTTCAGATTGTAGCAACGCGCGATCTGTTTATCCGCGATAATAGAAGACAGGAGTACAAAAACCCCTTTGAAATCTGGATTTGTCGCCATTCTCGGCCGGCCCAACGCCGGCAAAAGCACGCTGTTGAACGCCCTGACCGGCGAAAAAGTCGCCATCGTCAGCGCCAAGCCGCAGACCACCCGCAACCGCATCGCCGGCGTGGTTGAAGTTCCCGCGCGCAAGGGGCAGCATCCGGCGGCGCAGATCGTCTTTGTCGATACGCCCGGCGTGCACAAGCCCGGAACACACCTCGACCGCCGGATGCTGCAGGAGGTCTATGAGGCGCTGGAGACGCGCGACGTGGTGCTGGTGCTGATGGATGCGACGCGGCGCGTGCAGTTGGAAGAGGCCGCAACAACAAACGATTGTCATCCTGAGCGGAGCGCAGCGGAGTCGAAGGACCTGCGTTTACGGGAGCTTGACAAATCAAAGACTCCGCCCTCAACAGGTAAGCACGAGCGCACCAATTGGGCCAGCGAGGACGAGTTTCTCTTCGGCCTTGTGCGCAAGCTCGACTGCCCGGTCTTCCTCGTGCTCACCAAGATTGATCTTGTCGCCAAGGAGCGCTTGCTGCCTCTGATCGACTCGCTCACCCGCCAGTTCAACTTTGCGCAGGTGATTCCAGTGAGCGCGCGCAAGCGCGACGGCCTCGATATTCTCGTTCGCAAGATCGTCGATGCACTGCCCTCCGGCGAACGCTTCTACCCCAAGGACCAGTACACCGACCAGCCGCAGCGCTTTATGGTTGCCGAGCTGATTCGCGAGAGCATTCTGGCTGAGACCGGCGAAGAGGTTCCTTACGCCTCGGCGGTCGTTATCGAGCGCTACGAAGAGCCCGAGCCTGCTCCGCCGCAGAAGAAGGGCAAAGCTCCGGCACGTCTGCCGCTGACCCGCATCGCGGCGGCCATCTATTGCGAACGCGATGGGCAGAAGGCAATCCTGATCGGCAAAGGCGGCTCCAAGCTGAAGGAGATCGGCACCGGCGCACGCCTCAAGATTGAGTCGCTCGTCGGCACGCGCGTCTATCTCGAACTGCACATCATCGTCGAGCCCGGATGGCGCGAGTCGAAGAGCTTTGTCGAGTCACTGGACTGGCGGAATCAACTGGAGCGGCTGGCCGGAGATCAGATCACCGCACTGCCGCCGGAGGAATAAGATTCGATTTTGTTGTCGAAGGATGGATTGAAAGAAATACTTTCTTCACTTGACGAGCAGGACGCCGTTTTCCGGGCGGACCAGCACAAGCAGCAATGCCTTCGCGGGCTTGACAAAAGGCCCGGGCAACATCCCCGCAAGAACACCAAAGCGTTTGCCATCCTCCGGCTCCAGCACGCGCATCCAATAAAAAAGACTGAAGAGAACGGCCAGAGCGGCAGATCCACCGCACAAAATTGCCGACAACGGTGGCAGAATTTTCACAATGCTATGCGCGCAGAGCGATGCCACGGCGCTGATGAAGACAACCTTGGCGACCAGCTTCCAGGGCAGTTTCACCTTGAATAGATGGATGCAGGCAATCCACATCAAGCCGACGGCCGTCAGTTGTGCCGCTCCGTTGCCCAAGCAGGCGCCCACTGCGCCGTGCACGGGAATGAGATACCAGGCCACACCGATATCGATCACTCCGGCAATCGTCGTAGCGCCGATCACATAGCGCTGCCGCTCCATACTCTCCAGCAACTTCTGCGCGGGCATGAGAAATGCCTTGAACATACAAAGAAGCGGCGCCAGAGAAACAACCAATACGGCGCCGGCGAATTTGTGCCCGTAAATAACCAGCAGTGCGGGAGCGGCCAGCGAGGCTGCGATGAAGTGCAGCGGAATCGACATCATGGCGATGTAGCGGAAGGCGCTCGACGCAAGTACCGGCAACTTGGTTTTGTCCCTTCCGAATTGAGCGTAGATTGTGGCGCCAGCGGCTGAGCCGAAGATGATGGCGACAAGCAGCAACTGCTCGGCCATGGTGAACGCCACGGAATAGTACGATACCTGATTCTTATCCGCGTTGAGATATTCGAGCAGCAAGACTTCCGACCGGCCCCAAACGACCATGGCTACAGCCGTGCTGACAAGGTTCTGCCAGGCAAACGGCGCCATCCGGCGGAACAATCCCTGCGGATGAAGATGGGTTGTCTCCCAGGCGAGTACGCGCTTGACTGTGGGAAACAACCGCACCAGGAAGTCCACCGAGCGCATGCACAGCAGAGACGCGCCAACTCCAACGACTCCCCAGTGTAGAGCTACTGTGACAAAAATTCCCGTGAAATATGTCAGAGTAGAAAGCACCGAGGCGGGAACATTGGCTTGAAAATTCTCCGCGGCGTTATTGGCCTGCGAGGAGATGGAGTTGACCATGGCGGGCCAGACACTCAAGACAATCAAAGAGCACGCCAGCTTGTAATCTCCCGTGGCAGATTTCACCACCCACAGTAACAGGCTTCCAGTCGCCAGCGTGGCCAGAGCCGTCTGAATGGCCAGGGTGCGCCAATAAATGTACCGGGCGGTTCCCTTGTCGCCCATGCCGATAAACTCGGCCATGTATTTGCAAGTGGTCGCAGGGATGCCGAATCCCCCCACGCCGCTCACCATCGCAACAATCTGTGAGACGAAGATGAGATAACTATTTCTATCGGGTCCAAGATAGCGATTGATGGCTATGGAAGTAAATAAAGTAACAACGGCGTTAATAACATTTTCGATGCTATTCCAGCCTGTATTGCGGACGATGGTCTTGGTATTGGTCATCTCGATATAAACTCAAATCCGCGCGGTGCGCGCTTGATCGTCCGGCGAGAGCTATCCGTCGAAGCGGCGGCCGCAGGCCAAATGCGCCCACGGCCGCCGCGCTCTTTTTTCGTTTAGCCGAGACCTTGCAGCGCGTCGCGAGCGTCCTTGGCGGTTGAGGGATCGGGAGCCAGAGTTAAAGCCTTCTTCAGATGCACCGCCGCATTGCTCTTATCCTTCAGCTTGGCGTAGACCATGCCCAGGTGATACTGGATGGTTGGGCTGTTGGGATCGGCCTTGATCGCGTCTTCCAGCAGATCGCGGGCAAATCCATAGGTTCCCTTGTAATAGTAGGCCCAGGCCAGCGTGTCGGCCGAGTTGGGAGAGTTGGGCATCGCTTGACGCGCGGTTTGCGCATAACTCAAAGCGACATCCACATTCTCTCCGTTTTTCAGCATCAGATAAGCCAGATTGTTGGCGGCGATCGGCTGCGTGGGTTGGATCTGCAAGGCCTTTTTATAGTTCTCTTCGGCCTTCTGAGCGCTTCCGCTGGAGTCTTCCAGAGTGCCCAGAATGGCGAGGGCGCCGGCATTGTTGGGATGTGTCTTCAGCCATTGCTCCCAGGCGCCGATGGCATTGGCGGCCTGTCCGCGCTGCACCTGGAGCTGGGAGTAGAGGGTGACCGCCTCGGCGTCGTTGGGATTCAGATCAATTGCCTTCTGAGCCGTGGCGGCGGCCTGGTCGAAGTTCTTGCTCTGCGCCTGAAGCTGGGCCAGCATATCGTAAAAACCGCTGTTCTTCGGGCTCTTCACGATCTGAGCGTTCAGGCGGGCCAAGGCTGTGTCCGGATGTTTTTGAAATAGGTCGATGCGCAGCAGATCGCGCATCGCGACCACCGAATTGGGATCGTATTGCAAGGACTGCTCCAACAGCGCGATACTCTCCGGATACTTTTTCTGCGAGGCGCGCAGTTCGCCAAGCATGAGATAGGCGAGGTGATTGTGCGGGGCCACCTCCATGGCGGTCTTCATGTCGGCCTCGGCCTTGTCCGTGGTGTTGCGGGAGATCTCGACCGTAGCCCGCCAGAGATAACAGTCGGGGAAGCGCGGGTCGGCGGCGATCGTCTTTGCCGCCACCTCGGCCAGCATATCCATATCGCCGCGTTCGACGGCGATGCGAGACAGCTCCTGCTGCGCCTCCACTTCGCGCGGATTCAACTGTGCGGCCTGACGGAAGCTCTTTTCCGCCAGGCTGCTGTCGCCTTTGATCAGCGCGGCCTTGCCCAGCCATAGCTGAATAAAGGCATCCTTGGGCGCATCGTTGGCGGCCGATTGCAGAGCATTGACGGCATCGTTCGTCTTGCCGTTGTTAAGCAGGACGATTCCATTCAGTACCGCGACCTGGGGATCTTTGGCGTTTTTCTTCATCAGCGCATCGATCGCGGTTTGCGCGGTTGCATAATCCTTGACCTCAAGGAGATTGCGAACATATCCCTCCTGTACTGAAAGATTCTTGGGATACTTTTTCGCCAGACTTGCAAACTCGGCGCGGGCCTTCTCAATCTGCCCCGTGTTGGTGTAGTAGTCGGCCAGCATGCGAACGCCCTGCGGGCTGTCGGCCATATCGATTGAGGTCTGGCGAAGCACCTGTTCGGCCCGCGCCTGATCGCCCTGCCTGAGAACAGTCTGGACAAGAGCCTCGCGCGCGCCCAGATTCTTAGGATCGGTGGAAACGGCGCTCCAGCAGACGTGCTCGGCCTCTTGCAGGCGATTGCTCCTCATATAAAAAGAGGCCAGCAGGAGCTTGGCATTGACCGATTTCGGATCGAGGGCAACGGACTTTTTCATTTCGTCCTCGACCGCGGAGCTTTGCGTCGCATCGCCCATCTCCAGCAGGGCGAGGGTTTCGTGGAGCACGGCCTCGTTCGGAGCCAGCTCCAGAGCGTGATGAATCTGATCGAGGGCAAGATCCTTCTGTCCGCGGCGCGCGGCAATGCGCGCCTGCAAGGCATAGCCATCGGCGTAGTTCGGCTGCGCCCCCAGCACTGCCGTGGCCTGCGCCTGGGCGTCGTCAATCTTATTTCCGGCCAGGTACATATTTCCCAGATCGATGCGCGCCTTGACATTCGCCGGCTGCAAGGCAACGGTCCGCTGGAGTTCGCCGAAGGCAGCGCTCATCGCGCCCAGATGAAGGTAGGTCTGCGACAGGGCATAGTGCGCATCGGCAAAGTTCTTGTCGATCTTCAGGGCGTTGGAAAACTGAATGGCGGCCTCGCGGTCCTTGCCCTGGGCGCTGTACTTCTGGCCGCTCTCCAGATACTTTTGCTTGCGCACGTTGGGATCGCGGAAGCACCCTGTGCAGAGAGCGATCGAGAGAAACAGCGCAACGATTGCGAGCGACGAGCGCCGCAGTGCCACACGATGAGGCAACAGCCTCCATTGGCCATCCATACAGGCGAGCAACGATTTGATTTCGCTATCCACTTGATTCCATCCTTTCTGTCGGTCGCGCTCAGAGCGGCAGGCAGCTTGCGAACTTCGATTCGAGCGCATATTCCACCTCTCGGTGGGTACTAATCCGGGATAAAGCGCGGCAGCAAAGGCGCCAACTGCCGGGCGAAACTCTCGGCGCGCAGCTTTGCCGCCGCCGTATCTTCGTTGGCGGCGATGGGCGTGATGACCCTGACCAGCGCTCCATCGGTACGATTCAGGCGTATGGCATCGGCCACCATGTAAATCTTCGCCATGTACTCATTGGCCACGCTGCGTCCATGCGCCTGATACCAGTAAATGACAAACTGCCGCGCGTCGCCGTTGGCAATGATATATTCGCCCACCCTGTGAGACTTTCCGGCAGCGTCCAGCAGATCGACCGTCGAGGAACTCTCGAAGACCCAGCCGGAACCGGGCAGGCAATGCTTGGGCGAGTGAATGGTCTGACCGGTTCTCTGCGTGGGGAAGTAGCCGATGAAGAGGCTGATGGGGGGCGTCCGAGTGTCGTGCAAATAGATGCGCGAAAGAAAGTCGCCCGCGCCAAGGACATCGCGCGTCTCCTGGTCGATCATCTGATCTCTGCCCGGCCAATCCGCCAGAACAACCGGCAACTGCGCCAAGGGCTCGCTGGGGGGATTGTGATCGGTATCGGCGCGCAGATGCAGAAGCAGGGCCGTAGCGGCCAATAGCAGCAGAGCGGTCCAGAAGCGCGGGTTCTTCATGGCCGTTGCCTCCTGAACGGGATCAGGCTCATGGCGCGATGCACGACAAAGAGGCAAACCAGAGAAACCAGGAAGATCACCCAGCCGGAAAACTCGTGAAAGAAGCCCAGAGCCTTGTCCGGATCCCAGTATTGGACGCAGAGGCCGGTACCGAGGATGCGCACGGCATTGGCCGCGATGGCGATGGGAATGCTCGCCAAGACCAGAATGATCCTGCGTGCGTTGGACCTTTCCATGAAGTATCCGTAAAAGACCGCCAGCGTGAAGAGGCTCATCAGTGAGCGGATGCCGCTGCAGGCCTCGGCCACCTCCAGCTTCATCGCCGGCAGCTCGATGATATTGCCCTCGCGCAGGACCGGCACTCCAAACAGAGGCAACAGGTTGCTGGCCAGCTTGGAGGCCAGGATCTGGAGGGGAAAGGTGATCTGGTTGTATATGATGGCCGGAAGCGGGATGGCCAGCAGCAGGACCAGCAGGGCAAAGCGCAACTCCTTCAGAAGCTGAGCGCCGCCGAGACAGAGCACCAATCCGGCAGCCACCAGGAGCATGGAAATCCGTGAGAGAAAGAGCTCGGAGCCATAGACCCCCAGCAAGAGTACGATGAGCCCGAAGAGCATCACGGGAATGCCGCTCCAGGCGGGAGCGATCTTCACGGCGCGCAGGGTGCTTCGTTTTTCCCAAACCAGGAAGGCCGCGAAGAAGGGCACCAGGAAACCGTGAGAATTATCCTGACTCTGCCAGTCGGAGAAGAGTTTTCCCAACACTGTGTGATAGACGGCGATCAGAAGCAGGCAAAGAAGCAGCAAAACCAATACCGAATAAGCATGGCGAACAAACCAGGGTGCCGGGGGCGCCGCTGGGCCTTGAGCGTCTTGAAGCTGCTGATTCGTGGTGTAGACCTCGGGGGAAATTATCTTTACCACTCTACACTAGCAATTGGTGCTCCGAAAGGGAAGCGTCTAAATTGCTTGAATTCTCACTAAGTTCCGCCTCCTTGAGAAATTAACCTCTCATTCAAAAAGGAAAATATTTACCATTATTATGGTAATCAGGTGGAAGTCAATTTCCCATAGAGCGAGAAATAAGTTGCTCTATAATTGAAACCTGAAGCTGAAATGCCTGCGAAGTCACCACCATCCCTCCCGTGCATTTTTCTCGCGAGATTCCTCCGGATTGGAAGCCGTATTGCAAGATACGAAATGAGCATTGGATTCTTATGACAAGCGAAACAATCCAACATGAGAAGCGGCACTCGCGATTGCAGATGCCGGCGCGGATCCAGGGCGCGCTGGCCCGGATTGCCGAGAGCGACTGTCCGGTATTGATCTTGGGCGAGCCTGGCGCCGGCAAGCGGTTTATGGCCGAGCAGATTCACGCGCATTCGAAACAAGCCCGGAGCGCCTTTCGGGAGCTCCGCGGCGAAGAGGCCGGCGTGGAGGACGTGCGCGCTGCTGCTGCTGCGGGCGGAACAGTCTATCTGTCTGATATTACAGAGATTAGTCTTACCGTTCAAGCGTTGATTGTCGAGCTCTGCACGCGCTCCGATGAGCCGCAGGGTTGGCGCTTGCTCTGCGGATCGAGCCACGAACTTCTGGAGGAGGTGAAGGCCTGGCGGGTGCGGGAGGATTTTTATTACTTTGTCTCCGCCGTCACGCTCCGGCTTCCACCGCTGCGCTGCCGCAAGACGGAGATTCTCTCGATTGCCGATGAGCTGCTGACACAATACTCCAAGCAATTTGACCGCCCCAAGCCGGTACTTTGCAAGGAAAGCGTTGATCATCTGCTGGAGCACAGCTGGCCCGGCAATCTGACAGAGCTTCAGACGGCGATCAAGACCTTTGTGGCGATCGGCGACCAGGCCATCTCTCTGGCGGCGATCAAGGCGGCGACGGCCTCGGGAAGATCGAATGGCAACCACCGGCATCCATTATTGAAGGAGGCCACGCGGGCCTCGTCGATCCAGATTGAACGCCAGTTGATCACCGAGGTTCTCTCCTCAACCGGCGGCAACCGCAAGCGCGCCGCCGCCGAGCTGGGAATCAGCTACAAGGCCCTGCTCTACAAACTCAAGCAGATGGAGACGGAATCCCCGCTCGTCTCGCACAGAATTGGAGTGGCATGATGAAACCGGTAAGTCTGCTTGTTGTGGCCGTTCTTGCGCCGGCGCTCTTCTGTTCCGCGCAATATAAGGCGCCGTCGGCGCCCTCAACTTCCGCGCCCGCTGTCGGGGAAGCTGCAAAACCTGCCGCGCCGGATGTCGCCAAAACGGATGCGCCCAAGTCGGAAATGGACAACAGCTATGTGATCGGAACCTCCGATACGATTGCCGTCGTCGTTTGGAAGGAAGAGAGCCTCTCCAACAAAGATACTCTGGTCAGGCCCGACGGCATGATCTCGATGCCGCTTCTGGGCGACGTAATGGCCTCCGGCAAGACGCCGCTGCAACTGGCCGAAGAGATTGCAACCAAGCTGAAGAAGTACATTCAGGATCCGAATGTGACGGTCACCCTGACCGCGATGAACAGCAAGGTGGTGTACCTGATGGGCGAGGTCGGCAAGACCGGTCCGCTCAAGCTGACATCGGGGATGACGGTGCTGGAGGCGATTGCTACCGCCGGCGGACTGACAGAGTACGCCAACGCAAAGAAGATGTACATTCTGCGCCGCGCGGGCGACAAGCAGCAGAAGATCCCCGTGCAATACAAGAAGGCATTGTTGGGCGACCTGTCGCTCAACCTCGCTCTGAATCCCGGCGATACGATTGTGATTCCCTAGGAGCAAATGAAGCCAGGCCTCATACTCATGGCGTTTTTTTTTACCGTCAGTGTCGCAATGCGAGCGCAGGTTGCGCCGGCCGCGACCGGTCCCGGCACCGCGACCGGCTTCGGCGGAGTGCAGTTGGACGGGGTGCTGCACTACGATCTGCGCTATGCGCAGACCGTGCAGATCAGCGGCGGCCAGGATGGCCAGTTGATGAGCATTGTTTCCGGGGATGCGGGATATACGACACTCGGCAAGCGCCGTTTGTTCACCATGCAATATGGCGGCGGCTATAGCTGGAGCCTTGACGACGGGTCTGGATCGGGGAATCTCTATCAGCGCCTGACACTTTCGCAAGAGGTGAGCGGGCGCCGGTGGAAGCTCATGGGCAGCGACAATGTGAGCTATTTTTACGAGACTCCGACGACGGGGTTTTCTGGAGTTCCCGGAAGCGGGGAGCCGATCGGCGGAGGCGGCTCAGGCTCATCGCCCAATCAAACTATATTGGCGACTACACGCAACGTCGACAACACAAGTAGTGCGCTTTACTCCCAGCAGTTGGACCATGCCACCAGCCTCGGCGGCGTTTTCACTTACGGAATCCTGCGTTTTCCCGACAGCAATGGCCAGGACAGCAATCAGGTGCTGGTGGGATTGCAGATCTCCCGGAGGCTGGATGCGCGCAACTCGATCCAGGCGCAATACTCCTATGCCCATTACAGCTTTCCCGGCAGTGTGACCACGATGGATACGCATACGGTCATGTTCGGCTACCTGCGCACCTGGAACCGGTATTTCAAAACGACTGTTTTCCTCGGTCCGGAATGGACGAAGATGTCGAACGTTTACACACTTTCGTCTACCTCCCCACCGACAGAAATTCTCACGCAGTTTCCCACGATGACCGGTCTTGCCTTGAACGCCAGCGCCAGCTATATCAAGAGGTCGACGACGGCAATTGTGAGTTATACGCAGGCGGACACGGGAAGCTCAGGCGCGCTCGGGCAGGGGCAGATCGGCATCGGCAGCCGCAACGTCATGCTGGGATTGACGCAGCAATTCGGGAAGAAGTTTTCGCTGCAAGCAACCGGCGCATATATGCGCTCGCAGAGTTTGCAACAGGGTTTGCAGCAATCCGCCGTGACGACCAGCGAGTATGGCGAGGCGCAGGCTACGCGCAAGCTGGGCCGGTACTTCAGCGTCTTCGCAAATTATACGGTGGAGCAGCAATCCTCCGGCATTCCCCTGCCGGCAAATGCCGTCAGCGGAGTGTACCAGGTAATCGGATTTGGCCTCGGCTATACGCCGCGGGATATTCGTCTCAAGAAGTAATTGATCAAGGAGGTTTATGCTCGGACATCGTGAACTGGCCATGCAGGACTACGCGGATATTCTGAAGCGGAGATTCTGGCTGATCTTGGCCGTTACTGTCCTGGGCCTGGGAATCGGCCTGGGTATAAGTTATCAAATCACTCCGCAATATATGTCGCAGACGCTGGTGCTGATCGAGCAGCAGAAGGTTCCGGAAGACTATGTGAAGCCGGTGGTGAATGAGGATCTGAACGCCCGGCTGGCGTCGATGAAGGAGCAGATTCTGAGCCGCTCGCGCATCGAGCCCATCATCGAGCGCTTCAATCTTTATGGCGGCGGCAAGGCCAGCATGGACGATCGCGTCGATATGACGCGCAAGGCGATCGGCATCAATACGATTCCCTACGGCCAGTCGTCGCACGGTATGCCGGGCTTTTTTATCACCTTCAAGGCGCAGGACGCGCGCACCGCGCAGCAGGTTTGCGGCGAGATCACCTCCCTGTTCGTCAGCGAGAATCTGAATGCGCGCGAGCAGTCGGCCGAAGGCACGACCGACTTTCTGAAGCAGCAACTGGACGACGCCAAGCGAAATTTGGACGATCAGGATGCGAAGATGGCGGCCTTCGAGAGCAAGTATCTCGGCCGTCTTCCCTCGCAGGAGCCGGCCAATGCCAACACGCTACAGGCGCTGACCGCGCAGTTGGACGTTGCCACGCAGACGGTGAGCCGCCTGCAGCAGAATGAGACCATTATTGAATCGTTGATCGCGCAGCAGCCGCAGGGACCGGCGGGCAGCGATGCGGCGACGGGAACATCAGAGAGCTCGTTGCAAACTCAGCTCAAGGATGCGCTCAAGCAGGAGCATGAGATGGAGGCTGTCTACACGCCCGACCATCCGGACATCGTCGCAATGAAGCGCCGCATCGCCAGTCTTCGCGCGGAGATTGCGCACCAGCAGGCGGAGCCGGCAAAGGTGGAGACAGCCGTCAGCGCCTCTGATTCACCGCAACTGCTGCAGCTCAAGACGCAATTGCGCGCGGACAAAATGTCCATCGATACCGCCAAGCAGGATCAGGCCAGGATCGAGGATAAGGTGCGCAGCTACGAGGCCAAGATCGAGTCCAGTCCCATGGTCGAGGAAGAGTACAAGCAGGTCACCCGCGACCACGATACCGCCTTGCAGTTTTACAATACGCTGCTGACCAAGATGAACGAATCCTCGATGGCGACGGCGCTTGAACACCGCCAGGAGGGCGAGCAGTTCCGCGTGATGGATGCGCCCAACCTTCCCGACGGGCCAATCTACCCCAAGCGCGGCATCTTTGCCGGCGGAGGTATTGCAGCCGGCCTGGCGCTGGGCCTGCTCTTTGCCGCGATTTTGGAGTATCGCGATACCTCGCTGCGCTCGGAGGGCGATATCTGGGCGTTTACCAAACTTCCGACGCTGGCGGTGATCTCCTACATCGTCGAATTGGACCAAACTCCCGTGCATCGCCGGTTCCTGAAGTTATTTTCACGAAGAAGAAAAACCCTTGAAAGCGTTGGCGGATAGCTATGTACCGCTCCTACTTCGGGCTACGCGCCCTTCCTTTCGCTGCCACTCCCGATCCGCGGTTTCTCTATCTGAGGCCGCAGATACGCGAGGCGCTCGCCTGCCTGCACTATGGCATCGAAGCGCGCAAGGGCTTTGTGGTGATGACGGGAGAGGTGGGAACGGGAAAGACAACACTGCTCAGGTCCGCACTCGACGCCTTCGACAAGGAGCGCATTGCCACCGCATTTCTCCCCAATCCCCGGCTGGACGTGCTAGATTTCTTCGACTATGTGCTTACCGACTTCGGCATTCCGCCCGCGACGCGCACCAAGTCGGGGATGCTGCTGCAGCTCAACAGTTGGCTGATCGAGCGCTTCCGGGTAAATCAGTTGTGTGTCATCGTTGTGGATGAAGCGCAGAATCTTACATGGGAGCTGATGGAAGAGATTCGTCTGCTGACCAATCTGGAAACCTCGTCGGAGAAGCTGGTGCAGATCATTCTCTCCGGCCAGCCGGAGCTGGAAGAGATGCTCCACCATCCCAGCCTGCGCCAGTTGCGCCAGCGCGTCGCACTCTGGGCCAAGACGCAGCCGCTCAGCGACGAAGAGACATCGGCCTACATTGCGGAACGATTGCGCATCGCCGGAGCCAGTCAGGCGGTGCTGCTGCCCGAGGCGATGGAGCTTGTATATCATTACTCGAAGGGCATTCCGCGTGTGATCAACCTGATCTGCGAGCACGCCTTGATCGAGGCGTATGCGGAACAGATCAAGCCGGTTCCCGCTTCCATTATTGAAGCTGTCGCATCGGGGCTGGATCTGATTCAGCACCCTTTCACGATTTCGTTTCCAGTGATGCAAAGATCAACGCGCAGCACAGAGCAAGCGACAATGCACGAGACCGGTCCGTCCGTTATCGAGAACGAAAATTTACAGAAGGAACGTGAGCTATGAGCCGGATTTACGATGCGCTTCAACGCGCCAATTTGGAAGGTAATGCCGCACCGGATGCGAGTGCCGCGGAGATCGCCCAAACGTTTGCCCATCCGGGCGCCGAAGGTTTTCCGCCCATCCATGAGGAGGTTCTTCTCGAGAATATTGAGCGTCATCCATGGAATCCATCCTTGCGTTCACTGCCGACGCTTGGAGACCGCGGTGAAAGCATCGAGCAATTCCGCAGCCTGCGCACGCAAGTCTACCAGTTTCGCGATCAAGCTCCCCTCAAGACCATCCTTGTCAGCAGCGGGATGCCGGCGGAGGGAAAGACCTTTGTTGCGGCGAACCTTGCCGTGAGCCTGGCGCGCAACAAGAAAAGCTCAGTTCTTCTGATCGATGCCGACCTGCGCAAGCCAACGATCCACAAGATCCTGGGCGCCCCAAATGTTGCGGGACTAACGGAGTATCTTGCGGGAGACGCATCTATCTCTGAGATTCTTCAGCGGAATCGGGATTCGCGCCTCGTCGAAGACGGTCATTCGTTCGTCATTCCTGAAATTACATTGATCCCCGCCGGCGAAGGTGGAGATCATTCCTCCGAACTTGTAGCAAATCATCGCATTGAAGAGCTGATCGCGACGGTTTCTCCGCATTTTGATTGGATTGTGATCGACTCGCCGCCGGTTCTTGCGGTGGCGGATGCGATTGATCTTGCCCGAACCGCCGACGCGGTTCTGCTGGTGGCGCGCGCAACTAAAACGCCCTACGATGTCGCACAGCGCGCCCAGGCCGCATTCAGCAGCTCGCGCATCCTCGGTTTCGTCTTGAATGCGGTGAGGAACGCACCCGGCGGCGGATCTTACTACTACTATTATGGCCGGAAGGATGCCGGCAGCGATTTGCATGGCAGAAAGGAATAGAGCGAGGGAATGATCAGGCTCTTCAATGTGTACTATCCGACGCGAATGCTGGTGCTCCTGGTCTGTGATGTGCTGCTGGTGGGCGGCTCATTTCTGCTGGCCGCCGCGTGCCTGTTGGGAGCGGATGGATACGTCGGCCTGATCAATGCTCTTGTCTATGAGAACGGCTTGCTGAAGATAGCCGCCATCACCTTCTTCACTTTGCTTCTGATTTATTACTTCGATCTTTATGGGCCGCGGCGCACTGCGGCCGGGTGGGAGATCTACTTTCGCCTGTTGCTGGTTCTCAGCGTTCTTACCTTTACTCTCGTCGGGCTGATCTACTTTTTCCCAGAGTTGGAGATAGGCCCCAATGTTTCCGTCTTGGGCGTCTCCCTGCTCACCGTCTTTCTCGTTCTCTGGCGCTGGGCCTATGAGTGGATCATTATTCTGCCTGTCTTCAGCGAGCGCGTCTATGTTCTGGGCGGCGGCGAACGGGCGCGCAGGGTTGTCGAATTGCTGCGCGGCAGCCGCGATGCCGGCATGGAAGTTGTCGGTTGGCAGGGCGAAAGCGAAGCCCAGGGGCGGTTGGATCGCTTCGCCGCTGAGTTGCGCGCCTTCCGCAAACAGCGGCCGGAGATCGATCGCGTGATCGTCGCCATGGAAGATCGCCGCGATTCGATGCCTGTGCGGGAGCTGCTTGACCTGCGCGTGCGAGGCGTGATCATTGAAAACTCCAGCACACTGGTGGAGCGGCTTACGGGCAAGTTGCCTCTGGACGGGCTCAATCCGAGCACCCTCATCTTTACCGAGGGCTTCCGCATGAGTCCGTCGCAGCAGCTCTTCCGGCGCCTGCTTTCTTTATCCGTCTCCTTGATTGCTCTGCTGGTTTGCCTTCCTTTTATTCCCCTGATCGTTCTCGCGGTGCGTCTTTCTTCTCAGGGGCCCATCTTTTTTAGTCAGACGCGCGTCGGCCAGCGCGGGCGCTTGTTTACCGCATACAAGTTCCGCACCATGCGCCAGGATGCCGAGGCGCAGGGCGCGGTTTGGGCAAGCAAGGACGATCCGCGCGTTACAACGATTGGCCGCATCCTGCGCAAGACACGGCTCGACGAGATTCCGCAACTGTGGAATGTGTTACGCGGAGAGATGGCCTTTGTCGGTCCGCGCCCGGAGCGCCCCGAGTTTGTGCAGTGGCTCAGCGTGGAGATTCCCTACTACGATCTGCGCCACATGATCCGCCCCGGAATCACCGGGTGGGCGCAGGTACGCTATCGCTATGGCGCCAGCCTGGAGGAGACCAAGCACAAGCTCGAATACGACCTCTATTACATCAAGCACCAGTCGATCGGCCTTGATTTGCTCATTATGTTCGAGACAATCAAAACGATTATTTTGCGGAGAGGCGCTCAATGATATTGATCTTCTGGCTGTCATTGATCGGCATTCTATATACCTATCTCGGATATCCCGCATTGATAGATCTTCTTTCGCGCCTGCGTCCGCGGCCCTGGATTGCAAAGCCGGTTACTCCGAGCGTTAGCGTGGTATTTGCGGTGCACAATGGCGCCGCGCTGCTCCAAGGTAAGATCGATCATCTTCTAAGTCTGGATTACTCCAACATCAAAGAGATCATTATCGTCTCCGATGGCTCAACCGACGGTTCGGCCGAATTGCTGCTTCGGCAGCGCCATCCGCGCCTGACCTCGATCATCCTCGATGAGCACTGCGGCAAGGCGGTTGCCGTCAATGCTGGTGTGGCAAGGGCGACAGCCGAGGTGATTCTCTTTGTGGACCTTCGTCCAGAGATTGCGCAGGGCGCGATTCAGCAACTGGTATCGAACTTTGCCGACCCGGCGGTGGGATGCGTGGCCGGTGAATTGATCTTGCACTGCAAGTTGCACGATTCCGCATCGGCTGCTGTCAGCGGCATTTACTGGCGCTACGAAAAATGGATCCGCACGCGCGAGTCGATCTTTGCCTCTCCTGTAGGTGTTTATGGAGGCTTTTATGCGATTCGGCGCGAACTCGCCGTGCCGCAACCGCCGGGAATTATCCTGGACGATATGTTCCAGCCACTTGCGATCATCCGCCAGGGATACCGCTCCGTACTGGATTCTCAGGCTTATGTGTATGACACTTGGCCGGCCAGAATTGAAAAGGAGTTTCATCGCAAGGTGCGCACCCTGGCAGGCAACTTTCAGCTCTTCCAGCTTGCTCCGTGGACGCTCACGCCACAAAATCCCGTCCTCTTTCAGCTTCTCTCGCACAAGGTGATGCGCCTTGCCGCGCCGTACCTGATGATCCTGCTGCTGATCTCCTCATTCGCGCTTTCGCGCACATCCATTCCTTTCGCGGCATTTACGACGCTCCAGGTGATTTTCTGGACCGCGGCGGCAGCGGGACTGAGCACCAGGATTCCTCTGCTTCATCGGCTCACGGCTCCAGCCAGCGCGCTTCTTGTACTCTCCGCGGCAGCCGTTTCCGGGTTGTTCAAATTCGTATTTACGCGCGGCCCGCTTTGGAAGATATGGCATTCCGATGCAGAAGCGGCAGCATCCGCTTCCGCATCGCAGGATACTGTTTCAGGGGATCCCTATGCGGCAGCCGCAGTCAATGACCGGGTGTAGAATTCATTATCGGTAATCCATTGGGTTGAGAGGAGCTACCAGAGAGTATGAAACACTTGAAGACGCTTGTTATCTCCGTTCTAGGAATCGGTGTGATCGTGGCCGGTTACAGCCTTCACTATCACATTGTCCAGGTAAAAGCGGCTCGTGTGGAGCACGCAACCGCGTCCGCAAACTTCTTTCCTGCCGGAGCCCTCTGGACCGAAGACATCAGTCATGCGCCCATTGATCCCAAATCGTCGGAGATCGTCTCCTGGCTTGCCGATGCGGGCGGATGGGGAAACAACAACAGAATGCAGATCGATTTCAGCCTTCGCGTCATGCAGGCGATTGCCTCCACTCCGCATGTCTCCTTTCACAAGGGGCCGGGTTTTTACAGCGCGGACTCCGACGTAGTCGACACGATCCCCCTCCCTCCCGGAGGCGGTCTGGAGGCTCAGCCCGACTATCATTGCCCCAGCCCGGACGACGATTGCCATCTTATCGTGGTCGACCGAAGCCAAGGAAAGCTGTATGAGGCCTATCAAGCCAATTATGCAGACAATGCTTTGAGCGCAAACTTTCTGGCGGTCTGGAATTTGAATCGGATCTATCCGCCCTACGGCCGCGGAGATCAGTGCACCAGTGCCGACGCCGCGGGCCTGCCGATTGCTCCTTTGCTCTTCAGCGCCGACGAACTGGCCGCGGGAAGCATCAATCATGCGATCCGCTTCACTCTTCCCAATCCACGCATCCGCGCGCACGGCTTTGTGCATCCCGCAACGCACGCAGGTGCGCCGCGCGGTCCGGTCAACGCGCCTCCGATGGGCGCTCGCTTCCGCCTCAAGGCCTCCTTCGATATGTCGAAGCTGACTCCCGCCGCGCAGGTAGTCGCGCGCGCGATGCAGAAATACGGAATGTACCTGGCAGACGGAGGCAACATTGCTCTCACTGCGCAGAACGATGCCGACACGAAAACCAAGTATGCCGATCTGGATTTCAATTCGCATGATCTGCTTGATTTGAAGGTGACAGACTTTGAAGTGCTCGAAACGGGTCCTTTCATCCGCAGAGACAGCGACTGTGTGTTGAAACCCTAGAATCGTTTTCATCCATTGTTTGCGGCTTTCGTGATAAATAACGAATAATTGAATGCAAAAACTATTTCGAACAAAGATATTTTCCGGCTCGATCGCCGATCTGCTCCACCCCCCTGTGGGGCAGATTCCCTTTCTCGACGGCCTGCGGTCGATGGCCGTCTTGCTGGTTATCGGCCAGCATTTAAGCGCCAAATTCACGCTTGCCCATGGTCCAAACTTCTATTCGAGGCTGCCTTTCGTCGCCAATGGATGGATGGGCGTCGATCTGTTCTTTGTCCTCAGCGGATTTTTTATCGGCGGTCAGCTATGGAAAGAGATTCGCGACAGCGGTACCGTTAATATTGGCCGGTTTATCATTCGCCGCGGATTCAGAATCTGGCCTTTGTACTTTTTCACCTTTATTTGCGTATTTATTTATGCGGCTGCCACTGGTCATATTTTGCCGGCCAAGGAATATGGCTGGTCGGATCTGGTCTTTGTTACCAACCTGCACAATCGCGGCATCGTGATGGGCAGTTGGTCCTTGTGCACCGAGGAGCAGTTTTATATTATGGCTCCGGTTGCGCTCTTCTTTTGCGCCATGCGCAAACAGTCACTCCGGCGCTATCGCCCCTGGCTGTGGATCTTGTTGCTGCTCGTTCCCGCGCTTCGGATCATTCTATGGATCAATGGCACCGGCCATTTTTTTGTGCACAATCCCGATTTATTTTCGCCGCTCTATTACAGCTCCTTTACCCATTGCGATGGGTTGATCATGGGATTAATCATCGCGAATCTCTGGGTAACTCGTGAGAAGATCGCATCCCGGTTTGCTGCACCCGGCATACTCGTCGCACTCGCCGTTATTCTCCTGTTCGCGCTGCATCTATTACAGAAAGAGATCTTCGATTTTACTATTTTGGCTCTGCTCTTCGGTTCATTTGTATGGTATGGGCTGCAGCGCCGGCCGGCAATCTTCAATTCACGCATATTCTATTGGCTCTCCCGCCTCTCCTTCGGAATGTATCTGAACCATGAATATATGTGCCCCTGGGTTGTGAATACAGTACTTCCAAAGCTGCCCTTCACGGCGCATCTTCCGGTCTTCGCCAACTGCCTCGGTGTCTTGATCGTTGTTCTGCTCTCGGCCCTGATATCGCTTGTAACCTTCTGTTGCGTCGAGCATCCTTTCCTGCAAATCAGGAAGGTTGTATTGAGTCGCCCGGCTCAAGCGGCCTGAAAAGTCTATCCCTGGTTTGCGCCGATGCGGTCGCGCAGGCGCTTAAGGACGTTGGGCGGAACAAGACCGCTGACGTCGCCGCCAAAGGCGAAGACCTCCTTGAGCATGCGCGAGCTGACAAAGGAGTAGCGGCCGGCGGGTTGCAGGAAGACGGTCTCGATCTCTGGCGCCAGGCGGCGATTCATCAGCGCCATCTGAAACTCGTACTCGTAGTCGCTGATGGCGCGGATGCCGCGCAAGACGGCCGATGCTCCCTGCTTGCGCGCAAACTCCACCATAAGGCCGTCGAAGGTGGCAACGGAGACATTCGTCAGCGCGGCGGTTGATTCGCGCAGCATCTCGACCCGCTCCTCGACCGTGAAGAGCGGATCTTTCACGGGATTGTTGAGGATGGCGACGGTGAGACGATCAAACAACTTTGCGCCGCGCTGGATCAGGTCGATGTGACCGTTGGTCGGCGGGTCGAAGGTGCCGGGATAGAGGGCGCTGACACTCATGGATGCTCTCAAGCAATTCTAGCAGCCACCTGCAAAGCAATCCGCCTACCGCTGCAACAGGTCAATCGGCTTGGTGAAGTCGGTAACGCGGATCTGCTGCGCCAATGCCGGATGCTGGCGCTGAAGAGCCAAAAACATCTCCCAGGCAACACGGCGGTAGCTGAAGTGGCCGGCGGGGCCGCTGCGGAGTTCGATGATGTACTGCGCCTCGGCGAAGTCCATCTTGAAGAGCGAGCGGATGCGCGTGGCCAACGGCAGAAGGTAGAGCGCTGATTGAGCAGCCTCCGGCGCCTGACTGGCCGCGATGCGCGCGCTGGCGGCATGGGCGGTCTGGATGGCGGTTTGGAAGCCGTCCAGAACGCCGGCTTCGGCAAGGATATTCACATCGGGGCCGAGGTCGCCGCAGACGGGCGTCTCGTAGCCGTGCGCGGCGGTAAAGCCTTGAATGATCTGCGTGCAGCGGCGATGGCGGTGCATATCGCGGAAGCCGCCGATGTCCATCAGAATGTCAAAGCGCAGTGCTGCGCCGGCGTGAAAGGCACGGAGCGCCTCGTCGTGCTTGCCGCGATGGCGCAGGCCCAGGGCGATAATCTCGCTGACGCGGGCTTCCGGCAACGCGGCCACCAGGTCGCGTATCTGGCGGTAGGGATGGTGCGCGGCCGAGTAGAACAGAGTCGAGGCCAGCTCGACTTCCAGGCTCTCGGTGCGCTCGACAAGATCGACGACTTGAGTGGCGCTGATGGGTTGGCCAGCGAGAAACTCGGCGGCAGCTTGGGCGAGTTCCGCGCGGCTTTGGATCTCGTAGTCGTTGGGCTGGGCGTATTTGACCAGCGTGGGCGCCGAGCGAACCTCGCGGGTGAGCAGTTTGGCGGCTTCTGCGGCCAGGTCGGAGAGCTCGCCCTCCGCAGCCGAGGAGTCCTGCTTTGCCGCAAGGCTGAGAAAAGGATCGAGGCCCGCGGCCTTTTCCGCGTCGAGCTGACTGAGTGACATCAGCAACTCGACGAAGGCTTGGCCGGCCTGAGCGTTCACGCACCAGGCGGGACCGGTGGCGGCATCGCGGAGTTTAGCGCCCAGGTCGCGCACCTCGGCGACGGGGTGGGAGAGCAAGCGGGAGACCTGCGTCTCCAGCGTGCGCGCATTGGTGATCTGGCCGAGCGAGGTGTTGGTGGCCAGCGGCAACAGGTAGCGGGCCACGTCGAAGGCGCGGGCCTTCAGGGTGCGCTCGTAGGCCTCCGGCTTCATCGCTTCCGGGCAGGGAACGCGCCGGCGCAAAGCCTCCAGAACCTCCGTGGTGGTGCGCTGATAGGCAGCAAAAAGTTGTTCGACTGTCAGGGAATAGAGCTGAGCGGAGGTGGAATCTTCGCCGAAATCCGGAAAATACCAGCCGGATTTGAGAAAGTTCTGGTAGCGCGTCGAGCGCTCCTGCCCGTCCCAACGCTGCTCATCCACCAGCACAATCGCCGCCAGCAGGCTCAGCCGCTCAATGGCCATCGCAATGTGGGCCAGGTCGGCAATCGAGCGGTGGCCGTATTGAAAATAAAAGGTATTGAGGAACTGCTCGGTTCTCTGGCGGCTGATCTCGCTGAGCGATTCGCGCATGGAAAGGGCCGAGCGGGAGTACTTGGCCATCGCGTAGGCCAGCACCTCGGGGTCGGCTCCGTGGACGGCGAAGACATCGGTCTGGTTGCGAGCGGCGGGTGGCGCTAAAGTTTCACTGGACATTTGTGTGTGCTCGCGAACAGAATACTGCATTGGGGCGGATTGTGTTGTGCATCCCCGCCGCCGAGCGAAAGATCCTCAGAAACGGCCACGGCACAAGTGAGACGGCAGACAGGAGCAGCCCGCGATGCTGAAGTATCTGGTGCGCACCTCGCATAAGCCTCGGCTCTTGCCCCCCGGGCGCTGGCTGATGAAGCAGCGCTGGAACGATCTGCTCTTTGCCCACTGGCCGGTGCCGGTCTCCTCTCTTCAGCATTTGATTCCCGATGGCTTGCAGGTGGACTGCTTTCATGGTTCGGCCTGGCTGGGGGTGATGCCCTTCTGGATGGATCGCGTTACGGTGCGCGGCTTGCCGCTGATTCCGGGCCTGCGCAGCTATCCCGACCTGAGCCTGCGCACCTACGTTCGCGATGAGCGGACGGGCGTGCCCGGCGTCTATTGCCTGTCGCTCGAAGCCAGCAGCTTGCTGGCCGTGGCCGTGGGCCGCACGACCCTTCGCCTGCCCTACCACTGGGCCGAGATGCATCTGGAGCAGCGCAGCGAGCGCGAGTTCTCCTTCTATAGCCGCCGGCGCTTTGCCTCACGGCAGGTGATCTTCCAGGCGCGCTATCGCGGACTGGGCCCCTCGCGGCGTCTGATGGAGAGCGGTGCAGGCTCTCTGGAGCACTTCCTGATCGAGCGCTTCTGCCTCTATTCGAAGGACCGCGAGGGCCGGCCGCTGCGGGCCAATCTGCACCACATCTCCTGGCCGCTCGAAGAGGCCGAGGCAGATATTGAGCGCAACGATCTGGCCGAGGTGCTGGGCATTCCGATCCCCAACATCGAGCCGGTGCTGCACTACACGCGGCGACTGGCCGTCTATGTCTGGCCTACGGAGCTGGTGAGGCCGGCGATGGTGCCGCGCCCAGTGACCGTGACCGCCTCGCCGTCAGGGTGAAAAGACAGGGAACAGGGAACAGGGATCAGAAAAACGGGTTGCATATGTGGATTCCTGCGGCGCTGTTGCTGCGGATGTTCCTGCTGGCGCATCATCGGCGCTGAGGTTACGAGAGCGAATCTAGTTCCAGGTCTTCAGGCGAAGATATTACGTAGAATATTGGCTCATTATGTTGGCATAATGGTAACGCAAATCATTGTCTGTGATGGGCTGAAAGTAACTAAAACCGAGCAGGAAATGGCTAGGAAACGGCTGGAAAGAGGGCTAAATTGACGGTTTACAGTTACCATTTAATTAACAGAAATAATAATTATGTGATTGATATGGTTAATGTTATTCGATTTTTATGGGGTAAAAACCGGCCATACTACATAGGGGGGGTGGGGGGTGAGCGGCTTTCCGGTTTTGCTGGTGGACTAAAATGTTGTCGTTTGAGTAAACATGGCGGCGGAAACTCCTTTCACTCCAGTTTGATTGTGCGCCAGTGTGGGGAAATGATCTGCAAGGGCAGGGAACAGTGGGCAGTGGGCAGTGGACAGTGGACAGGGAACAGGGAACAGGGAACAGATAATCGGTGGTTGGGATTGGGGGCGAGGCTGGAGTTTGTGGGAGGGAAGGAATGCGGGTTGGGTGTGTGGATTCTCCGGGTCCGAAGATTTGGAGCTGGGGCGCTCGGCTGCATTGAATCATTCGAACAAAAGGCTGTGCCGCGTTCATCGCGGATTTTTGCGATGAGTGGGCGAGCTTCGTGGTCTCCCACCCTTTCCGCGATAACACTGCGGAAAGGATGGGGCACCCAAACTTATGGCTTGGTCAAGGGTGCGCTACCCGTCCGCATCGATGGAAAGCTTACAACGAAATCACGAGAGATGTCGAGGAGAAGCAAAACCAGCCTGCTGAGATGCTTGCTCTCCCAGGTGCCCAAAGGCGAGGCACCTGGGCCACCCGGCACTGACATAACAGAAGGGAGATACAGGTGAGGATATTGGGCTCTTGACGAGAAACTGTAAAAGTCATCGTTTTACGCGGCTTTCTGAAAAGCGACCAGTTGGGTTCTTGTGGCGGCCAGGCGTTGCGCTTTCAGGAGCAGGTAGGTGAGGTTGCGGTAGCCG
>Ga0302320_10001033_pt1 | contig 66808 bp, 53 predicted proteins | sample Bog_T0_3_FD_202130 | JGI IMG/M metagenome (GOLD analysis project Ga0302320, IMG submission 202130) | Peat permafrost microbial communities from Stordalen Mire near Abisko, Sweden - Bog_T0_3 | ecosystem: Environmental > Terrestrial > Soil > Wetlands > Peat | place: Sweden: Abisko, Stordalen Mire...
CCGAGAAGCTCGATCGCCTCCCGGACACGCTCGGGCCCCGCAAATTCCCCCGCATGGCACTTGGTCACCTTTCCGGCCGCCCTGGCGCGCTCCCAAATCCTGGCCGACCAGGGCTCCGTCGGCATCTGCTCAAAGCCGTGGAGGTCGACGCCGTCCAGCTCCTCCCAGTCGGCCACGCTGTCGATGGTCGCCTTAAGCGGGCCTTCGTAGCCGTTCCTCAGCATCCCGGCGAAGACCCTCACCTCAAGTCCCGGGGGCGCGGCAGACTTTATGGCTGAAATGATCTCGGGTCCCGGCACCTGGATAAACTGGGTCACCGCCAGGTGGAAGCTCGTCTCCACGTAGCGCACGTTCTGGCGCACATGCTCGGCAAAGATGACGCGCGCTGCCTCGTGGTAGCGCTCGGCCGAGGTGAACCAGGGAAGGGCGTGCGCCAGGAGCGTCTTCTCAAAGTCCGGGAACGAAGGGTAGCGGTAGCTCCTCCTGCGGAACTCGGGGTCGGCCCTGTAGGCCTTGGGGTCCATCGGCCTCAGCAGGCTGTCGTAGGGCAGCGCCCCTTCGATATGGAGGTGGGTCTCGGTCTTCGGGAGCGCCTGGATAAAGGCGTCCAGGTCGGCTCGCGTCGTGTTATCCATACCCATCAACGAATCCGTATTCGTCGATATGATCAAGTTCAACCTGCCAGCAGATAATCCGGGTTCAGCTTGTGGAGCGCCTTCGGGACGAAGAGCCCGTCCTTGCGGATGAGCTTCCCGTCAAAGTGGATCTCCCCGCCGCCGTACTCGGGGCGCTGGATGCAGACCATGTCCCAGTGGACCTGGCTCTTGTTGCCATTGCCGCACTCCTCGTAGGCCTGGCCGGGCGTGAAGTGGAAGGAGCCCGCGATCTTCTCGTCAAAGAGGATGTCGCGCATGGGCTCAAGGATGTGCGGGTTGAACCCGATCGCGAACTCGCCGATGTAGCGTGCGCCCGCGTCGCTGTCCAGGATCTGGTTCAGCTTGGCGGTGTTGTTGGAGGTCGCCTCGACGACCTTACCCTTCTTGAAGACGAGCCGGATGCTGTCGAAGGAGGAGCCAAGGTAGACCGTGGGGGCGTTGTACTGGACGGCGCCCTCGACAGACTCCTTCACCGGGCAGGAGAAGACCTCACCATCCGGGATATTGTACTGGCCGCCGCACTCCTTGGCGCCGATCCCCTTGATCGAGAACCGGAGGTCCGTCCCGGGCCCGGTGACGCGCACCTGGTCGGTCTTGGTCATGAGCTCGGAGAGCACCTTCATCCCGGGCCTCATCCGCGAATAGTCGAGCGTGCAGACCTTGAAGTAGAAATCCTCGAAGGCCTCGGTGCTCATGCCCGCCTGCTGCGCCATCGCAGGCGTCGGCCAGCGCAGCACCACCCACTTGGTCTTGTTGACCCGGTGGTCGATGACGGGCTTCATGATCCGGCTCACGAGCTGCACGCGCGAGGACGGTACGTCCGAGGCCTCGAAGATGTTCTCTGAGCCGCGGAGGGCGATGTAGGCGTTCATCTGGCGCATGCGCAGAAGCTCCACCTCGCAGACCGCCTCGAACTGGGCCTCGTCGGCGCCGAGCGACATCTCACGCGTGACGCGCGCGCGGTGGATCTGCACGTAGGGATAGGCGCCCCGGGCCCTCGCCGCGCGGATGAGCGCGATCACCATGGCGTCCGGGACATCAAACGCGTCAATCAGGACCTTCTCGCCCTTCTTGAGTGCCGTTGAGAAACCGGTGAGTCCCTCCGCAAGCTGTGTGAAACGGTTGTCGATGATCATGGCAGCGGGTTAGTAACGCCCGCGGCGGGCCTCCCGGCAAGAGCGTTCTGGGGGGTGGCACCCGGCCCTCCCTCTGGGGAATCCCTCAAGCGCCCAGGCTGAACAAAGCAAAAAGGGGGCGCCTCTTCCCTCATGCTCTATCCCTTCATTCACTGAGCCCTGTCGCAAGGTGGGTGAGGAACGACCTCACTGCGTCAAAGACCCGTTCGGCTTCATTTTCGCCGAAGGTCAATTCCACGTGGGTTGTCTCGTTTCGGAACGGACCCTTGATGGCCCAAAGAAGGGCGTATGCCCTTCTGAAAAAGGCGGCATTCTCCACCCATCCGGGATCGGCGATCAACGCCCGGTCGTTGTCCTTGATCACTTCATCGATGTCCTTAAGGACTTTGTCCCAGCTCCAGGGCTTTTTCTCGATGCCGGGTAGGCCAAGGGCCGCGTGGACTGCTTCGAGGCCTATCTCGGCCGCGCGAACCAGGTGAAACACGGACGCGGTATACCGCCCAAGTGCAAAGCATGTGCCTGCCTCTGTAATCTCATCATTTGCCGCTGGAAATGCGGCTTTGAACGGGGCGCCGAACAGGTCCGCTCTTTGGTAGTACTCGCGCTCCTTGGGGGAGAGGAAGATCAAGGAGAACATGGCGAGTTCATCCTTCATGCGCTCATCGATTATCGCCAAGTGGTCCAAGACTTCACTGGCGGTCCAGGTGTGCACGGTCGGTAGGACCCGTTGGACGTACATCTTGGTCAGGCGAAGCTCCAAAAACTCCAGGTCCGGCAACACGGCCTTCAGGTTTGAGGCGATGAGTCCGCGCTGCCTCGTGTTTCCCTCTTCGTCATTTCCATCCCCCATTCCGCGCGCGCATTGGTTGGACTGAGTAATAAATTCGCACGCATTAGCCAAACGACCTGCTAAATATTGTTTCACTCGATGTAGCTTTAGTAGGCAGCCGCGGACTTTCCAAGGCAAAGGATCGGCCGATTTGCCGGTCCACATTGCCCGATATCCCAGGCAGGGAAACGGCGCCATATGGGGACGATTTCCAGAACGCTATCGGTTAGCGAGCCGTTGCGGGAAGCTCCATGATCGCTGAATGGAGCGGGTCGAGCAGCCCTTCCTCAAGTACCGGCTACCCGGCACGATCCCGTCTCATACTTCTTGCACCTTCGCTCACGGAATCTGCGCTATCTGATTCTGGGGGAAGCAGATCCGACCTACAGCCTCATCGAAGTCTGCCGCCCCCCGTATGATCTCAATCTCCAGGCGCAGGTAGTAGATAGGCAGGGGGCTGCCGGCAGGGTCCGAGATGCGTACGGCGTCCTTCTCGGTCGTCACCAGGCACTCGGCGTCCTCCCGCTCGGCGGCCATGTAGAGGTCGTCCAGGTCCTCGGGCGTGTAGCGGTAGTGGTCGAGGAAGCGCTCGCGGCCGACCAGGAGCGCGCCCAGGTCCCTGAGGAATTTTTCAAAGCTCTCCGGGGTCGCGATGCCGCTAAAAGCGAAGATCCTACGGCCCTTTAGCCACTCCAGCGGCTGGCGCCCGGGGGTTCCCGCCAGGGAGGCGTCTAGCCTCTGCAGGTACTTCGGCTTGTGGGCGCACTCGATCACATCGGCGTCTGGCCGGTAGCGGGTGATCAGCGCCTCAAGCTCGGCGTCCCGGGTGCCGTTGGACTTGGTGAGGAAGATGTAGTTGGCGCGCTTAAGGTGCTTGACCGGCTCCCTGAGGATGCCCCGCGGGAGGAGGTGCCCGTTGCCGAAGGGGTTCGTCTTGTCGACCAGGAGCAGGTTCAGCCGGCCCTTGAGCGGCAGGTACTGGAATCCATCGTCCAGGACGAGCGTGTCGCAGCCGTACTTCTTGATTGCGAAGGCCCCGGCCTTCACCCGGTTCTTGTCGACCAGGACCACGACCCCCGGCAGGTTCCGGGCAAGCATGTAGGGTTCGTCCCCTGCCTCCTCGCTGTCCAGGAGGACATTCTGGCCGTCGCTCACCACGCGCGGGGGCGGCTCGTCGGTGTGGGTTATGCCGTACCAGGCCTTCTTCCAAAAGGGAGGGGCCTTGCTCTTGTAGCCCCGGGAGAGGATCGCGACCTTCCGGCCGCGGTCCCTCAAGGCTTTTGCAAACTTCTCCACCACTGGGGTCTTCCCCGTCCCCCCCACGGTCAGGTTTCCCACGACCACCACCAGGCAGCCGAGCGGATGGTCCCGGAGTATCCTCTTGCGGTAGAGGAAGAGCCGCAGCTGCACGATGCCGCTAAAGAGCCAGGAGAGCACCTGCAGGAAGGACCCGAAAATGACCGCCCCGGTGTCCGCGCGCCGCCCGAGCACGACGTCCACCGTGTAAACCTCGAGCGCTTGGAATTTTCGTTTGATCCAGGACTGCGACATGGGCGGGCCGCCGTTTCCGGAGCCCATGGGGAATGAAGGTTGACGCCGCGGGCCACGTAAACTGTTTTCAACACTCCACGCGGATCAAACATGGCCTACAAACTCTTCATCCCCGGCCCCATCGCCGTATCTGAAAAAACGCTTCGCGCAATGGCGCAGCCCATGATCGGTCACCGCAGCACGGACTTTGTTGCCCTCTACCAGGCCCTCCAGCCCGAGCTGCAGATCCTGTTCGGCACCACCGACCCGGTCTACATCTCCACGAGCAGCGCGTGGGGCGCCATGGAGGGATCCATTCGCAATGTCGTGAAGGCGAAGGTCCTGAACTGCATGAACGGCGCGTTCTCGGACAAGTGGTACGACGTGGCGCTGCGCTCCGGCAAGCAGGCCACGGCGCTCAAGTTCGAGTGGGGCCAGCCGGTTGACCCCGCGGCCGTCCGGGCCGAGCTCTCGAAGGGCGGCTACGATGCGATCACGCTGATCCACAACGAGACCTCGACCGGTTGCATGAGCGACCTGGCAGCCTTGATGGCGGTCATCCGGGAGTTCCCGGAGGTGATCTCCATCGTCGACGTCGTGAGCTCCTTTAGCGCGCTCCCGATCCCCAAGGACACGCTCGGGATCGACATCATGATCACCGGCTCACAGAAGGCCCTCGCGCTTCCGCCGGGCCTCGCGCTCCTGTCGGTCTCCAAGCGCGCGCTTGCGCGCGCCACCGGCATCCAGGAGCGGGGCTATTACTTCGACTTCCATGAGTTCCAGAAGAACCACGAGAACGGGATGACCCCGAGCACGCCCGTGATCCCGCTCATCTATGCCTTGAGGTCGAAGCTCGAGGACATCAAGGGCGAGGGCCTGGAGGCACGCTACGCCCGGCACGCGCGGCTCAACAGGGCCGTCCGAGACTGGGGCATTGGTGAGGGCTTCAAGCTCTTTGCGAAGGAGGGCTACGGCTCGGTGACGCTCAGCTGCTTCGCCAACACCCTGGGCTACGACCTGGCGGCGCTCAACAAGACGCTCAAGGCGAAGCACCACCTGGTGATCGATGGCGGCTACGGCAAGTTGAAGGGGAAAACATTCCGGATATCGAACATGGGAGACGAGTCGGATGAGACGATCGCCGCCCTCATCGGCTCCCTAAACAGCGCCCTTTCCGAGACGCCAAAAGCGGCGTCCTAACCCCCTGTCAAAAAAACTTATACTTGATTTCCCGGCGCGCGGGGCGTATCGGCTCCCGGCTTCATGAAGTCACTCATCATCGCGGAGAAGCCGTCCGTTGCGGCTGATCTGGCGCGCGCGCTCGGGAAGGTGCCCAAGAAGGGCGACCATTTCGAGAACGACGACTATGTCATCTCGTCGGCCGTGGGCCACATCGTCGAGCTCCAGATGCCCGAGGACATCGACAAGAAGAAATACGGCTTCTGGCGCCTGGACGCGCTGCCCATCATCCCCGAGAAGTTCCAGCTCAAGCCGATCGAGGATTCCAAGGAGCGCTTTGACCTGCTCAAGAAGCTGCTCGCCAGGAAGGATGTAGAATCCGTTGTCAATGCGTGTGATGCGGGGCGCGAGGGCGAGCTCATCTTCACGTACATCTACCAGCTAACGAAATGCAAGCTGCCGGTGAAGCGGGCGTGGATGCAGACCATGACGCAGGAGGGAATCCGCGAGGCCTTCCGGAACCTGAGGGACGGGGAGAAGATGCGCGGCCTTTCCGACGCCGCGCGCTGCCGCAGCGAGAGCGACTGGCTGATCGGGATCAACGGGACGCGCGCCCTCACCAAGCGCATGTTCGGCTCCAGGGCGGGCAACGTGGCCTCGGTCGGGCGCGTGCAGACCCCCACGCTCGCGATCGTCTACGCTCGGGAGCTCGAGATCCGGAATTTTAAGCCCCGCTCCTACTGGCAGATCTCTGCCGAGTTCCAGATCACCAAGGGCTCCTACGAGGGCATCTACCAGAGGCCCGATTTCAAGAAGGCCGAGAACGACGAGCACGACCGGATAGACCGCATCTGGGACAAGGCCAAGGCCGAGGCCATTCTTGCGGCCTGCAAGTCGGCGGCCGAGGCCCTCGTCACCGAGGAGAGAAAGGCCAGCACCCAGGCGTCGCCCCGGCTCTACGACCTGACAACCCTCCAGCGGGAGGCGAACAATCGTTTCGGGTTGTCGGCGCGGCGCACCTCGCAGATCGCCCAGGCGCTCTACGAGCGGCATAAGATGATCACCTACCCCAGGACCGACTCGCGCGCGCTCCCTGAGGACTACATCCCGACCTGCCGCCAGGCGCTCCTTAACCTCCAGGGTGACCTTGCGGCGCATGCGAACAAGGTGCTCGAGGAGCAGTGGCTCGGGCCCAACAAGCGCATCTTCAACAACGCCCAGATCTCGGACCACTTCGCCATCATCCCGACCGTCGAGACGCCGAAGCCGCTCGAGGACATGGAGGCCAAGATCTACGACATGATCGCCCGGCGCTTTGTGGCCGTGTTCTACCCGTCCGCCGAGTTTGACATCACGACGCGGATCAGCGCCGTGGCGGGCCACGATTTTAAGACCGAGGGCAAGGTGCTCACGTTCCCGGGCTGGCTTGCGGTCTACGGGAAGACGGCCCTGGACGACTCCTCCCCGGACTCAAAGACGCTGCCCGCGCTCGACGCAGCCGATGGCAGGCCTCCGCGCGCCCAGGTGAAGGACCCCCAGATCCACGAGGAGTCGACACGGCCGCCGCCCCGCTACACGGAGGCCACGCTCCTTTCTGCGATGGAGGGCGCCGGCAAGCTGGTCGAGGACGACGAGTTGGCCGAGGCCATGAAGGAACGCGGCCTGGGGACCCCCGCGACACGCGCCGACACGATCGACGGGCTCATCAATACGCGCTACGTCGAGCGCAGCCAGCGGGAGCTTGTCCCCACGCCCAAGGCCGAGCAGATCCTCCAGTTCCTCTCGGCCGTGAAGGCCGAGGGCATCACGAGCCCGGCCATGACCGGCGAGTGGGAGTTCAAGCTCCGGCAGATGGAGCACGGCAAGTTCCCCCGCGAGAAGTTCATGGCCGAGGTGGTCGAGACCACCAAGGGTATCGTCGACCGCGTGAAGTCCTTCGAGGAGGATGACTCGGCGGCGCGCGAAACGGACATCCTCTCGCCGACCGACGGCAAGCCCCTGATCGAGACCTTGAGGGGCTACAAGTCCAAGGACGGGGAGCTCATGATCTACAAGGTGATCGGCAACCGGAAGATGGCCGAGTCGGAGGTCCGGGATCTCCTGGTAAACGGCCAGATCGGGCCCCTGGACGGATTCCGATCCAAGGCCGGAAAGCCCTTTAGCGCCGTCCTCCGCTACAACAAGGAGGAGAAGAAGGCCGAGTTCGTGTTCGACGGACAGAGGGATGCGAGCGGAGGCTTCAAGATCGACTTCACGGGGCTCCAGCCGATCGCGGAGGCCCCCGCGCCGCGCTTTGCCCCGGGGACCCAGGTCTACGAGACGCCCCAGAGCTATGTCGTGCGCTCGGTGGCGAACGGCGAGGACAAGATCCTCACCCGCTGCTCAAGGCGGATCCTCTCCCGCGACATCCCGCTCGAGCAGTTCATGAAGATGCTTTCGACCGGGAAGACCGATCTTCTTGAAAAATTCTGGAGCCAGCGCACCCGCCGGCCGTTCAGCGCGTTCTTGGTCCTGAAAGAGGACGGCACCACGGGATTCGAGTTCGCGCCCCGGGCGCCCAAGGACCCGAACGCCCCGCCGAAGGGCCGCCGCTCGAAACGCAAGCCCCCGGAGGCAAAGGCCGAGGCGCCGTCCGAGCCCAAGGTCTAGCCGATCTCTCCCTAATCGGGCAACCTTCACCCCCGCGCTGCGTCTAACCGGTACGCACCTCCTGTGAAGTCCCCGACTAACATCCTGATCGCTCTGCTTGCCGCCAGCATCCTGGCGGTGGGGCTGGTGGCCTACAGCCAGTACCGAGAACTCATTCTTCTTCGCGCGCAAGTTGCTGCCAATGATACATCTGCGCTTTCAAAGAAGCTGGCCGACGCCCAGAAGACGATCCGCTCCCTGGAGGACCGCCTGGCCGCCCTTAGGGGCCGGGGCATGCGCGACGGGGCGGACGCTGCGGGTGGGGACAACCCGGACAACGCGGGAGCCAACGCCAGGGGCCGCGGAGGCCGCTGGGGCGGCTTTGCGGCACTCGGCAACAACCCGGAATTCCAGAAGCTCTTGGCCATCCAGGCCAAGGGCCGGATCAGCCAGACCTACGGCGCCCTGTTCAAGTCGCTCAACCTGGGCCCCGACCAGCTGGCGCAGTTCCAGCAGCTCCTGGCCGACAAGCAGCAGGCCATGATGGACGTCCTGCAGGCGGCGCGCGAGCAGGGCATAAACCCCCGGACCGACCCGGACGGCTTCAAGACGCTCATGACCCAGGCCGTGGCCCAGACCGACCAGAGCATCCAGCAGGCCATCGGCGACGGGGCCTTCCAGCAGTACCAGCAGTACCAGCAGACCCTTCCCGAGCGAAACGTCGTGAACAGCCTCCAGCAGCAGCTGAGCTACACCCAGACCCCGCTGACCGACGACCAGTCGAACGCGCTCATCTCGCTCCTTCAGCAGAACCAGCCCCAGCGCGCGGGCAACGGCACGTCCGGCACTGGCGACGGCGCGGGCGGTCCCGGGCCAGGAATCATGGCCCTGGTAAACGGGGGTGGCAACGCGCGGGTCACCGACGACGCGGTCGCCCAGGCGCAGGGAGTCCTTTCGGCGCCCCAGGTGGCCGTCCTCCAGCAGGTCCAGCAGCAGCAGCAGGCGCAGCAACAAATGCAGCAGCTAATGCGGGCCGCAAACCAGGGTAATGGGACGGGATCGCCCTCTCAGGGAGCGCCTTCCGCGCCCAGCGCGCCGGCGACAGCCGGCGGCAAGGGCTAGGATTGCGACCCCGGTCCAATTAAAACGCTTGAGGGCGCGCGCGCGCAGAGCGTACCCTATGCACCTCTATGATCGTAACCACTGCGCAGCTCTTTAAGCACGCCTATGGCAAGTACGCCGTGGGCGCGTACAACATCAACAATGCGGAGCAGGCCATGGGCCTCTTCCGGGGCTGTATCGACTCCCAGGCCCCCTTCATCATCCAGATTTCCAAGGGCGCCCGGAAATACACCGACAAGCGCATGCTTGAGGCGGTCATCCGAGCGGCCGGCGAGATCTTCCCGGATGCGATCTATGCCGTTCACCTGGACCACGGCGACGAGGAGACGTGCTACGACTGCATCAAGTCGGGCTTCTACAGCTCGGTCATGATCGACGCCTCCCATGAGCCCTTCGACCAGAACGTCGCGATCACCAAGCGCGTCGTCGAGGCGGCCCACGCAAAGGGCCTCTCCGTCGAGGCCGAGCTCGGGATGCTCGGCGGCGTCGAGGAGGACATCAAGGTCGAGGACGGCCACGCCACGCTGACGAACCCGGCCGAGGCCGAGGACTTCGTGAAGAAGACCGGCTGCGATTCCCTGGCGTGCGCGATCGGGACGAGCCACGGCGCCTACAAGTTCAAGGGACGCCAGTCGCTCCACTTCGACGTGCTTAGGAAGATCCAGGCGCTCCTGCCAAACTTCCCGCTTGTCATGCACGGATCTTCCTCGGTCCCGAAGGACGAGGTCGACCGCATCAACGCCGCCGGGGGCAAGATGCCGAACGCCGTGGGCGTGGACCCGAAGGAGTACCTGCCCGCCGCGAAGCTCGGCGTCACCAAGGTGAACATCGACACCGACGGCCGCCTGGTCTGGAGCCGCGTCCACCGCGAGTACTTCCGCGACAAGCCCGAGGACTTCGATTTCCGCCCGCCGGGCAAGATATTCATGACCGAGTACGCGAAGTTCATCGCGAGCCGCAACGTGCTCCTGGGCTCGGCCAACCAGCTGGCCGACCTGCGCAAGTCCCTCGGGAAGTAAGCCTCCCCTTTCGAATCCAGAAAAGCCGGCCGGCGCCACGCCTGCCGGCTTTTCTACGTTCGCTCGGCCTGGTTGGCAGGGGCGGAACGATTCTACCGGTTCTCCAGGATATCCCGCAAAGTCTTTAGCAGGGTCTCGGCAGTAAAGGGCTTCGCCAAGAACCGGCCGGCACGGCCGCGGGCAATTTCTTCCCTGCCGACTCCGTTTGTTAACCCGCTTACCTTCAAAATCTTGACGGAAGGGTTCATGTAGGTGAGGGCCTTGATCATGGCCGCACCGTCCATCACCGGCATCATCATGTCGGCGACGACGATCGCGATCTCGCCCTTGCGCTGGGCATAGATTGCGACCGCATCCGCTCCGTCGGAGGCGGTCACGGTCTTGTAGCCGAAGCGCTGCAGGGTCCGGTTCGTAATGGTCAGGACTGACGGCTCGTCGTCCACGACCAAAACCAATTCCCCGTTGCCCCGCGGCAATTGGTCCACGGACGACGACGCCTCGAGCGCGCCAGCCCCAGAGGTGCTGGCCGGGAAGTACACGTTGAAGGTCGTCCCGTGGCCGAGCTCGCTGTAGACGTTCACGAACCCTCCATGGCTCTTGACGATGCCCATGACGGTCGAGAGCCCCAAGCCGGTGCCCTTGTTCGGGTCCTTCGTGGTGAAGAAGGGTTCAAAAATCCTTTCCATGTTGCCCGGCGCTATGCCTGTCCCGGTGTCCGTGACGCATAGGTTTAGATAGCGGCCGGGCTTAGCGTCGATGTTTGAAACCCCATAATGCTCGTCGATCATACTGTTCTTAAGGCTGACGCTAAGGGTGCCTCCATTCGGCATGGCATCCCGTGCGTTCAGGCAGAGATTGAGGAGCACCTGGTGCATTTGTGTCGGATCCGCGAGGATCGTCCAAATGATCCCGGTCGCGGAAAGCTGCAGGCGGATGTCCTTCGGGAATGTGTCCTTGATGATGCCCTCGAGCTCGCGCAACAGGTGCTTCGGCTGGACCTCCACGCGCTCGCCTTCAATGCCGCGCGCGAACGTGAGAACCTGCCGGACTATGTCCGCACCCCGCTTGGCACTTGTCTCCACCGTGGCGAGGATCCCCAGGGTCTCGGGATCGGAGGATGCCTTCCTAAGGATCCCTATGCTGAGCATGATCGGGAAGAGGATGTTGTTCAGGTCATGCGCGATCCCTCCGGCAAGTGTGCCGATGCTCTCCATGCGCTGGGCACGCAGGAGCTGCGACTCCAATTTCTTCCTCTCCGAGATGTCCGTGGAGATCACAAGGACCGCCTTGGGGCTCCCATCCGTGTTCCTGATGAGCGTGCAGCGCCCCTCCATGCTGAGCGCGCGCCGATCCTTGGAGGTTTGTGCCACCTGGCCGGTCCATTCGCCGGTCTCGATCGTAATTGCATTGAGCTCCTGAAATGCCCCCGGGTCTATAGAGAGCAGCTCGAAGCTCAAGCGGCCCACGGCTTCCTCGCGCGTCCATCCGTAGAGGCGCTCGGCTCCCTGGTTCCAGTACGAAATCCTCCCCGTGAGGTCGCGCACGAGTATGGCGTCGCGGGCTTTGTCCAACAGCTCAGCCTGCTCCGCGATCTGCTCCTCCGCCTTCACGTCCTCGGTGATGTCGCGCTCGGTGCCAGCAAAGTGGGTGCATGTACCCGCATCATTGAAGATGGGGACAATGTCGATTTCCAGGCAGTACTCGGTTCCGTCCTTCCTGTAGTTGATGACCCTCCGCCGGATATGCCGCTTCTCCGCCCTGGCCTGGAGGATATCATCAAGGGCCTTGCGGTCGGTTTTCGGTCCCTGGAGGAACCGGGGGCTCCTTCCAATTGCCTCCTCCTTGGAGTAGCCGCTGATGCGCTCGAACGCCTTGTTGACCATCACAATCCGGGGTCCGGGTTCGTCGACCGGCTCCGCGTCCGTGATGATCACGATATCGTTCAGATTGTCCACGCAGGTGGCCATGAGGGCCAGCTGGCGCTCGACCCTCTGGCGCTCCGTGATGTCGCGCACGTTGCATTGTATTACGTCGGCTCCGTCCGCCTCGTAAACGTTGCACACAAACTCGACGGCGATCCGGCGGCCGTCCTTGGCCTGCAGCGGGAGGTTCTCGTATCGAATATAGCCGGATTCCTGCAGGTGCTCGAGCATCGCGTGGTTTATGACGGTGTCCCGGAACGGGCTTAATTCCCCAACGGTTTTCCCGATCATTTCCTGTGCGCTAAAGCCCAGGAGCTCACATAGGAAAGGGTTCACATCGTCGATTCTCCCGGTGCACCTGTTCAAGATGAGGATGCCGTCCTTGGCAGCCTCAAAGAGCCTGCGGTATTTGACCTCGGAGGATGCTAGATCCTTCCGAACGCGCTCCAGCAGGTTTCCCTTTTTTTCGAGTACCATTTTTTTGTGGGCGGGATGATATAGTAGATCGGTGTCTATTCGGTATTTCGAAACGAGCACTGCGCACAGAGGCGGCAACTGCAGGCCGGCAAGCTATAATATACCCTTCGACCCCATATATATATGGGGTGTTTCCCTATCTCGGTGCATGGCCCAGGGCAATAGGGTCGCCCACCGCGATGGCTTTCAACGACTTCACCATGACCAAGGCACCGGCCATCGCCCGTGCAATGGGCTCTCCCGACCGTCCCTGGGCGCGGGCCACGCGTCCCTCAGGGAAGCCAGGGAAACTTGCGCGCCTGGGGACTGCGCTTCTCGCGCTGGGCCGTGTGGAATTCCTTGGCCTCGTCGCTCATGTAGTAGAGCAAGGTGGCGTTTCCCGCCAATTCCTGGATCCCCGCCTGCCCGTCCAGTTCCGCGTTGAAGGCGCTCTTTAGGAGCCGGATCGCGAGCGGGCTCTTGAGCATGACCTCGTTCGCCCACGAGACCCCCTCCTTCTCAAGGTCCTTGACCGGCACGACCGCGTTAACAAGGCCCATCTCGAGCGCCTGCGCCGCGCTATATTGCCGGCAGAGGAACCAGATCTCGCGCGCCTTCTTCTGGCCCACGACGCGCGCCAGGTAGCTGGCTCCAAAGCCGCCATCGAAACTGCCCATCCTCGGGCCCACCTGGCCAAAGACCGCATTGTTGGCCGCGATCGTCAGGTCGCACACGACGTGCAGCACGTGGCCGCCTCCGATCGCGTACCCGGCCACAAGCGCGATCACGACCTTCGGCATCGAGCGGATGAGCCTCTGGAGATCGAGCACGTTGAGCCGCGGGACGCCGTCATCCCCCACATACCCCGCGTTCCCGCGGACGCTTTGGTCCCCTCCTGCGCAAAAGGCGTACTTGCCGTCCGCGTGCGGGCCGGCTCCCGTCAAAAGCACGACACCCACCTTCTGGTCGTCGCGGGCGTCCGAGAACGCATCGATCATCTGGGTGATCGTCTCGGGCCGGAATGCGTTCCTCTTGGCGGGGCGGTTGATCGTGATCTTGGCAATCCCATCCGACTTCACATAAAGGATGTCGGAGTAGGTCTTGGCGGTTTTCCAGGGGGTGGCCATGGCGGTTAAGGAAATGGAGCCTGGGCTTATCCGGCAGCCGAGGCAAATGCCTCCTTGCGCCAGGCGGCGTCGGCCTTTCGGTCGGTCTTGATCTCCAGGACGCGGACGCCTCGCTCCGGGAGCGCCGCGATCAGCGACTCAAAATGGGGCCAGTCGCGAATGGGGACGTGGTCCACGTTGTGGGCGGAGCAGAGCTTGGCAAAGTCAACGTCCTGGGGGGTGGCGAAGAACTCCTCAAAGAGGGGACCATACTGGGAAACCGGCAGGTGCTCGAAGATGCCGCCGCCGCGGTTGTTGATGAGGACCACCGTGAGGCTCCCCTTGAGCCGGGGCGCGATGAGGAGCCCGTTTGCGTCGTGAAGGAACGCCAGGTCCCCGGTCAAAAGGACGGAGGGACGGCCCTCGTGGGCCGCGCCAAGCGCGGTCGAGAGCGTGCCGTCGATCCCGTTGGCGCCCCGGCTAAAAAGAATCCTCAACCCCCGGTCGTTCGCGGGCCACACGTACTCGACGTCGCGGACCGGCATGCTGTTGGAGACCGATACCGGCGTCTGGGCGGGTAGGCGCATCCCGAGCAGCCACGCCGCCTTCGGTTCAACGAGCGCCTGCTCCCCTTCGAGGCGCCGGTCGAGGGCGGCGCGCACCCGGGCCTCGTGGCTCGTCCAGAGGCGCTCATAGCCGTTCGGGGCATCCGCCGCCGGCAGCCCCAGCGCCAGGTCCGGGAGCGTCGACACGATCCGGCGGGTCGCCCCGTGGAGGGCGTCGCGGTTGTCGGGCCGGTCCGTGACGAAGAAGATGGGTGCACCGCTTGCCTCGATCCACGTGCGCAGGACCTTGCTCGTCGGCCACTCCCCGAGGCACAGGACAAACTCCGGTTTCAGGGACTCCGCCGCCTTCGGCGAACGCAGGATCGTGTCGTAGCGGGTCACCAGGTGCGGGATGCCGCCATGGTTGCGCGCGGGCGAGAGCCCGTCGGCCAGGACGGGCCAGCCAAGCTTGAGCGAGATCTCGGCCACCGCGGCCACATAGGAGGCGGGGTCGGCGGATAGGACCGGGCCGGCGACAATGATGCCATGGACCCGGTGCGAAAAAGGCGGGATCTCGGAGACGGCGAGGACGGCGCTCGGCGGGTTCAGGTGCTCGAAGAACTGGCCCCAGTCCACGCGGCCTGCAAAGGCCTCGGTCGCCCCGCCGTCCTCCGCGGGGACCAGTGGGTCCCGGAACGGCGCGTTCAGGTGCACGGGGCCCCGGAAGGGAGCGAGCGACCGCTCGACCGCATGCGCCACGGTCTGGCGAAGGTACCTAAGGAGCGGGAGCGTCGCCTCCGGCACCGCAAGCTCGTGGCGGAATGACACGAAGGATCCGTAGAGCCTCTGCTGGTCGATGGTCTGCCCGGACGCACACGCGCGCATCTCCGGGGGCCTGTCGGCCGTGAGGACAAGGAGGGGCACCCCCGCCTCGTGCGCCTCGATCACGGCCGGGAAATAGTTGGCCCCGGCCGTGCCGCTCGTGCAGAGGAGGACGACGGGCCGAAGGTCGCGCTTGGCCATGCCCAGCGCGAAGAAGGACGCCGACCGCTCGTCAAGGACTGGGATCGCGTCGATCCCAGGATGACGCGCAAGCGCGAACGCGAGCGGCGTCGAACGCGACCCGGGCGAGATGACGGCCGTCGCGACTCCCGACCTTACGAGCGTCTCCGCAACGACGCTCCCCCAGAGGGCGTTCACGTTTCTGAAGTCGAGCGACGGGGGATTCATGGGCGTGGCGCAGGAGGCTAATTCCCGAGGAGCGCGTCCTGCATCGCCCTGAACTTAAGCTCCGTCTCCTCATACTCCTTCTCAATCGTGGACCCCTCGACGATCCCGCCCCCGGCGTAGATCCGAGCCACCTGGCCCGAGACAAGCGCCGAGCGCAGGGCCACGATGAACTCGCCCCCGCCCCGGGAGTCGATCCAGCCGATCGCCCCGCCGTAAAGGCCGCGGGGGAAGGCCTCAAGGCGGGTGATCAGCGGGACGGCCCGCTCGCGGGGGGTGCCCCCCACGGCCGGTGTCGGGTGCAGCCGGCCCAGCATGTCGAGGAGCCGGACGCCCTTTGGCAGGCGCGCCTCCACCGGGGTGTGCAGGTGCTGGATGTTGGAGAGGCGCTTTAGGCCAGGCCTCACGGAGTACCTCAGGTCAAGGCCGAGCGGGGAGAGCCTGCGGACGATCGAGTCGAGGACGATCCGCTGCTCACGCAGGTCCTTCTCGCTCGCGAGGAGCCTGTTTCCGAGCGCCGCGTCCTCGCTCGCGGTCGCCCCGCGTTCAGCCGACCCGGCAAGGGCCTCGGTCAGGACGACGCCGTCCTCGACCCTCAGCAGGCGCTCGGGGCTGGCCCCGATGAAGCTCTGGCCCTGGCCGTTCGCCACCGAGAAGGCGTTGCAGTCGGGGAACCTCTGGCGCAGCCCGTTTAGGATCTGAAGCGGGTGGAGCGGCGCCGGGGACCTCACGTCCTTGGCGCGCGCCAGAACGACCTTCTCGATCTCGCCGCGGGCGATTGCGTCCGAGGCCTCGCTGACGCCGCTCGCGTAGCTGTTGCGCCCCCCGACGTCCGTGACCGACGTCGCGTCCCGCGGGTGCTGCTCGGGCAGGCCCGGGGCCCCGAACTCGAAGGATCGGAACTTGGCGTGGGCGCGCAGGACCTTCGCCGCGATGGGGTCGATCGTCGAGTCCGGGTGGATCAGGAGGTTTGCTACGGCTGTCGTGTGCCCCCCGCGGCGCGCCACCTGCCAGCGGGGAACGAATAAACGGGCGGACTCGAAGGGATCCCCTTCGCCCACGGTGTCCAGGAAGGTGAACGCCGCGAAGAAGTGGGGGCCCCCGAACGGGACGTCCTGGTCGCCGACGGCGATCGTGTCCTCGAGGACCCCGTCGATAAAGCCCTGGCACGCCTCGAAACGCCCGGCTCCGGACGCCGTGAAGGAGAGCACCGACTCGGCCCCCGCGATGGCCCAACCCTCGCTCGGGCGCTCCGCGTAGAAATGGCGCTCGCCGGGCTCAAAGATCGACTCCAGGACGGCGAGCGGGTCCAGGCTTTCCACCTGGATCGTGATGCTCACCAGCACCGGCCGGCCCGCCTCCGCCGCGCTGTCGCGGCATTCCGAGAGGAACCGGCTGAGCGCCTCGCCCGATTGGTTTGCGACGGGATCTAGCGGGAGGATCGTCACGGGGCCTTTGGCGCCGGGGCAGGCCTCGGGAAGAGAACCAGGGACTCGGTGACCTTGGAGCCGGCGAGCCTCCCATCCCAGGCAAACTCCTCCTCCCAGGTGCCGCTGGGGGAGTAGCCTAGCACGGCGTTGATCTTTTCCGTGGCCCCGGGCATGACCGGCCTAAGGGCGACCGACGCCAGGCGCAGCGCCTCCGCCATCGTCGCCAGCGACGTGGCCAGGAGCGCCTTGTCGGCCGCCTCCTGGGACTTGCCGAGCTTCCAGGGCGCGCGCTTCTCGATGTAGCCGTTTATGGAGCGGATGAAGACGAAGAGCCGCTCAAGGGCGGTGTGGAACTGGAACTGGTCAAAGAGGGGGATGTACTCGGCGCGGGTCGCCTCCCAGAGCTTGCGGAGCTCGGCCTCGGCCTCCCCCTCCCCCGCGGGAGAAGGGATCGAGCCGCCCGCGAACCGGTTGGTCATGTTGAGGACCCGGTTCACGAGGTTTCCGAGGTCGTTTGCCAGGTCGCTGTTGTAGCGGGTGAGGAAAAGCTCACGGGAGAAGTCCCCGTCCTGGCCCACGTTCATCTCGCGAATGAGGAAGAAGCGAAGGGCATCGGCGCCGAACTCGTCCACGAGCGCAAGCGGGTCCAGGACGTTGCCCTTGCTCTTGGACATCTTTGAGCCGCTTGTCATCCACCAGCCGTGGGCCAGGACGCCCTTGGGGAGCGCGATCCCCGCGGCGTGGAGCATGATCGGCCAGTAGACGGCATGCGGGGGCACGAGGATGTCCTTGCCGATCACGTGCCAGGTGGCCGGCCAGACGCCAGGCCTGTCGGCCACGGCGGAGTAGTAGTTCACGAGCGCGTCGAACCACACGTAGGTCACGAACGTCTCGTCGAAGGGCAGCGGTATCCCCCACTCCAGGCGCTCGCGGGGCCGCGAGATGCACAGGTCGTTGAGGGGCTCCTTCAGGAACTCGGTCACCTGCTTCTGGCGGTACCTTGGAAAGATGAAGTGCTCGTTGGCTGCCAGGAAATCGACGAGCCAGGGCTGGTAGGACTTGAGCTTGAAGAAGTAATTCGGCTCCACGATCTCCTGGACATCGCCGTAGATCTCGGGCCAGGACCCGTCGGGGTTGCGGTCCTTGTCCTGGAGGAACTGCTCCTGGCGCGTGCTGTAGAACCCCCGGTACTCGCCCCGGTAGATGTCACCCTTGTCGAAGAGCTGCTGGAGGATCTGGCGGACCACCTTCTTGTGCCGCTCCTCGGTCGTGCGGATGAAGTCGTCGTTGGAGATCAGCAGGCGCGGGAGCATCGCCCGGAACTCGGCGCTCACCTCGTCGGCGAACTGCTGCGGAGAGACTCCACGCTGGCGCGCCGTCTGCTGGACCTTCTGGCCGTGTTCGTCGGTCCCGGTGAGGAAGTGCACCGTGTCGCCCTTAAGGCGCCGGTAGCGGGCGATCACGTCCGTAAGGATCTTCTCGTAGGCGTGGCCTATGTGGGGGGATCCGTTTACGTAGTCGATCGCCGTGGTGATGTAGAAGTCGGCCATGGAGGGTCGATCCAAGCATAGTTTAGCCCCGCGCCGCAAGCCAGCCCGCGCATGCGGCCCAGGCCCGGCCCCGGTGGCCCACCCGGGCCTTCACCTCCGGGGGCATCTCGGCGAGCGTGCCCGAAAATCCCTCCGGGATGAACAGCGGGTCGTAGCCGAATCCCCCCGTGCCGCGGGGCTCAGGTGAAAGGCGCCCCGGGCAGTGCCCCTCGAAGTGGATCTCGAACCCGCCCGGGCCGGCCAGGAAGAGAACGCACACAAACTCCGCGCCACGCTCCGCCTCCGGGACTCGAGCCATCACCGCTACGAGCTTTGCCAGGTTGGCCGCGGGGTCGTGCTGCGGGCCCGCAAAGTACGCCGATTCGACCCCGGGACCGCCGCCAAGGGCCGCAACGCACAGGCCGCTGTCGTCGGCCAGGGCCCACCCGCCCTCAGGCAGCTTTGCGCGCAGGGCGAGCGCCTTCTTCCGCGCGTTGCCGACGAAGCTTCCCGTGTCCTCGTCCACGGCGGCCATGCCCCCGACCGCGGCGGCCGAGACGATCTCGACCGGCGGACCGCCGGATCTGAGCGTATCGGAGAGGGCCTGGAGCTCGGAGGCCTTGTGGGGGTTACCCGAGGCTAAATAAAGTCTCATCGACCTGGAACTTTTCCGGATAGACGACCGTGCCCCGAAGCAGGCAGTCGTCGCCCAGCGCGCTTCTGCGGATCTCGGAAAGACGAACCGCCTGGGCGAGCTTCTCGGTCCTTAGGCCGCTCAGGGCCGGCTTGGCCTTCTCATCGGCAAAGAGGAGGGGCGCCTGGTACGCGAAAAAATAGTCGACCTGGCGCTCGATAAGGGCGCGGCTCAGGAGCTGCGCCCCACCCTCCAGGAGGACGCCCCCGACCTTCTCCTCGGCGCAGCGGGCCCGGAACTGCGCAAGGGGCACCCTGCCGCTCGGGGACTCGAACACCCAGACAGCGACACCCAGGCTCCGGAGCTTGCGCACGTAGCCAAGCCCCGCGTGCTGGGTCGTGACCACTATCGTGCGGGCCGCGAACTCGTCCGAGTAGACCGTGGGGAGCCGGTGGTCGAGGACCGATCTCAGGCGGCCGTCGAACACGAAGCGGATGGGACACCATTCCGGCTCGCCGGCGACCCGGGCCGTGAGCCGCGGGTTGTCCGTCATCACGGTGCCGGCCCCGACGCCGATCGCCGGGAAGAGCCGCCTCCAGCGGTGGACGTCGGCCCGCGCCGCCTCACCCGTGATCCACTGGCTCAGTCCCGTCCGCGTGGCGATGCGGCCGTCAATCGTCGTCGCCACCTTGGCGGCCACGAGCGGGCCCGCGCCCGTGACCCCGTGGTTGTAGATCAGGTTCAAGTCGGCGCACTCGGCGCCAAGGACGCCCGTAATGACCTCCACCCCCGCCTTCCGGAGCACCTCGAAGCCGCGGCCCGCGTGGGCCGGGTTCGGGTCGGTGGCGCCCACGACCACCCTGCGGATGCCGGCGGCAAGGATCGCGTCGGTGCAGGCCCCCGTGCGCCCCTCGGTGGAACAGGGCTCCAAGGTCACATAGAGGGTGGCGCCTGCCACCGGGTTCCTCATCAGGGAGGCAAGCGCCACGCGCTCGGCGTGGGGCCCGCCGTCCTCGTCGTGGAAACCCTCCGCGCTCACCCGTCCGTCCTCGACCAGCACGCAGCCGACCATGGGGTTGGGATGGGTGGCGCCCCACGCCTTCTGGGCGAGCTCGAGCGCACGGGCCATGTGTCTCTCGTGCTCAGCCGCGGACATACGGATTGTTCTCCTTCTCATGCCCGACCGAGGTCGGGCCCCCGTGGCCCGGGAACACGGTCGTCTCATCGGGAAGCGTGTAGATCCGCGTGCGGATCGACCGCATGAGGGCCGCGGGGTCGCCTCCGGGCAGGTCGGTCCTTCCCACCGATTCCTTGAAGAGGGCGTCCCCGCCGAAGGCTACCCCCCGCTTGGCGAAATAGAACAGGAGGCTCCCGGGGCAGTGGCCCGGCACGTGGCGCACCTCGACCCGCTCCCCCAGGGCTTCGAGGATGTCCCCGTCCCCCAGCCATCGGTCCACCGTGACGGCCTCCAGCACGATCTCCTCCGGGGTGAGCGGGCGCATCACCTCGGGGGTCTTGAAAAGGACTTGGTCGTCCCGGTGGCCACTCACGGGTACCTTTGACCGGCGGACAACCTCGGCGGCGCCCTGCGTGTGGTCCCAATGGCCGTGGGTGAGCCAAAGGGCCTCGAGGCGGCAGCCCTCCTTCTCCAATACCGGCTCGATCCGCTCCCAGATCCCCAGGGGTGCGTCGATCAGCACCGCAAGGCCCCGCGAGGGCTCGGCCAGGAGGTAGGCGTTGGTCGGAAGGGGCCCGGCCGGCAGGCAGTGGACGTTCACGCCGCAAAGAGAGGCCAATCCTCGCGTTCCGCAACGGCGAAAATTCCCTTCACCTTTGGGCCCCCAGCGGATAGCGATACACCCCTTTTCCATGCCGACCCTCAAGTTCGCCGTACTCGCAGGAGATTACATTGGACCGGAAGTGATGTCCGAGGCCCTCCGGGTCCTCGAGCACGTCGCCCGGCAGGAGGGGCTGGTACTGGAGGCCCGTGCTGCGGACGTGGGTGGGGCCGGGATCGACAACCATGGCAAAGCTTTGCCTGACTCGACCTTGCGCATCTGCGAGGCGAGCGACGCGATCCTCTTTGGGTCGGTGGGCGGCCCGAAATGGGAGAAATTGCCCCCCAAGGAGCAGCCGGAACGCGCGGCGCTCCTGCCCCTGCGCAAGCACTTCACGCTCTTCGCCAACATCAGGCCGGGCCTACTCTACCGGGAGCTTCTCGCGGCCTCCCCCATCAAATCGGAAAGGATCCCCGATGGGATCGACATCGTCTGCATCCGCGAGCTGACCGGCGGCCTCTATTTTGGGAAGCCCAAGGAGACGACGACGCTCCCCGACGGGGACCTGCAGGCCGTGGACACCATGATCTACCGGAAGAGCGAGATCGAGCGCATCACGGCCACCGCGGTCGCTACGGCCCGCTCCCGCAAGCGCAAGCTCTGCTCCATCGACAAGGCCAACGTCCTTGAGACCTCCGTCCTTTGGCGGAGGACCGTCTCCGACTATGTCGCAAAGAACGCCCCCGACATTGAACTGAGCCACATGCTCGTGGACACTGCGGCCATGCAGTTGGTGCGCGGGCCAAACCACTTCGACGTCTTCGTCACCGAGAACATGTTTGGCGACATCCTTTCCGACGAGATGGCCGTGATCTGCGGCTCCCTCGGCATGCTCTCCTCGGCCTCGCTCGGGGCGGGAAAGAATTCCCTCGGGCTTGCCTTCGGCCTCTACGAGCCGGCCGGCGGCACGGCACCGGACATCGCGGGAAAAGGGATCGCTAACCCCTGCGCCCAGATCCTCTCGACCGCGCTCATGCTGCGCAACAGCTTCGGCCTCGAGAGGCCGGCAGCCCGCATCGAGGCGGCGGTGAGGAAGGCCGTGACCTCCGGCACGCGGACCGCCGACATCTCCTTCGGTGGGCCCTCGGTCGGCACGCGCGCCATGGCGGACGCAGTGATCTCCGCATTATGAAATCCTCGGAGATACGCCAGTCGTTCCTCGATTTCTTCGCGGCGCGCGGCCACACGATCGTGCCCTCAAGCTCGCTCCTGCCGGACTCCCCGGGGCTCCTCTTCACGAACGCCGGCATGAACCAGTTCGTGCCCATTTTCCTGGGCGAGCGGGCGCCGGACCTCTCCCAGTGGGCGGGCGCGAAGCCCGCGAAGGACACGCGGGCGGCGGACACGCAGAAGTGCATCCGCGCCGGCGGAAAGCACAACGACCTGGAGGATGTCGGCTTCGACACCTATCACCACACGCTCTTTGAGATGCTCGGCAACTGGTCCTTCGGCGACTACTTCAAGAAGGAGTCGCTCGAGTGGGGCTGGGAGCTGGTGACGAAGACCTGGGGGGTGCCGGCCAAGCGCATCTTCGCCACAGTGTACTCCCCGGACAAGGCGAAGGGCGACCCGTCGGAGTTCGACCAGGAGGCGTTCGACATCTGGTCGGGGCTTTTCAGGAATGCGGGGCTCGATCCCGCCGTGCACATCGTGCGCGGCGGCAGGAAGGACAACTTCTGGATGATGGGTGAGACGGGCCCCTGCGGGCCGTGCTCGGAGATCAACGTGAACCTGCTCCCCTCGGACGACGAGGCCGGGGGCCGCAAGCTCGTCAACTCGGGCTCGCCGCGCTGCATCGAGATCTGGAACCACGTCTTCATCCAGTTCAATGCCAACGCCGACGGCACCTTCTCGCCCCTGGCCGCCAAGCATGTCGACACGGGAATGGGCTTTGAGCGGGTCGCGGGGATCGTCGCGACCACCAAGGGCTTCACGGACTTCTCGGCCGAGCCGTCCAACTACAATTCCGACGTGTTCTCCCCGATCTTCGCCCGGATAGCCGAACTCTCGGGACACACGTACAAGGGAACGGTCCCCACGGGGCGGACGGGCCTCTCGGAGCAGGAGCGCAGCGACGTCGCGTTCCGGGTCCTTGCCGACCACGCGCGCTGCGTCTCGTGCGCGATCTCCGACGGCATCCTTCCGGGAAACGAGGGGCGCAGCTATGTGATCCGCCGGATCCTCAGGAGGGCGGCCCTCTACGGTCGCCACCTCGGCCTCTCCACGGGCTTCTTCGAGAAGCTGGTGGACCCGGTCGTGGCCTCCCTCGGGGACGTTTTCCCCGAGCTCCGGCGCCAGGAGACCACGATCCGCCGGGTCATAAGGTCCGAGGAGGAGAGCTTCGGAAGGACCCTCGAGCGGGGCCTCAAGCGCTTTGACGACGCGGCGGCCTCGGGAAAGCTCCCGAGCCAGACCGTCTTCGAGCTCTACGACACCTACGGCTTCCCGCTCGACCTCACCCAGGTGATCGCCGCCGAGCGCGGAATCGCGGTCGACGTCGAGGGATTTGAGGCCCTGATGCAAGAGCAGAGGGAGCGCGGGCGGGCGGCCCAGAAGAAGGAGGTCATCGTTGCGGCCACCGAGGGGTTGGCCCAGACCGCGCATGCCCCGACGGCCTTCACGGGATACCTCCTGGACCGCGAACGGGGCACGCATGCCACGCTCCAGGACGTGGTCACGACCGACCATGGCGTATTCCTCGTGTTCGACCAGAGCCCCTTCTACGCCGAGATGGGAGGACAGCTCGGGGACACGGGCCACGCCCTGGTGGGCGGCGTCTCGGTCTCGATCATCGACACGGTCAAGGACAAGTCCGGACGGCACCTGCACAAGATCGCCCCCGGCACGGCCGTCCCCAAGGCGAGGGCGCATGCCGAGCTCTCCGTGGACCACGGCCGCCGCCGCGCCATCCAGCGCAACCACACCGCCACGCACCTGCTGCACTGGGCGCTGCGAAAGATCTTGGGCACCCACGTCCGCCAGGCGGGCTCGCTCAACGCACCCGACCGGCTGCGCTTCGACTTCTCGCACTTTGAGGCCGTGACGCATGCCCAGATCCGCGAGATCGAGGAGCTCGTGAACCAGCGGGTCCTGGACAACGCGTCGGTCATGGCCTACGAGGTGGACTTCGACAAGAAGCCCGAGGGCACGCTCGCCTTCTTCGGCGAGAAGTACGGCAAGGTCGTGCGGGTCGTCGACATCGGCGGCTACAGCCGCGAGCTCTGCGCCGGCACCCACGTCGCGACGACCGGGGAGATCGGGCTCATCAAGGTGGTCCACGAGAGCGCGATAGCCGCCGGAACCCGGCGCATCGAGGCGGTGGCCGGCGACGGCGCCTACCGCCACGCCCTCCACGCCTTCGACACCGTTGAGTTTGTGGCCCAGAGGCTGGGCGCCGCGCGCGAGGACCTCCAGGCGCGGGTTGAATCCCTCCTGGCCGAGAAATCCGAGGCCGAGAAGAAGCTAAAGTCATTCGAGCAGAGGGCCGCCGCGAACCTGGCCGCCGACCTGGCATCCAAGGCCACAGTCGAGGGGAGCCTAAAGTTCGTGTCGGCCGTTGTCGCGGCCGAGACCCCCGACGCGCTCCGTGCCCTGGGCTCCCAGGTGCTTGGGCAGATCGGAGAGGGGGTCGTCCGCCTGGGGGCCGCCTTCGGGGAAAAGGCCACGGTCGTGGCGTTCTCCTCCCCCGGCGCAATCAAGGCGGGCTACCAGGCCGGCAAGATCGTGAACCTCCTGAGCGCGGAGCTCGGCGGCAAGGGCGGCGGCAAACCCGACTTCGCGATGGGCGGCGGCCGCGACGTCGCCAAGCTCCCGCAAATCCTCGCCTCGCCCTTGCCGAGGCCCTGAAACGCCGGCACATTGGCCCGATGCCCACACCCACAGGGGTCGCTGTCTCGCAGCTCGACTGCATCCTCGCCTTTGATGGCAACAACCGCCTTGCGGTGCGCCGGCTCGGGTCGAAGGCGGGCCTGCCCTTCACGGGGACGGGCCTGGAGATGGCCCTGGGCCGCCTGGAGTCCTCATTCAAGGCGCATACGGCACCGCTGGAACGTTTCAGCGTGGGCGCCGGAGGGCGGGCCTACCGCGTCCACTTCACGCAAGTGGAGGGGCCGTCCGCGGACCCGGAAGTGGTGTTTGAAACCATAGAGAGGCTCTCCTCGGATCCCGGGGCGCTCGCCCCCGCGCTCGCGAGTATACTGAAGGCGATTGATCCGCACCTGATCGAGATCCCGTACCTGAACCTCGGTGAGAACGACTTCATCTACAAGTTCCGGCCGGAGAAGGAGCGCAACACAGCCATCTACGACCAGGACGCCGACGCGTTGGTGATTTATCAGTCCCGGCTATGTGCGGCGATTAAGGCCCTGGCCCGGCGCCACGAGCGCACCGCCGCCGACCCGGTGACGCTGGATTTCGGAGCCGTCCATTACCTGGTCCCGAGCCATTTCGGGTTCTGCCTGGGAGTCAAGAACGCGATCGAGCGGGCCTACGAGACCCTTACCGACAATCCCGGAAAGCGTGTCTTCATGCTCTCCGAGCTGATCCACAACCCGTTCGTGAACGAGGACCTGATAAACCGCGGGCTGCGCTACCTGCAGACCGACAAGGGCGTCCCCCATTCCGCGGGCACGGGGGGGCCGGACCTCTGGGATACCCTTTCCCCCGAGGACATCGTGATCATCCCGGCATTCGGGGCCACCGATGAGGACAAGCGCCGGCTGGTCCGAAAGGGCATCGCCGTCCGGCAGTACGACGCCACATGCATGCTGGTGGAGAAGGTGTGGAAGGCCGCCCGCGCCTACGGACGGGACGGTTACACGGTGGTGATCCACGGCAAGCATGAGCACGAGGAGACGAAGGCCACCTTCTCCAACACGCGCCGCTACGCCCCGGCGATCATTGTCAGGAACCTGGACGAGACCCGGCAGCTCGGGGAGCTGATCCGCGGCGCCGAACCCGGTGCCGAGGCGCGCTTTCGCGAGCGCTTCGCAGGGAGATTCACGGAGGGGTTCCGGTTCGACCGAGACCTGGAGCGCGTTGCCGTCGTGAACCAGACGACGCTCCTGATGAACGAGACCCGGGAGATCATCGCGTACCTTAGGGACGTATTCGCCGCCCGCTACGGGCCCGACGTTCCCTCCGCACCGCCGCGCGTGGGCGGCCAGGGCCGAAACGACACCCTCTGCTACGCGACGCAGGTGAACCAGGACGCGCTAGCCCGGGCCCTGGAGGAGCCGCTCGACGCCGCGTTTGTGATCGGGGGCAAGAACTCGTCCAACACCTTCCAGCTCTACCGGCTCTGCGAGAAGAAACTCGGGACGCGGGCCTTCTTCATCCAGAGCGAGGCCAACATCCTCTCACCGGTGGAGGCCGAGCATTATGTGTTTCCAGCAAAAGGGCTTCCGGGACAGAGCGGCCATGTTGAACGCCGACCCCTCTGGGAAGGAAAAGGGGCGCCCGGCGGCGGCCCGCCCAGGCGCATCCTGGTGACCGGGGGGGCCTCCTGCCCCGACGGCATCATCCAGCAGGTGATCTCCAGGATAAACGGGTTTTATCCGCCTAAGGAGCTTCGTGACGTCGAGTCGGTGCTCGCCGACCTGGCGGCAACGTAACCCGGCGTCGGACTCGGCCAGGTCAGAACCTGACCGTCAGCCCGCCCTTAACCCCCTCCTGGCTGCCGAAGTCGATCACGGAGGAATAGGCCGAGGAAGTCCCGCTGGCGACCGTCTGGCCGTAATGACCCGCGCTCTGGTAGACGCCGCCCATGTAGAAGCCCGCCGTGTCGGTGAGCTGGTACTGGAGGTTCACGTCCACGTAGTATCCGGGAAGCATGCGGTTGTTCTCCTTGGTGTAGAGGTTCGTGAACTCCTCGCCGGTGGCGATCTTGAGGTCCTCGAGCACGTTCAGGATCGAGCCCGAGTAGACGAGCATCGGCCCCGCGCTCACGTTGAGCTGGAGGTGCTTCCACGACGGGAACTGGAGCGTGGGTCCCACCCTCAGGGAGTAGTAGGCGCCCTCTATGAAGTAGCGGTTCGTCGTGTCGATGTACTGGGTCGTGTAGGTCCGGCTGATCGGCTGGTTGCCCAGCAGGATCACCTGGTTCACGCTCTGCGTCTGCGTTGTCCCGGAGGTCCCCGTCACCGCGCTGCCGGCGGGGTTGTACACGTTCTGGCTCGTGTTGCTCGGCGAGGAGTAAGGCGCAGACGGCACGACCTGGCCGAAGAGGTCGTACTCGTCGGTGAGCGTGGAGAGCGTCGTGGGCACCGCGGCGTAGAGGCTTGAATGGATATCGGCGATCGAGAAGCCCGCCGTCATGCTCCACTTGAATTTCTTGCCGAGCTTTCCCATGTCCCGGTCAAGGATCAGCTCAATGCCCAGGTTCGCGGTGCCGTTGGTGTTGTGATCGCCTGTGTCCGTCACGACCGCGTCGTAGGCATGGAAGGCGATGTTGCCGTCGGGCAGAATCTGGTTTGAGGGCGTGTTGTAGGTATAGATCAGCAACCCATTGTTGTTGGTGTAACTCCAGGTGTCGGTCTTTCCGTCGGAGACGATCGGGACACTGATCGTGCCGCCAAATCCGGTGTTCTGCGTCACGGTGCGGGAGTCCGGCATCACGGTGCCGTCCACGTAGGTGCGCTGGATGTTCGGGACGTTAACGGTATTGTCGGCGCCCGGGCTCACCGTTGACGGGATTTCCCCCTGGCCGCTGTAGGTCGTCTTGGGCCCCCTCAGAAGAAACCGGGTACCAATGCTTAACGTCGACTTGGGGACATACACGTACTCATCAAGCTGGTTGAAATTGGGAATCTCATCGGGAGCCTGCTTCTCGTCTTCCTTACCCTCTTCGCCCGCTGCGTAGAGGCCCACTACGGGTAAACAGGCTATGCAAAGCGCAAGGCGAAGGAATCTCATACTAGGGTGTTGGAGGGAGTTGGACGCCGGGTCCGAGGAAAAGTTGCATGAAAATAGGGCAACGGCCGCGGCAGCGTCAAGAGTCATGCCCTCATTTCGTCCGAATCGGCCGCGGCCTCGTCCTCGGCCTTGAGGGTCGCAGCGGCTTGGGCGTCGCCGGCCGCCTCGTTCTCCCGGTTCTTGCGCAGCTTCACCTTCAACTCCTCCTCCTTCTGGTCGAGCTCGATCTCGCGCTCCTGCTGGGTTTGCACCTTCTCGAAAAGCCGGGTCTCGCTCTCCTCCATGAACTGCTCGCGCTCGCGGAGCGCGTTCTGCGCATCCTTGAGCATCGCCTCCTGGCGCTCAAGCTCGGCACGGAGCCCCTCCAGGGCCGCCTTCTCCTCGGGCGAGACGTGCACCGGGGTCGACTTCCGCGACGCGGCCACCAGCTGCTCTCGGGCCGCAAGAAGCGCCTCTGCCTCCGCAAGCTCGCGTTCGAACTCCCTAAGGCGCGCCTCGCGCTCCTGGACGACCCGCTCCCGCTCGGCGAGCTTGAGCTCAAGCTGCCGGAGTGAGCGCTCCAATTCCGCGATCCGGGCGTCTTCCCCCGCCCCCCTCACCCCCACCGGGGGCCGTGTCGCCGAGACGATCGCCCGGATCGACTCGCGCGCCTGGGCCGTCGCCTCGGAGACCGAGAACGGCAGGTTCGTATCCGCCCGAGTCCTACGGAGCGAAAGGTTTCCCCCAGATTCAGTCCGCTTGACCGGGAACCGAATATTGGAAGGGTCTGCCATGGGCGGAGTGCCGGACAGGCCCGGTTATTTCCCGAAGAGGCGCTTGAAGAATCCGCCCTTGCCGACAGGGGCCTGGACGCCGGCGCTGCCGGGCTTGATGAGCTGGCGGATCAGGTCGGAAACCTTCTTCTCAAGCTCGATGTTTCCTAGGACGCCCAGCTGACGGGCGAGCCCGGCCCCCTCGGCGAAGTCCTTCTTGAGCTGGTTAAAATCTGCTTCGAACCAGGCCACGGCCTCGACCGCCTTCGGGATCGGGTTTGGCAGTTTCGCCGCGTGGCCCAGGGCCTCGATCAGGTGGAGGCCCTTGGCTCCCTTCCTGTAGGGAAGAATTTCGCTCAAGGTGGCTTCGTCCAGATTGGAGAGCGCGTTCAGGAGCTTCCTGAAATCTCCGCCAACGATCACGTTCTGGGACATGCCCTGCGCAAAGACCGCGAACTCGCCGAGCGTCTTCAGGTGCTCGAGCTTGCAGAACTCCACCGTGTCGGGGCCGAGCGCCGTGAGCGAGATCGGAAAATTCTCCGGGATCGAGCTCCGGGCCATGTTCTTTAGGAGCGGGTTGTCGCGCGCCGAGGCCGCCTCGGTCTGGTCGACCATGTCGCCAAACGGGTCGTCGAAGGCCAGGGTCTCCTTGAGGATCGAGATCAGGAGGTCGAGCCTGTCGGCCGACTGGCCCTTGAGCGCCAGGAGCTCGATCGCCTCCTCGTAGCTCAGGTCGATGTACTTGGCCGGCGTCTCGTCCTTGGACTTCACCGGCCAGGTCGGCCCGTCCAGGTTCTGGGCGAGGCTGGAAACCTGGGTGTCCACCATGATCGAACTGGCAAACGCCGTCCTAACGTCGTTCCAGTCCTTTTCGGTGTATTTCGGTGCTGGCATTTCCGTTGATGCTTAGAACGCGGGCTCGTGCTGGGCAAGTTCCGTCGCGAGCTTCCTGTAGTCATTGGTGACGGAGTCCGCGGTGTCGGAACCCTCCGAGCCTACGAGGATGACGGGGAGGCCGAGCGCCACGGAGCGCCTCACGACCATCGCGTCGCGGATCTGCGTCGCGAAGATCTTGGCCGAGGGGGCGGCCCGCTTCGCCGCGCGGAATTGGTTCAGGCGAAGCTGCATCCTCATCTTCGGGACCTCGATGTCGACGCCCGTGCGGATCGAGTTGAAGATGAGCCCCTGCACCTGGGCCGGGGCCCCCATGGAGGCCTTGCGGAAGCTCCCGGAGATCGCGTGGAACTTCTGGAGCTTGTCGACCAGGAGCGTGAAGCCGATAAGGCTCAGCGCGTCCGGGTTCGAGGGTACGTAGATCTCGTTCGAGGTGAACACGCCGCACTGCGCGGCGCGCAGGATGTTCGGCGGGCAATCGAAGAGAATGAAGTCGTAGTTGGGCTCGAGCATCGCGACCTGCTCGCAGAAAACGAGATAGGCCGGCCGCTTAGGGTCGCCGGTGAACTCGGCCTCCAGGTCGACCAGGTTGAACGTCGTCGGCACCAGGTCCAGGCCCGGCAGGAGCTTCTCGCCCTGCTTGCCCTCGACCACGTCCTTGATCACCAGGTCCTTGATGTGGCTCTTGCCCGGGTCGAAGATCGAATAGATCGAGCCCTCGCCCGTGGCATTTAACTTGTTCCATCGGTCAAGCTTGAGAAGCCAAATGCTCGCGTTCGACTGCGTGTCCAGGTCAAACAGAAGCACGCGCTTGCCCATTTTCGCTAATGCAGCTGCGGTATTTACAATGAGCGATGTCTTCCCGACACCACCCTTGTAGTTGATGAAGCTTATTTTGCGCGCCATGCGTTAGGTGCGGATATTTTGAATTCCACGAAACAATGTGCGGGCTGACTCTGCGATCCGCGAGTCAAAAAGACCTCAGAAATTACACGTATTTAACGAAGCCCAGTTGCCGCCAAGATGCACTACCCGGAGGCGCTCCACTTGAAGATCATCGTGGTAAGGGGAGGCAGCGTGAGCTCGATCGATTGCGTATAGCCGTCGTGCGGCACCTCGGTGCTCGAGCGGCCGCCGTCATTGCCAAGGCCGGAACCCCCGTAGTACTCGCTGTTGGAATTGATGACCTCTTTCCACCACCCCCTCCTCGGCACCCCCACCCTGTAGTTGCGGGTGGCGCCCCCAAAGTGGCCCACCACGACAAAGAGCGTCTGGTCGGTCGAGTCCGAGCGCAGGTAGGCGATCACGTTGGCATCGGCATCCAGGCAGCTGACCCAGCGGAACCCGTGGGGATTGAAGTCATTTGCGCCGAGGACCGGCTCGGCCACGTAGAGGCGATTAAGGTCCGCGACCAGGCGCCGCACGCCCTCATGGTCCATGTACTGGCAGAGGTGCCAGTCGAGGCTTGCGCCGTGGTTCCACTCCTGGGCCTGCGCGAACTCGTCGCCCATGAAGAGCAGCTTCTTGCCCGGGTAGGCCCACATGTGCGCGTAGAGCGCCCTCAGGTTGGCCGCCTTCTCGGGGATGTGCCAGGCCCCCATCTTGTAGAGCATGGACGCCTTGCCGTGCACCACCTCGTCGTGGGAGAAGACCGAGACAAACCGCTCGGCGTACTGATAGAGCATGCCGAAGGTCAGGTCGTTCTGGTGGAACCTGCGGTGGATGGGCTCCTTTGAGAAATACTGCAGGGTGTCGTGCATCCAGCCCATGTTCCACTTCAGGTCGAAGCCGAGCCCGCCCTCCGCGGTGGCGCGCGTGACCCCGGGGAAGGAGGTGCTCTCCTCGGCGATCATCAGGCCACCCGGATAGTACTGGTGGACCAGGTCGTTCACGCCCCTAAGGAACGCGATCGCCTCCAGGTTCTCCCGGCCACCGTAGCGGTTGGGCACCCACTCCCCCGCCCCCCGCGAATAGTCGAGGTAGAGCATCGAGGCGACGGCGTCCACCCGCAGCCCGTCCAGGTGGTAGCGGTCGAACCATGCAAGCGCGTTGGCGACCAGGAAGCACCTGACCTCGTTGCGGCCGTAGTTGAAGATCAGCGTGCCCCAGTCCATGTGGGCCCCCTGCCTCGGATCCGCGTGCTCGTAGAGGTGGGTGCCGTCGAACTCGGCGAGCGCGAAGGCGTCCCTTGGAAAGTGAGCGGGGACCCAGTCCAGGATGATGCCGATGCCGCGCTGGTGGAGGTGGTCCACGAACCAGGCGAAGTCCTCCGGCGTCCCGAAGCGGTGGGTCGGCGCGTAGAATCCCGTCACCTGGTAGCCCCACGAGCCATCGAAGGGGTGCTCGGCCAGCGGCATCACCTCCACGTGGGTGAAACCCATCTCATTGGCGTAGTCGGCGAGCTGGGGGGCCGCCTCGCGGTAGGTGAGCGGCCGGTTGCCGTCCTCGGGCTTCCTGCGCCAGGAGCCCAGGTGCACCTCGTAGATTGAAATCGGCTTGTCGGCATTGCCCGCCCGGGACGCCCGACGCGCGATCCAGTCCGCGTCGTTCCATGCGAACCCGTCCGCCTTGCAGACGATCGCCGCGTTGCCCGGGGGAGGCTCAAAGCGGGTCCCGTAGGGGTCGGTCTTCACGCGTATCGCCCCCTTGGTGTCGCGGATCTCGAACTTGTAGAGGGAGCCGGCCTCGATCCCCGGTATGAAGATCTCCCAGACGCCCGATGCGCCGAGGCTTCGCATCGTGTGGTAGCGTCCGTCCCAGCCGTTAAAGTCGCCCACCACGGACACCCTCGAGGCCGACGGCGCCCAGACCGCAAAAGCCGTGCCCTTTACGCCCCCAAGGTCGAGCAGGTGGGAGCCCAGCTTGTTGTAGATCCGGTGCTCGTTTCCCTCGTTGAACAGGTAGAGGTCCTGGTCGCCGAGGGTCGGGAGGAAGCAGTAGGGGTCGCGGAACTGGCGCACCTTGCCGTCGTAGGAGATGGCCCTGAGCGCATAGCCGCAGACCTCCGGGCGCTTCGGGATGAAGACCTCGAAGAGGCCCTCGGGCGCCAGGAGCTTCATCGGGAAGACCGCGGGGGGGCTCGAATCGGTGAGCACGACCTCGCAGGAGGCCGCGTCCCTGAGGAACGCCCGCACCACCAGCCCGTTGCTCCGCCTGTAGGTTATCGGGTGCATTCCGAGCACGGAGTGCGCGGAAGGGTGGCGGGCATGGAGGAGGGCCTCTAAATCAGGCTTATTAAGGATCACTCAGGGGGTTGGGCTTGCGGGAAGTGTGGGTGGGGCCCCTCGGCCAAGCGACCCAAAAAAAAGGCCGCGCCTAGCCCGTGTTCTTAAGGCCCCCGCTTATCCCATTGATCGTAAGCTCAATCACGGCGCGAATCTCGTCGACCTCGCGGGCGCCGAGCGAGGTGCCCTCGCGCAGCCGCCGGATCATGTCCACCTGGATGAAGTTCAGGGGATCAATGTAGGGGTTGCGCAGCTCCACCGACCTCAGAAGGACGGGTTCCCGGCCGAGGAGGCGCTTCTGGCCGGTCACCGAGAGGATCGACTTCTCGGTCAGCTCGAACTCCGCGCTCAGGATCGCGAAGATGCGCCGCCGCACCTTGGCGTCCGGCACAAGGCCCGCGTACAGGGAGGCGATACCCATGTCGGCCTTGCGCATCGTGAGCTGCGCGTTGTCGATGAGCGTCTGGAAGAACGGCCAGCCCGCGTGCATGGCCCTCAGGCGCGCGCGCTCATTCGGTCCGCGCCGCAGCACCGAGTCCAGGGCGCTTCCCAGCCCAAACCAGCCCGGGAAGTTGAAGCGGCTCTGCATCCAGGAGAACACCCATGGGATGGCCCGCAGGTCGGAGACGCTCTGGGTCGCCCGCCGGTAGGTCGGACGGGAGCCGAGCTTCAGGTTGCTGATCTCGTCAATGGGCGTCGCCTGCCTCCAGAATACAAGGAACTCGGGATCGTCATGGACGAGTGCCTTGTAGGCCCCAAAGCCCTCGCTGCTCATCTCCTCCATCGTGTCGCGCCATTCCTGCGGCGCCGCATCGGCCGAGCCTGCCGCATGGATCCCCAGCATGACGCCGTAGGCCATCTGCTCCAGGATGCGGTGCGCCAGGTCCGGGTCGTGGTAGCGGGTCGAGAGGACCTCGCCCTGCTCGGTCACGCGGATCTTCCCGTCGCGCAGGCCCGCGGGCTGGGCCAGGATGGCCTTCGCGGCGGGGCCGCCCCCGCGGGCGATGCTCCCTCCCCGTCCGTGGAAGAGCGTGACCTCCACCCCGGCCTCGCGGCAGACGCGCGAGATCGTCTCTTGGGCCTTGAAGAGGGCCCAGTTGGCGGTGATGTAGCCACAGTCCTTGTTGCTGTCGGAGTAGCCGAGCATCACGTTCTGGTGCGCGGGCTTCCGCCCCGGAATCGCAAAGAGGTCCCTGAGGACGTCCGGCGCCCGCTCGAGGTCATCCAAGGTCTCAAACAGCGGCGCCACGGGAAGGGACGAGCCCGCGAGCTTCTGCAGGAGGTCTACCTCGAGGACGTCCGAGACGCCGTCGGTCATGCTGATGATGTAGATGCCAAGCGCCTCGCTCCCGATGACCTTGCAGGCCTTGCCGGCGAGCACCATCGGGTCGATCACGTTCCGGGTCGCCGCCGAGAACCCCTCCGTGGAGGGGAGGGGCCCGCAGCCGGCGATAGCCTCGATAAGGACATACTGCTTCTCCTCCTCTCCCAGCGACGGGTAGTCGGGCCGGGAAAGGAGCTCGGCCACGGCCGCCTCGTGGTGCGAGGAGTGCTGACGCAGGTCCAGCCGGGCCGCGTGAAGGCCGAAGACCTCGAATTGGTTGGTGGCCGCGGCCATGTCGCCGCCCTCGGCGAGCATCCCGCCGCGGCCCGCCCCCAGGCCGGCCTTGATCGTCTCCAGTGTGTCTAGGACGGTCGACCGGGAAAGGCAGGAGCCGACGACCCCGCCCCCGAGGAGCATCCGGCTCTCCCGCAGCTCGTCCCGGGCCTGCCCCAGCCTCTCGTGGAGCACCCCGAGGAGGAGCCGGTAGGGCTCGTGGGGGTAGCGCTTCTCGAGCTCGTCCATGTGCTTGGAGAGGTGGAGGTCCTCGCGCAGGCCGCGCCTAAGCGCGGGCACCACGGTGTCGCGCCGGTCGCTCACGGTGAGGATCTTGCTCAGCTCTCCCGCCGTCACCCGCAGCTTCTCGATCGCAAGGCTCCGGTGGAGCAAGAGGACATCGGCGGTCGTGGTCGCGGTCACCTCCGGGTTTCCGTCGCGGTCGCCCCCGATCCAGGAGCCGAAGGTAAGCCACCGGGTGGGCGGGCGCACCCCCGGGTAATGGAGCGCCAGCGCCCGCTCCATGTCGTGCTGCAGGCGCGGCAGGGTCTCTATCAGCGTCGTGTCAAAGTACCAGAGCCCGGTGCGCGCCTCGTCGCGGACCTCGGGGCGCACGGTGCGGCTGCGGTCGGTGAGCCACAGGGAGGCGATCTCGCGCTCTATAGTCTCGGCCTCGAGGACGGCCAGGTCGGGCGTGGACTCGGGCTGCGCGCGCGCCCTTAGAATCGACGCCAGACGGCCAAGCTTGGCAAGGAGCGTGCGCCGCTTGGTCTCCGTGGGGTGTGCCGTGAACACGAGCTCGATCCCGAGACGGTCGACCAGGCGCTGCATCTGCGCGGCATCGACGCCCGAGGCCTTGAGCTCCATGACAGCGGCCTCGATCGACTCGCGGATCGCCCGGCCCCCGTCCTGCCCGGCGGCGTGCGCGACCCGCCTTCGCCTTAGCAGGATGATCCTGAAGTTCTCCTCGGCCAGGTTCACGAGCTCAAAATAGAGGGTGAACGCCATCGCCTGGTTGAACGCTGCCAATGGGTCCAGGTCGGCGACCGCCTTTCCGAGCAGCCCCTCGGCGTCGAGGTCCCCCGCCCTGCGCGCCTTCGCGAGCCTGCGGAGCTGCTCGACGGTCTCGAGGACCTGCCCTCCCTCGATCTTGGTGATGACCCGTCCCAGTGCCGCACCCAGGCTCCTTACCTCGGAGCGCAGCGGCGCCATGTCGCGGACCGCCTTGGACATGCGTATGGTCTTTTTCCGTGGCATTGGGTGCGCCACGATGGAGCCCGCGGCGGGCGCTAAAAAGCCAAAAGTGCGCCAGTTTGCCGATTCTTCCGAAGTATTTTTGGCGCCCGCCGGGCTTGCTAGCACGAGCCGCCGCGATTTTGCTCCCCCGAAGTGATACGCCGCCTCGCCCTTATCGCCGCCCTTTTGGCCCTGCCGGCCCTGGCGGCGCCTCCCGCCGCCACCGCCGACCTCTCGGCCGACCGGGCCGATTACGTTGGCGACGAGGTGATCGAAACGGGCAGCGCCCGCCTGGTCGATACCGGCATCCTGCTTACGGCCGACGAGATCCGCTTTAACCAGAAGACCCAGGTGGCGGTGGCGAACGGAAACGTGGTCCTTACCCGGATCGGGGACCGCCTTCTGGCCGACCAGCTGACCTTCAAGCGGACCGACGGCACCTTTACGGCGACGAACCTGCGCGTCGGCAGGTTTCCCTATTACATAGCGGGGCTCAAGGCCGAGGGCACCCGGACGCAGGTGACGGTGCATGACGCCACGGTGAGCTATCGCGAGCCGGGCTCCTGGCAGCCGACCATAAAGGCGAAGACCCTGTTGTACTCACCGGGCCATTATCTCCGGCTTGTCGGGGCAGACCTCGGCATTGGCAACTACCGGCCCCTGCCGGTTTCAAAGCTGGGCCAGGACCTGGGCAGCGAGCCGAGCTTTGCCAACACGGTCATCGACGGTGGGTACCGCCACAACCTCGGGGCCTATGCCGACGCGGCGATGTACATCCCCTTGGTCCCGGGCTTTAGCCTGGGTCCCGACCTGGGCCTGTACTCGGCGCGGGGCGTCCTGCTCGGGCCCGTCGCCAACTACGACATCACGAGCGGCGACGACACGGCCGTGGGCTACCTGAAGAGCGGCTACATCCACGATTTCGGGGTGCGCAACCTGGACGTCCTCGGGGGCACCGTGGGCGACAACCGCGCCTTTGCGGAGTGGCAGCACAACCAGCAGGTCTCGCCCGACCTTTCGCTCAACGCCGACGTCAACTGGTCCACCGACTCCGAGGTCCTTCGCGACTTCCACTCGAAGGAGTTCGTCCCGGTGCAGGAGCCCGACAACTTCATGGAGGCGGACTACACCCGTGAGGACTTCATCGCGTCCGTCTTCGCCCGATTCCAGCCGGACCCCTACTACCCCGTCCAGCAAAGGCTTCCCGAGCTCCGGTTCGACCTCCTGCCCACATTGGTCGGGGGCGGCATCTACGTGCGGTTTAACTCGGGGATCGTCCACCTGGTGGAGAACCCGCCCCTCGGCGGCACCAACCTGGCCGCCGACCGCTTCGACACCTTCCTCGGGATCACGCGCCCCTTTACGTACAAGGGCATCATTGATGTGACCCCGGTCGTCGGAGCCCGCTACACCCAGTACTGGGACACGGTGGGGGCGCCCGAGCCCGGCGGCGCCGGCAGGGCGCTCGGCGAGCTCGGCTTTGACGCCGACATGAAGGCGAGCGCGGTCTTCGACTACGAGAACCCCCTGTGGCACATCGACGGCCTGAGGCACCTCATCACCCCCACGCTGAGCTACCGTTACATCCCCGACGGCGACAGGTCGGCGGACTGGATCCCGGAGATCGACCGCAGCACCTTCACCAACTACCTCCCGATCATGGAACTCGGGGACATGCGGGCGATCGACCAGCTTCAGGCCTCGAACGTGCTCCGGGTCGGCTTCAACAACACGCTCCAGACCCGGGACCCGGCCTACGGCTCGCGGGACCTGGCGACGTTCAACCTGGACGAGGACTTCCGCTTCCAGAGGGCAACGGGCCAGACCGACTTCTCGGACATCCACCTCGAGGCGACGGCGACACCGGCGCGCTGGATCGAGCTCCGGATCGAGGACGCCGTATCGACCCGCAGGGCCGCCCAAAGGGCGATCGACACCGACGTGACCTTCAAGGAGGGGGACGTATGGATGGCGCGCTTCGGCGTGGGCTACCTCTCGGACAAGTATGGGACCTTCTACGTCCCCGGGCTCGGCTATAACCCGATCGTCGGCGTCGACACCTACCACGTGGAGTTCAGCGCGCGGCTGAACGAGGAGTACGAGGTGTTTCTGCGGGGCGACTATGACGCGCGCGACCACCTCTTCGTCGACCAGTACTACGGCTTCGTGCAGAAGATCTCGAACACCTGGAACGTCTCCTACGCCGTGGTGTTCTCCCAGGGGCCCAACAACGGGCAGGGCCACTTCGGCCTGGAGATGAGCCTTAACATCATTCGGTTTTGAACCGGGCCCGGAGACACCGCGCCCGAACCGAACCGTGAGCCGCGCAGGAAGCCAGCAGCGGTCCCTCCTGGAGATCCTTGCGAAGCTGCGGCCCCACTGGAGGCGCGAGGCGGCCCTGCCGGCACGGATCGACTCGCTCCTAAGCCGCGACCGCAGGCTTGGTTCGCGCGACCGCAAGTTCTACCGGGAGCTCGTCTACGCAGCGCTGCGCTACCTGCCCTGGGTGGAACCGCTCCTGGACAGTTCGCCCCCAGAGGCCGCCCGCCGCATCGCATGGCTGGCACAGGACTCCCCCGGGGTGGGGCCGTTTCGGAACGAGGTGGCCGGGGACCTCCCCCCGTGTCCCCCTGGCGCCGACCTAAAGGCCGGGATCCTTGGGGAGGACCCCCGGGCGCTCAGCCCGGGCTGGCTCGCCGAGGAGTGCCCCGAAGCGCTCCTTTCCCCCCTTCGGGATGCGCTCCTTTCCCGGGCCCCGCTGTGGCTTAGGCTCCAGGGCGGGGATCCTGAGGTGGCGCTCGGGGAGTTTGCGGCCAGGAACTGGGCGGTCGGCCGAAGCCCGGTTGTCCCCGGGGCCTTGAGGCTTGAGGCCGGGCTCGACGTGGCCCGCACCAGCGCCTACCAGTCCGGCAGGGTCGAGATCCAGGACATCGGCTCGCAGGCTATCTTGGAATCCGTGGGTGTGGCCTCGGGGGGGCACTGGCTCGACGCCTGCGCGGGTTCGGGGGGGAAAACGCTCCAACTGGCGACGCTCCTTGGCCCAAAGGGGCGGGTCACGGCCAGGGACGTCCGGGAGTCGGCCCTCGTCGAGCTGTCGGTGCGCGCGTCCCGCGCCGGCGTTGGCGATCGGATTGAGATCGGGACCGCCCGGGATCCGGACGGGGGGTTTGACGGCGTCCTCGTCGATGCCCCCTGTTCGGGCTCTGGCACCTGGCGGCGCTCACCGCACCTAAGATGGGTGACCGAGCCCTCCGCAATCCGAAGCGCGGCCAGCCTTCAGCTCAGCCTCCTCCTTGAAAACACCCCGAGGGTGCGCCCAGGGGGCACCCTGGTCTACTCGACGTGCTCGCTGTGCCGGACCGAGAACGAGGCCGTGGCCGAGGGTTTCCTCGGGGAGTCCGTGGGATTCATACCCCAGTTCGGGGGTCGGCGGATCGCCCCGCCCGAGCTAGACGGCGACGCCTTCTTCGTGGCGTCGTTTAAGCGGGCTTAGGCGCCCTCAGTGGGAGCCCCTGGCGCCCTCGCGCTGGACACGCAGCACCACGCGGAACATCTGGATCGTGAGCCAGAAGACGAGCGTGAGGCAGGCCGATCCCGCGGCGCCCCAGAACAGCACCATGCGGTGGTCCTTGGAGGGGACATGCGTTGAAACCACGCTGTACATGTAGACGAAAAAGGCGATGACAAGGACGGCATCGACCACAAGGCTTGCGGGGGTGACGAGTTTGGTTTCCGGCTGTTGCATGTCGGGACAAGAAAGCGCAGGCTGCCCGGAATTGTCCATGCAAAATGCCGCCCGAATTGAGTCGAATGCCCGCGACCCGCGCAAGTAACGTGAGCGTGATGAGATGCCCCATTCTCGCCTACGTTGCCGCGTTGCTCTCGGCCATCCCCCTTAGGGCCGGGGTTGAAGTCGGCAGGATCCTGATAAAGAACGCCGTGCTCTTCACCCTGCAGGCCGACGAGACGTCCCCCCGGCGCGGCTACCTCCTCGCGGGCGATGACGGGAAGATTTTAAGGATCGGGTACGGGGATCCGCCGCCGGGTATCCGGGCGGTCCAGACCCTGGACGAGTCGGGGAAGATGCTAATGCCCGGGTTTGTCTCGGCACACAGCCACGCGTACCAGGCGGCCACACGCGGCCTCGGAACCGACCAGGCCCTCGACGGCTGGCTGACCGCGAATTGGCCCTACTGGCACGTGTCGGCCGCGGACCATTATTACGACACCCTTGCGGGCTGCTTCGACCTCCTGCGGCACGGCATCACCACCGCCTACAACTTCAACGACGGCAACGGCCAGCAGGACTTTGACATCGAGGGGTTCAAGGCGGAACTGGCCTCGGGCATCCACTTCGTTCACGGGTACTGCCTGCCGATAAAGGGCACCCGTGAGAGCCGGACCAGCGACTTTGAGGCGTTCTACGCCTACACCCGGACCTTTGCCGGCAAGACCTCCTTCCTTGGCATCTCCCTCGGAGGGTACGCCTGCGTCGCGCCCGACAAGGACTATGCGCTTCTGGAGGGCGAGATCATGCAGAAGTATGGTCTCTACAACCAGGCCCATTACCTCGAGTCGGCGTTGCCCTCAGAGGTCCAGGAGCAGCGATCGCGCTTCGGATGGTTCGTCGAGAGTGGCGAGTTGGGACCCAAGCTTGCCTTCGCCCACCTGGTGCACCCCGACGACGCAATCCTCGGGAAGATCGCGGCGGCGGGCGCCGCCATGGTCTGGAACCCCCTCTCCAACGGGCGCCTGGCCTCGGGCACGGCCGACATTCCGAAGCTGCGCAGCCTCGGCATCCGCATCGGCATGGGGGTTGACGGCCAGGCGAGCGCCGACATCGCCGATCCCTTCGAGAACATGAGGTCCGGCCTTTACGCGGTGCGCGCCAAGTACCAGGACGCATCCGTCCTCCAGCCGCGGGACGTCCTTGGCTACCATACGCTCGGTGCGGCCGACGTGATCGGGGTCGCAGGCCGCGTGGGGAGCCTGGAGCGGGGAAAGTTCGCCGATTTCCTGATCATTGATCCCCACAAGATGGAGACCGGTCCGGTGTTTGATCCCTACGGCACTCTGGTCCTTGGCTGCGGCACGGCCAACATCGAGAAGGTCTATGTCGGGGCGCGCCTGGTGGTGGACAACGGCAACCTGGTTAACCCCGACTTCGCCCGCGTCACTGCCGAGGTCTCGGGACGGATGGCGCGGCTGAAGGCGGCCCTTGAGGCTTCCGCGGAGCCGGCCCCATCGCCCCGCTGACACGCGCCAAGCCCCGGCACCCACGGCCAGCGGACCTCCTGCCCCCTTGAAGACAATCCGCCTTGAGGAGCCCGGCCGGTTCGCCCCCTGGGACACGGAGCCGCCCCCCGCCCCGGCCGCCGGGCAAGTGCTCGTGGCCGTACGCCGGATCGGGGTGTGCGGGACGGACCTCCATGCTTTTTCCGGCAACCAGCCGTTTTTCAGCTACCCCCGGGTGCTGGGCCATGAGCTCGGGGTCGAGGTCTTGGCGGTGGGGGACGGTGTAAGCGCGGTTGCCCCCGGGGACAGGTGCTCGGTCGAGCCGTACATGAACTGCGGCACCTGCATCGCCTGCAGGAGGGGGAAACCCAACTGCTGCGCCCACCTCCAGGTGCTGGGCGTCCATGTCGATGGGGGCATGCGGGAGCAGATTGTCGTTCCCGCACATAAGCTCCACCGGTCAAGGACCCTCACCTTCGACCAGCTCGCGCTCGTCGAAACCCTAGGGATCGGCTGCCACGGGGTCGACCGGGCGCGGCTTACCCCGGGGGAGTTTGCCCTGGTGATCGGGGCCGGCCCGATCGGGCTCTCGGTGATCCAGTTCGCGAAGGAGGCCGGGGCGCGCGTCATCGCCCTGGACATGAACGCTGCCCGGCTTGCCTTCTGCGGGAGGCAGCTCGGCGTCGAGCACCTGGTCGACGCCTCCAGTGAGGATGCCCAGGCGGCGCTCCTTCGCATAACGGGCGGCGACCTGCCGACCGCCGTCTTCGACGCAACGGGAAGCCCGAGGTCGATGATGGGGGCCTTTAACTTCCCGGCGCAGGGCGGCAGGATGGTCTTTGTCGGCCTGTTCCAGGGAGACGTCACCTTCAACGACCCCAATTTCCACAGGCGCGAGTTGACGCTCCATGCCAGCAGGAACGCCCTGCCAGGGGACTTTTCACGGATCATCCAGCTGATCGAGGCCGGACGGATCGACACGTCGCCCTGGATCACCCACCGCTCGTCGCTCGCGGAGTTTGCGGGCGTTTTCCCGGGCTGGGTGAAGCCCGAGGCGGGCGTGATCAAGGCGATGATCGAGGTTTAGTCCCTTTTCGGGAACGCGCCCTCGGTCTTGGCCGCGGCTTGCCGTGGTCTTTCACGGTGGCCCCGTCCACCCAGGTCGCGCCGATCATGGTCGAGCGCGGGAATTCCTGGATGCCGGTCTCATTGTTGTGGATCTGGCTAACGACCATGTCCACGGCAGCCTCGCCCGTCACGCTGTTGTGCTGGTTCATCCCGGCGACCTCGGGCCGTGACACGCGCCACTCCAGCTGGATCACCCCGACGTCATCGGGGATCTTCCTGCCCGCTGCCTTGAGCCACCCGATGACACTGTTGTAGAGTGTGAACACGACATCGGGCTTGTGGGTGTCGAGCCAGTCGCGGAATTTCCCGGAGCGCGCGATGCCGGGCACGTCACCGAAGACGGGGATCCTCTGGGAGCGCGGCAGCTTCCGCTGCGCCGCGTGATAGGCGGCGGAGAACCGCCGCTCGACAAGCGCATCGATCACGCTGTCCAGGACCAGGCCCGGCCTTTGGTAGCCAAGGCCGGCGGCCCGCTCAAACGCGGAGAGCGCCAGGTCAAAGTGGTCGACGCAGCAGAAGGAAAGGGCCGGGTCTCGGGTGCGGACCCCGGTCACGACGCACGGGAATCTCCGCCAAACCGGCTCGAGCTGGGCGGGAAGGTGGTTGGTGTCCATCAGGCCCACCAGGATCAGGCCCTTGATGCCGCGCGTCGTGAGGATGCGGATCCACCGGTCGGCCGTGAGCTCCGGGTCGTGGAGCCAGAACCGGTCGAAGTCGTAGCCCAGGCCGTGGGCGCGCCGCTCGCAGCCCTCGACGTAGATCGGGATCGTGGGGTGGTCCGTGAAGGCCTTGGGGTCCAGGTTCGCGTTCACGAGCGCCAGCTTCGCCTGCAGCCTGCTGGTCCGGGACGAGCGCAGCTGCGCCATGAGATGCGAGACGACCGCGTTCGGGCGGTACCCGAGCTTGTCGGCCATCGCCCTTATCCGATCCCGGGTCGCCGCGGGAATCTGGGAGTCCCCGCGAAGGGCAAGCGAAATGGTGTTCTTGGAATAACCAAGGGCTCGCGCGATGTCGTTGAGCGTGGTGCCTGACATAGGGGTCGTTGAGGGGATCCAGAACGTCCCCGAGTTTCACCTAACGGTCAAGTACGGGCAGCGTGGCGCCGGTCCTGCGGCGCGCCAGAAAGGCTGGGCTCGGCACGCGCCGCCGTCCACGATCGAGCCGTTCCCACCCCCACCTTCAAAACTCTCCTCCAGATTCCCTGCCTCCTGGCGGCGGCCCTCGCGGGCCTTGCCCCCTGCCCCGGCCAGGCGCCCCCGGGCCCGGAGCCCCTGCGTGTCACCGTGGAGGTCGACGCGTCGAGCGAAGTCGGCGAGATGAAGCCCATTTGGCGCTTCTTCGGGGCCGACGAGCCAAACTACGCGACCATGAAGGACGGGCGGCGCCTGCTCTCCGAGTTGGGGAAACTCAAGCCCCAGGGGGTGTACTTCAGGGCCCACAATCTCCTCTGCACGGGCGACGGGACGCCGGCGCTGAAATGGGGAAGCACGAACGCCTACACCGAGGATTCAAGCGGGGCTCCCGTGTACGATTGGACCATCCTCGACCGAATCTTCGACACCTACCGGGCGCGCGGCGTCCGGCCCTACGCGCAGATCGGGTTCATGCCTAAGGCCCTCTCGACCGAGCCCGAGCCGTACCAGCACGAGTGGCGTCCCGGCCTCGACAACAAGGCGATCAGCACAGGTTGGTCCTACCCTCCCAAGGACTACAGGAGATGGGCGGAGCTGGTGTACCAATGGGTCCGGCACTGCGTGGACCGCTACGGCGAGAAGGAGGTCGAAGAGTGGTACTGGGAGACCTGGAATGAGCCCAACGGGGCGGCCTATTGGCACGGCTCGCCCGCCGACTTCTTCAAGCTCCACGACTATGCCGTGGACGCCGTGCGCCGGGCCCTCCCCAAGGCCCGCGTCGGCGGCCCCGACGTCGCGGGAAGCGGCGGAAAGTTCATGGAGGACTTCCTGGCGCACTGCGCACGTGGCACGAACTACGCCACGGGAGGGACCGGCACGCCGACGGACTTTGTGTCCTTCCACGCAAAGGGCAGCCCCTCCTATGTCGACGGCCACGTCCGCCTTGGGATCGCCCCGCAGCTCGCAGAGATCGACCGGGGTTTCCGCATGATCGCCTCGGTCCCTGAACTCAGGGACCGGCCGATCGTGATCGGCGAATCCGACCCGGACGGCTGCGCCGCATGCCTGGGCCCGCAGCTCGGCTACCGCACGGGCACGATGTATTCGAGCTACACCGCGGCCAGCATCGCCCGCGAGTACGCCCTGGCCGATAAGCACAAGGTTAACCTCGAGGGGGCGCTTACCTGGGCGTTTGAGTTCGAGGACCAGCCCTACTTCGCCGGGCAGCGCGTGCTCTCGACCAACGGCATCGACCTGCCCGTCCTGAACGTGTTTCGCATGCTAAGCAAGATGGGCGGAAGGCGCGTCGCCACGGTGAGCACCGGCGAGATTTCTCTGGAGGACATCATGAGGGACGGGGTCCGGGGCACACCGGACGTCGGTGCGATAACGAGCCTTGAGAACGGCCGGTTGAGCATCCTCCTGTGGCATTACCATGATGACGACATCGCCGGGCCCGACGCGCGCGTCAGCCTTCACCTTAGAAACCTTCCGCCTTCGGCCGCCATCGCGCGCGCAGTCGACTACCGGATCGACCAGACGCACAGCAACGCATTCGCGACCTGGCAGGCACTTGGGAGCCCACCTGCGCCAAACCCACTGGAGTACGCAAGGCTTCAGGCTGCCGGCCGCCTCGCGACGATTGAGGACATTCCTCAGGAGGTTAGCGTCCGCGGCGGGGCCTCCACCGTGGAGGTCGTGCTCCCGCGAAGGGCGGTTTCCCTGATCGTACTCGAGCTGAACTGACCGGCAGCAAGAATGGGGGCCCGCAAGGGCGAAACGAGGCAACGGGCTTCAACGCGGACCTTTTCCTCGAGACCCCTGAGGAACACCTCAGGAATGGCCATAATGTTTTTTAGAACAATACCTTATGCCATGATCACTATTTAAAAGTGGGTCGCGGAGAATCGTTCTCATTGCCTCCTCGACCAATCCAATGACCCCGCTACGAGACTGTCGCTTCGAATTCCCTAGGAACTTTCGGTGAGACTGTTAGTCCTTACAAAGTCGTGCCCAGAAACAGATGCTTACCAGCACCGTCCGGAATCAACGCACTCTCGCTCTCCCTCGTTCTTCTCGTGGCGATGCCCAGACCCTCGGCGCGAGCAGACGGGTCGATCGACTACAATTATGAGGACTACAGCGAGACCGGCGGACGCGTCGGCGTGCATACTCAGGGGTTGATCGCAACCCAGGACCTTCCGGACGCCTTCAAGTTCAGCGCGACGGCAATTAACGACGCGATCGCGGGGGCCACTCCCACCGGGTTGCCGGCGCCCGCAGGATCTGACCAGGTGCCCCTCGCGGAGCTCCATGACCACCGGAAGGCCTGGGAGACCGACCTCTCAAAGCAAATCGACGCCATGAATATCTCGGTCGGATACGCGGACAGCCGCGAGCACGACTACATCTCGAAAGGCTGGTCCGTTAATACACTCACGGATTTCAATGAGAAGAACACGACCCTCCTCTTCGGCGTGGCGGGGCATGAGGATCTGGCGGAGACTTTCTACGACTACCCGCAGCTCTACGTAAAACGGCACTCGTACAGCGCGATCCTCGGGGTAACCCAGCTGATCAACCCCCGGACATTTGTTACGGTGAACGTCACCTGGGGCCGGGACGTGGGCTACCTGAGCGACCAGTACAAATTGGTCGAGAAGGACGTCGAGCTCGTGCCGGGATCCTTCTTTCCGCTGGTATTCCATGAAAACAGGCCCGACGAGCGCAATTCAGGCATCGTATTTGCCTCGGTAAACCGTTCATATCCGGAGCTTAAGGGAGCCATTGAGGGAAGCTACCGCTTCTATGCGGACACCTTCGGTGTCCGTGCCAACACCGTTGAGCTAAAATGGCTCCAGAAGCTCGGGTACGACCTCGTACTTTCCCCCGACTTTCGCCTGCACGAGCAATCGGCCGCCAACTTCTATCACTACGACCTGAACACAACCGACATCGTCCCAACCTACACGCCCGATCCAAGCGGCCCGGCGTATTCCTCGGACTACCGCCTCTCATCGCTCCTGACTGTAACGTACGGCGTGAACCTCTCGTGGAAGCCGCGCACCTGGCTGAAACTCACCCTGGACTACAGCCGCTACAACATGCGGGGTACGGACGGCGCCACCCCGCAGAGCGCCTATCCGCAGGCGAATATCTATTCGGCGGGCGCCCAGCTCTCCTGGTGACCCAGCGATCACGATGAAGACTCCAACCCCCCACGCGTTTCAAAGTAACCGCGACGCCCCCGCACCCGTCTCGTTCCCCGTATGAAGCAACCCCTGCGCTTGGTCCTCATCCTCGCCGGCCTTGCGCTGGGAACGGTTTCCCATGCCCAGGTGAAGGTGGGCGACCTTTTCCCGGACGTTAAGGGCCGGCCGGACGCCCGGGCCCCCGCGGTCTACGGGGCGGTGACGATCGTAGACTTCTGGGCGTCCTGGTGCGCGCCGTGCAAGGCATCGTTCCCCGCCTACGCTCGCCTGAACGCCGCCTACGCCTCGAAAGGGCTGTCGGTCGTCGCGGTCAGCGTGGACGAGGATCCGGCGGACTATGCCCGCTTTGTCGCCCGGTTCTCGCCGCCGTTTGCCGTCCTCCTTGACCGCGGGCACGACCTTGTCCGGCAGGTAAGCGTTCCAACGATGCCCACTTGCTACGTCCTCGACCGCCGCCGGCGCGTCCGCTTTATCCACGCGGGCTACCACGGATCGGAGACGGACCAGGCCCTGCGAAAGGAAGTGGAACTCCTGCTCTCGGAGACGTAATTGCCTTTCCGATACCCATGAAATCCAAGATCCCCATAGCCGTGGCCGCTTTCGCCCTGACCCTCTGCATGCTCTGCACCGGATGCTCGACCGCAAAGGCTGTCCGCGTCCACCCCTGGGATCGAGGGCTCCTTGCCGACTCCGTCATGGATCCCAACCGCGACCCCCTGGGCTCTGCGATGATGGAACACGTGACCTCCTCCCGCGAGGCCGCCTCAGGAGGACGGGGCGTGGGCGGCGCGGGCTGCGGATGCAACTAAGGGGCCGACGGGACTTCTCTTTGAACGCTGCAGCATTTCTCACGTCCATCACGGACTGACATAAAATGACACAAGGAAAATTGGCATGGGTTCGGCTCCAAGGTTTGCGCTTTCCCGCGCTCGCGCTCGTCACGCTCCTGCAACGCTCCCCTGCCGTCCGGGTTGCCCTGGCGTTTGGCGACTACGTCCTCGAATCGCCCGTAGGCGCGTTGCTAAAATCTGCAGCGGCCTCGGTCGCTGCCCTGGGCGCCATCGACTCGGTGGCCGGGGCCTCCTCCACGGGGCTCGCCTACACGTACTCGCTAACCACCGGCACCCCCGGGCACCCGTCTCCGTATTCGGTTATCGTTAACACGGCCATCTCCGACGTGGCGTTTGTCCTCGAGTCAAGCCCCGCACAGAACCCGCCCCAGTCGTGGGCGATCGCCGGAAATATTCCGCCCGGTCTTCAGTTTGGAAACAGCACCACATCGGTGTCGGGCACGGGTGGCTTGGTGAACCTGGCCAACCCGGCCCTGTTTGGAACGCCTACGACAACGGGCATCTACAAGATGATCATGCAGGCCTACCAGCTTACGGGCGCCGGTGGCTATTACTCCACGGTCTTCAACTACGAGGTGGTCGTGACGCAGGCCCCCGAGGCACCGGCCTTCACAACGGAGCCCGCCAGCCTCACGGTGCCGGAGGGGACAAACGTGGTGTTCTCCATCGTGACCTCCGGAGCGCCCGAGCCGACCTACCAGTGGACCTTCAACAGCCAGCCGATCTCCGGGGCGACCTCGTCCTCGCTCACGATTGACGGCGTGGGCACCATCAATCAAGGCAACTACGCCTGCGTCGCGACCAACTCGGTTTCCACGGTGACGAGCTCGACCGCCGTCCTTACGGTACTCGCGGCTACCCTCCCGGCGTTCAACATCCAACCGAGCGGCCAGACGGTGGGCTCGGGCGCCACCGTTGTCTTCAAGGCAGCGGCCACGGGGAGCCCGGTCCCCGCCTATCAGTGGAACTTCAACGGGAGCCCGATCCCCGGGGCTACCGGGCCAACGCTGGTCGTGAATGGTGCGACGGCCGGAAATGGGGGAGCCTATACGTGCATTGCGACGAATTCGGTCGGAAGCACGACGAGCAGCACGGCCGCGCTCGCAATCAGCCCTACTCAGGACCTGGGCAGGCTCATCAATATCTCCTGCCGCGCGGAAGTAGGCACGGGGGCAAACATTCTGATCGCCGGCTTCGTGAGCGGCGGAGCCGGGACTTCGGGGTCCGAGCCCGTGCTCATCCGCGGCACAGGCCCGGGTTTAACGGCATTTGGGGTCGGGGGCGCCCTTCCCGATCCGGCACTCTCGCTTTACCAAGGCTCAGGCGTTGCCGCGTCAAACACCGGATGGGGCGGAAACGCGATGATCATCGCCGAGGACGCCGCCGTGGGCGCGTTCGCCCTTAACACGAGCAGCAAGGACTCCGCCCTATTTATCCAAAACCTAGCAGCTGGCGCCTACACCGCGCAGATCGTGGGGGCCTCCGGCGACACCGGCGTCGCTCTCGCCGAGGTCTATGATGCCACGCCCAAGGGCGCCTACACGCCCGCGTCGCCCCGCATAACGAACATATCGGCGCGCGTCCAAGTTGGCACCGGGGGCAACATTTTGATCGCGGGCATCGTTGTGGGTGGCTCGACCTCCAAGACGGTGCTCATCCGGGCCTCCGGCCCCGCCCTTGTGCCGCTGGGCGTGACCGGGACGCTCGCGGACCCGCAGCTCACGCTTTACAGCGGTTCGACCGTCCTTGCCTCCAACGGCGGCTGGGGCGGCGATTCCGCGATCATTAGCACAGCCGCCTCTGTGGGGGCGTTTACGTGGAACGATGCCTCAAGCGCGGATTCCGCGCTCCTTGTGACGCTTCCTCCCGGCGCCTACACCGTTCAGGTGGCCGGTGCCGCGGGAACACCCACCGACACGGGCATAGCCCTGGTAGAGGTGTACGACGTTCCTTGATCCGACGGGCGGATTTCAGCCGGCGGGACGCTGGAAAAGCGAGTCGAGCGCCTTCAGGTTCTTGAGCTTGGGCGCGCGGGGAGCGCCCGGGGCCGGAGGGTGCGCCGCAGGCGCCGTTCGAGGAGCCTCCCCCTGTGCGCCAGGCGCTCCCGGTGTAGCCAGGGCCTTCTCAAGCTTCACCTTCGACACCGGGACCGCGGTGCCCAGCTCCTGCGCAAAGAGGCTTACGCGGAACTCCTCGACGAGCCAGCGGAGGTCCCCGCCCGCCTTAAGGGCCGCGGACTCCAGGGGCGAAAGTTCGCGGGCCCTCTCGTCGTCCCGCGCGGGGTTTTGGCGGCGCCTCGCCGCCCGCAGCATCATGGCCTTCAGGTAGCGGGGAAAATGGCCGATCTGAGAGTATGGGGTATCCATGAGGAAGTCCGCTGGCACCAGGCGTGCCACGTCCGCCGCCATACCCGGATAGGGGTTCTTCTCGACCAGAAGCTCCTGCCTGAGGGTGATGATCTCCCTGACGAGCGCCACAAACCGGGGCACGATCCCGCGCAGGTCCTCTTTTGCCTTCGCGACCGCGGAGGCAAATGAGGATTCGGAAAGGGCATCCAACGGCCGGCCACAGGCCCATGAGCGAAGGCAGCGGAAGGCGTCCTCGCGCAGATCCTCGGAGGGCTTGAGCATCGCAAGGGTGGCCCCTAGGTCTCCAAGGGCCCGAAGGTCGCGGTGCAGCCATGCCAGGTCGTTGCGCAGCTGCAGCTCAAACAGCGCCGCCAGGCCGCGGGCGCCCGCCGCCTGGGCCTCTTCGGGCGTCCTGAATAGCCGGAGAGCCACGCCCTTGGCCTCGGCCCTAAGGGCAGGATAGCCGTACACGCACACGCCCGCCTTCTCCGTGACGACAAAGCGGTCGGCAATGTCGCCGAAGGACCACGAGGTCTGGCAGGGTATCTCAAACCGGGTGCGCGCCGCCAACCAGGCTTCGGGATCCTCCCTAAGGAGCTCCACGGCGCCCGTGCGCTCCTTTAGCCTAAGGCTATCAAGGACCGGACCCAAATCCCTGCCCGAAGCAAGCTCTCTCCCGTTGTCGTCCTCCACACGGATGCGCACCCTTAGCCGGTCGGGCATCGGCTTCGCGGTCCAGGCCGCGAGGGTAACAGCGATCCCGTAGCGTTCCCCAATAAGGTCCCGCAGCAACGCTGGGACCGTGACCGCCCGTCCCGCCTCGCGCCTGCGCTGAAGAAGCGCCAGGGCAACGGCACGAGCCGTGTCGGAAAGCGGGACAAAGGCCCTCCGCTGCTCCTTTGGAAGGGCCCGCAAGTAATGCTCCACCTTCTCGGAAAGATGTCCCGGGACAGCCCAGTCCAGGTCACCCTCGGTGAGCGAGCCGGCCTGCCGCACGTTCACCGTGAGCGTCACCCCGTCGTCCTCCCTGCCCGGCTTGTAGGCGTAGTGGAGCGGGATCGCGCGGTTCTCGATGGGGACTGCCTCCGGGAAGTGCTCCTTGTCCGGCGCCTCGGCGGCTGGGCCGCGGAGATCCTCCTCCTCCATCATCAGGAACCGCGGCTCGTTCGCACGCCGTTCCCTGACGAGGTCAACCAGGTCGCCCACCGCGGAGACATTCTCCAAGCGAGCTGCGTAGAACCTCGCGGCGGCTTCGTCCAGGCCGAGGTAGGCGCTGTCCCGCAGACGGGTCATGGCCGACTCAAGCTTCTCCCTGAGCCCCCGGTTGTGGGCCAGGAAGTCGAACGGCCACGTTAGGGTGTCGTTCACGAGACCCTCGCGTATGAAGATCTCGGTGGCCCGGGCCGCGTCGATCGGCCCGTAGCTCACGGACCGAGCGTCGACCTCGAGCCCGTAGAGCCGGGTTCGCTGTTTCACAAGCACCCGGCCGGACTCGGCGCTCCAGAACGGCTCGCTGTGGGAGACACTGAGGAGGTGGGCCCCTATCTCGAGCGCCCAGGCCGGGTCCAAACGGGCGCAGGTGCGCGCGAACATCCGCGTGGTCTCCATCACCTCGGCAGCCATGATCCACCTCGGCGCTGCATCGCGCTTTTTTGCGGGGGCCTTTCCGGGCCGCGCCGCCTTCTGGGGACCGGCGGAATCCCTCCTGTGGAGCACCGATCCCGGGAAAAGCACGACCCGGCGGTCATGCGCCGCGCGGTACCCGCCGTTCTCCTCGTCCCGGTGCGCGATGTTGCCAAGGAGGCCGGCAAGCACGCTCCTGTGGATCGCACGGTACGCGGGCGTGCCGAAGGCCATGGACCTATCGGCGCCCGGGCGCAGCCCGTCGAAGACCGAGGGCGGCCTCGCATCCCCGTCCCTGCCGAGCATCTCCGATATCTGCGCGTGGACGTCCCGCCATTCGCGCATGCGAATGTAGCTCAGGTGATGGGAACGGCAGAAGGCCCTCAGGCGCGACTGGCCCAGGGACTCGACCTGGGTGTGGTAGGCGTCCCAGATGTTCAGGAGCGTGAGGAAGTCAGAGTCAGGATGCGCGAACCTGCGGTGGGCGGCATCCGCCTGGACTCGCTTCTCCTCGGGACGCTCCCGCGGGTCCTGGATGCTAAGTCCCGAGGCAATCACGAGGACCTCGCGCACGGCCTTCTCCCGCCTGGCCTGGAGGATCATTCGGCCGGCCGTGGGATCGACGGGGAGCCGGGCAAGCTCGCGGCCTATCGGGGTGAGTTCGTGGGCCGCCCCGGGCTCAAGCGCCCCCAGTTCCTCCAGGAGGAGGTACCCCGCTCGGACCGCCTTGGGCGCCGGGGGCCCAATGAAGGGGAATGTCTCAACGTCGCCCATCCCGTTGGCCTTCAGGCGGAGGATCACGTCCGCCAGGTTCGCCCGCTGGATCTCCGGCTGCGTGAACTCCGGCCGCGCGAGGAAGTCCTCCTCCGAGTAGAGACGCACGCACACCCCGTCCGCAACTCGGCCGCAGCGGCCCTTCCGCTGGTCCGCGCTCGACCGCGAAACAGGCTCTATCGGGAGCCTGCGTGTCCGGGCCTTCGGGGAGTAGCGGCTTATGCGCGCCAGGCCCGTGTCCACGACGTAGCGGATGCCCGGGATCGTGAGCGAGGTCTCGGCGATGTTGGTCGCCACCACCACCCTGCGCCTTTGGCCCGTGGCAAAGATCCGCCGCTGTTCGTCATTGGTGAGGCGCCCAAACAGGGGGATGACGTCCCAGCCCCTCAGGCGGCCCGTCAGTGCCTCGCAGGTCTCCCGGATGTCCCGCTCGCTTGGCATGAACACAAGAACGTCGCCCGCCCCGGAGTCGCGGGCGATCCGCTCCGCGCTCTCGATGGCCCCGTCCACGTAGTGCATGGCCTCCGCACGGGACCCTCCCTCGTCGCCCTCCACGGCATCGTTCCCAAGGCCGTCCAATGGGAAGTAGACGACCTCGACCGGGTACATGCGGCCCTCGACACGGATCACGGGGGCGCCCCCGAATGCCTTGCTGAATTCCCCGGTGTCGATCGTCGCCGAGGTCACGATGATCTTAAGCTCGGGCCTTCGGGTGCGGAGGACCCGCAGGTGGCCGAGAAGGAAGTCGATGTTGAGCGACCTCTCGTGCGCCTCGTCGATGACGATCGTGTCGTATTCCCTAAGGAGCGGGTCGCCCTGGGCCTCCGCCAGGAGCATCCCGTCGGTCAGGAACTTGACCACGGTGGCGGCCGTCGTGTTGTCGCTAAACCGGACCTTGCAGCCCACCTCCCTTCCCCAGGAGACCCCCATCTCCTCGGCGATCCTCCTGGAAAGCGAGAGGGCGGCGACCCGCCGCGGCTGGGTGCAGGCGATCCTACCGCGCGTTCCCCTGCCGGCCGCCAGGCACATCTTCGGGATCTGCGTCGACTTGCCTGATCCGGTCTCCCCTGCGAGGACAAGCACCTGGTGGGTCGCGATTGCGTCCACAATCTCCGGCGCCCGGGCGCTGATCGGCAGCTCCGGCGCGAACTCAATCCGGAAATTGAAGCGCGGATCCTTCGGGCCGCCGGGGGTATGTCGGGTGTGGTTAGCCAATCGGGAGGGCTAGGTTCACCCTCGGCTGCGGCCTTGACAACCCTTAGCGCGCTCCGGCGCGGCGCTTGACCGATCTTCTAGGGCTGCGCGTACCCGAAGGTCGCAAGCACCTTCTGGGCGGCCGTGCTGCGAAGAAAATCGAGGTACCGGCGCGCGGCGGGGTTCCCTGCCCCACGCGTCGTTAGGACACCCCCCTGCTCAATCGGGTCATAAAGCGCCTCCGGAACCTCGATCCAAACCCCCTTCTCCTTAAGCTTGGGAGAGAGGACGAGGGAAAGGGCGACAAACCCCGCCTCCGCATTGCCGCTCGACACAAACTGCGCCGTCTGGGTGATGTTTTCACCATAGACGAGCTTCGCGTTGGCCACATCTGAGAGGCCGAGCCGCGCCAGGGCCTGCATCGCAGCCCTGCCGTACGGGGCAGCCGCAGGGTTGGCGACTGCCAGCTTCACAACCGCCGCATCGCGCACGACAGACTCAACGGACGGGAGGCTCAACCGGGGCTTCGTGGTCCAGAGGACAAGTTTTCCCCGAGCAAACGCAGCAAGACTCGCCGCATCGGCCCCGCCGGCCTGAATCAGCATGTGCGGGTACTCCATGTCCGCAGACAGGAACACGTCATATGGGGCGCCGTTCTTTATCTGTGCGACCAAGCTGCCAGACGCTCCAATCTCACTTGTCACAACAACGCCCGGGCACTCCTTAACGAACGCCGCGTTCAGCGGCTCAAGGACATAGACCAGGTTGGCCGCTGCTGCCACGGAAACGCCCTCGGCGCCGGCCGGCCGGGCTAACGCTAGGATGATGAGCAGAGATAGGCTCCTACCGGGGAACTGTTGCATGAACGAAGCACCTCGGTCGACGTTGGGTTGTCGACCGCGTCAGATTCAGAGGCTAAAGTACGCGTTTGAGCACTTCAAGGCCCGCCTTGGACACCTCGACGTCGTCCTGCGACTTGCCACCGCTAAAGGCCGCTATTGCATAGCCCGTCGCCGTGCGGGTGATGACGCCGCCTTCCCATCCGAATTCCCCGGTCATCGGCGCCCGCCCGGCATGCCCGCTGTTGCAGTGCGAGTCGACCATCTCCGTCGCCTTGGCATAGGCGATCGCGAGCAGGTTGGCCCCGTTGTTTCCAGGAGCCGGGGAATCCTTCATGCGACCCACCACCACCATCTTTGAACTCCAGGACTGCGCGGTCTCGCCCTCGAAAAAGCCGACAACCGCGACGCCCCCTATCTTCAGGTCGAGGGCCTTCTGCCTCATCGCTATTAGCGCATCGTCAGAGGCCGAATCAAAACCCTTGGGCGTGCCCGGCGACCTCGGCGCCTCCTGGGCCAGCGCGGCGGCTAGACCTACAGCCGCCACCATTGCGCCCGTGAACGTGAAATGGAGCAGGTTTATTCTCATATTGGGTGGGGTAGATCCGAGATGCGCCGTGCCCGATCACAGGCGCTGCACCTTTCGTTTGGAGACCTAACATGGGCCCACGCGCTTCGCCAGCATTCTCGAAAGCGTTGCACGCGCTTGCTCAAAGACCTCGGCCCTCCACCTTGGGCTTGCCGCCGAAAGCGCCTGCGCTTGTCTCGAGGCACAGCCCACCATGACGCCCGAGGAATTCAGGACATCCGCGACCGGAACAAAGGCCGAGCCGCCAGCCGGGATAAGCCCGGCGCTTCAGGCTCTGTGGCACGACGCGAACGGCAACTGGGAAACGGCCCACGAGCTAGCGCAGTCGGACCCGACACGCGATGGCTCCTGGGTCCACGCCTATCTGCATCGCAAGGAGGGCGACAACGGCAATGCGGCCTACTGGTACGCTCGGGCCAGGCGGCCCATGGCCCAAGGGACGATCGAGAGCGAGTGGTCGGCAATGGTCCTCGAACTGGGGATCGAAGTTGGCGGCTGTTAATCCGCACCTCGCGCGGCATCCGGAAAAATCGCCCTTATCGTGCAAATATTCGAGTTTGTCGGCAGGTTCCGGCATTTTCCACACTTCTAGGGTTTCACCTTATTGGGCAGCCACTTACCTTCCGTCGGGGCGCGGAATTTCGCGCGAACTGTCACTCATAGTCGCTCGACAGCGGTGGTAGGCTTCGTGCGGATGAAGACGCATACGAAGAAAAGTGCGCACGGTCGGCTGGCGGCCCAGCTCGTGCTTCGATCCACTCAAGCAAGAAGGATAATCGACCGCCTGCATCCACTCTTCAATAATGGTGTCGACTCCCTCGCATTTGCGGCGTGGCAAAAGGATCGGTTTCCCGGCGCCCGCCTCCCCGCTTTTCGGCGAAGGGCTGAGATCGAGCTTCTTGTCAGTCGCCACCGGTCAAATTGGATGCGCTGGGCCTTCAGCGGTCCGGTAATCCAGGCATAGCCAAACTATGCGCCCCAAAAATGGACCCGCTTTCGCAAAAGCGCATACTTGTTGTCGACTACGATCCGGTGGTCCGCGGGCTCTTGGTTGTTGCGCTTCAGGATGCGGGCCACAGCGTCGAGACGGCCGCCGATGATGCCGTGGCCTGCGACGCGATGTTATTCAACGATTATGATCTGCTCGTGACTGACGACCTTATGGGACGGGTGTCCTGTCTGGCCACAGCGCGCCAAATACAGGTGATGACATGCATCGACTACCTACAATCCTGATAGTCGACGACGACGAGGGGCATTCGATCCTGATCCGGCAAAGTTTGGCAGAGGTCGAACTTGAGAACGAGTTCGTTGAGTTCCGCGACGGTCAGGCCGTCCTCGACTTCCTATTCAAAGCCGCAACCAGGGGTGAACGGCCGCCGGCTAAGGTTCCCTTCCTCCTCCTTCTCGATATCCGCATGCCTAAGGTGGACGGCATTGAGGTCCTGCGCCGGGTCAAATCCGACCCGCGCCTGCGGGCGCTTCCAGTGATCATGCTTTCGACGACGGACGACCCCGGGGAGGTCGACCGGTGCCATAAGGCCGGCTGCAGTGCCTACGTCCAGAAGCCGGTCGACTACGACACGTTTGCCGAGGTTGTTCGCCGCCTGGGATCCTTCATGAAAATTCTGACCGTGCCCATGATTGCCGCCTTTTGAGAGAGAATCGTTCAGCTCAACCCTGAGGCGGCATCGCTCCCGCTTGGCCTATTGCGTCTTCTGTCGGGTCTGGAACGAGCGGCTGTAGCCGAACCCAGGGATCGCGACCGTATAGGAGGCGCCGTCGGGGTCCACCGACAGCTTTATGAAATTGGCGTCCAGGTGGTTCGGGTCGGACGCGAAATTGGCGATGAACTCCGGCGCCGTGTTGTCCTCGGGATCCTCGAGCCTAACATTCTTGTGCACCTGGTACATCGCCTGGAGGCCCGGGGAGGACCTCAGTGCGGCAAGGGTGCTCTTCGCCGTCCCCTTGGTGGGACCGTTGTTCATCACGGAAACCGTGGGCGCCAGGCTGTGGATGAGAACCGGGTTGTTGCTAAAGCCCAGTCCGTGGTGGTCCACCTGGTAAACATCGACCTGCCCGACGCCGTTAACCGGGGTCACCACCGCCCCCTCCATATTCCAGGTGAGATCGCCCCCATCCCAGAATCGGAACGGCCCAAAATCGAGAACCCAGGCACTGCTGAGGTCATTGTCGGTCGGGTCGAGGTCGTGGTGGGAATTTTCTGAGGCCAATGGGTTTGGCTTCGTCCCCTTTGGCGCTTCGATGAACTTACCTCCGCTTGCGATGCACCGCATCGACGCGTGGGTTCCTCCTGCAGCGGTGCGCAGGGGGAGCACAAGCCCCGGGACGACCAGGTTTCGCCCTCCCGCAGCGAACGAACGGTACGGTCCGATCACCGAAATGAAAAATGCGTCGCTTGGATTGTGATCCGGGTCGTGCAGGGGGATGCCCCTGTCGTAGACCTGTCCAATGGACATGAGGGCCGCCAACTGAGCAATCCCTCCAAAGTGATCCAGATGGAAATGGGTCAGGATGAAAAAATCGATCCGAGTGAGGCCCGCAACCTCCGAGGCAACAGCGTGGATCCGGCCGGCATCGCGCGCGCCAGGGCTGCCCGAATCGATCAAGACCGACTCTCCCTCGGGCGTGACGATCAAGGTCGCTCCCCCGCCCTCAACGTCGACAAAGTAGATGTCCAACCGGTGGTCCACCGAGGAGGCGCTGGCGCGCGCTGCGGCTAAGCCAACGAGCGCAAGGAGCACGATCCTAAGGTACGCTTTCAACGAAACAATACCGGAGCAACACGAGCGCGTAGGCAAAGGAAAATCCACAACGGCCAATCACCTAAGTGAGGCCGATTCAGCCGCCCTGGAACTCCAGATCATCCTTCTCCGCCCTTCTGGATCGCCCCGGGAATGCCATGGGGCGCAGGCTGCGCCGGGAATTATTCCCATTACTGGCGCTTGGAATCGCCGCCCGGCTTTTCCTCTTCAGCTTTGGCGGCGTCGGCCTTGGCTTTCGCCTCCGCGCTGGCCTTTGCATCAGCCTTGGCCTTTGCGTCGGCCTTGGCTTTTACCTCGGCGCTCGCCTTCGCATCGGTCTGCGCCGCGCTTGGGCGAGCCTCTTCCGGACGGGCTTCGGCCGGCTTAGCCTTCGCTTCCGTGTTTGCCTGGGAAAGGGCGCGCGCCTTCTGGTCCTCGCGGGACTTTTCGTCGGCCTTAGCCTTTTCGGCGGCGAGTGTCTTCGCTTCGGTCTGCGCCGCACTTGGGCGAGCCTCTTCCGGACGGGCTTCGGCCGGCTTAGCCTTCGCCTCCGTGTTTGCCTGGGAAAGGGCGCGCGCCTTCTGGTCCTCGCGGGACTTTTCGTCGGCTTTGGCCTTTTCGGCGGCGAGAGTCTTCGCTTCGGAGTCCGCCTTTGCACGGGCCTGGGCAGCAGCCTGAGCCTTGGGATCCTCAATCGGGCGGCCCTCGGACGTGGCCGCACGAGCGGGTTGCGTCACGGTGACCGCCCCCTGGGCCCGTGGGACAGGATGGTTCTGGTTCGCCGCGGAAGGCGGACTGGCCATGGGCTTCAATCCTGACTTCGCTTCCTCGGCGACCCGTAACTGCCGAACGGGCACCGGCCTGATCGACTGGCCGGTCGCCTTCTCGATCGTTGCCACGCGGGGCCCGGAATTGACGGTCATGTTATTCGTTATGTGGGTGTCATTCATGATCAACGTCTTGTTGATGATCGTCGTGTTGTTGACGATGACCGTGCTCGGGCGAATCGGGCCGGAGAAGTGGTGCTCGTCAACAAAGACGTATGCGCTGGAAGGGAGCCCTACACGGACCTCGAATCCCGGGCGTGCCTGTGGGGGAAGGGGCGCCCAACCCGCATAGCCGCCGCCTTCGCGCCAAGATACCCAGGCGGGCGCCCATTGCGTCTGGGGCACCCAATACCATCCGCGCTGGGGGTCGTCATTCCAGCGCCCGTAATGGTAGGTGGCCCATCCAAACGACTCGGAACTCTGCCAGCACCAACCCGCGTCGGTCGATACCCACTGACCACTCGAATAGGGCCTCCAATCCTCCCCGACATTTCGAGGCTGCCAGCAGCGTCCGTATCCCTCGATATCGACCCATGTGCCGTAGGATTCGAGCGGCTGATAAAAATCGCTCGCCACAGTGATCTCGACGACCGCGGGCGGCGTTTGCAGCTCCGGCGGCGGGGCCTCATAGGCGGGGCCTGAAGTATAGACGACCGGGGGTTCTGTCTGAACGTTCGCGGTGCAGCCCGTGAGTGCCCCAGCAGCAAGGGCAACGAATAGGAGCGGGCAGGATCCTGACCCACGAAGCGATAAACGAGACGGGGGCGGCAGTGTGGACATGGAGGTGAGAAATTCCATAGGTGAAGTCGTTCCCACTCTTTGACACCCAAAACGGGAAACTGGCTGACCCTCCGGCTCGATTCTCGGGAATGGGCGAACGTACCGTCCGTAACACCCTGCCCCAAAACGCTGCGACGCCCCTGGTCTACCGGATTGTCCATCTTTGCCAAAGGCAGAACTCGGAGTTCTGCGCCGCCCCTTAGTTGATCACGACGGCGGCGCGGCCGCGAAGCTCGCTATGAACCGTCACAGGCCGGAGATGGTGTTTCCCTGCTCATGGCCCACCATTTTTACGAACGCTTCCGCTGCCTTTACGCCAAGCTGCATGCCGCGGTACTCCTCCATGATCGCTTGGTTCCCGGGAACCCCGGGTTTGTAAATCTCCGGGGGGTTCTGGCTCGCGTGGCAATACACGGCCCGGCGCTTCAATTCCTGGACGCCGGTGATGTCGACATAGTCGGTGGGGTGGAACGTCATCGTCTCGACTCCGGAGCCGACCTCGAAGAAATAAAGCTCAAATCTCACCTTTGCCCGCATCCACGCCTGGATTGTGAGCAGGCTCGCGCACTGGTGATCCTTGTGGGAATCAATCGGCCAATGGGCGAACACAAGATCAGGTTCCTCTTCACCAATCAGCTGCTCCATCCTGGCCACCCACTCATTGCTGACTACGGAGGAGCCGTCGATTTGGCCAGCGAAGACAGGCTTCGCACCAAGGATCTTGCACGCGGCAATGGCCTCGTTCGTTCGGATGGCCGCCGCCTCATCATGCGACTTTCCGGGAACGCCGGCCTCCCCGCGCGTGAAGTAGATATTCGAGACCGAATGCCCGGCGGCGGCGAACCTGGCTAGTGTCCCGCCTGGACCCGCCTCCGGATCTCCCGGGTGTGCTCCCACGCAGACTATCTTCAGCAATTTGGCGCCGCTTGCGCCTTCCGCGTGCAATGCCGATGACGTGAGGGAGAGCATGCCTAGGCTTGCTCCCGCCTGCTGGAAAAATGCCCTTCGCGACGAGGTCTTCATAAATGGGGTTTTGCTAAGAACGAATCTCGACGATTCGATAACGATGTTGATTGGTCCAGACTTTCCCACTGCGGCGGCGGCTTGCTGGGCCTACGGAAGCTCCTGCGATTGCGAGAGACGCAGGGCTCTCGCCAGAGAGGTTCCGCGAACCACTATAACTCCACCTTGAAAATGGCGGAGAGAGGGGGATTCGAATGCTCCCACTCGCAATACTCCCGGGCTACGGGCTACGAAAACGGGCATTTTTGCTAGGGGATAGCACGAGGGGAAACAGCGTTTTTCGGCCTCGAGAAAAGCAACTTTCAACAAATGCCTCCCAGAAGACTTGACGGTGCAAGCATCGTGATACACATTCGTATCACTATGAAACCCAAAGCATCGGTGCGAGACCTTCGCAACCATTTCCCCAAGGTTCGGAGAATTCTCGAGGAAGAGGGTGAGGTTCTTCTCACGGAAAGCGGGACAGCTAAATACAAGCTTGTTGCCTACTCGGTCCCTCCCCGAAAAACGCCTCCCGCGGTCGACTACTGGGCTCGACTAAATTCATATCAGCCAAGGCAGATTTCCGCCGAGGCATCCCAGGCTCTCGACGATGAAAACCGTGGCGACCGCTAGCGCGGTTTACGCTGATCCCAGCGCGCTTCTGAAGCTTTACCTTCACGAGCCCGAATCCCAAAGTATGGCCGCCTGGCGCACAAAGGCTCGAGGCCCCCTTTCGGTGACCCATCATGGGCGCGTCGAGTTGGTCAATGGAATCGCGCTGGCGGCGCATCGCAAACTTATCAGCGAACCTGCGTTTGATGGGGCCCTTGCGGCCCTAGACGATGATTTTGCGCAGGGTCGATACGTTCAGGCTGACTTGCTTTGGCGTGCAGCCCTTACCCGAGCGGCCAAATTGAGCCGCGAGTATAGCCGCCGTCTAGGCACGCGATCACTTGATGTGCTCCATGTCGCAAGCGCTCTGGAACTTGGATTTTCCATGTTCATCAGTTTTGATATCCGCCAGCAGAATCTTGTGAAGGCTGTGGGCCTGAAGCTCTTGGTTCCTTCCGTTTAAAATGGCGGAGAGCGGGGGATTCGAATGCCTCCACGTGCATTTCTCCCGGGCTAAGGACGGTGAAAACACTCATTTTTAGCAGGGGCTAGCACGAGGGATAACCACTGTTTTCCGGCCTTCTACCGACTACCTCGAAATCGCCTGGGGCCAGTTTCCGTTCAATCCTCCTGCTCCGAGGGGCGCAACACCTGCCCTACTTATCGGGCAATTGACAATAGAATTGAACGACTTGGCCCCTACCGCGTTGCCGGAGCGTGCCGCAATCAAATCATCTCGTTAACCCCCGCAGACGCCGACCCCAACGCTCACAAAAAATACCGTGAAAATATACCCCATCCTTCTCGCCGCATTCGCAATCGAAGCGCACCTATCCTGGCTGCCCAAACGGCCCAAGATCCGAGCAATGTGACCTATCGAGTAGAACAAACAGTCACTCTATCGGGCATTCCGGAAGGCTCTCGGACGGTCAAAAGGTGGATATCGATTCCCGGAAATGACTCGAATCAAGAGGTTCTCGATCTTGCAACGTCGGTTCCCGGCAAATGGTCGATCGTTACCGAACCGGACCGTGGCAACCGGTTTCTCTTTACCGAGGTGTCCGCCGTTTCGGCGCCCACATTGACGGCAAAGTTCAATTTCACGCTTCGGCGACGGTCGGTCTTCGTCACGATCGATCCCGAAAAGGTCGGGCCGATTACTGATGCAGTCAGGCGAGTATTTGCTGGTGACCTACTCCAGGACACGCCACATATGGAGGTGACCCCCGCCATCGCCGCGATGGCCACTAAAGCATGCGGCGCGGAATCCAATCCCGCAATTGAGGTCAAATTACTTCTGACCCTCGTGGCCGGCACCACCGTCCATTACTCAAGGGATCCATCTAAGTCGAAATATAGCCCGGGCGATGCCGAAATATGCTTGGCGCATGGCGGAGGCACCTGCACCGACATTCACTCACTTTTTATTGCCTTGGCTCGCGCGCGCGGAATCCCGGCCCGCCTTCAAATGGGCTACCGGCTCCGGGAGGCCAATGAAGGCAAGAACGTCGACCCTGGTTATCGGTGCTGGGCCGAGTATTTTCTGCCAGGTTACGGATGGGTACCCACAGACCTAGTAGAGGCCGAGGATCCCAAGGGCTTGGGCCCAGACAGATGGTTCAGCGGTCTTACAGCACGCCGTCTATGGCTGAATCAGGGCAGGGAATTCAATCTACCCGATAGCGTTTTAAAAGGCCACCGCGTCAATATTATGACCATCGGCTATGCAGAGATCGACGGAGTCGAGGCACGTGTCCTGCCAGCAGGTGACAAGCCGGCTCAACTCTCCAGAACGGTGCTCTACACCGAGATCAAACCACCGATGCCCGCACTTGTCACCGCTAATTAAAATGGCGGAGAGAGGGGGATTCGAATGCGGCCACATGCTTTTCTCCCGGGCTAGCCAATGCGAAAATGCTCATTTTTGCTAGGGCCTAGCACGAGGAGAATAGCCGGAATTTTCCACGCACCTTCTTGGAATCGCTATCTTTCATTAACTTATGCCTGCTGAGCGTGCATATGACCGCTTGACATTATGACTGCTCCCCGTGCATAGTGTCGCCATTGACTCATGATTCAATCGTTCGCCGACAAGCCTACCGAAGCTATCTGGCTCGGTCGTCGTCCTCCAGAACTGCCACCCTCAATCCATAAAGTAGCTTTAAGGAAACTGACCCAACTTGAAGCCGTATCTAACCTCGACGAACTCCGAATTCCACCTAGCAATCACCTCGAAGCCTTGAAGCGTGACCGCCTTGGCCAACATAGCATACGAGTTAACGATAAATACCGCGTCTGTTTCCGTTGGGACGGGAGCAACGCCCACGACGTAGAAATCACCGATTACCACTAATCCAATGAAAACCCACATCAACGTGCATCCCGGCGAACTTCTCCGTGAGGAGTTTCTGGTTCCCATGGGCATCACGGCCTACCGGCTCGCCAAGGACGCGAAGCTTCCGCATCAGCGCGTGGGCGAGATACTCAACGAGCGCCGGGGAGTAACTGCAGAGACCGATCTCCACCTTTGTGCCTATTTTGGGCTAGCCCCGGGCTATTGGTTGCGGGTGCAGCTCGCCTACGACCTTCGCGAAGCCATCAACACTGTTGGTAGCAAAATCAAAGCAGCTGTCCATCCTCTCAAGGCTGCTTGAAACTGGCAAAGAGAGACAGAGTAGAATGCTTCCGTATGCATTTCCCATCGGACAAAGGATGACGAAAACGGGCATTTCTACAAGGGAATCTCAAGATGTACCCAGGGCTACGACGGTCTACGCCAAATGGGGCTTCGATTCCGACGGCAAACTGGTTTAGCTACCCTGATCGTTTCCCTCCGATCGCGAGCCGCCAGAATCTGGAGAATCATCGTTCGACCACTACAGAAATCGGCTTGACACCAAATGACTTACAAATTTTCGATGCCAAATCTGTTAGCGCACTAACACCTCGCATTTTTCCCGCAGAGCCAACTCGCTTATAGGCTCTTGATCAAAGATTGGGGACACGGGGCTGGATAGGCCACCGTGTCCCCTGTGATCTTACAGCTAACACTCCCTGGATATCGCATCCTCCGGGTGGTGAGCAACGATTTGATGCGAGTAGAGCTCGAGGTGCTGGATACACCTCGCAGCTGCCCTTACTGCGCAGGCAGCAGCCTGCGCAGTAAGGGCAGATATTGGCGCCGGGTGCGGCATCTGGAGGCGTTTGGCCATCAAACGCTTCTGACGGTGCACTGCCGGCGGTTTTGGTGCCGGGACTGCGATGTGAGCTTCGTGCAGCCGCTGCCGGGGATCCTACCCGGCCGGCATAGTTCGGAGCCGTATCGCAACGGGGTCTACGAGCGCCACCATGACGGCGTGCCGGCCTCGAGTCTGGCGCATCGGGAGTCGATCGGGGCGGCGACCGTGGGTCGGATCTACGCGCAGTTCACGCAGCGTAAGGCGAGCGAGCGGCTGAGTGTAGACTGCCCGACGGTGCTCGGCATCGACGAGCATACGCTCCACCGCGGCCAGCGCTTCGCCACTACCTTCTGCGACTTAAAGCGGCGGCGCGTCTTCGACATTGCCCCCGGTCGCAGCGAGGCCGAGCTGCGACCTTTCCTGACCGGCCTGCGCGGCCGCGACAAGGTCCGCGTCGTCTGCATCGACCTCTCCTCGACCTACCGCTCGATGATCCGGCGTTGGTTTCCTAACGCCCTCATCGTCGCCGACCGCTTCCACGCCATCCGCATCGCTGGCACCCACCTGATGCGGGTCGCCCGGCAGCTCTGCCCGCAGCTCGGCTGGAATCGGGCCTGGCTGGGCGTCCTGCGCCAGCGCCATGACCGGCTCGATCCCGAGCAGCGCCAGCGCCTGGGCCAGCTGCTGTCGGCCCATCCCCAGCTGCGGCCCGTCTACGACATGAAGGAGCACCTGCATTGGCTCCTCGGGCTCAAACGCTTAGCCCGGGAGAGCTGCCGCCGCTTCACCCCGCAGCTCCTTACCGCCATCCAGACCCTGCGGGAGAGCGGCCTCGAGGCCGCTCTCACCCTCGCCAGGACCCTCACCGACTGGATCGAGGAGATCGCCCGCATGTGGCGCTTCACCCGCAACAACGGCATCACCGAGGGCTTCCATCGCAAGATGAAATTAATACAGCGGAGAGCCTACGGCTTCCGCTCGTTTTCCAACTACCGCCTCCGCGTCATCGCCCAGTGCGGCTAACTCAACCCACCAACCCAACCCTCAAACCCATTCGTCCACACTCCGTGCCCCAATCTTTGGTGTAGACCCAACTTATTTTCGTGGTTCATGCTTAGGTTGCCCACGTCAACTGGCAACCTAGCCTCGGTTTTTTCCTCTCAAGAGGGGAAAAATGGCGGAGAGGGAGGGATTCGAACCCCCGGTACCTTGCGGCACACCTGATTTCGAGTCAGGCGCATTCGACCACTCTGCCACCTCTCCTTTGAACGCTTTTCCGAGCGGAAAGTTGATCTAAACCCCCATTGCCAAGCGAGGTCAAGAGGGATGGTTCAGCCCCTCAGACGTTTTCGTCCTCGCCTGCAGCGGCATGGCCGGTCCCCTTGTTCGCCGGAAGGTGCAGCGGGAACATCAGGTAGTACTGCATGAGCCACCAGCTCCGGGACGACCTGTAGAACGCCACCGGGAATCCGATCGATCCTATCCCTGCCAGGATGATGGCCAGCGTGGTACCGATCACGCCCTCGTAGGCCAGGATCATCACCGGCGTCAGGAAGCAGACGAGCGTGACGCCGTAGTTCAGCGACATGGAGCCTATAAAGAAACCCTCGTCGCGTTCCAGGCGAAGCCCGCAGTCCGGACACACCTTGTTCAGTTCGAACATGGCGCCCTTGCGGAACAGGTGGGATCCCCCGCAGTTCGGGCACCGGTTCCGGAGCCCGCGGGAGACCACCTGTAGCCGGGTGACCGTCATTGAAAAGACCCTTCCCTAGCCTCAGGAACCCAGCTGGAAGCGGACAAACCTGCGAACCTGGATATTCTCGCCTGTCTTCGCAATTGCCTCGGTGAGGATGTCCTTAACGGACTTCTCCTGGAGCTTAACGAAGGGTTGGTCCACCAAGCAGACCGTGGAGTAGTACCTCTCCAGCTTGCCTTCCACGATCTTTTGGGCGGCTGCGGGGGGTTTCCCCACAACCTGGGCGGCAGCGATTTCGCGCTCCTTAGCGAGGTCCGCCTCCGGAACCTGGTCGCGGGAGACGTAGAGCGGGCTCGCGGCGGCGATCTGAAGGCAGAGGTCCCGCACGAAGGCCTTGAACTCGTCGTTTCGGGCCACGAAGTCGGTCTCGCAGTTGACCTCGATCAGCACGCCGACCTTCCCGCCGACGTGGATATAGCTCTCGATCAAGCCCTCCTTGGTCGTCCGGTCGGCCTTCTTGGCCGCGGAGGCTGCGCCCTTCTTGCGAAGGATCGTGATCGCCTCCTCGACGTTGCCGCTGGACTCGGTGAGAGCCTTCTTGCAGTCGAGAAGCCCCGCGCCGGTCTGGCCGCGGAGGTCATTGACCATTTTTGCAGTGATGGGAGTGCTCATATCATTCGGCCTTTACGGGGGCCTTGCGCGCGCGGACGGGCTTGCGGATCGCGGCCGTGTCGGCCTCGACGGCGGCAACGTCGATCGGGATCTCGACCTTGGAGAGGTCGATTTCGCCGTCGGCTGTCACGATCGAAGACGGGGCGGGCTCGCTTGCGGCCTGGGCGGCAGCCTTGGCGTCGGCCCCGCGCTGGGCGCGGCGCGAATCGCGCTGGGCAAGGCCGGACTGGATCGCGGCAACGACCGTCTCCACGACGATGCGGATCGACTTGACCGCGTCGTCGTTGCCCGGGATCGGGTAGGTGACGAGCGTCGGGTCGGAATTCGTGTCTACGAGCGCGATCGAGGGAATCCCGCAGCGGGCCGCCTCGGCCACCGCGATCTTCTCATGGCCCACATCGACGATGAACAGGGCCGAGGGAAGGCCGCCCATCTCGGCAATGCCGTTGAAATTGCGCTGCATGCGGCTCATCTCGCGCTTGATCGCCGACTCCTCCTTGCGGGGGAGCTTCGACATCTCGCCGCTCGTCTCCATCTGCTGGTACTTCTTGTACTTGGCTATGGATTTCTTGACCGTCTCGTAATTGGTGAGTGTGCCGCCGAGCCAGCGGTCGACCGAGAAGGGCATGCCGGTTGCGGCAGCGGCCTCGCGGACCAAGTCCTTTGCCTGGCGTTTCGTGCCGACCAGGAGGATGTTGCCGCCGTTGGCGACGGCGTTCTCGATAAAGGCGCACGCCTTCTCAAGGTTCTCGAAGGTCTTCGCCAGGTCGATGATCGTGATCCCTTGGCGATGGTCGAAGATGAAGGGCTTGGAACGGGGATTCCAGCGCTTGGTCTGGTGCCCGAAATGGACGCCTGCGTCCAGGAGGTCCTTTGGAGTGATGCTAATGCTCATGGTGATCTGATGTATCTGTCGGTACACAGGTCGGCCGGAAGGGCCGCCTT
>Ga0302320_10001035_pt1 | contig 66762 bp, 53 predicted proteins | sample Bog_T0_3_FD_202130 | JGI IMG/M metagenome (GOLD analysis project Ga0302320, IMG submission 202130) | Peat permafrost microbial communities from Stordalen Mire near Abisko, Sweden - Bog_T0_3 | ecosystem: Environmental > Terrestrial > Soil > Wetlands > Peat | place: Sweden: Abisko, Stordalen Mire...
GGCTTGGACGCATCCGGACTCGAGCAGGCAGCGAGCAGTAGCGAGAGGGCGGCAACAGCGGCCGCGACCCCGCTACCCCAGGGGAGGCTCGAAGAGTTACGACGCGTATTGGACATAAGCACCAAGATCAGAAGTTAGGAGGGGATGGCATTGTGCGGGCTCCCAGTACAGCCGTCGTGCCTCTAGGCGCATCAGAATGCATCGGTCGTTCACGCGGCGGGGCCCTCTCGGATCTCGCGGATGCAGATGCGGATCCGCCGGTTCGTAAGTCTGGTGACATCCTCGTCGTGGGTGGCGATCACGATCGTCACCCCGTCGGTGGTCCGTAGCCGGTTCAAGCACTGTCAGGACACTCCTTTGATCGCCGGTAACGGCGCCAAGCTCAAGGTAAACGTGCTTGCTGTGCGTTTCCTGGGCGTTGCTTCCAGGCTTGCTTAGGGGCGACCGACCATGGTTGGTCACACGAAAGAACAGTCGCCTGGAGGCGGCGATTACGGCGTGAGCTTCAACGTCTAGGTGGATTGTCAATCAAACGGCTCGGTTCGCTGGTTCTGATCGACCCCCCGGCATCCCCCGTCTCCTCCGGCGTCTGCCGTTGGCGTGCGCATGAGGCACCCTTGAGGTGCGAGCTGCGCCACGAGGCGCTCTGACATATCCCCTACGAAGTAGGGAGGGATTGGAGGTGATATTCCTGGGTCTGTGGCTCACCTAATCTCGCAAGAGAAAGGGGACAAGAGCATGCCATTAAGACCGGCTCTCGTGTCCAGGCGTTTGGAACGAGGAGCCGGTGGACCCGCGTGATATGGCGAAGGCTTGAACTGCCTGAAGCCCAATCTCCAGTTGGTGCAACTCGTCACCCACCGGAAAGACGCCTGAAACCGGTGCAGTCCTCTGCGGCAGGGTGCCTCGTGATCTGTCGCAAGCCTCCGAGGGCTGGGCGATGTCCAGTGAGGATATTCAAGGAGATGAGTCGGCCGCCTACGTCACGCTAGATACGTATGTGAGAGACGAACGTGGGATCGCCTACGGGGCGCGAGCCCTATGGCGACAGAGTGCCCGTAGTAGTCGCAGGCGTTACGACCTGCCAGGGGGGACGGGAAGGCCGTCCACAGGGCGAAGGGGCACAGGTGATCGGACACCAAGAAGCCAGGAGGTATGCGAAATGCAGAACGCCGAGGTGGTGTTGGGTGTCCTCCGTGAACGCGGTAGGAATGGCCTGCCGTGCAATGAGCTGTATCGACAGCTGTTCAACCCGCAGCTGTATCTGCTGGCCTATGGGCGAATCTACTCCAACGAGGGTGCGATGACCCCGGGGCCGACACAGGAAACCGCGGACGGCATGACCACAGAGAAGATCGAGGCGATCATCGACGCGATGCGTCACGAGCGCTATCGCTTCTCTCCGGTGCGGCGGATCTACATCCCAAAGAAGAACGGGAAGCTCCGCCCTCTCGGCTTGCCGTCGTGGTCGGACAAGCTGGTCGGTGAGGCGGTGCGTCTGCTGCTCGAGGCGTACTACGAACCGCAGTTTTCCGACCGCTCGCATGGGTTCCGCCCTGGTCGAGGTTGTCACACCGCCCTGCGGGAGATAGCCAACACTTGGGTCGGGACGACATGGTTCATCGAAGGAGATATCTCTGATTGCTTTGGCAGTTTGGACCATTCGGTCTTGCTGTCGATCCTGTCGGAGAAGATCCACGATGGCCGGTTCCTGCGGCTGATAGCGAACATGCTCTTGGCCGGATACTTGGAGGACTGGCGGTGGAACGCCACGCTGAGCGGTGCTCCGCAAGGCGGGTTATGCGCAGCTGCACATAAAGAACCCTATGGAGTCCCGTGATCTCGTTGCACCAGGCTGCCATCCTGCCGTTTGAGCGGGGCGACAAGCCAACGCTCGATGTAGAGGATGACCCAGCGCAGGTCCGTGTGCTTCGTCACCGCCTTGAGCATGAGGGAGTGTGGAATGGAGTCGAAGAAGGCCCGGATGTCGAGGTCGATCACCCAGTCCTTCTTCCAGCACCGCTTCCGGCATGTCGCCACTGCGTCGAGAGCAGACCGCCCCGGCCGGTAGCCGTAGGAGTCGGGATGGAACAACGGCTCCACATTCGGCTCCAAATACGACCGCACAACTGTTTGGGCGATTCTGTCGGCGACAGTGGGCACCCCGAGCGTCCTCACGCCCTTGCCCTTCTTCGGTATCTCGACCGCACGAACCGGCGGCGGGAAGTACGTCCCCGAGGACATCCGATTCCAGAGCTTGTAGAGGTTCCCTTTCAGGTCCCTCTCGAACTCCTCGATCGACTCGCCGTCGACGCCCGCCGCTCCCTGATTGGCCTTGACTTTCTCGTAGGCCTTCCAGACAACCTGCTTTGAAATCTCAAACGACTTCGCTTCCAGCTTCGGCCTGCTCACCGACTCCTCCCGCATTGCTGCGGTTGGCCACCGACCAAGCCAGAGTGACCCGCCCCCTTTGCTCCGCCCGAGTTACCGGGCCTCATCGCTAGTACGGGGCGGTCCGCCCCTGCGACCCGCATCGCTACTCAGCCCCTCGCGGTTTCTGCCGCTTGGGGGTCTCGCTCTCGCGACCAGGACCTACTGGTCCAGTTGAACGGTCGCCGTATCGGGCCGCAGGTTCCCACGTTCCACACCAGAGCCCGAACCGGACTCGCGCCAACTCCATGCCGGACACCGCCTGGGCAGTAAGCAGGTTGCCCCCAGGCTCATCCCGGGGCAACCCCTCCACCCCGGTTTCGATGTCATCTCGCGAATTTCGACACGTCACAACTGGTTTGCTCTCGCTCGCCTTTCCGGTCCATACCTGACGCACTCAAAGGCACGCCTTTTGCCGCAACGCTCACCACCCCGGCCTTTCTTTGTCCGGCGCAGCTTGCGGTGGTTTGGGACCTCCCCCTGCAGGGCGATCCCGGAGGGTCGGTTCCTCCATCTCTGGTGCAGCATCGCTCAGGTCGAGTTCAATCTTCTACATCGCCCTCTCCTTCACGTTCGTGGCACACAGGGGTCCCTCGCGTTCAGGAACGCCTCATCCTCGCGAGATCGTTGGCGCGTCGGCCAATGCAAGCGTCGTCAAAGAGCACGGCCGAAAGACGCGTTCGAATGCTCAGGAAGTCAGGCCGTCAACAGCGAGCCGGAACATTCCAACATCAAGTTCCTTACGACGCGACGGGCTCTGCCCCGACGAGCGCCGCGTACTCATGCTCGAACGCCTTGACCGGACCGTTGCGCCAGCTTTCGGACAGCGACGCTGACAGGGGATCGGGGAAGATGTCCTCGTCGCCCCGCTCAACTCCGTCGAAGATGGCTCGTGCAACCGATTCAGGAGACGCCTTCGGGATGTCGAAGCCTCGGGTCATGTCGGTGTCTGTGGGCTCCGTCAAGACGGCATGGACCCTCACGCCCCGCCCCGGCCAAGAGGGCGCGAAGCGATTGCGCAGGTTGAATGCGGCCGCCTTGGAGACCGCGTAGGCCGGAGTGAACGGCAATGGGGCGAAAGCCATCATCGACACGTTTGTTGACGATCGCTCCCTGAGATCGGGTCAGCAACGGCAGAAGTGCCTGGGTCACGCCGTGGGTGCCGAACAGGTTGACCGCGAGGTGTTGTTCGAGGACGGACCTGTCGCTCAAGTCGTCGTAGAGCGCGACGCCGGCGTTGTCGATGAGGATGTCGACGAGCGGCCGGCGCTCAGATAGACACCTTCCTCCGGTGGGGCCCGACGTTGCGTCCGTTGCAGCCGATTAGTCGGCTTGTTTCCCCGAGTGGCGGGTCTGCTCGAAGAGCTTCTTGGGAGTACTGATAGCGGTTATGGCGTTGGTCGGCAGCCATTCGCCCGTGCAGAACCGCCACCCAGGCCGGCGAGCTGGACCCGGTGCTGTCCCGAGGTGATCCCGTCCCGGTCGCGCTGGCGTCAGGACGTCCCGCTGAAATCGACGTCCTTGGTCTCGACCGTCCCAGCCGTCCGCCCCGGAGCCGTCTGGTACCTCCAGTACAGGTTCGTGTGCGCGATGACCTGGTCCGGCGACGGCGCCCCCCACGCCGTGCGGTCCTCGGTCGTGTGGCCATCGCGGACAAGGGTCGCGTCGTACCCCCTGACGAATGCGCCGTGGAGCGTCGAGCGGATGCATGCATCGGTCTGAGCGCCCGCGACGACGAGTCGGCCGACTCCGAGGCCCGACAGCACGGTCTCGAGGGTGGTGTCCTCGAACGAGTCGCCGTAGTTCTTCTCGACGAGCGGCTCGGCGTCCTCCGGAGTCAGTTCGGGGACGATCCGCCAGTCTTCGCTCCCCCTCGCAAGCTGCTCGTCAGAGTGCTGGACCCAAACGACGGGGACCCGTTCGCGGCGCGCCTTCTCGACAAGGCTGCCGACGTTCGCGACGACCGCGTCGCGCTCGTAAGCCCCCTTGACAACGCCGTTCTGCACGTCGACGACGAGAAGTGCCGTGTTTGGCCGGTTCTTGAGTGTGGTCATGGTCCCCCCTTGGTCACGCTGGGTTGTTGTGTCCATTTACTGTAGTAAGCCAGCAATATCTACAGCGTCCCTGTTCAGAGTTGGTGTCGGAGGGGGGACCCGGCACAAGACTCCGCGCCGCGTCGCGGGACCGACCTCTGGCTATGGGTACCTTGACCTGGACCCCTGCGTGCCTCTTCCCTCGAGAGTCGTCTGAACGAGTCCCCTGCCCCTTGAGTGTCTTGTAGCAAGTGTGCTACAACTGGAGCGTGGCCGAAGTTGCTTCCCGAGAACTACGCAACGACACCCGAGGGCTGCTGCGCCGAGTTGAGGCCGGAGAAGACGTCGTGATCACCGTCGACGGCCGACCGGTCGCGGTGCTGCGGCCAATCGGCTCTCGGCCAAGGTGGGTATCGCGTGGTGAGTTCGTGCACCGTTTCTCAGGCCGCCAAGCCGACGCCGCCCTGGCCGAAGACCTCCGTGAACTGGCCCCCGACACGACCGACGACCTGAGTTGAGCCGCGGCATAGCCGATACAAGTGTGTTCATTGCCAGGGAGTCCGGGCGTCCCCTCGCCGAGACCGACCTACCCGACGAGTTGGCGATCTCCGTGATCACGATCGGCGAGCTGCGTGCGGGAGTACTGGCCGCCGTCGACGTCGAGACCCGCGACAGGCGGCTGGCAACGTTGAGCGAAGCGCTGGCCCTCGATCCCCTGCCCGTCGACCAGTCAGTCGCCGAGACTTGGGCGCGTTTGCGCGTCCTGTTGCGCGACATGCAAAAGCGCATGCCGGTCAACGACTCCTGGATCGCCGCGACGGCCATGTCGCTAGGGATACCGGTCGTAACCCAGGACGAGGATTACGTCGAAGTGCCCGGGCTCAAGATCGTCCGAGTTTGAACTACCACGGGATGTTCCACGACGACGCATTTCGCGTCGGGGGGGGACTTTCCCACACGCCCTTGCGGGCACTAGCCCCTCAAGCTTCCCTCCTGGGACTTTGGCGAACTGGCGCGAACTTGTATGCCTTATAACTCAAAGGGTTTTGTCCTCGGCGAACGTTCACGGTCGGCAGCGGACGCGCGATAATATCGCGGCGGAACTCGGTCGGGATGGCTCCGGAATCTGAGCATGAAACGACTCTATTCATGAGCTGTTCGAGTCCCGGAACTTCCCAGCGCGAGGGCCGCCCTCCAAGCTTCCTTAACGCGGCAGGGCCGCGTTGAGCTTCCGTTCGGCATGTTCGACTAGGCGCTTGGCCGCCTCTACCGCCCTTCGAGCCTGGGCGGCACTCACTGGAGACGGGTCGTATTCGGCTGGTGTCTTGAGCGGTAGGAGCTGACGAAGATAGCGCGCACCTTGGAAATCTCCGATGGTCTTGAGATGCTCCGGCGCGCCGGCATGCTCCCCCTTCGAAACCGAGCCGACAAGGGCACACGAAATGGGGCTCTCCTGACTCTTCCGTGGGTGCCATGACCAGCTGAGACGCGAGCAACGCCGCCTCTTGCCTAGGTTTCTGGACTGTCAAAGGTTCAGAACGAGACAAACAGAGGAGGCGGCGTGCTCGGTGCCAACGTATGGCGTCGCGTGCTCGGTGTCGACCGGGCGACGGTGATCGAGGCGGTGGAGGTCGACGAGGAGGACGACGTCGTTGTCGCTCACGTCCGACCGAGGCGGCACACCAAGCGCCGCTGCGGGATCTGCGGGCAGCGAGCCCCCGGCTATGACCGCGGCGAAGGACACCGACGATGGCGGGCGCTCGACCTCGGCACGGTGCGCTGCTTTCTCGAGTCCGACTCCCCGCGGGTGAACTGTTCCACGCATGGGCCGACGGTCGCCCAGGTGCCCTGGGCACGACATGGCGCCGGCCACACCCTGGAGTTCGACGACGAGGTCGCCTGGCTTGCGACCCATACACCCAAGTCGGCGGTGGGCGAGCTGATGCGGATCGCCTGGCGCAGCGTCGGCTCGATCGTCGCCCGTGTCGTCGCGGACGGCCGCGCGGCACACGACCCCTTCGACGGACTCGTTCGGATCGGAATCGACGAGATCAGCTACAAGCGCCGCCACCGCTACTTGACGATCGTGGTCTGCCACGACACCGGCCGTCTCGTCTGGGCGGCGGTCGGGCGCGACAAGAAGACGCTGAACGGCTTCTTCCACCTCTTGGGGGAGGATCGCTGCCAGAAGATCCGCCTCGTCTCGGCCGATGCGGCGGAGTGGATCGCAGACGTGGTCGCCAGTCGCTGCGAGAATGCCACCCTCTGCATCGACAGCTTCCACGTGGTGCAGTGGGCCACCGATGCCCTCGACGAGGTGCGACGCGAGGTCTGGAACGAGGCCCGGCGTCTCGGCATGCGCGAGCACGCCAAAGAGCTGAAGGGCTGCCGGTTCGCCCTCTGGCGCAACCCCGAGGACCTGACGGCCCGCCAGGAGGCGAGGCTCTCCGCGATCGCACGGGTCAACTCGCGCCTTTACAGGGCGTACCTGCTGAAGGAACAGCTTCGGATCGCGATCCGCACCAAGGGAGTGCTCGCGCTCGTAATGATCGAGGACTGGCTCTCCTGGGCGGCTCGCTCGCGCATCCCGGCATTTGTCGAGCTCGGCCGCAAGATCAGAAGGAACCTTCCGGGCATCGAGGCGGCGATGCTCAACCGCCTGTCGAACGCGTTGGTCGAGTCGACGAACACGAAACTCCGCGTGCTGCACCGGATGGCCTTCGGCTTCAAGGATCCCGAGCACCTGATCGCGCTTGCGCTCTTGGACCGCGGCGGCTACTGCCCACCACTACCAGGGCGCGCTCGCTGACCCAACGCCTGCGTCAACGCTCCCTCGCCGTCAAGAGCGCTCCGCGTCCTTCGGACTCCCTCGCTCCGCTCGGTCGCTCTTCACCGCTTCCCTCGCGCCGACGCGGAGAGCCATCAGGAAGCGACGCTCAGGCATCGCTTCGGCTACGAAGCGATGAGCAACCCGGACGGAGTCCGCACGCGACCCGCTCGCATTCTCGCCGCCTGTAGGACGGCAGCTTCAAGGAGTGCGGAGGCGTCGTCCCGTCGGAGGTCGACAAGTGCGAGGACGGCGACGATCTCGTCGATCGATTCCTCGTCCCGAAGTCGCACGATCACGCGTGCGAGGCGGGCGCGCTCGGCCACCGTGTGGAAGCGACGGCTGACCTTCGCGATGACGTCGCGGACAGCTTGCCCATCGCCCACCTCGCAGGCAAAGAGCAGCGCATCGAGCTCGGGGTCGACGAGGGCGGGCAGCGACACTACGAGCTCGGGAAAGTGCGCCGGGAGCTCCAGCACGTCATCGATGTAGTTCGAAGGTCCTCCGTTCGCCCGCAGGGCGACGAGCGCGGGGATCGAATCGCGGATCGCCCGAGCGAGGAAGGACCGGTCGGCGGCGTCAGGCGACGGCCCGCAAGGTGAGTCGCAGCAGTACTTCGCCTTCAGACCACTCCCGCACCGGCACCGCTCGTTGCGTCCCTGCTTCGCCACCACTCACCTCCGATGCGCCACCCCGACGCATCTTGCCCGAGCGGCTTCACGAGGTGGTGGATCCCACCCACGGATGTAGCAGCAGAGCCGGTTTCGGCCGCCTTGCAACGCTCTCGCTCACGTCTGTTGACCGCCTTCAGCACGATCGAGACTTTGGTGTCCTACACACGCTGGGAGGGGCTTTCTCCGTCTGATGGAATGTGTGCATGCCTGACGAACCATCGCCGCGACGCGGCCGACCGACACTCCGGTGCTTCAAGAAGGATCTCAGGCTGGAGTTGCCGCCACTTGACGTTGACCTGGGCGACGTCGACGATCCGTGGCTCGACGAGCTGCGGCGCATTGCACCGCATTCTCCGACGGGACAAAAGCGCATCTTGTCGATCGGAAGTCCGATGGTGTTTCGACTGCGTGTCTCCGATGAACGCGGCGCTACGTGGCTTGATGAGAGTCGCGATGTCGTCTGGCTCTGCGGAGTGCACCGCCGCAAGGAAGGTTGTGACGACGACGCCTTCGCCTGGTTTGCAGAACTGCACGGAAGCGCTCAGTTACTCCCAACAGACGACGACAGGCTGAGGGATGACGCCGAGGCAGTCCTCCGGTTCCACAAGACGCTGACGAATGATCTGCTGATGCTCGTTGACGCAGCATTCGCCGATGCGCAACACGAACTGACAACTGACCTCGGCGACTGGCTACCGTGCCGAGTGCTCGTCCAAAGCGGTGACGGCCTTCAGGAGATCTGGTGTGCGCTCAGCACCCGTGGCAACGATGGGAACTTCGTCTCAGAGAAACAGCGAGACCTGCTCTTTGCAGAGCTGGAGCGGCACTTGCAGCCAGTAATGTTCGAGGCTCGCAACGACTGGCCGAGCGGTGACGTCGAGTGGTGGGAGGTTGTGCGGATCGGAGTACGTCAGCGTTGGTGACGCTGACCTGCGATCCGTCGTACGGCTTCGTCGGGGACGTCGAGCAGGTGTGCAGCGATGGCGACATCGCCAATAGCAAGAACGGAACGGGCAGCGTCGATGCCCCTCTCGATGAGATCGGCATGCCGAGCGGTGTACTCCTCGATGGCACGATCCACGAGTTGGGTCTGAGTGGTGTCGGTGAGCGCGGCAAGGTAGCGGATTCGCTCCTTGGTTTGTGGGCTGACTTTTATCGGGGATTGATTGACGCTCATAGCTCTCTCTCCTGGTACCTAAAGGTACAGAGTACCTAGAGGACTGTCAAGACGAGTCCGGCCGGATTGGCTTGGTCCTGCTGGGGTCGCCCGCGAAAACGTACTCGCCCGACGAAGGCTCCAGGCCAGTTTGCTCGCGCCCTCTTGCGAACTGGCGCTTGAAGGCCTCCCTCACCGAGTCGATAAGCGGAACGTCGCTCCAATCCGACTCCTAGGTCGGCTTGCGCACGAGACCGACACCCATCACCCGGGCCGCCGTCGGCGATGGCAAACGCGACGTCATTCTCTTGCGCCTTCAAGTCGACGTCTTCGACGAGCAGCGCAAGCAGCTCTCTTTGCGAACTCCGGTCCCGGCGGTGTGGCTACAGTTGGCTACATTCGCACCAGCCCTGAGGGAGTCGCCACACCCGTACACTCCCGTGACCAGGACTTTCGGTGGAGGCGAAGGGACTCGAACCCTCGAACCTCCTGACTGCCAGGTAGCTCAATACTGTCGCAGCTCGTGTCAGATCGTCCCGCATCGTCGCGTTCTAGCCGGTCCGGGCGGCCTCCCGGGGGGACATCTGCCACAGCGTGCAACTGCGTGCGACGCTCTGGGACGGGTTTGTTGGCTCGAATGTTGGCTCTCCGTGACCGTGGAGCAAGGGCCGTCGGAGGCGTGGTTGTCGAGACTAGGTCCGATGCTCCCGGACAGGTTTCGTAGCGGGTGGAGAAGCCTGGAGCGACGAAGACGATGCCAGCCCGTCTTCGGAAGACAATGTCTTCGTCGTGTTCGGCTCCGTCGTGATCCTCGTGGTGGCGAGGGTCATCGCTTGTCGAACGTGATGCCGTGCCGCTTGGCCAGCTCGTCGATGGCATTGGAGGTCGTTCGTGTTGGCCGTCCAACCGGCTTCGCGGAAAGGACGCCTTCGCGCTTTGAGAAAGCCGACCGGGGCGGCCGGCGGGACGGGACCGAGAGAAAGGGAAGGAAACCTAGGGGGTCTTGTAAGGAAACTACATGTTGGGTATACTTAGTCCATCCCCCCAGGTGCTTCGGCGCCTGGGTGCGAAACCCGCCGAGAGGCGGGTTTCTGCGTTTCTGACGCCGCTACCAGCCTCCTGGCTTGTAGAAACGTCCACGCGCGTCGTACAACACGTCCGGAAACTGGCTCTTGGCCAGCGCGCCTCTCCGTAGCTGCTTGAAGAAGTGAGCATCCTGGCTGAGCACTCGGCTTCGTTTCGCCGCTGGATGCGGATTGACCACTCCAACGGTCAGCCCAAGTTCAAATCTGACCATGCGGACTGGCTCGCAGAGATCGGAGTCGTTCGAGATCACCACAGCGGTGTCGTAGTCCTTGTTGAAGCCGTCAAGGAGCATGTACGACGCGATGTTTACGTCCGAACCCTTTTCCTCAGTCTTGATGACCTGCGCCTTCCTAGACCCTCCCGGTGGCGGGGGGTTCGTCAACCACATCCAAGTGTTACTGGTCAAGAAGTGCCCGAAGTGAATCGATACGAGCGGGAGTGTTTCGAGCGCCCTGAGGTAGGTCTGCTGGCGTTGCGGCGCTTGGACGTCATCGGGCCTGGCCGTGACTTTGGCAGTGAAGTACCGAATGCGGTGTATCGAGTCGTTTGGGAGAAGGTTCTGACAAAGCGCCTCAAGGTCCAGCCACCTGAAATGGGTCCGCTTCAAGGCTCCGTAGTACAGGTTGAAGCCGTCTATGTAGACGTTCGTCGCCACTTTTCCATCGTCTCACGTCCAAGCGAGATGCTGCGCTGCCTTGGAAGGTGCCAGGGCCCCGCGGGCTACGAGCGGACTGGGACCAAGTGGTCGCCGACGTACCGGCCGACGATGCCCGGACGACCGCAGAAGGCGACAGGAAGCGGTGTCAGCCGTAACGCCAGGATCCAACGGATCTGACAGGATCGTCTCGTGTCGGCAAGCCCACCGGGTCATGGCTCCGACGTGAGCTGATAGCTCTTGTTGTTACGCAGCCAGATGGCCCCTGCGACGACGATAATCACGACGAGGCCGATCACTCCGAGGACGTTGGCTCCCGAGGGGTGGGCCGACATCGTCTTCGTTGCTCCAGGCTTCTTGGTTGGGCGAAGCGATGAAGAGTTGCGCACTGGCGCTGCTGGCTCCGTCGCGTACGCGTGCCGGATATAGACAACGGTCCTACGGCTCCGCAGCGCGAGCGTGCAGAGTTGGCGTTGCTCCACCATGAGTACCCACAGTTTCCGCAGGTCAGCTGCCCTGGCATGGTTGGCGGATCGAGATAATACCGGCCTGCCTCAACGGCGGCGCCAGCATCGGAGGCAAGCGGTCCGGTAGCCCATCGTGAACCTGAAAGAATCCCCACTTGGAGGTTGCCAGGGTTGAGCGACGACGATCTGCTTTCGCGACTGCCGCCCGAGGAACGGGCGAGAGTGATGATCGACCGCCTGCTCGCCGCGTCGGGGTGGGCAGTCCAGGACGCCACAAGAGCGAACCTGTCGGCAGGTCACGGCGTCGCAATCAGAGAGTTCATTTTGGAACCGCCCCATGGACGCGTCGACTACCTGTGCTACGTCGACGGTAAGGCGGCCGGCACGATCGAGGCCAAACCTGAGGGCTACCCGCTGATCTCTGTCGAGCCGCAAACCGCTCAGTACGTGGGTGGCTTACCGAAGGATCTTCCCACCTGGGGTGACTCACTCCCGTTCTCCTACGAGTCGACGGGCTCTCAGACGCGCTTCACGAATTGGCTCGATCCCGAGCCCCGCGGACGCGAGGTGTTCACGTTCCACCGCCCGGAGACGCTCGCTGCATGGCTGGACGAACGGCAGAGAGCACCAGAACGAGCGACGCTGAGATCGCGACTTCAGCAGATGCCACCGCTCGAGATGGGGCTGCTCTGGCCGCCGAAGGACGTGGCAATCACCAACCTCGAGCGTTCGCTCGCGGAGAGCCGACCCCGCGCCTTGATCCAGATGGCAACCGGTTCGGGCAAAACCCTCCTCGCTGCGTTCGCGGCATACCGCCTCGTGAAGTTCGCCGGAGCCAGGAGGGTCCTATTCCTGGTGGACCGGGCGAACCTCGGCCGCCAAACGCTGAAGGAGTTCCAGGGTTTCACAACGCCGGACGACGGCCGGAAGTTCACCGAGCTCTACAACGTGCAGCGTCTTTCCTCGAACGTCATCGATCCCGTGAGCCGGGTGACCATCACGACGATCCAGCGCCTGTACTCGATCATGAGGGGTGAGCCCGAACTGGACGAGGAGATCGACGAGCATTCCTCATACGAGCTGTCCGGACCAGATGCCGCCCCGGTCGTCTATAGCCCCACCCTGCCGATCGAGTTCTTCGACTTCGTCATCGTGGACGAGTGCCATCGCTCGATCTACGGGCTCTGGCGACAGGTTCTCGACTACTTCGACGCCTTCATTATCGGCTTGACGGCGACACCGAACAAGCAGGCGTTCGGATTCTTCCACAAGAACCTCGTCATGGAGTACACCCACGAACAGGCCGTCGCTGACCATGTGAACGTCGGCTTCGACGTGTATCGGATCGCAACCGAGATGACGGAGATCGGTGGCAAGGTCGAGGCGGGCGTGTACGTGGGGCACCGCGAGCGCTCCACCCGCAAGGTGCGCTGGGAGGAAGCCGACGAGGAACTTGAGTACGAAGCCAGCCAGCTCGACCGCGCCGTTGTCGCCCCGGACCAGATCCGAACAGTGATCAGGACCTTCAAGGACCGGCTCTTCACCGAGATCTTCCCCGGCAGGACCGAGGTCCCGAAGACCTTGATCTTCGCCAAGGACGACTCGCATGCCGAGGACATCGTCGAGATCGTCCGTGAGGAGTTCGGCAAGGGCAACGACTTCGCCGCAAAGATCACCTACCGCACGACCGGCAAGAAGCCAGAGGACCTCCTCGCCGAGTTCCGCAACTCCTACAATCCTCGCATCGCCGTCACCGTGGACATGATCGCGACCGGCACCGACGTGAAGCCCTTGGAGTGCGTCTTCTTCATGCGCGGAGTGAAGTCCCGGACGTACTTCGAGCAGATGAAGGGTCGCGGCGTCCGGGTCATCAATCCGACCGACCTTCAGCAGGTGACTCCCGACGCCAGGATCAAGGACCACTTCGTCATCATCGACGCCGTCGGCGTGACCGAAACCCAGCTCATGGAGACCAAGCCCCTCGATCGCAAGCCGAACGTTCCTCTGGACCGACTCTTCAAGGAGCTGGCTTTCGGCAAACGTGATCCCGATCTTGTCTCCTCCATCGCCGATCGGCTTGCCAGGCTCGACCTTCGCCTCCGCCAGGCTGACCGAGTGATGCTTCAGGAGCTCGCCAACGGGACGAGCATCCGGGAGATAACCGAGACGTTGATCGCCGCCCTCGATCCCGACCACCAGTACGCAGTCGCGGAGGTTGGCACCGAAGCCGGTGAGCCAACCGCCAAGGACGTGAAGAAGGCAGCAGCCGACCTGATCGAAGCCGCCGTCTACCCACTGGCGTCGAACCCGGAGCTGAGGCTCAAGATCGTCGACTTCCGCCGCTCCTACGAGCAGATCATCGACGAAACGAGCATGGACAAGGTCCTGCATGCTGGTTACTCCACGGACAGAGCGCGACAGACCGTCGAGGACTTCCGGCAGTTCATCGAGGACAACAAGGACGAAATCACCGCCCTTCAGATCCTTTACAGCCACCCGTACAGCCGGCGTCTGAGCTTCAAGGACCTTCGTGACCTCGCGAACGCCATCGGGCGGCCGCCGCACCAATGGACGCCTGAGGGTCTCTGGGCTGCCTACGAGGCGCTCGACAAGTCAAAGGTGCACGGCTCTGGCCAGAGAGTTACGACGGATCTCGTCTCGCTGGTGCGCTTCGCGCTCGGTGAGGAGAACGAGTTGGTGCCGTTCCCCGAGAAGGTCAACGAGCGATTCGCGGTGTGGCTCGCGCAACAGGAGTACGCCGGATCAGAGTTTACAAACGAGCAAAGACGCTGGCTGGAAGAGATCAAGGATCACATCGCCGCCTCGATGAGCATTTCCACCGATGACTTGGATTACACGCCGTTCGTCGAACGAGGCGGGATCGGCAAAGCCTTCGAGGTGTTCGGTGTCAACTTGAGTCCGCTCCTCGATGAGTTGAATAAGGCCCTTGCGGCATGAGGGACCTGCCCCGCGGATGGGAGCTTCGGACCATCGCCGATGTGGGAGAAACTCGACTTGGCAAGCAGCGTTCACCTAAGTGGCACACGGGCCCGAACATGCGGCCATACCTGCGCGTGGCAAACGTCTTCGAAGATCGCATCGACGTTGCGGATGTCAAGTCGATGCACTTTGCGCCACATGAGGTCACCACGTTCGAGTTGCACTCAGGTGATGTGCTGTTGAACGAGGGACAAAGTCCAGAGTTTCTCGGCCGGCCTGCGATTTATCGAGGCGAGCTACCGGGAGTCTGCTTCACGAACAGCTTGATTCGCTTTCGTCCGCATCCAGGTGTTCTCAGCGAGTGGGCGCTGACGGTCTTCCGTCACCACATGCATTCCGGGCGATTCCGGCAAGAGTCGCGGATTACGACGAACATCGCGCATCTCTCGCTAGGGAGGCTCAATACAGTCGAGTTCCCGTTGCCGCCGACGACCGAGCAGGTCCGCATCGTCGCTGCCATCGAGGAACAGCTCTCACGACTCGACGCCGGAGTGGCAGCCTTGGAGCAAGCACAGCGCAACCTGGGGCGATTGCGGACCGCGCTACTGGGTCGCGCCGTAGACATCTCTGGTCCCCGAAAGCTCCTAGGGGACGTGTTGCATTCACTAAGAAACGGACTCTTTGTGTCACGACCAGCGGCGTCGCCGCCTGGCATCGCGATACTTCGCATAAGCGCCGTTCGGCCAATGAGTCTCGACGCCACGGACATTCGGTACGCGACCGTAGACGCGGACCAGGTCGCCTCCTACTTCCTCTGTGACGGGGACCTTCTCTTTACGCGCTACAGCGGGAACCCCACTTACGTAGGGTCGTCTGCCGTGGTGCGGAACCTGCCGCAACCCACGGTGCATCCAGACAAACTCATCCGCGCCGTGCCGGATCAGTCTCAAGTCGTTCCCGAATTCCTCGCGCTGGTCCTCAACACCGGGCGAAGTAGGCAAGAAATCGAGAGTCGCCTCAAGACGACGGCTGGTCAGGTCGGTATCTCAGGTGGTCAACTCAAGACGGTCACGATTCCGCTTCCACCCCTCGAACGCCAGATGGAGATGGTGAATGAGGTCGAGGACCAGTTGTCCAGCATCACCCCGGTTGCTGCCTGGGTCGAAGTCGCGTTGAGACGGGCGAACTCTCTCCGGCGAGCACTCCTGGCGATGGCCTTCCGCGGAGAACTAGTAGCGCAAGATGCGCTCGACGACCGCAGGCCAGCGTTGGTTGCGAAAGGAACACATGACTGACTCAAACGGCCTGGTTCAGAAGCTCTGGAACTACTGCAACGTTCTTCGCGACGACGGGCTGTCCTACGGCGACTACATCGAGCAGTTGACTTACCTGCTGTTCCTGAAAATGGCCGACGAGCAGACCAAGGCTCCGTTCAATCGCCCCGCGCTCGTACCCTCTGACCTCGACTGGCAGTCGCTCTTGCGCCGTGACGGTGACGATCTGGAGGTCCACTACCGTCACATCCTCACCGAACTCGGGCGCAGAACGGGCATGGTGGGTGTCGTCTTCCGCAAGAGCCAGAACCGCATCCAGGACCCGGCGAAGCTAAAGCGGCTCATCTCGGACCTGATCGACCGCGAGAACTGGATGACGCTCGACGCTGACGTGAAAGGCGATGCCTACGAGGGGCTGTTGGAGAAGAACGCCGAGGACGTGAAGACGGGAGCGGGCCAGTACTTCACGCCCCGCGCGCTGATCAAGGCAATGGTCGAAGTGATGCGGCCCGAGCCGGGCATGACGATATGCGATCCTGCCTGCGGCACCGGTGGATTCTTCCTCGCAGCGCACGACTACATCTCCAACCACTACCTGCTCGATCCTGACCAGAAGCGCCATCTTCGCTTCGAGGCCCTCCACGGTTGGGAGATCGTGGACAACACCGCCCGGCTTTGTGTCATGAACATGCTCTTGCATGGCATCGGCTCGGAGGACGCAGACAGCCCGATCCGCGTCGAGGACTCGCTCAGGGCTGACCCCGGTGACCGGTTCGAGATGGTCCTCACCAATCCGCCCTTCGGCAAGAAATCGTCGATGACCGTGGTCAACGCGGAGGGCGATACCGAGCGCGAGGACCTCGTGATCCTCCGCGACGACTTCTGGGCCTCCACGTCAAACAAGCAGTTGAACTTCGTCCAGCACGTCAAGACCCTTCTCGCCATGCACGGACGCGCCGCCGTCGTGGTCCCCGACAACGTGCTGTTCGAGGGTGGAGCCGGGGAGACCGTCAGGCGAAAGCTCCTGCACGAGTGCGAGGTTCACACGCTCCTGCGGCTGCCGACGGGCATCTTCTATGCCCAGGGCGTCAAGGCCAACGTCCTGTTCTTCGATCGGAAGCCCGCCTCGGAGACGGCGTGGACACAGCGGCTGTGGGTCTACGACTACCGCACGAACATCCATCACACCTTGAAACAAAACCCGCTGCGGTACGAAGACCTTGCGGACTTCATCGACGCCTTCCGTGCCGACAACCGTTTCACACGCGCCGAGTCGGAACGTTTCCACTCCTTCAGTTGCGACGAGCTTCTCCAACGCGACAAGGTGAGCCTCGATCTGATCTGGCTGCGGGACGAGTCACTGGAGGACTCCGCCAACCTTCCGCCCCCCGACGTGCTCGCGGCTGAGATTGTGGAGGACCTGGAAGCTGCGTTGACCGAATTCGCTCAGATCGCCGCCTCGTTGAAGCCGAAGCCTTAGGAGGGCACGGGCTCCGTTATCCGGTCGGTTTCCGACTCAGGAACGAGCTAATCCATGACCCCGTTGGAGTCGGGTGTTTCTTCGTTCCGCATGGCATCCTCCAGTGCTTCCAAAATCTTCCAAGCCGGGACGACGGTCATCATCCCCGCGTTGACAAGCGTTGTTCGTGGCGTTCCGGGGATCGCCATCGCGGGTTCCCATCCAGGGATGGGGGCACCGTCAGCGTCGACCTTCTGTCTCATATGACCACAATCGATCCCCAGGAACCGCCAGAGCTTGTGGCTTTCTTCCCCAATATGCATGGCGAGGCCGTCCCAAGTCACCGCCGGATGGAACAGGTAGACCGCAGAGCCGCTATAGCCCGGCAAGGAGTGAGATTCGGCCAATAGGCACTCTTGCTGCGACGACCGAGGTTCGCCGAACTCCACAGTGAGGACGCCGGCAGATGCGAGATTCCCGAAGCGCACGGTGGGGGTCTGCGAGAGCACTCCGTCTGCGGCAAGAAAGCGACCGATCATCACGGCGTCATCTCCGACCCCGGCTAACTCGCCCAAGTAGTAGGGCTGATTTTGCAGGTCATCGCCTGGGGGTGCCGAAAAGTCGTCAAGGCTGAGGAACCTCTCAACGGGAACGTACGAGTAGGGACAGTCCCCACCAGACTCGGAGACGTGCTTGAAGTGAGCGACCGCAACGTCAGGGGAAAGGTCCGGGTGCCGCTTCCAGCCGGACTCCTCGATCTCGACAGCCCCTCGGCGCGTCACGATCCGGACGACTGGCGCGCCCCTGTTCGCCACGTGGTCACAGGTGACGAAATAGAGGTTGACATTCCGCGACTCAGGCCCGTAGGTGCGACCAACCAGCACGCCGCTACCCCCCACCGTGTCGCCGAACTCGGCAGCCTTGCGTGACTCGTAGAGGTAGATCGTCGCTTGGAGCAGCAAATCAGAGACTCTTGGCATGTCGCGCTCCCACACTCGCCAACGGGTGCCATTCGGCCACGTCCGTTCGATTGGATGGTAGCCATTCACAGACGGCGTGTCCGGATCCCTAGCAGGGTCCGAGAGACCGACTTTGTCCTTGACTGCCAGTCTGTAAATGTACTGTCCAGCTGGTAGTGTCGAGTATGCGTAGGTCCAGGTGAATCGGCAATTCCGCTGAAGTCCAATGCTGCCTAGTTATGTCCAGTCCGGCTAAACGTAGCCAGTATGGCTGAAGGGCCAGAAAGTTAAGGGGCGTCCAGGTCGGAGATGGCTAGCTTCGTTCCCGAGCCCCGTCAGGCAGGATCGCAAGAATCCGCGCGAGGCGGCGTTCGGCTTTGAGGACACCGAGGGCGGTTCTGTCGACTCAGCCCGAGATGTTGCCCCGCAGAGCGTTGCCTTCGAAGGCTCACTAGAGTTGCGACGGATATGGTGCGGGGCGTGGCGCGCCCAGACGATTCGAGAAGGCTGGCCGTGGGAGGGTCGTCACCCCGAGGAGTCGGAAATGGCTGATCACAGCTCGATCGAGTGGACCCAGGCCACATGGAATCCAACGACCGGCTGCGACCGCATCTCGCCGGGATGTGACCACTGCTACGCACTGACCCTGGCGAAACGGCTAAAGGCGATGGGCAATCCAAAGTACCAAGCGGATGGAGACGCGAGAACCTCTGGTCCGGGCTTCGGCCTGACCGTCCACTCCAGCGCGCTAAACCTGCCTCGCCAGTGGCGGCACCCCCGCATGATCTTCGTCAACTCGATGAGCGACCTGTTTCATCCCGACGTTCCCACCGAATTCATCGATGACGTCTTCGCTGTTATGGCGGACACGCCGCGGCACACATTCCAGTTGCTCACAAAGCGCTCTAAGCGGATGGTTGATCTAGCTGATCGCCTGACATGGCCCCTGAACCTGTGGGTCGGTGTGAGCATCGAGTCGGACCCCTACTCATACAGGGCAAACCATCTCAGGCGCGTTCCCTCGGCGGTCCGCTTTGTCTCTGCTGAACCATTGCTCGGTCCGCTGCCGTCACTTAATCTCACTCAAGTTGACTGGCTGATCGCTGGTGGCGAGTCTGGCCATGATGCTCGTCCCATGCATCCAGAGTGGGCGCGAGATCTCCGAGACCGCTGTCGAGACGCAAACGTGGCCTTCTTCTTCAAACAGTGGGGATCGTGGGCACCTGCTTATGGGCCGACAGCAGTGACGGTCGCCTTCGACGGATCAACGAGTATCAACTCCGATCCAGAATTGGCCGATACTGCTGTGAGAATGCACCGCGTCAGCAGGGCAACGGCTGGACGCGTGTTAGACGGCGATACCTGGGATCAACTACCTGAGCCGTGGTCCCACATGATGGTTACGAGGGCAGATGGTGGAGCAGGTCGAGAACGTTCGAGAGTGGGGACCGTGGAGCGTTTGGAAGACTGAAATCGTCCTCGGCGCGTACGCTCCGCAGTTTCTTCGAGCAGCGACAGGTTCCCGCGACCGTATATTCATTGATTGCTTCGCGGGCTCCACGAGAAACTTAGAACGAGGAACCGGACGACCAATCCGAAGCTCGCCGCAGGTCGCACTTCAAGCAGGCGACAGGAGCACGTTCACTCACCTCGTTCTGTTTGAGCTTCCCGAAAAGGCTGCTGCGCTCCAGGAAACTCTGTGTTCTCGGTACCCGAGTCGGCGGATTCGCGTTGTCCCTGGTGATTGCAACCTCAACATCGCCGAAGGGCTGGCGTGGCTCCGCAGACAGGGTGGTCCGAGATACGGACCACACCTGGGGGCTGCGCTTGCATATCTGGATCCCAACGCGTTGGAGCTCAGATGGTCAACAGTGCAGGCGCTGGCGAGCTGGTGCATGAATCCTCCCGAAGGCGAGTACCGCCGTCGTAACCGGGTCGAACTGCTGATTCTGTTTCCGACCGGACCGCTACGTCGCAAACTTCCCCAGGCAGGTAAGGACATCGCGTCAGACGAACACCAACTAGAGATTGATCAACTCTTTGGCAACTGCGACTGGAGGGAGATTTACCGCGCCCAGCGCGACCGGTGGATTGGTGGCGAGGCGTCCTGGATGCACTATGTAAACCTCTACCGCCTGGGACTGTCACGGCTCGGCTACTCGTACACCAGCGCCATCGAAGTCCGAAACACCAAGCAAGTGGTCCAGTATCACTTGATATTCGCCACCTCGAACCAAGCTGGGCTCAGGATCATGAACGGAGTCTTGCAAAAGGCTCGGGAGATTCTCCCCCGGATGCTGGCTGCCGAGCAGCGGAGACTTCGCCAAGGCGAACCGCCACTCTTTGAAGACCTGGAGGAACTGCGTCTAATCGCTACTGACCCAGACGAATGGGCGAGCTTCATTGACCAAACACCGACACCCTTTGTCTGCGAAAGCTACAGGCCGGCCTTCTGTTACGAACCGCTTCGCTTCGATATGTAGGCCACTAACGTCGTAATGCTTACCTGAGTGACTGTTCGCGACGTCCCCAAGCCTCGGTGGAGCCATCCTGGCTCGTTCGAGCGCTACGTAGGTTGCCCAGTCTGTTACGGCCTGCGTCGCCCTGGTTGCGGTGTGACCCCTGACCTGAGCTGTAGCGACCTCGCGGTGATCACCAGCGACGACCAGGAACGCTCCGAAACGGTACGCGGTGTCTAGATCGGCTGCTCGTGGGCCTCTCAGTGATACACATTTGGTCTGTGCGGTCGAAAAATGGCACAAGAATGGGAGGACAATGATCACAACACAGTCGATGACGGTCGCGGATGCGGTCACGCTCGTCGACCAGAAGAAGCTTGTACTACCAGGTATTCAGCGGAACTTTGTTTGGAAGCCAGCGCAGATCGCCCTGCTCTTCGACTCTCTCGTGCGCGGCTATCCCATCGGAACCATGCTCTTGTGGCGTACCAAGCGCTCCGAGCACCCTCAGCTACAATTCAGGCGGCTCGTGACGGAATACCAGGGCCCGGACACGTTGCCTGCCAACGCTCACGTGGTCGCCGACCTCCCAGTCTTGGGTGTTCTTGACGGTCAACAGCGGCTTACAGCGCTGAGCATCGGGCTCCAGGGGACCTACGCAGCGACTAGCCAGGCGCCCGGTCGCTCGCTGTACATCGACCTGGATCAGGAGCCCGGGCCAGATGAGGGCTCAGACGACGAGACGGACGGCTCGGGCTACAGCTTCAAGTTCTTGGCAGACGAGGCGAAAAATGACAGTGGCACGTGGTTCAAGGTCGCCGATGCGCGAGGACTCGGGACGGACGCCCAATCGCTCAACAAAGCGATCAAGGTTGCAGGCCACGCCGCGGATGCGGCTACGCGAAGCGTCCTGAAGAAATTGGCAGTTGCCCTCAACACTACCGAGTCCGTGCATTTCGACATTGAAGAGAGTGGCGATCTCGACAGAGTGCTCAACATCTTCGGTCGCACCAATGGAGGCGGCACAAGGCTGACATCGGTCGACCTCCTCGTCAGCACCGCGACAGCGAAGTGGACCACATTGAACGCAAGAGCAGAGGTCACGAACCTACGGAAGTCCATGAACTCCCAGTCATCAGAGCCATTCCGCTTCACCGATGATCGGATCATGAAGGCGGGCCTCGTGTTGCTGGACGTTCCGGCACCGAAGCTCCGAGTGGAACTTTTCTTGCACGGCAACAAGGCCAAGGCCCTTGAGGACATGTGGCCGGAGTTCAGTCGATCAATGATTACGGCTGCTGCGATGCTGGCGTCGTTCGGCTTGTCGGGAACGAGTCTCGCCGGCGAGAACGTCATCATTCCTCTCGCCTTCTATGCCCACCATCGCAACTTGCAACCGACCTACGCGACGGCCCACGTTCATGAAGCAGATCGGCGGCGCGTACGTGCGTTCGTTGCTCGGACCCTCCTGCAGCGCCGCTATTGGACGGGTGCCGTTGATCCGGTACTTCTTGCCGCTCGAAGAGTCATCAAGGCTCACGGCCAGAAGGCGTTCCCACTCTCTGAACTCGAGAAGGCACTCAAGAAGGAGGCGGTGGCTAAGCCGATCGACGTCACCGAGCAGTTCATCGACGAGCTGTGCCTACTACGGTTCGGGGACCGCCGAACCTACCCGTTGCTGCGGATGCTATTCCCTCACATGACGCACGGCGTTATGCCCGTCATTGGGCTCCACAAGGACCACATCTTCCCCAAGAGCAAGTTCACGGCTCACAACTTCGCCAACCTGGCCCAGGCGGCGGAACTCCTACCGAACCTCCAGCTGCTCCGACCCGAAGACAACGGACCTGGCGGCAAAGGCAACCGGCTTCCGAAGGAATGGCTGGCTTCTCTGAGCCAAACAGCTAGGAGCCAATATGCCGCTCAGGACGTCAAGCACCTGCCGGACTTTGTGGGTTGCGAGGCATTCTGGGACAAGCGGAAGGACTCCCTCCGTACTCGAATAGAGGGACTCCTCCAGATGTGACGCAGCAAGGAAAAGGTCACGAACGACTCCCGGTAACGACGCATCATCGATGGGCCACAAATTCTCGCCGACGCGATCTCGAAGCCTCGGACGTAGCTGTAGGGCATCCGGATTGATCCCGACACTCCCCTCCTCGTGGCTTTCAGCCGTGACCAGACGAGCGGATCTGCGTCTACCAGTACAGTTCAGGGGCCAGATATCCGCGTTAGCCACGACCGATCTACCTGCGGTGACGCTTGAGTCCACCCTGGTATTGGCAGTCTGATTAGCGAGTCGTGCTGAACCGCTCCGCGGCGAATCGCGTCAAGCTCCGGGTCGAAAGCGCTGATCGTCAACTCCAGATGGCCCCAGCCCGGGCCGATCCTTCCGGCAAGCGAACCGCCTTGCCGGCAACAATGCGATCCGCAGACCAGGCTGCGATTGCAGCGTCAAGCACATCCGCGCAGCCGGCCCCTCCGGGAGCGCCGAGATCATCTGGCAATGAGATCCCTCGCGATACGAGGATCTGCCGGCGCAGATGGATACCGTTCCATGACGACTTGGACCACGGCAGAGGGACTCCACCATTGGCGTGTACGAACGAGACCTCGGGGTGCACCTCGTACGCCCGACTGTCACGCCTCGCCACCGGTTGTACCTGGAGAATCAACTTCCGGAGGGCGTAGGCCTGAGCAGAGATTCCGTCCCTGCCGGCGCCGACAGCGAGCTCGTTGGCTTGCGCGTGCGTTTCCGCCTCCAGCAAGTCAAGCGACGGTGTCATGAAGACGGACTGCCATCGAGGTCCGACAAGGGCGCGAGCCATCTCGTCCGCCGGGCGCTTCTTCCCGGGCTCCGGGAGTCCGATGGGCATGTCGATACCAACCGCTGCGGCGTTAGGCACTTGGTCGATCGCTGCCTCGATCGTCTTCGCCACAAAGGCGCGATGAAACCGGCCGTCTGCGAGAACGACGACAATCCATTGCCCCTTCCAGACATCAGCTCCGGCTACTTCCATGGCCCTCGTCGTTCGCCTTGGCTCGTTCCGTCTTCTTCTTTATCTTCATCCTCGTCCTCGCCTTCCCGGCGGTCCTGGTGATCCTGACGGTGGCGACGGTCGCGGTGGCGGTGTGGTGATGGTCATGGCGACACAGGATTGTCGACGCCCCGGTCCAGCGCCGGACTGAAACGTCCAGGGCGCCGCCCTTTGTGCGCAATTGACTCCGCTCTCAAGGGTTCCCGCTTGCCAACTTCCGTGCCCTGCGTCGACAGTGTTCGGCACTTCAGAAGTCGAGGCGGAGTTGAGCAGGAGTTAGCACGACTTCGTGGCTTGGCAGCGGGAAGAGGTCCTCGACCACGCCCAGTGGGTGCGCGCCGCGGTGGGCAAGCGCTATGTTCCCCGAACTGGCGCCGACACCAGTCCAGGCAATTACCGGTGCTGTACGACCTCGCAGAGCCTCGACAGCGCCGGCCCATGTGCCGCCGCTACCCTCCTCGCACTCCACGACCAGCGTCGCCGTCGACATCGCGTAGATGAGCTTGTTGCGACCCATGGCATTGGCGACGGAAAACCCTGCGGTGGGCTTGTAGGGAGAACACAGGCATAGCTGGTCGTCGTTGACGGCGCGCCTCACCTCCGAGTCGCGGGCGGTTCGTAAGAGGGAGTCGGCGACGACTCCGACGACGTGTCCCCCGGCGTCGACGGCGGCGTTCATAGCCAGCCGGTCCACGCCCTTGGCACCCCCGGAGATGACTCCGAGTCCCGCCTTTACGGCGGCCAGCGCCGCTTCGCGGGCGATCTTTGAACCTCCCTCGCTCACAGCCCGTGACCCGACTATTCCGAGAGCGCTCTGGCCGAGAAGGCCGGCGTCGCCGAATACGTACAGCAGTGGCGGCGCCGCTCGGCCGAGGCGTTCCTTCATCACGGCTGGGAAGTGCTCGCTAAGTCCGCTCAGGAGTCGTAGTCCGCTCTGCTGGGCGTCATCTAGCGCAAAGGCGAAGGCCGTCGCCGCGGCGAGGAGAGCGCCGATCCGCTGTGCCGTCGATTCGTCGACCTGCGCTGTTTCGCCTATCTCGTCCGGTCGTAGACCGAGAAGAGCACCGAGATCGGGAACACACTCGACGACGGACCAGAACTCCGCCGCCTTCAGCGGAGACGCTTCAGCCTCGACCAGCCGTTGGGTCAGGAGCAGCGCGACCAATTCGGAGTCTGCCGGGCGAGTCATGAGCTCACGGCCTGGGCAAGGACGAGCGGGTAGACCGGACCAGAGCCAGCCTCACGCAGCGCTGCGCCAATCACCGTCAGAGTCCAACCGGAATCGATGATGTCATCGACGAGCAGGACGGGGAGATCCATCACAGGTCCAACCACCTCCAATGCACCGTAGACGTTACGGAACTGCTGCGCCGAGTTCTCCATCTCCTTCTGAGGACGACCTTCGCGGACACGGCGGACGACGTCCAGGACGGGGAGGGCCAGTCGCACTGCGAGCCGCCTGGCGAAGTCGGCGACCAGGCCAGGGTGTCGAGAGGAGGGCACGTAAGCGATCCAGCCTGGGGCCGGATCGGGGTGCCAACGTCGGACCATCTCGGCGGTGGCCTCGACGAGGTCATCGGGCAGGCCAGCGCCGCCATACTTCACGTCCTTGACGACAGTGCCCCACCCACCGTCGTTGTAGGCGCTGAGAGCCCGGCCTCTCCGATTGCGCAGCTCATCGGGGATGTTCCCTCTCGCCGTGCCAACGCCGGGCCATCGTTTGCGCGGTTCCAACTCGATTGGTCGCTGTCGCAGGAACGCTGCGGCCTCGGCAACGACGTGAGCGTCAAGAGGCACGTCGAGCGACCAGGAAAGACACCGATCGCACAGTCCGCAGGCGCTGGCCGCCGCATCGTCGAGCTGACGACGCAGGAACTCCATTCGGCAGCCAGCCGTCGTCGCGTAGGCGACCATGGACGCTTGCTCAGCCCGACGTGCGGCGGTGACTCGCTCCACCCGTTCTTCGTCATAGCTCCAGGGTCTCAAGGTCCGGAGCCACCCGCCGTTAGCCCGCTCCACCGCGCCTTCCACCTCGAGGATCTTCAGCATCAGTTCGAGCCGCGTGTGGCGCAGGTTGACTGCAGCCTCAATTGCCTGCAAGGTCATCGGCCGCCCAGCTTCCTCCAGCAGGCCGACCACCTGTTCGGCTTGTTCCCGCGACGGGAAGGCAGTGCGGATGAACCAGTCCTGGATCTCGGCGTCCTCGCGACCGGCGAGGAGTACGCCCATCGAGGCGTCGAGGGCACGCCCGGCGCGACCAACTTGCTGGTAGTAGGCGATCGGGGAACCGGGGCTCTGATAGTGGATCACAAAGGTCAGATCTGGTTTGTCGAACCCCATGCCAAGTGCTGAGGTCGCGACGACCACCTTGACCTCGTTCGCGATCAGCTCCTGCTCGATCGAGACTCGATCAGCTGAGTCTGCCTCGCCCGAATAGGCCCTGGCGTTGACTTCCCGCGTCCGCAACCAGGCGGCGACTTGCTCGGCGTCGCGAACGGTCAAGCAGTAGACGATTCCGGAGCCCGGCATGCTGGGTAGCTGCTCGGCAAGCCAAGCGAGGCGCCGTGCAGGCTCGGGAAGTTGCACGACGGCCAGCGCCAGTCCCTCACGCTCCAGAGGGCCGCGTTCAATGAGCAGGTCCTCTCCCAGCTGCGCGACGATGTCGGCGACCACTCGATCATTCGCAGTCGCCGTCGTGCAGAGGACGGGAACGTTGGAAGGCAGGACCTCGATGACCCGCTTAATCCGACGGTAGTCAGGTCGGAAGTCGTGACCCCAATCGCTGATGCAGTGAGCCTCGTCCACCACGAGGAGACCCACCGACCGAGTCAGAGCCGGCAAGATCTCGGCGCGAAAGTGGAGGTTGTTCAGACGCTCCGGGGACACCAGGAGCAGGTCGACCTCGTCCTGTCGAATACGGCCCTCGATCTCGGCCCACTCAGTCGGGTTGTCACTGTGGATAGTTTCCGCACGCACGCCCGACCGGCGCGCCATCTCCAACTGGTTGCGCATCAAAGCGAGGAGGGGTGAGACAAGCAGCGTCGGACCTGATCCTCCTTGACGAAGCAGCCGAGTGGCGATGAAGTAGACCGCGCTTTTCCCCCATCCGGTCCGCTGGACGACGAGCACCCTGGCTCGTCCGGAGACGAGCCGCTCGATCGCCTCCCACTGGCCTGCACGAAAGGTCGCGTCCGTGCCCGTAAGGCGGCGGAGGAGAGCTTCTGCCTCGGTGCGCAGGTCCATCAGGTCAAAGGATATGGAAAGGCTGTGACAACAGACGGGTCAGCAGTCGGCAGGTTGAGCACCGTGCTGGCCCGCCTTGAGAAGCACTTGGGTCGGACGAGTGAACCGGCGATGACCGGGCTGACGGCATTTGTCGTGCCTGAATCATTGTGCAGCCCGAACTATCGGAAGGAGCTGCTGTCAACTCGCACGGATGTGAGCAGCGGCGCCAACCAGCTTGTGAACACGGACAGTGCGAGCCGCTCATTGCCGAACCGCCCAACCGAGACGAGCGTGCAGCTCTTGCGCGCCCGAGTCAGGGCGACAATCAGCTGGCATACCTCGTCGTCAGTCGGATGAGTGTTACTTCGAGGAAAGTGCTTGTCCGTTACACCTACGACGAAGACATGACCGGCCTGAAGGCCCTTGGCACCCAGGAGGGAGGTGACAAAGACCGTCGGTTCCTCTTGAGCGTCATCGCCGAGCTGCTCAGCGGATGCTTCCTCGTCCTCATCCTGGTCGTCCACTGATCTACCGAGTGCCTCGTGAAGCGCCGACGAACTGAGTCCCGTTGCAGCTTCCACCAGTCGGAGGTCGTCATCGCCAGCGGCTTCGCCGCCGACAATCCGCACGAGTATCTCAACGATCTCGAGTTTGGTGGTCTTGTAGTCCGCATCAAGCAGATCGGCTATGTCAGCGCCTTCGATCAGGGCATCACGGATCCACTCCTCCCAGCCTGGAGGCGAGTCGAGTTCTAGCAAGAGCCGCCAACCAAGTCGGGAGGCCCGGTCGCGCATGAGTCTTCGAAAGCCATCGAGCGGCGCAACAGTCATCGACGACCCGATTCGGTACTCGACGCTGGGAAGGTGCTCACTCAGGTATCGGTAGGTCGGCCTCGCGAACTCCTTGGGACCGATAACCAGCACGGTCGGATAACCCCCGGCTCTAGATTCGGCTATCTCATCAGCCGGCAACGCCCGGATGCGCTGCTCAACGTACTTCCCAATGAAGGGACAGCGGTTGTTCTGTACGGTGCATCTGGCGTGCACGATCTTCGGATAGAGATTGCCTTCGTCTCGCTTCTCGGGGAGGAAGCACTCGTAACGCTTGGTAATTCTTTCCTGTAGGAGTCCGGCCGCCTGTGCTCGTTCGACGACGCGATGAACTGCCTTGATCAGGACAGGGGTGCAACGCGAGCAAAATGGCAGATCGAACCTGGTGTATGACGGATCGACCGATAGGTCGCGTATGAACGAGGCCGACGCATGTTTGAACCCATAAAGGGCCTGGTCGTCATCGCCGACGATGAGCGTCGGGCTGGCTGTCGCCAGCAACTTGATGAGCGAAACTTCTAGGAGATTGAAGTCCTGGTATTCGTCGACGACGATCTGTGGATAGCGAGGGACTCGGGACGGCCGCGCCTCAAGCGCTCGAAATACCCGGTAGACAGAATCGGAGTGCCCGACAGAGTTGTAGTAGCTGCCGCTTCGAAGGATCCCCGGCAGCACGACTCCGTCGTCCTCCATCTTGACCAACGCCTCGCTGATGCTCGCCGTGTCCGTGGGACGATCCGTAATCGAGATGTCCTTGGCGTATATTTGGTCGATGGGAGGGTAGTAGTCCACCGAACGGGTCACCCCGTCGACTGTCATGGAGAGCAGAAGCTTCTTTGCGAACCCGTGGAAGCTGTAGACGTCGTGGTCGTCGCCGAGCGAGTCAGTGAGCTCTGTGACAAGTGATACCAGGAACGTCAGTGCAAGACACCGTTCGGTATTCCCATCCATGAGCTTCTGGAAGGTGTGCGTCTTGCCGGTTCCGGGTCCCGCCACGATCAGCTTGAGCCTTGCTGGACTGTTCAGGATCGCGTCCAGCGCCTCAGCCCTCTCGCGCATGAGGTCGGCGTCAGTGGGCATTGGACTCACATCTCGATATCATGCCGACTCCGCAGCGGGAGTGGTGCCGGATGCTGTCTTGGCCTCCGGTGGGTACCCAAAGAATCGCTCGAAGCTTTCGGCATCGCGGGATTCTCGTACAAGCTTCTCGATGAAGGCTTGGGTGTAGAGATAGTCCTTATGCGGCTCGTCGTATACGCAATAGCGCTCGTCGGTTCTCTCGGGATTGGCCGAGTCACCGAGTGGTCGGCAGTTGGTGACGTGCCAGGCCTTAACGAAGTGGGCCATGTTGAACTTGAACTGGATTCTCTCCTGGATGAGCGACACGCCAACGGAAGGCTTGACCTTCCCAGCGCTCGCCACGGATCGAACCTGCTCTCTCACCACTACCCTGCCGCTGCGCCCCAGCTCTTGGAGCGCCGCACGTTCATCATCGCTTAGATCCGCCTCCCTAACGAACGTCATGGCTGTGTCGACTTCGGTCTTGGCACCTAGTTTCGGAACAAGGTTGATCCGAAACTCGTATCGCTGATCGCTCGCGATGCCCGGGTCGAGATCTGCTTCAAAGTGAGCCAGGAAGTCCTTCGTGGTCTTCGGGAGCTTCGCTCGCAGCTCCTCAATGCGTGCATTGCCAATGGCGGTGAGGCTGCCGACAAAGATCGGAAAGCGAAGTTCTTCTCCGAGCGAAAACTGCGGTCCGAAGGCGCCGGTGAGCTCCTCTTCGTAGTTCAGCAGCAACGCTTGCGCGTATCCGCTGGTGGCTAAGACGATCGCTTCGTGGTACCTGTGCTCGATCTTGTTTCGAAGTGCGATCGTCAGCTCCAGGTTCTTGCTCACCGCTCCGATCTGAGGCCAGCGCTCCGCAACACTCTTGGCAAGGTCCCAGGTCTTGGGTTCTCCGTCGACGCGCTCGAAGCATCCGTTCGGCTTCCGGAAGTGGTAGTCACGGTGGTCGCGATGAAACTGGGCCTGGAGCAAATAGAGCCAAGCAAGGTGCATGTGGATCAGGAATCCCTCCAAGCGGCGCGGCTGACGCGTCTGGTTGTAGAGGTCGACGGCCAAGAGTGCCTCTTCGCGGGAACCGTCGAGCATGGTTCGCCATGTCGCCTTCACGCCGCCTCCTTCCTGTCGCCAGATTCTCCCACCAGCGCCCTCTGACCAGCCGCTCCTCTGGGAACGTGGACGTCGCTGGCATGGTTCGCAAGGTGGCGCCGGCGGGCGTGAGGCTGCATTAAGCGGCTTCGGAAATGAGCGGAGTGCAGTCAGGTCGCGTCGACGGCAAGGTCAAGCGCCGTGATGATGTGTCGTCGAGTCATTTGTCACGGCCACATGGGCACGTGCGAGTACCCGGTAGACACTTCTGCTCCGGCAAGGTGCAGTTGTTCGAGCCGTCCGAGCGGGTTCGCGTAGTAGGAAACCTCAGCTGCGGGGATTTCATCCGGTCGCGGCGCTCTCATATCTCGCTCGAATTGCCCATTGGGATAAGCGCGACGGTTCGCCTCTGTGAAGAAGTCATAAGGGACGGGTGAGCCCAATCGTGGGAACCAGAAATAGCTGATCACCTCACCCGCGGTGCTCACAACCTGCTCGACCTCCGCACGGGTCGTCATCTCAAGGTGCCCTCGCGCGTCGACGTAAGCGATGAACGACTTCAACTCGGTCACACCGATCGCAGACACGTACAGCAACGCCAACTCGCCCAGGAGATGGTCACGGAGATACTGGGCACCTGGAAAGCCGCGCTGGGGATCGAGTGCTCGGTAGCCCGCGGTAGTCGCGTGGACGAACGTGGAGAGAAATCGATAGTGGGTGTCGAGCTCGAGCGTCTGGCGAGCCGTCACCAACTCGTTGAGTTGAAGGTTGTCGAGGATCCCTGACCAACTCAGGTACTGGTGATACGCGACCTGGCTGCGCCTGGCCCATTTTTTGAGCTGTTCCGGATCGGAGAAGGGGCCAGCCAACTCGTCCTGCACTCGAGGCGGTCCCAACAACGCCTTGTGCTCGTCGAGCACCGGCTCGTACGGAGACACGTGCTCGACGATGATGCCGTCTTGCGAACGGACCGAATGACCCTTCCGCACAAGTCGCGCCGCACTATTCGCGTACTTGAGCTCGACGACGGACTCAGCCCAGTCCGCCTCGCCACGTTGCCATTCGGCTTCGAGCTGACGGTATGCAGCGACGTCCGCGGGAATCGTCTCGCGATAGCGGTCCGCGAGGAGCAGGAGCTCATCCACGCAACCTTGTTCGAGAGCGATCCGTGCGACGGCAAGCGCCGACGCGTATCGCCGGCTCGTCGCCAGCGCGATCGCGGCGCCCAGGTGTTCCGAGAGATGCGCGGCGCGCTTCGCATATTCGTGATGGTGCTGCCAGGGGGAGCCGGCCAGGCTCTGAGGAACACGCGCGAGCTGCCGGATCACTGCCAGCGCGACCTCGATGAGTGCCGGGTGCTCATCAGAAAGCGACGCTCCTGCGGTTGTCGGCTTCACGCTGACCGCAGCTTAGGTTTCCAACGGAGGCGTTCCAGAATTTGCATCACGCACCCTAAGAAACGCCGAGCGAGTCCTCGCCCCCCGGATCTGGAGTCGGAGGCTCACCGACCAGCATCCGCACAAGCAATTCAACAATGCGCGGAAACGACTCCACAGGTTCCCGCGGTTCGTAAACCGACAACATCGCGATCAGATCCGCGCGAATCCGCGCCGCGCGAACCTCCCACGGATCGAGCGCGGCTTGCGTCGAGTGATAATACCTCGTCCCCTCACGCAGTCGCTGAATCGCAAGGGGTACCCGAGACCACTTGATTGATCCGCCCGACCCGCGTCCGGCTATGGCGACCAGCGGTGCCAAGGAACGAGAGAGGTGTGCATTCGCATAGTCGATGAACGCCTTGGTGCGCTCAGGCGGCTGATCGCTACGTCCACAGATAACGAAGGCCATGATGCCGAAGCAGGCGTCCGCCGTCCGGACGGGCCCGCGTCGATGCCAAGGGTACGACGGACGATAGCGAGGCGAGCCGTCAGATTTCAGCTGCCGCATCAAGGCGAGACCGTTGGCATGCGTGAAGAAGGAAGAGAGCGGGACGTAGAGACGTCGGTAGAGATCGGTCGTGAGGCTGGAATCGGCCTTTGTCCGGACGGCATCTGCCATCACGTTGATACGCGGCAACGATCCACTCCCCCCGATCTCTTCAACCAATAGGTCAATCAACTCCTGCTTCAGGGCATCGCCGTCCGTCAAATACTTGAAGGCTCCCTTCATCGCCTGCCCAGCGCTGCCTCGCAGTCGATCCATCGGCGAGTCGGCAAAGAGCACCCATAGGCCAAGGATGGTGTTTTCGACCGAAGAGCGAGCCAGCAGAGCCGCAGCCTCCGGCTGACGCCATCGGACCGCCCGATGAGTCGCCTTTTGCAGCGCGAGGCTTCGAACCAGACAGAGCTTGGCGATGTCGATCGGGGTCGCGTCATTCCCCGGCCACGAGGCAAATCGGACGAGCGTTTTCGCCTGCCGTCGGACTCTGCACCGTCGCGCGGCGTCTGGGTACGGCAAGAGTCCCTTCCCGATCTGCCAAGCGAGCTTGCGGAGAGCGACGAGCGCGTTGACGTCGTTTGATTCCTCTTCGTCGCCAGCCTCGTCCTCGCCCACTCCACAATCGTCCCACTGCTCACGGGGTCACGGTGCTGGCCTGCGTCGTCCCCAAAGGTGGTCTCCTGCGATTTCGTCGGGGAGGTCCATTGGGTCGACGACCTTGTTGTTGCGAGTGTCGGTGCTGCGGGCGCAATCGCCGGTGCGATCATCGGAGGTCGACAGACACGGCGAGCGGCACTTGATGAATTCAGCCGCGTTACTGAGCGCGAGGAGCAGGGCTGCCGACGAGCGCTTCACTTCGAGTGCTGCTGCGACATCAAGCTCTACGACGACAAGCCCGGCACGGAAACCTTCTGGGAATTCGATACGTCGGTGCTGGACAAGTCGATCCTCACGCGTCGGCGCTCTCTGACGAAACCCTCGAACGCGTCGTGAGAGCCACGAGCACGAATCGACACCTCAACGCCGTGCTCGCAAAGTTCCGAGCGACCTACGCCCTCAACAAGCCGATTCCGATTGGTCCGCTCCGGGAATTGGACAGCCGTCGCAACGAGGCCGTCGGCGAATTCCGGGCGATCTTCGACGCACTTTCGCCGCTCATGCTCACGCCTCAGTGAGAATCTTGTCGAAGTCGCATCGATCAGCGCGGCCGTCACGTCGATAGCGGGCTTCCGGTCTTGTCCTTCGTGTCGGCCGCTCGCGTGCAGCTAACAGCTCGGTACCCTCGCAACGATGGATGCAAGAGGCGAGCAACGACGTCGCCACCCATGGCTCGCCCGCGTGTTCCGGCTTGGTCGGGTGCCAGTGGAGACCGCCGACTCGGGCACAGCGGAGACCGCTGTGGGTCGCGTCGACGACCCGAACGCACGGCGACCCGACGGCGCGCGATCGGCCGAGCTCGCCGCGCCGCCCGACGCCGACGTCCAGCTCGTGCTCGCCGCGTGCGACGCCCGCCTGCGGGAGCACGAGGCATGGTCGACGCCGGAGGGCTACCCGAACAGCCTCGCTTTAGCAGTCCTCGATGGAATCTGGGCGATGATTGCCCGCTACGCCATCACGAGGGGGGTCGTCACCCGGTACGTCGCCTCGAGGAAACGGCAGGGTGTCGACGCGTACGCCGATGGCATCTCCGATCTGCTCGCCGAGTACGACCGTTGCGGCGGCATCGAAGCCTTCATCGAGCAAATCGGCACACAGAACAAGGTCTCCACCCAGCCTGGCGCGGCGACGAAGGGGGAGGCGGTTCACCTCGCGGCGCTTGCCTTCCGTGATCTCGGTGTCGAGACCGCACGGGACTTTCGCGACGCGCAGGGCACCCCCTTCGGTGAAACGCTCGAGGAGCGCTGGCGCTCTCTTCCCGGACAGCGTTCCGGAATCTCTTGGCGATACCTACGGATGCTGCTCGGTCTCGAGGACGTGAAGCCGGACCGGATGGTCACCGCCTTCCTCCGCGACGCGCTCGGTCGCGAGGTCTCGACTAGCGAGGCGGTCGTGCTGGTCCGCGCGGCAGCTGCCCGGCTGGATGTCAGCGAACGAGCGCTCGACCACGAGATCTGGGAGTACCAGAGCGGAAGGACTGGCGCCCACGATCCCCTCACGCGCGAGGACTACCTCCGAGACATCGCACACGCGTTTCTCGCCTCGGCATTCGCCGGGCTCAAGGAGGCGGGCGTGATTCCGACGTCGCGCTATCAGCTCGATTGGTTCCTCCAGGTCGGTCGGGACTACGACGGCGGCGACGTCATGGGCCCCGAGGCGGAGGCCTTGGAATCGGCACTGAAGACGCTCTACCCCGACCGGTTCGACGAACCCCTTAGGCGACAAGAGCCCGAGTTTCCAGGCGGCTACATACATCGCTTTGTCGAGGCCGCGATCGTCCGGTGCTCGCGATTCGATGAGTACGACCCGGATGGCCCCGAGGCAGTCGAAACGGTCGACGAGCTGATCGCAGTGCTCAACGCGGACCAGGCCACGGTCTATGCCTGCCGCGCGATGTCGAACCTATCGACGGTGGGAGCGGACGCGGTCGAGATCGGTGAGGTCACTGTCTTCCCCGAGGTCGAGCGCTTTGGGGGGATGATGCGTCAAGCCATCTCCTTCGTCCCGTCGGGTCCGGGAGCGTTCAACCACGAGGACCCCCGTCCCTACGACCCGCCACATGCGCTCCTCGTCGCAAGCACCAAGGTTGAACGGGGCAAAGCTGCTTGGAAGTCGGAATCGGCCGCGATCGCGAAGCTCGACCGCTTCGTCTTTCTTGCGCGGTTGCTGAAGATCGGCACGCAGCAGTCGATGTGGGAGCTCGCCGGCGCCTCAACGATGGTGTCGGAGGCCACTCCGCGCTATCGGGTCTTCGACGGCTCCGGGATGCCGAACATGCGGATGAAGCGCGACGTCGCGATGCGCCCCGAGGACGCGCCGGCATTCGAGGCACTCGGGCGGCTTGTGGACGAGGCAGTCGTCCACCGCGAAGGCATGGTCTCGACCTCGTTCGATCTTGGAGCCGACTTGTTTAACCGGTCGTTCGAGCCGAGCACATGGGCTGAGCGAATGACCGATCTCGCAACCGCCCTCGAGGCCGCACTCGTCGGTGGCGACACCAGCCGGTGGAATATCACGCGGAAGCTGAGGGACCGCTCCTCGCTTCTGCTCGCCACTACGGACGACCTCGCCGGGACGATTTCCGCGGACGTGAACACGCTGTACGACCTACGATCATCGCTGGTGCACGGCTCGAGCATCTCCGAGACCGAGCTCCGGAGGACGCTCGAAACCGTCTCCACAGTCCCGGCCGGGGAAATGTTCGGCGTTATCTTGGACTTCGCCGTCGATCGCCTCCGCGACCTTGTACGCCGGGCATTCCTCGCTCGGCTCTGCCTGTCACGACTCCCTGATCCCCTCTGGCCACTCGAGGGCGGGGTCGACGTTGACCGAGAGCTCGCGAACCTCGAGACCGCGCGCGAATGGCGTGAGCGGTGGCAACAGCTACTCGCCGATCTCGGCGTCGGCGAGGCCGCGCAACGCGCCACGCCTGCCGTCGATCCTCTCGACGTGAACCATGAGCCGTCCTGAAAGGACGGTTCCTCGCACGACACGACGCTGATAAGCGGCTGGGGTCCTGGTAGGTCAGGCCCCTGCCGCAGTAATCGGCTCGCCGTGCGGCGAATCCACGTCGTTGTCCCGAGTTGCCGCGCCTACCCGCTTCTCGCCTTCAGTTCCGCCGGGTCGTGGTTATCCCCTGCGTGTGGGGTGTTTACGGAAACCTCAAAATGTGGGTGGACATAACCACCTCCCTTCCTGAGGTACTTCCAGTCTAAAGGCTAGGCGTGACCGCGAACACGTCCGGCGGGTACCGGTACGCAGTATCCGCTCGGCCGCAGTCCACATTCGGCTGTCGATATGTGGACTCCAGTCTGCATTCCTGGATGTGGGTTCGAGTCCACAGATGGGTAGGCTGCCGCGCCGGGTCTTGGAGCAACTCTCGTTCAACCTCAACCCATCGCCGAGATCCGAATGGCACATCTGCGCTCGGCCCCTCCGTTATTGGGCAACTTCGGAGGGCGAGCAGATCGAGGCTCGGTTCGCTGGTTTTGATCGACCACCCGTCTCCTCCGACGTCTGCTGTTAGCCTGCGCGTGAGGCACGTGTGAGGCGCGAGGAAAGGGCGAGCGGCCGGATCGACCTCGGGGCACGTCTAGGACCTGCGCTGACGGCTTGCATCGGGGTCTCAACAAGGGGCGTCCGGGTATCACACCATAGGCACAAGGTGCCAGTCGGAGGCGAGGACGCCAGGCGCGGACGTTCGAGCACTGTGGCACTCACGATCGCACCGTGTTTCGCGGAGCGCAGTCGCATTTGCACCCGGACCCCGAACCGCTTGACGACATTAACGAGCGGCGCGTTGAGGACGTCCGGTTCTGACGACGTCGCGGCTGTCGGCGGCGATCTGACGACCGCGCAGATGGTCGTTCTGTGTCGCCTTGAAGCTCACGAGCCGAAATGACGCTCGGCCTCCTCAACTACCAATCTCAGTTTGGCCACGTATTCCTCACAGAGCAAGCCAATGGATACGGTCGGATTCGGCTGGCCTGCGAGCGATGGGAAACTGTAGGAGGCCAGCTCGGCGAACGTAGAGGCTTCCTCCAGCTCTTCGGTTCCGTCTGGGCGAGTGATCCGCCAGTGGAACCGACCCTCGTGCAGGGTAAGAGCCGTTGAATCAGGCGGTGGGGGCTTCCACTCATCCCAAGGATCGCCTACGTCCCGGTACGTCGTAAGCAAAGTGGAGCCGACCTCTTCCGGCCCTTCCTTCAGAATCTCATTGCGTAGCCGCTTGAACCATTCGCACAAAGGATCGGTCTTGAGGCCTTCGCGATAGGGCCGATACCAGTCATCGAAGGGCTCGTCGCCCACCACCGTCCGAAGATTCTGCAAAACGAGTGTCACGGAGCGGCCGAACACTGCCACGATCTGAACACCCGCGGGTCGTGCGTCGGCATCCGAGCCTGTCGCCAGAGCAAGTCCGCGGGTGGTCGTGTCGAGGAGCGTCCGAGCCTTTCGCAGAACGTCGGTAACGCTAATAGCTTCAACCACATCGACTCTCCCTGGTGAACTGGCTTGGCGTGACTGGACGCTCACTCTCAGATCGTCTCAAAGAGATTGACGAGCATCGCCACATGATCGCAAGTGGCCCTGATCTTGTTGATGGCTACGGCATGTAAGGGTTCCGCGCCGAATGGAGCCGTAGAGAATCCGGCATTGATAGTGAGTCTGCCGGTTGCGCGGAGATTGTAGGCATCCGGAGGATCGAACCGCATCCGATGGATTATGTACTCTTGATCGGGCGACCAGTTCGGCGGGAACGTCAAGACCGGGTCATCTTTGACCTTGATCCCGTTGTACGCGACATCAATCGCGCCTACTGGAACGGGCAGGAAGGCAGCGATCTCTCGGTGTTTATCTGCGTTCGCGAACCTGTGGACGTGCCAGAGCGGATCGTCTCGGGGATCGACACCTTGCTGCTGCAGCTTATATGGCTGCCACGATTCGATAAGTCCAACCCCGTGGGTGACATTCCCCAGAAGACCCTTTGGGTTGGGCGATCCGAACGGCCCGACATCCTTGATGTACGTAGCCTCTTGCCGATAGATCGGGAACTGATGCTTGGTGGTCAACTGTGCTCCGCTTGCGATCACGAGAGCCGTGACGATGTAGTCGAGTGCGCACCTGAGATTGTGGATGAAATCCCCAAAGAGCAGGCTGAATCGATAGTCACCGCGATTTGAGGGGACAAGCCAAACCTCACACCAACCGGTGTTTTGATCGAGCGAAAACCGTACAGCATACGGACCGTTCTGACTCAGGTGGATCGGCAAGTCTCGCTCCAGAACGTCAAGCAACTCGCTGGCCCGCGCCACTTTTGCCTTGGCACTCGCGAGGTCCAGGTTGAGCGTCACGGTCTAACTTTGGAGGCAGATGCCAAAGCCGTGAACGGCTTGATCCTGGTGTCGGTTGCGAACACTTCGAGCATCCACTCTCGTTCGGCCACTTCCCCATTCTCGTTCGTCACGACGATTGTGTCACTCCTGACGTCGGGTCGGTAAGCCCCCTATGAGGTACGCGAGCGGACCTCACCTTCCACGCTCGAGCTGCGCAACGCGCCGCAACCGAGGAGCAGACGGTGACTCGCCGCTCGTACCTCGCGCGAGCACCGCGGTCGTCGCCGGGTCGAGCAAAGGACCGCCGTTCACGGCCCGAGCACGATCGGTCCCCTCGAGGCCGAGGTCGCGTCGCACCGCCACAAGGTTCGCGACGACCCGCCGGCGCCTTCGGCCCTCCCAACCCTCGCTCGGCGGGCCAAGCACGCGGGTCCACGCGTTCGGCGAGTTTGAGCCATCGGTTAGGTCAACGGAGCGTCGCCAGTCCTCGATCTCGGCGGTGCCCTGCTGCCACCGTTGCGCGCGACCTGAATCGCTCGGGCGGGGTCCAAGCAGGGCGACGACGTACTCGGATGGCTCCGAGCTCCACGTCGCGATCTCGCGGCGTCGCAGCGTGGCGAGCGCGGAATCGACGATCTCGAGGCGGTCGAGGGCACTCCGTACGTCAGTTCCCAGAACGGCGCGCACCGACTGTTGAGCGGAGAGCGCGGCGTCAGCCGCCTCGCTCACCTCGGCCGCTTCGGTCACGTCGCGCTCCGCGCGTACAAGGCGGCGTCGCGCCGTTGTGTAGGGACCTTGCAGATTGCGGCGCTCGACGCCTTCGCTTGTGGCACTCATCGTCGCGAACACTCCTGCTTCCTCGTGCGCCTCGTCGCGCTACACGAGGGAGATGCCAAGCTCACGGGAGGCGTCGCCTTGGCGCGTCGTCAGGTCCACGGCGGGACCGGCGCCGATCAAGGAAACGAGCGTGTCGCGCTCGTAGCCGAGCGCCTCCCGGGAAGTTCCGGCGAGGCGGGCGATCTCAGCTCCGGTCTCGAGCTCGTCGAGGGCGAGTCGCTGCTGCTCGCTGCGGCTCCACGCCCGGCCCAGCTCCTCGTCTCCATCGCCCGTGTTCAGCGTCTCGTCCGGCTCGGTGAGCACGAACAGCTCCGTCGAGTCCGTCGCACGACTCGCCGCCACGAGTGCCGCCTCGGCGCTGAGGCTCTCCGCTCCGAAGACGAACGCGCGACCCCTGCGTCGTGCCACTTCACCTGTGTCGCCTCGCTGAGCCTGCCCGACCGTCTGTCCCTGTCCTTTGTGCAGGGTCCAGGCATACCCGTAGTCGGTGGCGCGCAACACGTAGTCGGCGGGCAAACGCACGCTGCGGCCGTCGCTCGTCGCAAGCGTGACCTCTCGCGACTGGCAGTCGATCGCCTGGACGATGCCGCGTGTACCGTTGCGCACGCCCTTACCGGACGGGTCGCGCGCGGCACCGAGGCGCGTCCTGTTCCGCAGGCAGCACAGCTCGTCACCCACCCGGTAGCAACGGGGCGCAAGGTCGGCGGGTGCGAACTCCCCGACGAGGAGCTCGGGGCCCGACAGCCGGCCCGCCGCCTCGACATGGCGGCGGGCGAGGCCGTTCAGCACTCTGACCGCGTCGCGGGCGTAGGCGTAGAGGACGGCGTCATCGCCGGATTCGCGCGCCGCCCACCACCGGTTGACCATGTCACCGATCAGCTCGGACGGGTTGGTCGAGCGATGGACCCGGCCGTGATGGGAGTAGGCCGCGGCCGCCTCGCCGGCACGGCCCTCGCGAAGCGCATCGAGCGCTGCGCGCTCCCACTCGGCCACCTGGCGCGCATTTGAGCCGAGCCGGGTCGCTCCGAGCTCGCGGCCGAGCGCGCCAAAGCCGCCGCCCGCCTCGACCGAGGGGAGTTGCCGGTCATCACCTGTGAGCACGACTTTTGCTCCCGCGCGTTCCGCGATCTCCAAAAGCCGCACGAGACGGCGGGTGTCGACCATGCTGGCCTCGTCGACGACCACGATGCTGCGGGGATCGAGTGAGTAGTACGACAGGTGCTGCGGCGCGGCGAGCTCGTAGAGCAGGCGGTCGAGTGTCACCGAGGGGATCTGCGATCCCGCTTCGAGCTGGGCGGCGGCCTCCGCCGCGAGCGCGGCGCCGTAGACGCGGTAGCCGGACGACTGCCACGCCCGTCGGGCCGCGTCGAGGGCGAAGGTCTTCCCCGAACCGGGCACTCCGATGACGACTTCAACCCCGTTTCCCGAACTGCACAACGAGCGCACCATCGCCGCCTGTTCGAAAGAGAGGTCTCCCCGCTCGGCGAGCACCGCCTCGAGGCGCACCGCGTCCGCAACCCCGCAGCCTCCCCCGCGGCCCGCACGCCCGAGGGAGAGGAGGCGAGATTCGGTGTTCAACATCTCGGTGGTCGAGTAGCGAAGCGCACAGGTGAGCGCCGCGATCCCCGAAGCCGGCGCGCGCACGAGGCGGACGATCGTATGGCTGTCACGGGGACGGTCTGTTGTGAGCGGCCGTCCTGTCTCATCCGCGACGACGAGTGGGACCACGGCGGGATCGGCGAGGGTGTCGTCGGCGAGTCCTTCGAGCTCGGCGCGACGAGCGCCTCGGGTGCATCGCTCAGCCCACGCCACGATCACGTCGTCGCGGGTGAACGCGGCCTGTTGCCGGGTGAGCCCCGCCGGTCCGACGAGCTCGCTCCGAACTGCGGCCACCTCGGCGACACTTGGCGCGACGCGCCGGTCGGTCCCGTCCAAGAGCGCGGTCACGCTGTCACGGGTCACCCCGAGCGCGCGAGCACGTTCGGCCCAGGTGTCGCGCAGCTCCACGAGTTCGACATCGAGCTTGTCGCGTCTCGTCTTCAAGCACGCCGCCTCGCTCGCCCTTGGCCCCGATCGGCCGGTGCGCTCGAGCTCCGCCTCGATCGCGTTCCTTCGCTTAGAGAAGCTTCGCAGCACCTCGCGGTCAAAGCCGTCGAGCTCGGACAGGCCGCGCCGGTCCGGCGTGAGCCATTTGCCACCGAGCTCGGCGACGCGTTCGCGAAGCTCGGCGCGATAGATCGAAGCCGCCGCGCGTCGGTGCATGTAGATCATGCGCGAGTCGAGAGCAGTCCATCGCCCGTCGCTTCCTTCTACAACATTGCAGACGATCCCATGCGTATGGAGCTGCGGATCGAGCTCACGCGAGGCGGGGTGGACAAAGCAGGCTATGGCGAGCCCCGCAGTGACGTGCCCGTCGCGGCCCCCGAACCCGCGCCGTGCCCGGCCGCCCTCGTCCTCGAGGAACGAGAAGGCCGCCTTAACCGCCCCGCGGTGCGCCTCGGCAAGTGCAGCGCGTAGCGGCTCGTCGGCGAGCGCCCAGGCGAGCGAGACCGATTTCGGCGCCGAAAGGGTGATGTCCCAGCCCGGTGTGTGGTCGGTCGCGACCCGTTCCAAGAGCCGGCCCCCGTCGGGGTGCTCACCTTTGGCGAGGGCACGGAACGCCGCCGGATCGACCGAACCGACAAGCCCAAGCGACGCGGCGGCTTTTCCGAGCCAGTAGCCCTCGGCGCCGCGCCCGGCGTAGGAGACGTAGTACTCGACGCCCTTTGGGCCAAGCTTGTGCGCGCTCAGCACGGCCGGCCGTCGAGGCGACGGGATACGAAGCGCGCGTCGGCGAAGCCCTCCGCGAGCTCGGACTCACTCGAGAGCGCCGCGGCAAGCTCCTGCTCGCGCCGTGCCCCGGAGCGGTCCTCGACCGGGTCCTCGAGCCGCCGCTCGGGGTGGGCCCACCGCCACCCGAGCGAGGCGCCGAGGTCAGCTGCGAGACCACCGGCGAAGCGCGGCGGCAGATCAGTGCGGGTTGGTTCCTCGTTGCGCATTTTCGTCGCTCCCTTTCTTCGGGACTACGACGATGTTGCGCCCAGGGACTCACAGCAACACTCACAGGACTACTCACAGCAACACTCACAGGAGGAGAAATTTGCGCGGTTTCCTGTGGTGCGAGGACGCCGAGCCGCCTCGGGAGACCGCTCTCGTCACCAGAACGATGAACACGCGTTCCGGAGGGGTCCATGAGACAGCGTCCGACCAGGGCTTTCTGGTGCAAGACCCCGGTTCGTGCGACAGCCTCGTCAGCGGGGTGTGCATGCGCAAACGAGTTCGAGAAATCACAACCCTTGGTGGCCGAGCACATGACGAAGTGCAGGCCGCCGTGTTGCGAGCACGATGATCCCGAGGACGTCCCCCTCCCTATCCCCGGCCTCCCCCGACAACCCGATCCATGAGCCGCGACGCTCTGACCGAGCCCCTCCATTCACAGGGCTGTGACCAGGGTCTGTGAGTGTTGCTGTGAGTAGTCCTGTGAGTGTTGCTGTGAGTGTTGCTGTGAGTAGTCCTGTGAGTGGCTCGGTGTCCTCACACCAGGAAACCGCGAAATTTCTTCTCCTGTGAGTGTTGCTGTGAGTGTTCCTGTGAGAAGTGCTGTGAGTCGGTCAGCGCACCATCGCGCCATGATTCGGCTCCGCTCCACCCATGACGATCGCCTGACGTCAGTGCCATCGCGAACGACCCGGCAGCCCGCCACCATCGAGGCCGCCCGCGCCCGCCACAGCCTGGACGACGTGGCTCGGCGAGCCGGCATCAACCTCTATCGCACCACCGAGGAACGCTGCGCAGCGCGAGAAGAACGCCGCACGACTGCTCCGAGTGTCCCGCCGTCGGAGATGGAGCAAACCGATGGCCAACTCTGACAAGAGCTGGTCCCGTAAGCCGCTCCTGAGCGTGGATGACGCGGCTGTCCTGCTTGGCCAAAGTCGGTCGTCGATCTACCGGGCGATCGGAAGAGGAGACCTGCCCGTGCCTGTGTTCACCATCAATGGACGCATCCGCATCGCCCGTCGTTCTGTCGAGCGCCTCCTTGCCGGCGAGTTGCCGCTGACTGCCCGCGAGGAAGGAGTGGACGAGACCGGAGAGCAGAGCGGCGGGCTCTTCGGGGTCCCCGGGGCGTAGTCCGTCGCCAGTCATCATGGAAATGGCCGGGCAGTCGCATCCGGCTTGGAGCCAAGCGCCTGTCAGCCGAGCAGGCGTCCGATGTGCTCCGCAGCGCGCCGGTCTTCCGCCGGAACCCCGTCGGTGTAGTGGCGCGCCATGTGCACCGTCGACCAGCCCAGGCGTGCCTGTTTCTGGGCCTCACTGATCACCGGGTCCAATGCGGTGGCGTGGAAGTGGCGGAGCGAGTGAAGGTGGATGTCAGGCGGAAGACCGGCGTTATCCCGAATTCGGGTCAAAGCGTGGCTCATTGCATCAGGGTGGGGCGGGACCGTGCCGCCGGGGGACGCGGAGAACACGAAAGAGTCGTCGAGCAAGCTCTCTTCAGCTGCCGCGGCAATCCGCTCCTGCTCGGCCCGCAGCTCGATCAGAGCGACAGCGGTTCGCTCATCACATGCGAGGCTTCGGACACTGGCTCGGGTCTTGGGTTCCTTGACCACGGCACCCCCCTTGGCGGCGATCACCCCCTCATCCACGGATATGACACCTCGCTCAAGGTCGAGATCGCTCCAGCGCAGCGCACACGCCTCTCCCCGCCGGATGCCCGTAGCTGCCAGCACCCGCAGGAACACACCAAATCGCAGGTCCTCTGCCACGGCCGCGGTCAGGAGCGCTTGAACCTCGTGCGGCTCGGGCGCGCGCACCTCTGCTCGTTGCTCTTCCAGCCGCCACGTAGGTAGGTCGGCGTCGGCGATCGGGTTCGGGAGAACGCCAGCGCTCCACTTGTGGGCCAGTCGGCATGCACGGTGCAACACGGCTTTGACTTGGCGAACCGTCGCCATCGACAAGCCGTCGGCCTTGAGCGAGCGGTAGTAGTGCTCCACGTCGTAGGTGCCGAGGATGGCGATTCGCCGGCGTCCGATCGTCGGGGCGATGTGGACCCTCCAGATGCCCTCGTAGTGCCGCGCCGTCCTCGGGGAAAGGTCATCCCAGCCGTTGTCGCGCCAGGCGGCGATCGCGTCGTTGACGGTGGTGGCCGGTCCCCACTTCGCCGGCTGCTCGGGGACTGCGGCGGGCTGTGAATCCTGCTCGGCCACGAGGCGCGCCAGCTCTCGTTCCGCTTGGCGGCGAGACCCTTTGAAGGTGACGTGGCGATGCCGTACGCGCCCCTCGGCGTCCCGACCTAGGTACACCCGCAGCTGCCAGGTACCTGGCCTACCTTCGACTGCTCTCAGGCTTCCTGCCAACCTCGTCGCCTCCTCAGCCAACCGTTTTGTTGGCTTTCTTGTTGGCTATCGACGGGTCGACTATATATTGGGGATGTAACAGACCGTCACGCAAGGCGGTGACCAGGACTTTCGGGTGGAGGCGAAGGGACTCGAACCCTCGAACCTCCTGACTGCCAGTCAGCCAATGCGCCGTCCAGCTGGTGGTGCTCAGTACCTGTAAGTCCAGCTCAAACGGCAATTCCGCTGAAGTTCAATGTTGCCTGGTTATGTCCAGTCCGGCTAAACGTAGCCAGTATGGCTATCAACTTGGCTACATTTTCTGACACTACCTCTGACATAACAAAGGCCCCTGCGAAACCGAGGGCCCGGGCTGAGAGGGCGTTCTCGCTGGGCTAGCGCGCTCGCATCACCGGAGGCTTCATCGGGAGCCAAGGCTTGCGCCGAGTGCACGGCTTGTAGGGGTCTCACCGGCGGGTCCTTCATCGCAAAGCCTTGGACATGGCGTCCGCGGCTTGCCTGTTGGTCTCCGGCGAGACATGGCCATAGATGTCGGCGGTGATGCGAATGGACGCATGACCGAACACACGGGACACGACCTCGATGGGGACACCTTGGGCGAGCATGATCGTCGCCGCAGAGTGGCGCAGGTTGTGCCACGGCATCGAGGCCAGCCCCAGGTTGGCGCTGACTCTGTGCCAGTGCTTGCGGATGTTCGAGTCGTACAAGGCCGTACCCCGCGCACTCGTGAAGACCAGATCGTCGCCGCCTTGTGTCCCTTCAAGGTTCTGGCGGACCTGGTGAACCTGCAAAGCCTCCATGGCCTGTGTGGTGAGCGGCACGCTGCGGCGGGACTTGTCGGTCTTCGGATCGGTGCGCCGCCTGACCTTGCGATCAAGTGTGCCGGTGACTGTGAGAGTGCCGGCTTCGAGGTCGACATCGGACCACCTGAGCGCCAGCAGCTCTCCTTGACGTAGACCGGTGTGGATCGCGACCACGTATAGCGGCAACAGCCGGTCGTCGTGCAAGGCGTCGAACAGCTGCCTGGCTTGTTCGGGCGTCAGCACCGGGCGTTCGTCCACCTTGACGGCAGGGGCATCTGTGAGAGCTACGACGTTGCGAGCGACATAGCCCCTGCGTTCAGCTTGTCCGAGTGCGCGGCGCAGGATCGTGCGGGCGAGCCGTTGCGTGTTGCCGCTCTTTCCATCTCCGGCGAGCGTGCGGCCCATCTTCTCGACATCTTCAGGTGTGAGCCGTGCAAGGCGGATGTGGCCGAGATGGGGCCGGACGTAGAGGTCCACGACCTCCCTATAGCTGCGCCGGGTCGATGCCTTCAGCTTTCCTGTGGCGTCAAGGCCGTCCAACCATTGGTCGAGCCATGCAGACACGGTCATATTGCCGCCTGTGGTGACGATGCCCTTGTCCCGGGCATCCTGTGCCGCCTTGAGCTTGGCCTGAACCTGTCTCTTGGTAGACCCGTACACCGTTTTGCGAAGACGCTTGCCGTTCGAACCCTTACCGAGCTCGACCGTGGCAACCCAGCGGCCGTCACTCTCCCTCTGGAAGATGCCACCCTCGCCTGATCCTCTTCTGGCCATCCATTTTCCTCGTCCTCGAGGCCGCTCGCCGGCCTGTCCGCAGTCTACCGAGTCAGGAGGTCTTCAGCCTTATACCCTGATTCATACCGATAATTCTCCCTACAGCTTGGCTACACTTGGCTCAAGCAGCGGCTAGTTCCCGGGCCGCGGTGACCGGCCTGGCACGCCCGGGTTGAGATCAGCATCACGAGATGGGTCTTGCTGGTGTCGAGCGGACGTAGAACACCGGCCGGGCCAGCACCTGTGGCAAACGGCGGAGAGAGAGCATGCAGGCGCTTTCGAACCCGCCAGGCATCTTCCCTCCTTCGGCTTCGTCAGTATTCAACCGGTGGTGCACTAGCCAGCAGAAGGACTGCCAGGCAGTCAACTGGGCGACACGCTGCGCCTTACGTTGAATCAGAACTGGCCTGTGAGCGTCGCACTGAACATGTTGAAGCAGCTCCTTTGCCTGGATGACTCCGCTTCACGAGAGCTTGGCATCGAGGTAGTTGAGCAGGGTACGGCCGACGTTGATGATCAGTCTCGCCTCGTCCTCCCCGAGGAGCACTTCGTTGGGATGCGCAACGCTCGCCTGGTTCCGGACAGGGAGTAGCGCATCGAGGATGCTGGCACTGGCATTGAGGATCGTCTTGATGTCCTGAGCACGGGGACCGAGGTCGGCGAATTTGGCGTGGCCCGACTCCAGTTTTCGCAGGAGAGCGACCGTGGTCTCACGCCCTCCGCGGGCGACACGCGCACCGTCGCAAACAGCGATGAGGTAGCCGTGGAGCACCGTATGGACCCGGTCCACAGCGCTCGTCGGTCCGGAGGTCTGAATGAGATTCTCGGCATCTTGGAGCGCACGGAGAACCACATCACTCGTGGTCTGCGGAGTCAGGCTCGCCACAAGCGGCCCCGATTCCAAACGCTCGATGTACGACAGAAGCACCCCGTGGGCCGTCGGTCGGCTGGTCGGGGCTCCACGCTCATCGGGTGGGAACCGCTCGATGAGGCCTCGGAGCACCTTCGCCTGGTCTCTCGATGACAGGGAGGCAAGGGCCGCCATGAATGTCTCCCGAGTCGTCCCCTCGAAGGGGCTGAGGTCAACGGACAGGTCGCAATACTCGGCGTAGAACTCGGCGTGCGTACGATACGTGAAGCGGTCGGGCAGGCCCAGGTAGCCACCCGAAACACCGATATACCGGTTGACGATGCGAACGATCTCGGCCTCGGTCAGTCCCCCGCTCACTGCGCCCCTCCTACCTGGTGTCTCGCCGGGTCGACCGACGCTGCGACGCACGCTGGGGTCGCGCAGGGCTCTGCCCACGAGAGGTTCTCGGCGTTGAGCGCTCATGCGCTGACACGGTCGAGCCGTCCTGCCGCTTGTATGGGTGGACGTAGACGACATTCTTCCCTCGCTCGGTTTCTGCCATGATTCTGTTACACCTCCGTTGGTTCCCAGCCGATCTGTTGGGAAGTATACTGGGAAGGTGATGACCACGATGACGATGACACCGTTCGGCCCTCCTGTGCAGGAGGTACCGCTGACCAGGGCTCCGCTGGTGAACGTGATCGCTCAGGTCCGCTTCCCGGCCGTGATGAGGATCGAGGCTGACAGCGGATTCGTGGCGACCTTCCAGGAGTCGATCCGGAAGGACTACCCGATCCTGCGACCGGAGCGGCAGCTCGGAGTCATGATCGGACCGGGAGGAATCCAACCGCAGGATGCCGGGACGGTCTGGCGCTTTGAGGCGAAGGACCCCGATGCCTGGCAGGTCACGCTGGCGCCGACGTTCGTGTCGCTCTCCGCGAAGCGGTACACGCGACGCAGTGACCTTCTCGCTCGGCTCACGGTGGTTCTTCACGCCCTGGAAGGCTGGTTGCATCCGACCATCTGCGACCGGATCGGCGTTCGGTATGTGGATCGCGTGACGGGTGACCAGCTCGCTCGACTGCGCAGGCTCGTCCGTCCGGAGATACTCGGCGTCGCCGGGGTTGAAGCGGCGCTCGGTAGCGCGGACGTCGTGCATGCGCTGTCCGACACGCTGTTCCAGCTCGATGACTCTTCGCAACTCCGTGGTCGGTGGGGCCGGCTTCCAGCGGGGGCAACGTATGACCCTGGCGTCGAACCGGCACGAGAGCCATCCTGGGTGCTCGACTTGGACCACTACACCTCACAGCCGGAGGACTTCGACCTCGCCGCGATCGGCGGGAAGGTGACTGAGTTCTGCGAACGCATCTACACGTTCTTCCGGTGGGCCGTGACCGAGACATTCCTCGACGAGTTTGGAGCTGAACAATGAGTCCACAGCTGCAAGCGCGGCCAGCACACCGCCACGACGAGGTGGACATGGGAGGACCATGGTCGATCCTCCCGATCGCAGACACGCTTCTTGAGCGACGATCCTCGACGACGACCCGACTTGGGATGCCGTTTGTCGTTCCCGAGCTCGATGATCTGTTCGCCGGAGCCGAGCGGATGACGGGTGCGGTCATGAGCTGGACCCGTCAGTTCTGGCAGACGTACATCAGCTCCACCGAAAGTGGCATCACGTACGCAAGTACGCCGCGCCCGGTGCGCGAGGAAGTGCAACGCCTTCGCGATGAGATCGCTCGTCGGACGCGCCTCACCCGTGAGCAGATCGCTCGGGCGGCCGGTGTCGATCGCCGCTCGATGAGCGCGTGGGTCAAAGGTGACGCCACGCCAAGCGCGGACAAGTTGGAACGCTTGCAAATCCTCGCCGACGTCGTCAGGGATATCGACGCGACCGAGCTGGGGCGTTCGACCGAAGTGTTGCTCAGTCGTTCTGGAGGCCAGGACCTCCTCGATCACATCGCTGCCGGTCGCCTCACTCATCCGCGCTCCTGGCAATCACTGCAAGGGACGGCGCCGTCGGTGACGGTGGTGCACCGTCGATCGACCAAGCGTCCGCTCCATCAGAACGCCCTCGATGCGTACCTCAAGGGAGAGCTGCACCCGTTCGGCAGAGCAACAACGATTCGCCCCGAGTCGGACTATGAGCAGGACCTCTCAGTAGCGGATCACCTGATGCCCGACGAGCCGGTTCGGAGGAGTCGCCGAGGATACCGATGATGAGCCCCGATGATTTCTATAACTGGCACGATGAGCCACGCCAGGGGGACATCGTCCTTTGCGGCGTCTCCCGGATAATTGCGGACGACCGCCATAGCCCGGCTCAGTGGGAGTCCCTCGATGCGCACTTCCTACAAGTTGATGATGCCTGGGATGCTGGAAAGCCGCTGGGCATCGCCGCCGGGATCGGGCTTGGGATGGTCGTGACCCACGATTGTCAACTCGACAAGGAGTGGAACCAACGAGTCCGCGAGCTGCAAAACGGCGGGATGGAAACTGAGGCAGCCGAACGAGAAGCGACCAACGATGCGACACTCGACCGAACGCTTGTTGTCAGCCCGCTAGTCGATCCGACGGAGCTTCGTGGTGGTCGTGGCAACCTCCTCGCCGGAAAGGTCATCGGGTACCTGCCCGTACCCCATCATCCCGACAATCTCGTGGACGAGTGCGTCGCTGACCTGACCTATCAGTGCACGATCGATCGTCTCGATGTCGTCAAGGTCGCCTCGATCAGCGAGGCGGCACGAAAGCAGCTCCGCTATGCGCTCATCCAGCTCGATGCGCTCCGCACCGCCGACCTTGGGTTCGAGGTCGAAGCCGTCGTCGGCCGAACGATCCAGAAGGTAGAGGTCCCAGCTCGCGATCCGCTGACGGTGCGAATCCAGCTCGACGATGGGAACGTCATCCAGCTCCTCCAGCAACCCGGCACGCCGGATCAGGACAAGGGGCGTTCTGGCGAATTCTTTTCGCACGGGCCGCGGGACTCATGACGACACGATCGCCCGTTGACGTCGTCTTTGGCTCAGGGAGCCAAGCGACGCCATGAGCGGCGATGGTGCGCCGGTCGTCGAGATGCCCACGAACGGGGTTGACGGTCGGGTCGCGTTGGCAACGGCGGTGCATGCCGCTCCAGGCGTCTACGCCGCACTGGTGGGCAGCGGGATGTCGAGTGCGGCAGGCATTCCGACCGGGTGGCAAGTAGTCCAGGACCTGATTCGCAAGGTTGCGCTAGCGGAAGGCGTGGATCCCAGCGATGTCGAGAATCGCCCAGAGGAATGGTGGGCAGCGCAGGGGCGTCCGGAACCACGCTACGACACGCTCCTTCCGGGACTGGCGACGACTGACGCAGCCAGACAAGCACTGCTCCGGAAATACTTCGAGTCACTCACGGACGGGACCCAAGTGCAGCCGACGGCAGGACACCACGCCCTGGCCGCGCTGGCCGCAACTGGGCGGGTCCGAGTTATCCTCACGACCAACTTCGATCGTCTGATCGAGAGAGCGCTCGATCAGGCAGGCGTCGCGCCGCAGGTCATCGCGAGTTCCGGCGCTATTGCCGGAATGACGCCAATGGTCCATGCACCAACGACGGTCATCAAGCTCCACGGCGATTATCTCTCCCTGGGACTGCGGAATACGCCGGACGAGCTCACGAGCTACCCGGAGGAGATCAAGACGCTGCTGGCCCGCGTCTTCGACGAGTACGGGCTCCTCGTAGTCGGGTGGTCGGCGGAATACGACACGGCTTTGGTCGAGGCGCTGGAATCGGCTCCGTCCCGGAGGTACCCGACGTTCTGGGCCATGTTCGATGGAGACCTCAAGGAGCCCGCGCGGCGGTTGATCGCACAGCGACAAGCGTGCGTCATCGACACCGCAGGAGCCGATGAATTCCTCGAAGACCTTGTGCAGAAGGTCACACGCCTCGATCAGGTCGCTCAACGGCGAAACCGCCCTACGCCGTTGCGTACGTACTTCCTCATGCCGGAGTCGTCCTCCGCCCCACAGGGATGGGGAGTTCTGCCACTCCTCCAGCTTCGGGCAGCGGCCATCGTCGGCCCCGCGTCACCGGATACGTGCGGTCTGATACGCGCGGAGAGTCGGGAGGCCCTGCTTACAGCCCTGAGGGTAGCTGCGCTGACGAGTCGGCTGCGGAACATGGCGGGGTATCCCGCCGCTCCGGCCATCGGCGAACCACCAACGCCCGGTACGACGGTGAACGCGCCATTCCTCACTGACTGGGTCCCGAGTCCCGGCGGCTACCAGACTTATGACTACTGCACCTACCGCATTGGCGGCGACGCAACGGTTGGAATCTCGGCACTCGTGACAGTCCGATTGCCAGGCTTTTCGGGGCCGGTCGGTGGCGGGTCCGTTGTCTTCACTGCGGATGTCGCAATCTCCCTCGAGAGGACGATTCGGATGGCCGAAGCCGCGATGATCCTGCGCGACGGACTGGTCCTGGTGACCGCCACGCTCCCTGGCATGCTGGCCGACGTTATGCCGGGCGACGCGAGTACGAACCATGCTGAGGTGCACTTCCTTGCTGCGACACAACACGGCAGCCCCGGTACGCAGGGCAACCGACAGAACGACGTGTTGCAGCGGGTCGACCTGTCACCGCTCGGCACGCCGACCAGGGACATCGGGCCATCCATGGGATTCGCCGCACGGCTGCCGGGTCCCCTCACCGAGCGTGAAGCGGCCGATTTGGTATGCGAGGCTCTGGAGCAGCTCGCGTACGCCGTCGGGTACCTGGACCCTCGGCTCGGCATACGCCAGCTTCGTCAGGAAATGGGCGTTCCAGAGGCGGCCACGGCGTCTCCGAGCGCTGGGCCACGGTAAGGCCATGCGCTGGGATGATCTCCAGCTTCTCCGCTGGATCGACGAGCTTGAGCAGACGAGCGCCTACATCGGCAACGGGAACTACCTGCTCCAGCAGCTCGCGCAGCGTACGGGAGTCCCGTGGCACGAGGACATGGCGAGCTTTGCCGTCGAGCTGGCGCTCGCGTATGAGGCTGGCTATCTGACGTGGACCGATCGCAGTTCGCAGTATGTCGGCCGGTCGAGCCCGACGATCGATCCAAACCAATGGTTGCAGACGATCGACAACATCAAGCTGACGCTCGCGGGACGCGACAGGGCGCGCGGTCGCGTCATCCAAACGGAGCTGCCGGACCCGGACGAGGACGACGGCCGGATGATCACGGGTCTGACCTTGGAGGAGATCGCTCGCTCGATCGGCGACACGTACACTGTGGCCCAGTTGCCCCGGTATCTGCGCGAGTCCGGCATCCCGACCGAAGCACTGCCTCCGTCAATTACTGGTGACAAGTGGCAGTACGTATTCGACGTGCTCTCGGCACTCCACGAGGGCGGCTCGGCGACGCGCCGCGCGCTTCGGGAGTTCATCGGAGGCTGGCTCGACGGGCGGTATCACGCCCCGCCGCCTGCCGAGGTGCGCAAGCGCATCATCTCCCTGCTTGGGCAGCAAGGATGGCATGTTCGTGACGGTCGGCTGATTATCGGCGAGCGTCTTCACGTCGAGCCCGGCACCGTCACGCCGCTCGGGCGCGATGCACGACTCGCCGCGCTTCACGCTGATATTCGACAAGTGACCGAGCGCTTCGTCGACGAGCACCTGGACGTGGCCATTTTCGAGGCATTCAAGGCAGTCAACAACCGGGTCAAGGGGATGACCGGCTTTGATCTCGACGGAAGCAAGCTGATGGACGCGGCGTTGGCGGGAACGAGCCCAAAGATTCAATTTGCGGACCTGTCGTCCCAGACGGGGCGGGACGTCCAGCAGGGGTTGCACTTTCTCTTCCGGGGAGCGGTGCAAGGCATTCGAAACCCCGAGGCGCACGAGCAGTTCAAACCACTAGATGAAGAGGAAGGTTTGGAGGAGCTTGCATTTGCCAGCATGCTGATGCGCAGGCTGGACAACGCGCAGTTGGCGCGGTAGTAGTCGCCGTCATCGCTGTCGTGGTGCGTCTCGGGGTGGATGAATTGCGCGTGTGACGCACTCTCGCTCGGAACTACGCGAAGTCGCCCCGTTCGTCGGCCAGCTGAATGGAGACGAACCGGCTATCGCCCGCTGCTGCGAGACCATCAACCAGCTCCCGAAAGCTATGAAGGTCCTCCGCCGCGGCGACGAAGGGACGGAGGTCTTTGAGCCAGGACGCCGCGCGAAAAGTCCGGTTGGCGAAGCGCAACGATTCGCCTGCGACGATCGCCTTCACCCACGACAGTCCTGGATTGACTTGTTGCTCCGGTGGCAAGGTTCGCAAGTAGCCGACGAGGTCGTCGAGCGCCTCGCGCATTCCCTTCCCCAGTTCAAGCCAGATCTCGATTTCGGATCGAACCGAGTCCAGCAGAATCCAATGCGACTCGGCCTCCTCCATGGTGGCGTTCGGGTCCGTGTCCGTCAGTCGCATCTGCGGATGGAGCACTAGGGCAGCGACAGCGTCAGCCCTCCGAAAGTCACTCTTGTCGGTACCCGTTTGGCGTGGGTCGTGTCCCTGCTCAATCTCCTCAAAGACGGTGCGCATCAATCCTGGCCACGCCTCGAAAATTGTGCCGCGCCGCTCCCGGTCGTAGGTCGCGAGCTCGGCGAGGAGCCGCAACAGTTGCCAAAGCGCCGCTGGGTCGTCGATGAGCGAACGCACCTGTCGATCGAGGTAGTCGACCTGATCCCCTCGGCAGAGATCGACCAATGCAGTCACCACCGGAACCTGTCCCTCGTCGCGGATCGAGTATTGGCGGCCGCATTCGGCAACGATGCCGCGCTGATGTGCTCCCAGCGTCGCCTCGAGCAAAGCTCGAGCAGTCGCCGTGACGCACGTTTCCGGGGACGTCATGAGCTGGGCCAAGGCAGCAATCGGACCGGTCAGACGATCGATGAGAAGGTCGTCCCCGCTCACCGATTGGAGACCCGCAACAAGATCTCCCTCGATGGGCTCAATCTGCCGGCCGCCGCAGTTCGTCCAAGGGCCGAGGCGACAGTCACGGAGACTGTGGACGACTGCCTCTAAGGCAATCTGGTGCCGGCAACGGCCGTCGAGCAAGTCGTAACACGGCGACTCCCAGACGGGCCGGAGCGCGACACCGAGCACACGCCGAACCTCGTCAATCGCGCTAGCTGCGCATCGGACAAGCGCCGAGGCGACTTGCTCCATGGATTCGGGACCGAGTCCCTCGGAGGGATGCAGCTCGCTGAACGCAGGTAGGAGCAGGCTGGGAAGCGATGCCGCCGCTGAACGGTCAGCGGCTGACGAATAGAGGAAGCCCGCGTACTCCTCATTTCCGGCGCCGGGAGACACCGCGTCGATTACGTAGCCGCCGGCCCATGCAATGTCATCGTCCGATAGGAGATGGCGTCCATCGCCATGTGCAATAAGCGCTGCCGCAGCCACCACGACAAGGGCGTCACCCGCGGATCGTCCGAGCTGGGGCGGAGGGTTGTCCGAGATGGTGCGGGCGACCCGCAGGTCCTCATCGAGATGTGTGACGTCGGAGGATCGTCGGTCCTCAGGAATCGCATACGTGTTGAGGAGGCGATACGCCTCGCTGGCCAGAGTGAACTCCGCTTGTTGGGCCTGGTGTTCCAACTCAATCTCGGGCGGTACACGGGCCTGGAGCATCAGGCGACCGCCCTCGAGCATCGTGATCTCGTAGCTCGACGGCCGCAGAGCGCTCGCCCAGAGGAGAACGGCCGAATCGACTTGAGTCGAGGCATCCGTCGCGTTCACAACGAGCTGATTGGCTAGCTCCTCGAGCGCCTCCCGGCGGTCCGAGTCGCCGTTGGATATCGCGGCAGCAACCAGCATGCCCGCTACCTGGGAGAAGCCGCAACGGCGGTAATCGAAGCCGTGTATGGAGGGATCATCACGATGAGCGTGGAAGAGTCCGTGCTCAGATGTCATCCGGCTGAACTCCAGCGCCCAGATTGTCGGCTGGACGAGAAAGTGATCGAGCTCGGTCGTCACCTCGTCGAGGTGTCGCACCAGAAATCCGATCACGAGTCCGACCATGGCGAGGTTGTTGCAATCCTTGAGGAGGCATCCAACGACGCTTTCGAGTGAAAGGTTGGCGGTATGCCAGGCATCTGCGTGACGCTCAATAGCGAGCAGCGCGCTTATGCACGGATTCGGTCCCAGCGTCGTGCCGCGGTACCACGACCAGGCTCGATCATCGCCGGCCAGCTCTCGAGCACCAATCCCTGGTAGGTCAAGCTCGACCAACTGAGAAACGCCCGTTCCGATGAAGGCCGCCATCCGGATGACGCTGGCGTTCGCTCCGTGATCGAGCATCCGATTGATGAGGGCGAGTGTCTCCAGCGGCCTCACGTGCAGCAGCCAGTCGAACGGACCTGCCCACCAGGCAGCGAATGGGTGCGCCGGACCAAGGCTCGTGTGGCGTCGAATCCCGAAGTCGAAGGAAACCATCGCGAAAGGACTCCCGCCGGCCCGCGGCTGCTCGACGTAATACGCCTCGGTGAGGAAGAGAAGCAGGTCCGGACGACGGAGCGCGAGGGACTTCACCGCGACGGGAGACTCAACGATGCTCGAGAGAACGTGCGGGTGCTCTGCGGCGATGCCCCTGAGAGCGGCGTCCGCTCGCTCGTCGAGGTCTGGGCCGAGCAACCCGAGGCGTTCCACGGCAGTTGGACCGAAGTGCGGACTCACGGCGAGCGTTCGCTCGCGAATCAATATCCGGGTCGGGTCGTGGTCGTCGTCGTCCCTGACTGCCAGTCCCTTCATGAATGCGGCAACGAGGTCGCTCGCAGCCTCGCGTTCGGCTTCGGGCCACGCTTCCACCTCGTCAAGGTGGGCGAGATAGACATCAACGACCGGGCCGGCCACGCGAATGTCAGCGATACCGATGGACGTGTATCGCTGATGGATCAGGCGCACGAGGCGAGCGAAGCCCGAGGCATTCGCGCTGACCAGGTCCGACCAGATAGCCGCAAGAACGGCAGGTGCGGAACCGAGTCTGAGCACCGCCTCGTCGATGAGGTCGGACCAACGCGCGCCATGAACTATGGCAATTGCGTCAACTTCGGCTTGGAGGTCATTGCGAGCAGTCGCCACGTTGGTCGCGCCGAGGAGGTGAGCCTCGAGCGCAACCAGAACTGCACGCATCGTCCATCGTGGGGCGTCGCCCGTGTCCAGCACACCGAAACCTTCGACCAGGAGCAGACGGGCGAGGGCGAAGTCGCGGATCAAGTCGGACGAAAACTGCTCCCCTGTCGACCAGGCGGCGATAGGCCCGGCGGGGAGCAGTAATCCATCCGAGCGCAACGAGGGCAGGGCGCTGAGATCGGTGATGGCGCTCGCCTCGCCCGAGATCGCTGTGCGCGCAAGGGAGAGCAGCGCCTGCTCCCTTCCATCTGGATTCGGGTCTCCGAGGCCGTGGTGCTCGTCGCGCCGTACCAAACCGTCCCAGACCGCGGCGAACACGTGGGCCTCGGACAGCGATTCGTTGGGAAGTCTTGATGCCACGTCTGCTCGCAGCACAAGGTCGACGAGGCCAGGACGTCCAAGCAGCCATGCCGAGCGAGGGTCCGCCGAAAACCGCGCAAGAGACTCGAACCCTTCGGCGACCTGTGTGCGTTCTTCTAGGTTGAAGGGAGGCACGACAAAGGGGTCACCCCTTCGGTGCTGCGTGGTCATGACCGCGCTCACGGAGCTTGCTGCGTCCTGCCTGGCGACAGCGACGAGCAGCAGCCCCGCTCGCAGAGAAGCCGCGGCGAGATCGGAGAGCAGAGTTGACCAGCCTTCGAGGACGGCCTCGGCGCCGTCGACCACCAACAACCGCAAGGGAGCTACCGACATCGCCGCCAGTACATCGACGATCGAGGCGTCGATCAGATGCTCGAGCTCGATGGTCAAGGTCGGCAGGTCGCGCAGGTTGACCAGCGCGATCGCGGCCTCCGACTCCAACTCGCTGATGGTCGCCATGGTGAGCGCTGACTTCCCGACGTCGGGCTCGCCGGTCACGATGAGGCCGTCGAATTCCTCGGGCGCGGAGAGGAGAGCGGTTTTCAGCCTGGACCGAAGTGAGGCTCGATCGACCTCCAGGGAGCGATCTCCGAAATCGAGGTGCGCGCGAGTTCGCGACTTGGCCCGATCCGCGAGGCGGTCCAGGTTCGACCAAGCCGTCATGTAGCGAAGGGATCCCTTGACGCGAACGTGGCCTGCAAGGTCGCGCCGCAGCATCGCGGAGTCGACCCGTGCCCCTCTCGGACCGTATCGATCAGCGAGCTGGGTCAGTCGCACGAAGAGATCGCCGGCCTCTGCCAGGCTGTCCGCGACGGCCTGGAGTCGAGCGACGCAGCCGGTTCGAGTCGCGGCCACGTCGCCCTCGAGCTCGACAGCCTGAACGAACAACGAGAAGAGCATTTGCCAGGAGCGCATTTCGGCATCCGCGTCAGATGCGTCCTCACCCAGGATTTTGCGGACGACCCCCTCGAGATGCTTCAGTCGCTGGCGAACGCGTGCGTTCGTGGTCCCTGGCGCATTCACCGCCTCTCGGAACGAGGTTGCGTCCGGATGAGATCGCGCCAGTTCAGCAAGGACGGAGGTCTCGCGTGCGCCAGTGTGCGGCGCGGCGACGACAAGGCCGAGCCGCCATGTTCCGGCTTGCGCGCGGTCCCAGTTGTCGGCGACCGCCTGGAGCATCGCGCGGGCCAATTGAGCGAACTTCTTGTCCGACGGCGCCATCGTCGGCTGGCGTCGCACGGCGATGGCGATCTCTCGAGGCACCGGATGCGGGCCTTCGACAACCCCAGTCACAACGAAGTCGTCGACAGGACTTTGGCCTCGCGCCTGGAAGGCGACCTCGTCGATCAGAACCGCGTCGCCGATCAGGTCAATAGACGTGCCCGCCAATAATGCCGCCAGCAACGTAGCGCCATAGGCATGTTCAAGGACCACGCCGCCGCCGCCGGTGGCATACGGACTCGCACCCGGATCGCCGTCTGGCGAGTCAGTCATGTCGTTTGGCACCTCGTACAAGACCCGCCGGCTCCATCGTTGACCGCGCGATCCCTGACAGTCGGGAAGGCCATCATGGACGAACCGCCCTCCGGCCCCATCGTGCAATTGCTGCTCTGAGCTATCTCACCGAGGCGGAACGTCCGGGCGATGATCCTGCCTCTGCCGTGCGCGGTTCGAGCGCGGCTCACGTGTACCAGAGCAGCTGATCAAACCAGAGCCGGCCGACCCCGAGCTCCTCCGCCATCCCCTCACCGAGGAGAAGGGCGGCACCAGCGTCACGCGCCACGCTGAGGCCGGCACGTCGGAGCGCCTTGATCACGCGGGTGTCGGGCTTAATCGCATCGGCACCGCCGAGCATCCGCAGATAAGCGAACAGCGCGATGCCGATCCCGCGCACGGTGCCCACGTACAGCTCGCTCCTCACCGCGAACCGGAAGGGCTCTGCTGCGACAGCCCACGCGCACAAGCCCTGCTTCTCGTCGACCCCAAGAGCCCGCGAATAGTCGAGCAGGCCCGACGCGACCTCCTGCATCGTCCGTGCCTCGTCGGCGCGTTTGTCCTTCCGGAGCCGCCTCACAGAGCCCGGGCCTTGCGCCGCGAGATGCTGCAGGTCGGTGCCGGGGTTCCGTGCCATCCAAGCCTGCACCTCCGGCCATACGAAGGCGTCGTAATCGCGTTGGTTCGAGAGAACGACGTCGACGACCATGGCAGCCGGCTTTCCCCTGAGGGCCGCCGCGTATCCCCTGGCTCGAAGGTCGGTCTCCTTGTCGTGTTGGCTCGCCGTTCGTTTCAAAGCACTGACCGCAGACGCCCAGTCGGGGCGAGCGCGGAGGAGCGGCAGCGGACTCGCGGCTTCCTCCGGTTTCCTCGCCGACTGAGCGCCTGCTCCGTTGGTGTCCATGGGTGACTACCGCTTCGCCAGTTCGTACGCACACCCGACCAAACGCACGAACTCCGCGACGCCGGCCTCCGAGGTGACGCCAACGTTCACCTTGTACGGGTCGTCGTCCTTCACGCTTCTCGCCACGGAAGGCGCGCGCACCTCGGTAAGAGGCACCCGGTGGGTCGAACCTCCGTTCTGGGGCTCGAGATAGCTGAGCGCCCCGACACCGGACTTCCGCCGGACCAACGTCACGTAGGTGCTCAGACCGTCAGCCGTCTTGGCAGAGGATCCGACTTGGGCCTCGATCTCCGGTCCGGCGCGAAGCGCGCCCCGAAGCGCGTCGAGGATGTACTCGCGGTCGGCACCTGCGCCAAGGTGTGCATCGATGAAGGCTACGAGCTTCTGCGGAAGCTCACCGCTCTCGGTCAGCTTCAGCGGCTCCTTCGGCCTCGGCAGGTCGTTGACCGCAGGCCGCTCTCTCTCAGCGGTCTCTATCAGAAGCTTGTACTCGGCCAACTCGGCTGGCGTTCCTTCAAGCTCAGTGAGCTTCATCCGCTCTCCAATCCTTGGCCAGCAGTCGCGGGCAGCTCGGTACAGCGGGGAGAAGTATAGCGTTACTGCAGGATGTGGCAACGAGCCTTACAGAACTCCAGAAGCTCTTGCGACAACACGTCCAGAGGCGCCCTACCGCTAGGGGCAGCAGGACCTTCTTCAGCGACGACATCCCCCGTCTGGTTGCTCGCCACGCTGTGAGCTTCCCCCGGTTCTCCGGACGGGTTGGCTGAGTCCTTCGAACTGTGTCGCTGTTGGCACTTCGACCGACAACGGTGCGGTCGCGCCTTACTCACGTGACGGAGGATTGGGCTGGCACTTCAGCGCGTTACCTCGGGATATGTACGGGCTCGCGACGGTGGCCGCGTCATACCGTCGCGCTTATCCAGGCAATTCCCCAGCATGTCGCGCCCAGCAGGACAAAGAGCACTGCGTCTCGGTAGACGGTGACGAGTGTCGCGACCGTGTTCGCACCTGTACTCACCTGCCGTGAGTACCCAGCGGCCACTTTCGGAAGTACCGGCGTCTCATAGTCCGTCGTCAGGACGGCGGCATCGATGGAGCCGAAGTCCTTTCGTGCCACGATCACTGATGCAGCTCCAAGCGTCCCAAGCGCAGTGAGGAACAGCCCCAGGCTCCAGATGGCGAGCGGGACGATGCTCCTACCTGCGAACACAGTTGATCTACCCGCAATCGAGACTGCAGCCAGTCCTAAGCACGTAGTGAACAAGAACTGGGCTCGGCCTCGGATCTGCTCGGTTTGATCGCGCTGGGCATCGAGTTGCCGTCGGCCTTCGTCGACGAGGACTTGGCAATCCTCGGTCTCCCAGGTGGTGATGTCGCCCGTCTTACCCGGGTGGACCGCGAATACCGGAACCTTCGCACCTGGCCAGATCCCACGAAGGTGCGCCATATACAGCCTCAGTTCAGTACGGCGCTTTTTGTCGTCGCACATCGCTGTATGCATCTGCCGACGCTCCTTACACTTGTCCTGGTGCTTCTGCCTCGACTCCGCACTTAGCGGGTTCCGCCACCTACCCATCGTGCGATCGCCTCTGCGACAGAACTGGCGATTGGCTCAGGCAGGAACAACCACTGACCGGCTGGGTTGATATCGACGACATAGCAACCATCTTCACAGATCAGCCAGTCTTGGCTTGAGTATCCGAGCTTCAGGTGGTCGACAAGCAAGAGCGCACCGTCGGCTACCGCAGTCGGCAGCTTGGCTGCTACGAACGCGGAGTGCGCGTTCGCCGCTGAGCGCCAGTCGAGGGGCCAGTCATCTCCGTCGATCGAAGCCGCCCAAATGCGATCCAAAACGGTAACGACTCGCAGGTGCTTAATCGCTGTGAGCTTTCGCTGAGCCAAGAACGGCGCTGTTCTGAGACGTGCCAGCTCTGGCGAATCGCGGTGTAGCACCGTTGTGTACACCACGCGAGCATCCTCACCGTCGTAGAAATGACCTGGGCCAAGCGGCTTGATGACGAATTCTTCGTGGAAGGCTCCGCACAGCTCATCCGGATCGTTCGTTACGATGGTCTCGGGCGTCGCGATTCCAAGCTGTTGCGCGGCTATCGCCTGAACGAGCTTGTTCTCAGCCCCGACCAACGCCTCTGGTTCGGTAAGCCATTGCACCCCGCAAGTTCGTGCGATAGAGATCAATAGCGAGAGCCAAGCCGCTTTCACCACTGCGTCGTGTGACTCCAGGACTAAACCCCGTTGCCAATCCGGTGGCGCAAGGCGGCGGAGCCAGCCTCGGACGGGCTTCGCGGCAGAGAATTGCAACTCACCAATCCGGACGCTCCCGGGGAGAAGAAGAAAATCCGCCCCCGATAAGGTTTCGGCGTCGAAGATGGCCACGTCATCCATGGGCAGGCGGTTAATCACCGCTAAGAGATGCTCATCACTGACACTGCCGACGACAACTGCTAGTGCCGATCGATCAGTCACCTGATCAGGTTGGAAGCCAGTAGCCACTCGGTGGAACAGTCGTTGTCAACCGTTTCAACAGCCTTCGTCACTATCGTTTCGTCAAGCCCCACTGTTTCATCGCGAGCAGGGACGGCCAGAAACCTATACAGAGACGGCTGCGACTTGACCGGCCTATTCAAGCGCTTCACCAGTCATTGTTTGATCGCAGCAGGAGATCGAGGGAGCAATCGTTGTCGACCGTCTCGACTCGCCTGGTTTCCATCGTCCCAGTCGATCCCGCTACTCGATCATGAGCAGGTACAGCCAGAGACCGGTACAAAGAGATCAACGTCTCGCCAGCGGCGGAGCCGGTTTCCGTCAGAGCGCGCATGACTTCCCTTCGATCATGGGAAGAAGCAACGCGGCGATGTCCTCGTCGATCGTCTCGACAGCCGCCGTGATCGCTGTCTTAGCGGAGGACTCGCCTGGGCGAGCCGGGTAGCTCAGAAGCGAATAGAGGGACTCTTCTAGTTCCGAACACTGCTGACTAACCACAGATGAAGTTTACCAGTGACCGTTCGATCCCAACCGTTCTTCCCCGCACGTACGCCCGGGGAATTGGCCCGGAGCGTCTTCTGGGGTTCAGTGCCTGTGTCTGCACATCCGCGTGCGGAAAGCGTCGCGGTCGGAGCTTGTGAAGAACGCTTCAAGGCTCTCGTACGCATCAGCGCCTCGCGCGGTGGCGCACCGAACAGCTTGACGACTGAAGAAGGTCGCACGGCGAGAGGCTGGAGCGAAAGTCCGCTTCTAGCTGATTTCCGCCTTGTGGCGATTACCCCTGCAGGATCGAGAATTCCTCGAGAGTGCTGTCGCAATTCGATCCCTTCAAACGTGTTAACTCACGTGAGGCGCGCCAACAGAGGAGAGGGTCGTGGCGGATTCAGACCCGCGGGAGGAGTTCTGTCGCTTGTTCGAGCGAACGGGGCGAAGCCTGCTCGGGTACGCCTTGCTGCTTACCGGCGATCACCAGGAGTCACAGGATCTCGTTCAGGAAGCCTTCCTTCGCGCTTGGCGCGAATGGGAGAGGGTCTCAACCCTCGACAGTCAGCAGGCCTGGCTTCGCCGGGTGATCTACAACCTGGCGGTGAACCGCTGGCGCCGTCTCAGCACGAGACGAGACCACGAGCGCCTTGTAGCACACGAAGCTGTTTCCCAGGAAGCTGACGTAGGGCAGCTAGACGTTATGAGGGCACTTCGGTCCTTGCCGATAAGACAGCGACAGGCGCTGATGCTCGTCGCGATCGACGACCTGACGACAGCTCAAGCGGCTCACGAGATGGGAGCAAAGGAAAGCTCCGTGCGTGTCTGGGTGTCTCGAGCGCGAGCGAGCATGGAGCGGATGCTGGACCTCGACGCCGCGCCGGCGACCGGAACTGGTGACCACGATGGATGACAACGAACCTCGAGGCGTCAAGGACCGAGTTGACCAGCTCGTGCGCGACGCCCACAAGACCGCGATGGGACTTTACTGGGACCTTAACGCGCACAAAATCCTCGAAGCTTCTGGCCGACCCCGGTCGAAGCGGGTCCGAAGACGGGCGAGCGTCGTGCTCGTCGCGGCTGCCATCATCGTTGTCTTCTTCGTCCCGCTGCCTCACCTGAGCCTGTTCGGACGGATCGTCGCGCCTGCCAAGCGGCCGATTCCAACCAGCGTGGCGAAGAAACCACTACCTAGAGCCCAAGCCGTCCTGCCAGCGCGTTTCACCTTCACAGCGATCAACCAAGTCGGCTCGGGTCTTGAGCTATCAGGTCTGGCTGTCCCTTCGGCCAACACCAACCCACCTACCTACGCCAAGTGCGCCTCGGCAAAGCTCAATTATTCGACGCTCCGCCTTTACGACATAGTCGTGGCGAGCTGCTCGGTCGAAGAGAACGGATCGTCCCCATTCTGGGTCGCCGAGTTTGATGACTACACAGACCACGCCACGGCGCGTATCGCCCATCGGGACCGAAGAACGGGCAAAGTCGTCCTCGGACCGGTCGTGATGACCTGGTCCGACGGGTCGACGACGCACCTGCAGTCCCTTGCTGGCGATGGCTCACTTTGGCTGTTCGATGCCGGCACGACCAGAGGCGCAGAGGTACTACGCATCTCTGAGGAGACCGGACGAGTCGAGAACACGATCCCGGTTCCAGACGTCGACCGCCCCATCCTCGCAATCGACAATGACGGGCTCTGGATGGGCGTCGCCACCAACGGCGGCTACGCCCAAGGGTTGTCGGGCTCGCCCATCTACCACATCGCCGTAGGCTCCAACGTGGCGAAAGTGATTTTCACTGGCGGGCGCGCGACGGCCTGGATGGTGGCCTCCGGCCACACCCTCTGGGATGAGATATTGACGGTGTCAACACCCGGTGGCCGGGTGAGCCAGGCCATCTGGCGCTTCGACGGGCCGCAGGCAAAGCGTGTCTTCCACACGGCGTCGCAGCTTCCCTTCGGCGGAACGGTCATCGGCGATGAGACCGAGGGGCTCTGGACCGTCGCCTCCCAGTTGCCCCCAGGTGCCGGCCCGAACGCTGACACCGACACGGACTGCACCGGGATACCGGCCGTCATCTACATCAATCCCAACACGGGTCGCCAGCGCATCGTGACGACCCTCCCGTACGGCTCAGACGGGTTCGGATACCAGTGCGATGGTGAGAACTTGGCCGAAAACCAGGGCGCCATTGTCGATGGAGACCTATACATTCTCGACGGCACGACCGGAGCCAGCGGCCCCTACACAGAGCTGTTCCGTATTCCGGTGGCCGCTCCTCTTCGGCGGACTTCGAGTTCCGTGCCCGCGGTTCGCCCTCAAACACCTGGTCCGCTTGCGATCGGGCCGAACGGCAACCTTTACATCTCCGACACGAGGCGAGATCAGGTGCTCGAACTCCTCCCGAGCGGTCGCTTCCGAGTGGTTGCTGGCGACGGCCGACGTGGGTTCTCCGGTGACGGCGGACCCGCCTCGGCAGCTGAACTCCGCCTCGGCGGCGCAGGACTGGCGTTTTCCAGGGATGGCACGCTGTACATTGCCGACTCCGGCAACGATCGGGTCCGCGCCGTGTCTCCGCACGGAGTCATCACAACGGTCCTGGGCGACGGAGTGTCTCCTCGCCCGCAAGCGGGCGCCCTGCGGTTTGCACCGACGCCCGCGCGCCGATTCGCGCTGGGCTCCCCTCGTGCGCTGTCGGTCGCGCCGAATGGCGACCTGTACGTGGCGGCCACCGACATCGTCCGACTCGGGCCGGACGGCTTGGTCTCCTGGGTTGCTGGAGGGAAGAACACATCGCCTCCGGGATACGGCCTAATTGAGTCGGAGTTCGGCAACTCGACCGGTGTGGCCGTCGACGGGCGAGGCAACGTGTTCGTGGTGAATCCGATCTCTTTCGGCGTGGCAGAGATAGCAACGAGCGGCGCGCTCGTAAACTTCGGCAGGAACTTCGGCTTCGGCGTGCCGGACCAAGCGGCGATCACGACTACCCCGGACGGTGATGTCGTTGTCGCCGGTTTGAATGGCTTGTTCAAGATCACCCCGTCTGGAAGGGTGGTCACGATTGGCACCCAGCCGCGGCTGGGACGAGGCATCGGCTTTGTGCCCTTTGGCGTTGCGGCGAACAATAGTGGTGTCATCTACGAAGACACGAACCCGATACCGCAGTGGACGTACCAGAGTGCCATCGTGTCGGTCACGCGTGGTGCAAGAGCAAGGTTGCTCTGGTTGTCGTCGCAGTGAGTCGGAGGCCAACTGTTCGCACTCTGTGCCAGTCGCCTGCATGTCTCACGATTGAGCCTGCCGTTGAAGTTACGCGCCCAAGCGCGGCGAACGTGGCTCCTGTGCTGGCCGCCTCGCCCTCAGCACACTTTCAATCGGCAGAGGTGCCAGTCGCGTCAGGCTCTGGATAGTGCTCAACCACGCTGGCCTTCCACATGAGCGCACCGGAGCAATGCAGCGCTTGATTCTGATTGGCTCCCGGCACCCCCAGCCTCCGCCGGCGCCATAGTTAGCCTGCGCGTGCGGGGAGTCTGAAGCACGAAGACGGGGTGAGCGACAGGATCCCCGGAGCACGTCGGCGACCTGCGCTGACGGCTTGCATCGGCGTCACAACAAGGGGCGTCCGGGCATCCCGTCTCGCTCTGCCGCGATAAGCATCTCGAACTGGTCGACTATCCGGTGCGCGTTCTGTTTCGCGACGGCCAGGACTGTTGGCACGATGGACCGGTGACGCGGGACCCCGACATCTGATTGACTCAGGTTAAGAACTCTCCCGATGGCGAGAGAAAACTCCGGAGCGACGGCCATGTGGTTTACAGACGAAGTGAGCGTCCCGGACGAGATTGTCGATGCTCTGATCGACGACCGACTGGTCATCTTCGTTGGTGCCGGCGCGTCAGTGAGGGCACCCTCGGGTCTCCCACTCTTCGACATGCTCGTGAACCGTGTCGCAGACGATCTCGGATTCGCTCCCTACTTGGCTTCGAAGCACCATTCGCCCGATGCGTACTTGGAAGAGATCGAGCGAACACTCGAAGTGAAAGTGCCCCCGCCCAGTCGGCCGATGCGCGAGCGCGTCGTCGCGCAGCTCACCGGATCTCCGTCGTCACCGAATGATGTCCATGAGGCGATCGTCCGGCTGTTTCCACAAGCGGACAAGGTTCGCATCGTTACCACGAATTACGATCGTCACCTCGAGACGGCTGCCGCCGAGGCCTTTTCCATCGCGCCGAACATCTATCGCGCGCCGGCACTGCCGCGAGGGGACGACTTCGAAGGCATTGTCCATCTTCACGGCTGTCTTGGCGACAAGCTCACCGACCTCGTACTCACGTCTCGCGACTTTGGTCGCGCATATCTCACGGAAGCGTGGGCGTCTCGCTTCCTCTATGACCTGTTCCGCAAGTACGCGACGCTTTTCGTCGGGTACAGCCACGACGACGTCGTCATGCGGTACCTCGCGCAAGGGTTGAGGGAAGGAACAGTCAGGCACGGGTTCCTTGCAAACGACGTCGACGCGAGTGGTTGGAAGGCGATCGATCTCAGCTCGATCGCCTACCCCCCAGAGAACGAACATGCTGCTCTCGCCCGCTGCCTCGAGGACTGGGCGCGCTGGACACGCATGGGTCGACTCGAACATGAGGAGCGGGTCCGACAGCTGGTCGCCGGTGGGCCGCCTTCGACGCCGGCAGCGGTCTCGTACCTCGAGCGGACGATCACGAACGACGATCGAGCCGAGTTCTTCTGGAAGTACGCACGGGGAGCTGAGTGGCTGCCGTGGCTCGAACTGCGTGAGCCCTTCCAGTCGTTGTTTAGGGTCGAAAGGGAGCTCTCACCTGCGGGACGAGCGCTTGCGGCATGGTTCGCTGACGTCATTCAGTCGGACAGTGAGGCGGCACTGAGGTCGGTGCAGCGACGTGGCGGTCATCTCAATCGGGCCACTGCAGAGACGATCGCTCTCTCGTTCCATCAAACCGATCGTCGGCCGGAAGCCCGGGCTCTCGGCCGTTGGTCTGTACTGCTGACACAGAGCAGAGGTCCCGAAGTCGACCGATTCCTTGGCTACGTCCTCATCGGCGCACGCAACCGCTGGCCCGAGGATCGTGACACGGCCATCTTGCTGTTCGAACACTTGACCGCCGTCGACATGGCGATCACCCGTGGTTTTCACCTGGGCGACGACGGAGCTGAAGATCCGACGGAGTTCAAGGTGGACTCGCTAGTCGGAGGGGAGCACGAGCTGGGGCAGGCGTGGGAACAAGTCCTGAAGCCACACTTAGACGAGGTCGTCATTCCCGTTGTTCGCATCCTCGAGCACCACATCGCGAGCGCCCACGCGACCCTTCGGACGGCATCACAAGCGAACGCACAGTTTGATGCGGAGAGCTTCGTCCGAACCGCGATCGAGTCCGACGCCCAGAACGGGTTCCCCCGAGTATTCGACTGCCTGATCGACATGCTGCGGGAGTGCGTCGAGTATCTCGCAGCGCATCGCAGCGACGAGGGAGGCGCCCTCATTGCCCGCCTCGGTGTTACGGACGTTCCGCTGCTCCGACGGATCGCGATGTATGGGTGGCAGGTACGCACTGACCGAACCGCAGACGAGAAGGTCGGTCACGTGGTCGAATCG
>Ga0302320_10001036_pt1 | contig 66719 bp, 44 predicted proteins | sample Bog_T0_3_FD_202130 | JGI IMG/M metagenome (GOLD analysis project Ga0302320, IMG submission 202130) | Peat permafrost microbial communities from Stordalen Mire near Abisko, Sweden - Bog_T0_3 | ecosystem: Environmental > Terrestrial > Soil > Wetlands > Peat | place: Sweden: Abisko, Stordalen Mire...
CGCGGGGGTGGGCACCCCCGCGCTACAAGCCTCCCCTTCCCTGAAGGACACTTTGTCTCTTGACAAAATGGGTCGAAAGGTATAGGCTAGAATTGCGATGAAGGCCCTTCGCCATCCCGCCGCGCCAATAATCCCAGCGCCCCCTTTTGGCTTTACACTCCCCCGCCACCTGAGAATTCCCAAGAACGACATATTGCCTCTTAACTTATTGGATAACTCACGAACGAACGATCCCAATGAGTTATTGAAAACAAAGGACCGCAAAAAAAAGGATGTTAAAAATGAAGGTTCCTCCCAATAAGTTATTGAAAACAAAGGGGCGAAAAAGCGAACCCAATGAGTTTTAGAAAACAAAGGAGTTGTCGGAATCACAGATAAATCATTGAAAATAAAGGAAATACAAAGCAAATAGACAGAGAAACGCCGCTGCCATGGGATGGAGATCGTTGGGTAAGCCTGGTAATGTTGCGTTCGACCCCGCAACTCAACAGGTTCGGCAGGAGCAGGTTGCAGGTATAATTGGTAGTTACGACCTAAAGACAAGAAACTGGGGGCAAGGAGTAATCGTGTTCCGTAAAATCCTCATCGCCAATCGCGGCGAGATCGCCGTGCGCGTCATGCGCGCGTGCCGCGAGATGAACATCCGCACCGTGGCGGTTTACTCCGAGGTTGACCGCAAGTCGCTGCACGTTCGTTACGCCGATGAGGCTTACCTGATCGGGCCAGCGCCTTCAACTGAAAGCTACCTGCGCATCGATCGCGTGCTTGACGCGGCCAAACGCAGTGGCGCGGAAGCCATCCACCCGGGCTACGGATTCCTTGCAGAGAACGCCGAGTTTGCCAGCGCCTGCGAAGAGGCGGGAGTTGTCTTCATTGGTCCTCCGGTCAGCGCCATGGAGTTGATGGGCTCCAAAACCGCTGCCCGCCACGCGTTGATTCAGGAAGGGTTGCCGGTGGTCCCCGGCGCGGATCGCAATCTGGAAAACTTCGCTGAGATCGCACGGATCGCCGGCGAAATCGGATATCCTGTGATGCTCAAGGCTTCGGCCGGTGGAGGAGGCAAGGGGCTGCGAATGGTGCGCGAAGAATCCGAACTGGAATCCGCCTACCGCAACGCGCGCTCGGAAGCTCAAAACGCCTTCAATGATTCCGCCGTCTATCTGGAGAAGTTTATCGAGCAACCCCGCCATGTGGAGATCCAGATTATCGGCGACCATCACGGCAACCTGATCTACCTGGGCGAGCGGGAGTGCTCATTGCAGCGGCGTCACCAAAAAGTGATGGAGGAATGCCCTTCCCCCGCCGTCAATGCGGACCTGCGCCAACGTATGGGCGAAACCGCGGTGCGCATTGGCAGGCTGGCGGGATACTGGAACGCCGGCACGGTGGAGTTCCTGCTCGATCCCAGGGGCAATTTCTACTTTCTGGAGATGAACACCCGCTTGCAGGTTGAACATCCCGTCACCGAGTTGGTCTTCGGCATCGACCTGGTGAAGGAACAGGTGCGAATCGCTGCGGGTGAGCATCTGTCGTGGCGGCAGGAGGACGTGCAGATGCGCGGCGTGGCCATCGAATGCCGGATTTACGCTGAAGATCCCGCCAACAATTTCTTTCCCTCGCCAGGGCTCATCACACGATTGCAAGTCCCCGCGGGGCCGGGCATCCGCCGTGACAGCGGAGTGTATGAAGGCTGGCAGGTGCCATTGGAGTACGATCCGCTGCTCTCCAAACTTGCCGTCTGGGCCACAAGCCGCGAGGAAGCTATCGCGCGCTTGCAGCGAGCCCTGGGCGAGTACGAAATTCAAGGCATCAACACCACCATTCCCTTCTTCCGCCGGATTCTGGAGCACCCGGATTTTGCGGCGGGCAGGCTGGACACGGGATTTATTGATCGCGTGCTGGCGGCAGGACTAATGCAGGAAGAGCCGCCATCGGAAGAGGAGGAACATGTGGCGCTGCTGGCAGCTCTGCTGGATGCGGAACGGAATAGTGGTGCGACGCCCCTCCCGGCACCGGCAGCCGATGGCTGGAAGCAGGCAGGGCGGCAAGCTTCACTGCACCGTCAACCTCTGCGGACGGGCGGGAGGTCCTGATGAAATTCAATGCGCGGCTTCAACGCGGTTCAAAGACCCTGGAGCACGAAGTGGAATTGGTGTCGCACGAGACGTTGAATGGCGTGCGCAATTTCCGTGTCGGAAGCCAGGCAATGGAAGCCCACAGCGAAGAGATCACGCCGGGCGTCTACTCGCTGCTGCTGAATGGCAAGACGTATGAAGCGTTCGTCTCCAAGCGTCCGGGCGACGCCCCCGGCCTTGCTGGTCCGTATGTGATTGTGGTTGGACTGCGCCGCTACGTTGTGGAGTTGCACGATCCCCGCCGATGGAGGCGCACGGGATCATCCATTGAGGCGGAAGGTCCGCAGGAGATCGTCGCCCCCATGCCCGGAAAGATCGTAAAGATTTTGGTGGCGGAAGGCCAGCAGGTTGAGCGCGACCAGGGCCTGCTGGTGATCGAAGCCATGAAGATGCAGAACGAATTGAAAGCCCCCCGCGCCGGCCGCATTGAGCGCATCTACATGGAAGAAGGCCGCGGAGTGGAAAGCGGCGCGCGCCTGCTGAGGATGGTGTGAGGGGGAAAAGAAGGATTCAGGATTTAGGATTTAGGATCTAGGAACTAGAGGGCAGACTTTGGATTCAAACTCGTGCGCCAAGGCCAAGTCCCACAGCAAGTGCGCGATTATTCGAATTACGGCCCTAAATCCCAAATCCTAAAGCCTAGATCCTGGATCCCGTTTTCCTACCCAGCGCTGGGGGGGAGGCCGCTGGCTTTCACCACGTCTTCGGCAAAGTGGTTGACCACCTTGGAGCGGTTGCGCAGCATCTCGATATAGGCTGCCTTGAGGAGTTGTTCCTTCTCGTTCCGCAAAGTCTGGCGGATGGCGCTCTGTACTCGAAGGTCCGTTAGCGTGTGCTGGCCGGCTTCCTCCACGCCCAGCAGCTTGAAGATGTGGTAACCGATGTTGGAGTGGATGATGGGCGAGACCTGGCCCACCTTAAGCGAGTTCACCACCTGCTTCAATGATGCATTGAGGCCGGACTCAGGGATGAAGCCCATGTCTCCACCACCCGCGGCAGTACTGGGGTCCTCGGAATACTCCTGCGCCACGGTGGCAAAGTCTTCACCATGCGACAAGCCTTCATAGAGCGCCTGGATCTTGTGCTCGGCAGCGGCGGGAGTCTTGGCATCGTCGTTCTTCAGGTTTCGAACCTCGGCGTCAGGGCGCGGGGTTACCATAATCTGGGCGATGTGGTAGGTAGTTTCGGTGACGTTGAAGTTGGCCTTATTCTTCTCGTAATAAGCGGCGATCTCCGCGTCGGTAACATCCACGTGGGCAATGATATCCTTGTTGATAAGCTTCGTCAGGATAAGGTTTTCGCGGATCTGGTTACGCAGTGAATCGTTGTCAAGACCCTGCTCCTGCAGCTTCTTCTGGAACTCTTCCGGGGAATAGGGGCTTTTCAGGTCGCCCACTTTGGCGTCGATTTCAGCTTCAGAAGCGGTGATGCGCGAGTGGGAAGCGTGCAGGACAAGGATCTGGTTGTTAATGAGTTCATTGAGGACGTTCAACTTGAAGCTGGCGGCCTCTTCCGGAGTTGCGGCGTCCGTACCCTGGGCAGAGCGGCCACGGTAGAGTCGTTCAACCTGCTCGCGGTAGATGGGCTGGTCGTCAACTTCAGCCCAGACTTCCTGGCCCGCCACGGTCTTGTGGGTGTTGCACCCCGGCAATACGGTAACGCCCGCCAGCAGGGCCAGAAGGGCAGCGTTCAGTAATAAATAAGAGCGATTTGGTTTGTGCATGGCTTTATTGTAACCTTTCAACGCTTTCCTTGTGGGCAAAATTGCCCTGGTCTGGTAGAATTACAGATTGCGGTAATGCGCTAATCAACTTAGAAGAGGTGTGGCAATGGCTCGGATCTGCGACCTTTGCGGAAAAGGTCCCAAGTATGGCAATCATATCAGTCACGCGCACAATGTGACGAAGCGCCGCTGGAATCCCAATCTGCGGCAGGTTCATGCCCTCGTGGCGGGTACGCCCAAGACCATCAAGGCATGCACGGCTTGCATTCGCTCGGGAAAAGTCATCAAGATCGGGTAAGAAAGTAATCAGTCATCAGTTGTCAGTCATCAGTAAAAGCGAGGTGTTCGGGCTTTGACTGAGGGCCGATGACTAACGACTGACAACTCCTTCGTTCATCCCTCGACTTCAGCGATCAGGTCAATCTCCACGGACACGTTACGCGGCAGTCGCGCCACTTCCACGGTGGCTCGGGCGGGCGGAGTGTCATCAAAGAAGCGCGCGTATACCTCATTCATCATGGCGAAATCCGCCAGATCCTTCAGATAGACTGTTGTCTTCAAAACCTGTCCCAGGCTCGATCCCGCAGCCTCCAGAATCGCCGAGAGATTTTGCAGCACGCGCGCGGTCTGCACGGCGGCATCGCCCTCCACGATGTTTCCGGTTTGCGGGTCGAGGGGAATCTGGCCAGACAGGAAGATCAGGTTGCCGGAACGAATGGCTTGTGAGTAGGGGCCGATGGCGGCAGGGGCCAGGGGCGTGGAAATTGCTTGTTTGCTCAAATGCTCCTCCTGAAAAAGTCAGTGGCAGCTTGCGACTAAGGCTGCATGACGCGGTCGACCTGGTAAACACCTTCGATCTTCTTCAGCGATGAGATGATCTTCTCCATGTGTTCAACATCCACGATGTCAACGATGACGTCAATGTTGGCGCGCTTTTCACCCGTGCGCGCTTCGATGTTTTGAATATTGGAGTGCACTCCGGCGATGGCGGCGGTGACGTCTGCCAGCATGCCCTGGCGGTCTTGTGTCAGCATTGCCAGCTTGACGGAATACAGCGAGTACTTGGGCCCCACCCACTCAACATCGATGCGGCGGTTGGCATCGTACATCAGGTTCTGCACATTCGTACAGTGTTTGGCGTGCACGGCAATGCCTTTGCCCCGGGTGATGTAGCCGATAATTTCCTCGCCGCGGATGGGGCTGCAACACTTGGCGCGATAGACCATCAGATCGTCGTGGCCATCCACCTGGATCGCCCCGTCGGAGCCCACCCCCAGCGCACGCTTCACCGTGCTTGCCAGGCGCGAGACCTGCACGGGCTCAAGCTTGGCTGAGGGCACCAGCTTGGCCAGCACCTGGCGCGCTGAGAATTTCCCGTAACCGATTCCGGCATAAATATCGTCCGCCAGCGTGCAGCCATAGTCGCGAGCAACGCGGCTGTAATCCTCTTCGCTGACCTTCTTCAGGGCAATATCGTATTTGCGCGCTTCCTTTTCCAGAAGGCGCTTGCCGATTTCCAGGGCCTGCTTGCGTTGCGCGACGTTGATCCAGTGCTTGATTTTGTTCCGCGCGCGCGAGGTGTTCACCAGCCCCAGCCAGTCGCGGCTGGGGGCGTGTCCCGCCTGGGTGATGATCTCCACGATGTCGCCATTCCTCATGTGGTACTTCAGCGGCATGATGCGTCCGTTCACCTTGGCGCCCACGCAGCGGTGGCCCACCTCGGTGTGGATGGCATAGGCGAAATCAATGGGCGTGGCCTCGCGCGGCAACACGATGACCTTGCCCTTGGGAGTAAAGGTGTAAACCTCTTCCGGATAGAGATCGATTTTCAGGGTGGAGAGGAACTCGCCCGGATCGCGCATTTCCTGCTGCCATTCCACCAAGTGGCGCAGCCAGGCGAAGCGCTCCTCATCCTGCTGCGTCAGCGGCCGTCCATCCTTGTACTTCCAGTGCGCGGCAATGCCTTCCTCCGCGATGCGATGCATCTCATCGGTGCGGATTTGCACTTCAAACGGTTGGCCATGCGGTCCGATCACGGAAGTGTGCAGCGACTGATAAAGGTTGGGGCGGGGGATGGCGATGAAGTCCTTGATGCGTCCGGGAACAGGCCGCCAGGTGTTGTGGATGACACCCAGCGCGCCATAACAGTTCTTGACGTTATCGGTAATGATGCGCACGGCCAGCAGGTCATAAACCTGCTCGATGGGAATCTCCTGCCGGCGCAATTTTTGCCAGATGCTATAGAGCCTTTTGACGCGGCCTTCCACGCGCGCGGGAATGTTGATCTCCTTCATCTTGGCTTCCACTTGCGCGCGCACTTCCGCCAGGAATTCATCACTCACCTTGCGCCGGCTCTCAATGGTGCGCTTCAGGTCTTCAAAAGCTTCAGGTTCAAGATGGCGGAAGGCCAGGTCTTCCAATTCGCCACGGACTTTTCCCATTCCGAGTCTATGGGCGATGGGCGCATAAATTTCAAGCGTCTCGCGCGCCATGCGTTCCCTCCGGTCAGGGGGAAGGAATTCCAGTGTCCGCATGTTGTGCAGGCGGTCGGCAAGCTTCACCAGGACGACGCGAATGTCGTCCACCATGGCCAGCACCATCTTGCGAAAGTTCTCCGCCTGCTGCTCTTCCGGGCTCAGAAAGCGGATGCGGCTGATTTTGGTGACGCCTTCGACGATGCGCGCCACCTCAGCGCCAAAGTCCTGGCGGATCAATTCCGTGGTGGTGTGCGTGTCTTCAATGACGTCGTGGAGCATCCCCGCCACCAGGCAGATCGGGTCCATCTTCATGCGGGCGAGGATGAAGACAACTTCAAGAGGGTGGATGATGTAAGGTTCGCCCGAAAGGCGCTTCTGGTCCTTGTGCTGTATGGCGGTGAACTCGTAAGCGCGCCGGAGCAGGGAGAGATCCTCCCCCGGCCGGTACGATTGCACTTGCCGAATGATGTCTTCAAAGTCAACCATACTCACTACTTATATTCTAACAGGTCGGGCGGCACGAGCGAAGGTGTGAAGAAAAGCCGAAAATCGAAAGTTGAAAATCGAAATTCGGATTTAGCGTTGCTAGTTTCGATTTTCGAATTTCGATTTTCTTTACCCACTGATACCTAACACCTGACACCTCCTAAAAAGCAATGGCCGGACTTGCATTCGACCTTGTGGGTCGAGGCAAGTCCGGCCAGAAGCTCAAGCAAAAGAGTGTTCGGGCTATTCAGCAGCCGAGGGCGCAGCTTCACTGGAACCGCTTGCCGTTCCTGCTTTGCGGGCGGCCAGAGCCTTGTTCACCCAATCCTCAGCCTGTTTCAAATCCGCCTGGCGGGTGTCATCATCCTCGTCAATTTCCGCCTTCTGACGATACATCAGGTTGAGGTAAACCATCGAGTCCGCGTCGTTCGGCTTGAGTTCGATGGCCTTATTCAGCGCCTTGAGACCCTCATCCACCAGGGGTCCATTGGTCTCGGCAAGATCCTTGCGGAATTTCGCCGGGATCACCGCAAGATTACCCTTGGCATCGGGCTGGCTCAGGTTGTGGTCGGAGCGAACCTTCTGGGCGTTCGGGAAGGCGATTGCCCAATCCAGCACGCCAATCCAGTAGTAGGGCTCCGGATTGTTCGGTTCCAATTCGATGCGGCGTTGATTGTATTTTTTTGCATCATCGAATTTCTTTTCGCTGTAGTAAATCTGGGCAATGCTGGCAAGGGCGGTGGTGCTGGCCGAAGTAGCGCCATTATCCATCTTCAAAACATCCTCGAAGGCGGCAATGGCGTCTTTGGCAGTTTGCAGATTCTCAGGGGAGTCTCCGCCCGGCACATATTGTTGCGCATACGCGGTGGCCAGATAGAGGCGCGCATTGAGCAGGGTGGGATCAAGACGGACGGCCTCTTTAAAGTGCATGATGGCGGGCTGGAACTGCGCGTTCCGGTAAGACTGCACACCCTTATTCAAATGGTCGCGCGCTTTCAGCCGATTGCAACCGCTGGCAGCCAGCGCCAGCAGCAACACCCCACACAGCGGGGCGAGTCTATAGAATTTCATCAGGGTTCCTCCGTTAACGAAGCCAGGTGAGAAACTAGTTCCCTTCCTCAATGGACTTCGTAATTAACCCAATTTTATCGATGCCCGCGCCCTTGGCGATATCGATGACCTGTGCCACATCGCCGAAGTTGACGCTAGGATCCCCCTTTACGAACATAATGCGTTCGTTGCGGGTTTTGAAAATGTCTTCCAGCCGTGGACCGAGTGCTTCGAGCGTGGTCGGATCCTGATTGATCTTCAGCGCCCCACCCGGATCGACGCTGACCACGATCGTCCGGCTTGATGCTTCTGGGTCTTGCTGCGTTTTTTCCTTGCTCGGCTGGGGAACCAACGCATCCAGTCCATGTGGCGTCAAGGGTGTGATCACCATGAAGATGATGAGGAGCACCAGCAAAACGTCAATCAACGGGGTAACATTCATGTCCACCAAGGGACCTTTCTTGCCCCCCCCCATGGCCATAGCCATAGTACTACCCTCCTTCGGTTAAACGAGCTGAACCTGTGGCGCCATCCTGAATTATTGCGACGGCGCCGCGGCAACGTGAGGCGCTTCCCGCTTTTCCGTCAACAGCCCCAGTGAGTCAACTCCAGCCGCGCGGACGTTATCCACTACCTCGACAACGACGCCGTACTTCGCATCCCTGTCGCTCTTTACGTAGACGGTTTTATCCAGCTTGTCCGCGATCATGTCCTTAACTTTGGTCGTGATCTGGTCAGGCTGAATCTGGTCGGATTGCAGGAAAACCTTACCGTCACGGGTAACGGCCAGCAGGACTGCGTCTTCCTTGTCCGCATCCTGCATGTCGCGGGTGTTGGCGGCCTTTGCCATGTTCACGCTCGTGCCATGCTGCAACATAGGCGTAATCACCATGAAGATGATCAGCAGGACCAGCATCACATCCACCATGGGGGTTACATTGATGTCAGAGACAGCCCCAAGTGAGACAGGTTTCTTGGCCATTTACTTCTTCCCCCGCGATGCGCGCTTAATGAAATAGTCGATCAGTTCGGACGAGGAGTTGTCCATTTCGACGTCGAACGATTCGATCTTGGTGGTGAAGTAGTTGTAAATCCAGACGGCCGGGATGGCGACGAACAGACCGAAGGCGGTGGTAACGAGAGCTTCAGAAATACCGCCGGCCACTGCGCCCAAGCCGGTTGACTTGGCGGTTGAAATGCCTTCGAATGCGTGGATGATGCCCAGCACGGTGCCGAACAATCCCACGAAAGGAGCGGTGGAACCGATGGTGGCGAGCGTGGAGACGCCGCGCTTCAGTTCAGCGTGGACGATGGCGGCAGCCCGTTCCAAGGCGCGCTTGGAAGCTTCAATGGTTTCGCCTGGGATTTCCGTCGAAACCTGATGCGCCTGGAATTCCTGCAAGCCCGCCGTGACGACTTTCGCCAGGTGGCTGCGCTTGTTCTGTTCCGCGATCGAGATCGCTTCGTCAATTTTTCCATCCTTCAGCGCCATGGCAACGGCCGGGGCAAAAACCCGCGACTGTTTGCGAGCGGAGCTGAAAGCGATCCAACGGTCGATCATGACGCCGATCGACCAGGCCGACATAATGAAAAGAACGATTACCACGATGCGGGCCGGCCAGCCCATCTGATGCCACATTGAAAGGGGGTCGAATCCTGCCGTCGCTTCCCCCTCCTGTAAGAACCACATCCCCAGACCCAAAAGGTTTGCAGCAAGCATAATGTTGTTTTCCCTCCTCGAAAATTACCAGAATCTTCTGGTTACTCTGCCAACGTGAAGTTCACATCGATCTCGGTTGCAACTTCCACTGCATCTCCGTTCAGCAGGGTGGGCTGATAGCGCCAGCGCTGCACTGCTTCCAGTGCCGCCCTGACCAGCAACGGGTGACCGGAGATGACTTTCAAATCCTGAATCGTTCCATCCTTACTGATAACCGCATCCAGTCTAACCGTACCCTGAATGCGCGCCATTTTGGCGAGGGGAGGATACTCCGGATGGGGTCCAAATACAACCCTTGCCGATTCCACCTGGCCGCCGACGCGAATACGCTTGGGGGTTTGTGGCTTGGGAGGCGGGGGCGGGGGCGGAGCAGAACTCAAAGCGCCACCAATGACGCCGCCCAGAACGCCACCAAAGGATCCTCCCGGAACTCCGCCCACAACTCCGCCCACAACTCCAACGGAACTGGGTGGCGGCTCCGGTTCATCTTTGACTTGGGCGATGGTTTTAGGAATGACCGTGGGAGCCCGCATAACATCTTCGACGCTGACGTGGTGAACGACTCGCGGAGCAGCAGGGGCCGCCGCCGGTGGTGGTGGAGGTGGTGGCGGTGGCGGTGGCGCCGCCAGGAAGGTCATCAACTGCGCCTTGGGCAGCGCCTGCGTATAGATCAAAGGAAGCAGTACGAGCACGCCAACGATGATGACTTCAAGGATATAGGCAATCGGAAGAGTTGCGCGCTTCCAATCGCCGGTTTTGGACGCGCTGTAGATCAGGTAGATGATAAATCCCACCAGCGGCAACAGGAAGGCGATGGTGAACCAGACGCCGCGATTGAAGCCGTTGCGCCCGGCATCAGCCAGTACGTAGCAGAGGATCGCGGCAAGACCCGCAATTACTACACCGACGATTCCCGACTGCGTCAAAATCACACTGGTCTCGTTTGCCGAGATCATGGGAAGTACGAAATACCCTGTCAGGAAGAAGACCGCGCCAATTGCGATCGAAATGAGCCAATGCTTGGGTGTCAGTATGGGCGCACTCTTGGCCGAGGAATCTAACAAGGTGTCTTCAAACATGGATTATCGCCTCCTCAAAAACTGGGCGTGATGGCACCGACCCGCAGCAACCGGGCCGGCCTGCACACGCTATGCTACCTTGACCCTTGCACTCACTCCATCCCTGCCAAAGCGCTGGTAAAAATAGACGACAATCGGGCTGGCAATAAAGATCGAAGAATAAGTGCCAATGATCACCCCCACCACCAGGGCGAAAGCGAAATTGTGGATGACTTCGCCTCCAAACAGGTAAAGAGAGAGAACCGCCAGGAAGGTCAGGCCCGAGGTCAGGATGGTTCGGGAGAGAGTCTGGTTGATACTGTGATCGACAAGCTTGATAAATTCGCCCCGTTTCGTGGCGTGAACATTCTCCCGAATTCGATCGAAGACCACGATCGTGTCATTCATGGAGTAGCCCACCAGGGTCAGCAGAGCGGCAATCACCGTAAGAGAAATTTCTTTGTTCACCAGCGAAAAAATTCCAAGCGTGATGATCACGTCGTGGAAAGTGGCCACTACCGCTGCGATGCCGTAGATTAGCTCGAAACGAAACCAGATGTAAATCAACATGGCGCCGAGCCCGGCCAGGGTCACGTAAAGAGCCTGGCGACGGAGGTCAGCGCCCACTTTTGGACCCACGATCTTGGTGTTGGTAACGGCATACTGGGCGAGGTAGAAATCCTTGGAGAGAGCCGCAATCACTCCCGGCGTCACTCCTGGCACGTTGCTCAATTGGCCCAAATCCGTCAACAGACCGCTGCGCGGCGGAGAATTCCGGTAATTTACCACGGCGTCAGCCAGATCACGATACGTCTTGCCTGCGGTATCCAGACCCTTTGCCGTCGCACCCAGCGGATCTTCCGCAATCAGATGGTCGGCCACGGTCCGCGGGCTTGCATTGTTGAAGTCCGTCAACCCCGCGGGGCCTTTTCCGTAAAGATTCGAAAGGCTGGAGACAATTGCCTGCTTGCCGGTGTCGAGGGCATTGCTGGAAGCGGTGGTTTGAAGGTCAAGACCGATAATCACGGCGTTGTCACTTGCCGGACCAAGCCCCTGAATGGTGGCGTTGCGCAGGCCGGCGCGATCCAATTCATGGCGAATGGTGTCAACGTTGGGAGGTTGGGTAAATTTGACGTCCACCAGGGTTCCCCCCCGGAAGTCAATGCCATAAACCAGCCCTTTATGGGCCACCATGGAAATAATGCCGATCAACGCCAATGCCAGGGAAAGGGCGATGAAGTACCACTTGATTTCCATCCAGTTAATCTTCGGTTCGTGGAAAAACTCCATGTCCCCCCTTGCACCTCTCCAGTTGAATTGACACCGCTCATAGGCGGGAAGTTCCACAAAATCAGCTTACAACTTACAACTAACAGATGACAGTTAAGAACAAGTGACAAAACGCACGATCTGCTAGCTTCCTACCCGCTCTTGTTACAATCTCTGAAAGTAAAATCCAATCCGGGGACGAACTGTCGGCTGCCAGCTTGCCTTTAAATACTCAACTCCGCACCCTTTTCACGCCGTGACAGGACATAATCAAAAATGACCCTGGAAACAAAGACGGACGTAAAGAGGTTGGCAATCAAACCGATGGTCAGGGTGACGGCAAAACCCTTGATCGCCCCCGTCCCGAATGCAAACAGAATCGCGGCGGAAACGACTGTGGTAACGTGTGTATCGATAATGGTTCGGAACGCCTGGTCAAAGCCCGCGGCAACTGCAGCTCCAACAGCCTTGCCAAGCCGCAATTCTTCACGAATCCTCTCGAAGATGAGCACGTTCGAGTCCACACCCATACCAACCGTCAGAATCACTCCCGCGATGCCCGGCAGGGTAAGAACTGCGCCAATATATCCCATTGCGGCGATCAAAATAAGCAGATTCAGGATCAATGCCACATTGGCGTTGACTCCCGAGCCGCGGTAATAGACCAACATAAAGCCCATTACTGCGAGTAAGCCCACAATTGAGGCAATCACACCGTGGCGAATCGAGTCAGCACCCAGTGAAGGGCCGACGGTTTCTTCCGAAAGATACTTGATGGTGGCGGGCAGGGCGCCAGACCGCAGAACCAGCGACAGATCCTGCGCCGTCTGCGTGGTGAAGTTCCCACCGGTAATCTGTCCGCGGTCGGTAATCTGGCTATGAATCACCGGAGCCGTGAAAACCCGGTTATCCAGCACCACAGCCAGGAGCTTGTTGACGTTGTCACCGGTCACGCGGCCGAAGCGCTCAGCTCCATCCTTATTGAGTGTGAAATTCACGTCAGGCTTGCCGGCTTCATCGTGCGAGGGGTCGGCGCCGGTCAGGTCACGCCCGGTCACTGCGGCGATGCGGTTCAGGACGTACCAATTCTCAGTTCCACCTTCCGAGCCGGGAAGCAGTTCCGTATCCGGCGGCAGGACTCCACCGTGGGATGAGAGTGCCGCTTCACGGGAAGGATAAGGCCCGTCCTGCACCAGCTTGAATTCCAGCAGGGCGGTGGATTGCATGATTTCTTTAACGCGCGAAGGATCGTCAACGCCGGGCAACTGCACCACCAGCTCAAAATCACCCTCGCCGTATTCGGCAATCGTGGGTTCCGTAACGCCCAGGGCGTCAACGCGGCGGCGGATGGTTTCCATGGCCTGCGTCAGGGCTTGATTGCGCAGGGTTACGGCGGCGCTGGACTTCAGCACCAGCAGGCGGGAGGTTTCATCCCCGGAAACGCGAACCAGGTCCCACATATCGGCGAACTGGTTGGACGCCACCACTTGCAGGTCGGACATTCTTTCCTGGGGAACGCCTTTGATGACGATTCGATGAAGGGGGGGATTTTGGCTTGTGTCGTCGTCCTTTTCAATGTCCGCGTAGGGGATGCTCTTGGCCTTCAGTTCATCCTTCAAACGTTCCAGCGTCTCGTCGGAGGTGATGTTTACCGCATCCTCAACCTGCACCTGCAAAATCAGGTTGGTTCCACCTTTTAAATCCAGGCCCAAATGAATGCGGCTGTGCAGATTGTCCTTCAGCTCCTGGACATTCTTGGGAAACCCGATGATCCCCAGGATGCACGCCAAAACCACAATGAGAATGAAGATTGCCCGACCTTGAATCTTGGTTTCCATGAATGAACTTCCTCAGCTACCTTTTCGAAATGGCCTCCCCCCTCTGGAGATTCCAGTTAAGGGAGCGCTATTGTACCCTAATCATTCACCACAACATGGGAATTTTTGGGGGATAAACGGTCTCGCGACTCACGGCTTCATGCTCTGCCCATTGCGCCTGCAAGCCAGGGGAACCGCCGCTGGCGCCCGCTACTTTTTCCCTTTTGCCCCGGAGTCCTGTTTGCTTGCGTCTTCCGCCTCCTCCGTCACGACTCCCGTGATCGCTGAGCGCGCCACGTCAACCTTAACCTGGGTGGCAATCTGCAATTGCACCGTGCCATCCTTAAAACCTGCAATCGTCCCGTAGAGGCCGCCCGTGGTCACAACGCGATCTCCCGTCTTCAAGCTGCCGAGCAAGTCCTGGAGCTTCTTACGCTGCTGCGATTGCGGGCGCAGAACCAGGAAATACCAGATGGCAAAGAGGGGAGCGAAAAAGAATAGTAGCTGGGTGAGCGCTCCGGTGGAGCCGGGATCAGCCGCCAGGACGATTGGATTCACAATAAGGCACTCGATCAATGCAGGCCACTTTTTCTATTAAGGATTTTAGGATGAGAAACCCGACCACAGCGGTCAGTACTTTCTCGGTTCGGGCTTTCCAGATTCGCTTTCGCCCCTAAATTGCCTGGGCTTGGGAGCGCATCCTGTTGTGGAATTCCGCAAACTCTCCAAACAGGAGAGACTGCCTCATTCTGCGCATAGTGTCAAGGTAAAAGTGGATGTTGTGGTGCGTGGCCAGCATCGGGCCCAGCATTTCACCGGTCACAAAAAGGTGGCGAAGATAGCGCCGGGAGTATCGCTGGCAGACTGAACAGGTGCAGTTTGGATCCAGCGGCCGCTCATCCCGGGCGTACTTGGCGTTCTTGATGATGACCTTGCCCTCGGAGGTAAAAGCGCAGGCGTTGCGGGCGTTGCGCGTGGGCATGACGCAGTCAAACATATCAATGCCCCGCGCCACCCCCTCCAGCAAATCCTCCGGCGTGCCCACCCCCATCAGGTAGCGGGGACGTTCCCGGGGCAGAAGAGCCGCGGTAAACTCCACCGTTTCATACATTTCTGACTTGGGCTCCCCCACCGCAAGCCCCCCCACGGCATAGCCCTCAAAATCCAAATCAAGAAGCTGTTCAGCACTCTGCCGGCGCAACTCCTTGTCCGTCCCCCCCTGGACAATGCCAAAGAGAGCGGGGCCTAGGGACTGGGGGCTGGGGGCTGGGGACGGGACACGGGATACAGGATCAGAAACCTGCGATTCTGGACTCGAGACTTGGGATTCGGGACTCGTGGCTCGGGACTCGAGGTTTGCGACTCGGGATTCAGGGCTTGAGGTAAGGGGTCTTGAATCTTGAATCTTGAATTCCGAGTTCAGGGCCGTGGTTCCGGAATCCGGATTCCTGAATTCGGAATTCTGGCTAAGGCCGCCCGGTGCAGAACCCTCAATCCGCTGCCCCGTCTCCCCAGCCCCCAGCTTTTCCTTCGCCCTCTTCGCCCACCGTGTCGTCAATCCAATGGAGCGCACCAGTGCTTCATGGCTGGTTGGGTATTCCACACACTCATCCAGGCACATCATAATGTCAGAATCCAGGGCCATCTGGATTTCCACGGCGCGTTCAGGGGAGAGAAGATGCGAGGAGCCGTCGAGGTGCGAGCGAAACGTCACACCGTCTTCGGTGACTTTGCCCAGGGATTTCAGGCTCATTACCTGAAAACCGCCGCTATCGGTCAGAATCGGGCGCGGCCACGACATGAATCGATGCAATCCGCCCGCCTCGCGAATCAGCTCATGCCCGGGACGCAAATAGAGATGATAGGTGTTGCCCAAGAGGATCTGCACGCCCAGGGCCTCAAGCTCCTCCTGGCGCATCCCCTTGACCGTGCCGCAGGTTCCAACCGGCATGAAGATGGGCGTTTCAATGACGCCATGAGGGGTATGCAGCAATCCCGCACGCGCATGGGTAAGCTTGTCTTCCGCTAAAATTTCAAATTTGATGGGCATTAAATCTTTGGCTTGGTCCCCGGACTACCGATGGTCCTAAATGATGCTCCATGGTGCATTGCGCTGCTGATGTGGTATCCCGCGCAAGACTCGATAACTGAATATTTGTAAGCCCCGCCTTCCGCTAAGAATATCGCCAAGCTATTGATTTTAATGCCTTTTAAACCTTAGCTGAAAGGGTTCAAAACTTGCTCTCCCCTCGCCCCCTTGGGGGAGAGGGGCCAGGGGGTGAGGGGGTCTGCGCTGTAAGCCCTCGTCAAGTAACACAACACCGGCCACATTCGGACATTATATCCCAATGCCGCCCTCTACCCTGCCATCGCCGCGAATCCCACCTTGCCCAACACGATCAGCATCCAAATTCCGAAATAGGTCAGCAGGATCGCCGTGGTCCCCACTTTCTTCCCGGCGGCGGCAGACAGCCCCATTGAGCATAGCACGATGAACCAGACGCGGAAGATATCAAACGAACTGGCCATGACATAAAGTACCTTTGAGGTCTCCCGCTGGTTCAGGAAGAACCCCACAGTTGAGGGGATGGGATTCTCCATGTTGATCTGCTCCGGGTCGCCGAAAAGGGTGATGACAATGCCCAAAATGACCCCCACCTGGAGCACCAGATTGGCCCAGCAGACCACGGAAAAGCAGGTTTTGAAGTCCGCCGACGCCCCAAAGATGACATTGGCGATAAAAAGTCCGACGGCGGCGATCACCAGCAGAAAAATAGGGACAAAAATGACCGCCCCCACACGCATGCTGATGGCCGTGAACCCGGCAACCTTTTGAACCGTCTGGTCAAGTTGCTCGGGCGTCATCTGCGCGGCCTTGCCGCTCATTTCCATCGACTGCCGGATGATGCGCCCGGCGCCAATCTTCTGCAGGATCACCTCAATGAGGGCGATCGACCCCACCACACCGACAATTAGTGGCGCGATAAAGTCTGGACGCTTGACGATCGAGTCAAATGCCCGGCCCGGCGAGATGAAGATGTCGAGCGCGCGGCTAAAGAAAGAATCCGCTGGCTGATCCTCTGGAACCGGTGGCGCGATCAATGTTTCGCCCATGATTCACCCCTGAATTGAAGTTTGAAAGAAGTATTGGCTGTAAAGCCCGACGCAAATTCAGCTCGACATAAATTGTAGCGTCGATCTCCGATCGACGGCGGCGGTCGGAGACCGCCGCTACAGCCCAACGCACACTGACATTATGTCAACCCGAAAAATGCCCCTGTTTGCGGCGGAATTGCGGACTAGCCAGAATGCTCCCCGGGCACCCCCCTTGCAAAATGCAAAATATCAATTCCCGAAAAAGAAAGAAAGTTCAAAAGTGATTCGCAAGGCGGGATTTATCGATGCATCGCAATGTGGCACGCGACGTGCACTCACTCATCAAAGACCTCAAGAACGGAGGAAAGCCTCTCATGCGTCCCAAAGACCGATTTTTGGCGGCAATGAAGCGCCAACCCGTTGACCGAGTCCCCCTTTACGACTTCCTCTTCCAGCGCCCCCTCTTCCAGGAGCTGATTGGCCGCACTCCCGACGCTTACAACGCCCGCGACGCCATGGACTTGAGCGTGGCCATGGGCCTGGACGGCGTCTGGATTCCCTTCGGCTGCTTTTCCGGCTGGAGCCCGGAGAAGCTTACGGAGCGCGTCTATAAAGATGAATGGGGAACGACCTTTCAGCAGGACGCCGCCTCGTGGCCCATTGACGCGCCCATCGCCTTTCCCCTGAAGGGGCCCGACGACCTGCGCCACTACACGCCGCCTGACCCCATGGCGGATGGCCGCATGGATGAAATCAACACCGCCGTAGCCGTGAACACCGCGCTGGGAGACAACGCGCTGGCCATTCTTGGCGGAGTGAACGGCCCGTTGACCATCAGTTGGTTTCTGACCGGATACGAAAACATCTGCATGTGCCTTTACGATGATCCGGGCTTTCTCCACTCGCTGGTGGATATCGCCGTGGACTTTGCCATCAAGGCCATCAATCGCATGGCCCCGGCGGGCGTTGACGCCATGATTCTCTCGGATGATCTGGGAGCGAGTTCGGGTGGACTGCTGCGGCCGCAACAATTCCGCGAGATCTACAAGCCGGGAATGAAGAAGATTATTGACTGCATCAAGCGGCACAATCTGCCGGTTTTTCTGCACTGCTGCGGGCGCGTCTACGATTACCTTGACGACCTGGTGGAGATTGGCGTGGAGGCTTATCACCCCGTCCAGCGCACGGCGGGAATGGATCTGGCCGCGGTGAAAGCGAAGTATGGTGACAAGCTCTGCCTGGTGGGGAACATCGATTCATCCCGCACGCTGCCCTTCGGAACGCCGGAAGAGATTGAGGCGGAGACGCGTGAAGCCCTGCGAATCGCCGCCCCCGGCTATGGGTATATCCTCGGCTCAGACCATTCGCTGCACGATGGGATTCCGGTGAAGAACATCCAGTTGATGTTTGACGTCGCGCGCAAGTACGGCGCGTATGCCAACAACGACCTCGCGGCTTAAAGAAGAGTGGATGCGATAGCATCGCCGAGCGGTTGATTTAGCCCCAACATTTGATCGATGCGCGTCGATTCCCACGCCCGAAGCTTTCACCCTGCCCCGGCAACCAAGAATGAGCTTTCCCTTCCCAGCGATTTTTTGGGCCGCGTTTTTATTCAATCCGTAATTTGTTTTAGCCGCGATTTTTTTCAATCGCGATTTTTTCCGCTGCAAAATTATAGGCCTTTAGATTGACTTTTTTTTGGAACACATCCGCGCCTGGGGCTGGGACGGTCGTGCTGGATGGTTGGGAAGGGAGCTGAACCGCCGCGAATTTTTTCAGCGGTGATTTTTTCCGCCCAATTTTTTTCAGTCGCGATTTTTTTGCGCCACGAAATTATAGGCCTTTAGGATGACCTTTTTTTGATGTATCGCGAAAAGAGCTATCCGAGGGTGGGGACTGACGGGTCGCCGGGCGCAAAAATCGCGTTTTGCGCAAGTCAATTTGTCCCGCGAATTTCAAGGATTCGGGGCTCGGGACAAGGGATACGGGACAAGGGATACGGGACACGGGATACGGAAAAAGGTGTCAGGTGTTAGGTGCCGGGTGTTAGGATACGGGCACGCGAACAATTACGAATTGAGAATGCCGAATTCTGCGCCGGAGTGTTCGTTCCAGTTCTCAATTCCTAATTCTTAATTCGTAATTCTTAATTGGCAATTCCGCCCATAATCCTTGTCCCGTCTCCCGCCTCTTTTTGTTTGGGTCGGATTGAGTGCCGCGGAGTAGTACAGAAAGCGCACAACTCCTCGCTACACCGCTAAGTTCAACTTGCGAAAAGTCCCTTCGGGAGATCGCAGACTTCAAAATGCCGAAGTCTGCGCCAGCCGGCGGCTACCTCTGCGCTACGCCGCTCTAAAATAATATGGTCCTATTCCAAAATGGTTCCTGACACCATTTTCCCCTCTGACACCATTTTCCCCTCCGTCCCGTAATCGTGGTGTCGCTCGACGCGAGAAATCAGCATCCACGCGCCAGCACCGTTTTGGTGGTGCCCTTATCGACGACCCTCAGTGGATTCGATACTCACGTCCGGCTGGAGCCCGGCGAGACAGGTCTGGGAGAGGTTTCCGAGGCCCAGGCGGAGAACATCAGCACCGTGCGAAAGGAAAGCCTGTCGCCCCCGCGCTCACGGCTGCGCGCCCTGAGCGCTTCCAGGCTTGGCCAGATTGCCCGCTGCGTCGTACTGGCGATGGGGATTGTACCCGGAGACATCTGAGCGTGGAGTAACAGGCCGGGCGGCGCAGCCCTGCGGTTAACGCCTCTGACCCTTTCCAATTTCAATCCTGTTTGTCCCAAGCCGCAGTGTTTCACTCTGCGCCAGCCCGCCTTTCGTTCCCTGAGGAGAATCACATGGCTGTGCACACCATGCGCCAGCCCGCCGTTTTCCAGACCCTGGAGACATTTGGGATTAACGGTACCTGAAACCGTTTCCCCCCCAACTCGCTTGATGCCTAATAAATCGCATAGCTGGGCTCGCCATGCGCCAATCGCCCCATCCCTCATCCCCTAAATACACGGCTTGATGTTTACCCCCAGGCAATGCCACACGAATAGCAACATGCTGGTAACGAGTCCCAAAACCCAAGCAGCCGCAAACAGGCATGGAACTGCGCGCATTAACCAATGATAACTGATACTGTCACACTTGTTGATCTTGTAAATACATACAGCATTGTGGTCATAGTTCGAGACGAAATCCCGTAGCAGTTCATTCTCCTTCGATCCGGTGTGTATAGTATCCGAGCCATCTGGCGCGCGTCCTCCCGGCCACAGGCTTCTTTCGATTGCTCCTAGAGTGTTCCACCAATAGCTAATGTATGCCCAGACTTTCATATCGTTGACAATCCATATGCATGTCAAGAGCAACCCGAATACACACACCACAAACCCGAGAGCGCTGTGTCCATCCAGAATGATCTTCCCTGTGGCCAGAATGACAGCGGTTTCGAACGCCGCGAAGTAGTTGGTACGTTGCCACCCTGAACTTACCTGGAACCGCCAATTCTCAAAGAATATTTTATATACTTCGAAAAGGTTGTTATCCATGATCCCCCCTAAAAAGAACCGTTGCTATCTCGAATACAGAAGCAGCTCCCAAGATTATGCCAACCTCATGTTCCACTCGTCATCGTGAAATCCCCTCCGCGTGTCGAATTCCAGGGGATGTTGGCCAACGCCAGATCAACCCTCACGAGTGGGTCAAAAAGTGTGCTAACATCTTCTCATAGAAAGGGTTCCCCATGTACTGTCCCAAGTGTGGTACCCAATTACCCGACCAAGCAGCCTTCTGCCATTCTTGTGGAACCCCGTGTGGAGTACCTCCTCGCGCTGTTAGCAATGCAGAGTACGAGTGGGTAACTGAAGCTCGAAAGGCCGCCAGCCACCCTAGAATTACGTTATCCGCAAGTGATAAAGCGCGCTCGAAGGCCACGTCAAGAACAACGAACCCCACCAAATGGATTTTCATCTTCTCCGGTGTCTTTATACTCCTAATCACGCTCGTAAAATTTGGGATGTGGGTTTCCTCCCCATCGGAGGAGCCGTCTCCGCAAGCTGGGCCAGATGTCATCCAAACCCAATTGCGGGTGAGACAACACTGTGAAGACTACGTTCGGGAATATCTGAAAGCCCCCTCTACCGCTAACTTCAGCAGCTATACCGAGACTACGGTCGTTGATCAAGGCGCTGGGCATTATGCAGTAATAGGGTGGGTGGATTCGCAAAACAGCTTTGGAGCCAAGCTTAGGATGAATTACATTTGTAAAACTACAGATGGGGGAACTGGACAGTGGAGCTTTGAACGCCTCGTCGTGAATGAGGGCAATGAATGAAGAAAGTGGCGCCAGGAATAGTGTCAGGCGCCAGGAATGGTGTCAGGAGGAATGGTGTCAAGGAGGAATGGTGTCAGGAACCATTTGCCCCAAGTAAATCTCAATTTCGCACTGCACTTCAGAGCGTGGGTCGCAGTTCTTCACGGATCACGCGCCGCAAGGTTTCCTCGAGCGTGGGCTTCTGCCCGCTCTCGATGTAGGCGCGCAGGGCATGGTTAATCAAGGTCTGGTAATTGCCGCCGCCGGCGCGCTCCACCTGCTCGCGGAAATGTTCCAGGATGTCGGCATCCAGCCGGATTGTGATGCGTTCCTTGCCGGGTGGCACAGGCAGCACCGGCCCGCGCCTTCCCTTGGTGAAATCGTAGGTTTTCATGTCAGTGACTCATACTCCTTCTGCTCGCGGGGCACGGCGGTCCGGGCGGAAATCAGCCGAATGTCATCTTCGCGATATGTGTAAACAACCACCAGCACGCGACCCAGAGCGTCCGCCCCAAGTGTCACCCATCGCGCTTCGCCCGGGTCGGATTCGGTGTCTGGAATCGTGATTGCGTATGGATCGTCGAGTGCCAATACCGCATCGGCAAAACGGACGCCGTGTTTTACGGCGTTTTGGCTTGCCTTCTCAGGGTCCCAGACGATCTCCATGGTCGCAACATACACTTGTATGCACAAAAGGTCAAGGAAGAAAGCAAGCCACGCCGCAGATCTCTGCTTGGTCGCCAACACTGAAGAATCAGGAAACGACGTCCCGAGTTTTCTTGGTTTTGCCTTAAGTCCCAATGGGGCAAGATAGCAGTGTAGCGCGGACTCACGCGCAGTTCGCGTTAGTCTGCGGTTTTTCGTTCTTTAGCGCAAATGACCTGGTAAAGCTTGTCCCATTCCGAGCGCGTGGTGGTGAGAAAGCGCGCAACCCAGCGCTGCCTGCTCACATCCCCGAATCATATCTCTCCAAAAAATGGCCTCCGTGAGTTATTCTAGGGGGCGGCAGGCACAGGCAGGACCGAATTGCAATCGGCTGCCGGTTGTTTAGATCCCAATTCATATGCTTTCAAACGCTCTGGATCACATCACCATTCACGGCTTCAAGAGCATCGCATCGATAGAATGGCTGCCGCTGAAGGCCTGCAATGTTTTGATTGGCGCAAACGGCTCCGGGAAGTCGAATGTTATTGGCGTTTTTGAATTTCTCCACGCAATCGGCGAAGGTCGCCTGCGGAATTATGTGATCGAAGCCGGCGGCGCGGAGAAGGTGTTGCACTTCGGGTCGAAAACCACGCGGGAAATTTACATTCAGGTTTCATTTGGAGAGGCCATCGGGTCTCCCGAAGACGCGCTTTCTCGCGTAGCATACGATTTGGCGCTTACTCCTACAAACGATGATGCACTCTACTTATCTTCAGAGGTGGCATTCCGTTGGAAGGAGGGCGAACTTGGTGACAATCTTCCCATTGGCGGTCCCCTCGAGGGTCAAGGTCGAGAAGCGGGCATCAGCAATCCGAATCTTGATAAAGACACCCCGTCTGGGTTGTTAAGAAACCGCCTCGGCGGCTGGCGTATTTATCATCTTGACGATACGAGCTCATCCTCGCCGATGCGCAAGACCGCAAGGGTGGATGACAACCGGCTCTTGCGACCCGACGGCTCCAACCTTGCCGCTTTCCTGTACTTTCTCCACGAAAGAGAAGAGGCCTCTTACAGCCTGATTCGCCGCACCGTGCAGCGTGTGGCGCCGTTCTTTGACGATTTCCGATTGGAACCGCTGAGGCTCAAGCCGGACGACATCAAGCTTGAATGGCGGCATAAACATTCGGACCAATATTTCGACGCATCCTCGCTTTCGGATGGCACGCTTCGTTTCATCGCTCTGGCCACCCTGTTTCTACAGCCAAAACAGTATCTGCCTTCGGTGATCCTGGTTGACGAGCCTGAATTGGGCCTGCATCCATACGCCATAGAATTGCTGGCGTCTCTTCTTCGTGCCGCCTCAGCCAACACCCAGGTGATCGTGTCAACACAATCATCCCTGTTATTGGACTACCTTGACCCTGAGGATGTTCTGGTTGCCGACCGCGTGAATGGCGCGACCAAAATTTCTCGTCTTGAGTCGGCGCATCTGGCCGAATGGCTGAAAGACTACAGCCTTGGCCAACTTTGGGAAAAGAACGAACTCGCGGGGCGACCCAGTCCGGAGTAACAATGGCCCGACTCCTTGTGCATGTGGAAGGTCAGACAGAAGAAACATTTATAAATGAAGTCCTCAGCAACCACCTGCTGCAATACGGCTACGAGTCCGTTGGCGCCCGAATCATCGGAAATGCGCGGCTCCGGCAACGTCGTGGCGGCATTCGCCCGTGGCTCCCGGTCAGAAAAGACATCATCAATCATCTTCGCCAGGATCCCGGCTGCATTGCGACCACCATGGTGGATTTCTATGGTTTGCCGCAACAGGGCGATCGCGCATGGCCGGGGCGCGCGGCAGCCGTTGGGGCGTCGGGTCACCAGAAGGCCTCGGTGGTGGAAGAGGCACTACGCAACGATCTGGCCCAGGAGATGAGCGCAGGTCGTGACATCACCCGATTCCTGCCCTTCGTGGTGGTACATGAATTTGAGGGCCTGCTTTTCAGTGATTGCGCCGCGTTCGCGCACGGGATCTGCCGGCCGGAACTGGAAGTCAGTTTCACCCAGATACGCAGAAGCTTTACGACTCCGGAAGAGATCAACGATTCACCTGTCACCGCGCCGTCAAAACGTATTGAGGCGCTTGTGCCGGGCTACGAAAAACCTATTTTGGGCGCGCTGGCAATAATGGAAATTGGGCTGGACCGCATTCGCGCCGAGTGCCCTCATTTCAATGGTTGGCTGCACCAACTTGAATCCCTTGCCGCCTAGACAATTTTCAGGTTTCCTCCGACGATTACGCACGAACCGAATCTTGTAGAACAAACCATTCGGCCGATCGCGTAACCCACCGGTGCGCGCAGTCTGCGTTCCTGTGCGGCTTTTCGTTCCGCATTCGGGCCAAAGATCATCCAGGAATCCGTCGGATTTGCGAAGGACCGCGGCTGCGAGAGACTTCCGCGCTACCGCACTGTTGGGGAACACGGAGCGATGGGAAATTCATGCCACCACTTGCGAGGCTGGTTGGCAGTCCGGGCTGCGCCGGCTGGGGGGAAGATGTAGAGCCGACCTCAAGGTCGGCTCTACGTCATCTGCCGACCTGAAGGTCGGAGTTACGTCAAACACCTGCTGACCTGAAGGTCAGCGCTACAAGCCCGGATGGCGGCGTAAAGCCGCCGCTATGCCGCGAGCGCGTAATCGTGCACGGCCTCGTACATGGCCACGATGTTGGCGGGGGGCACGTTGGCGAGCGTGTTGTGCACCTGCTGGAAGACAAATCCGCCATTCGAACTGAGGGCCGCGATCTGCCGGCGGACGTGGGCGCGAACTTCATCGGGCGTGCCTTCGGGCAGGATGGTCTGCGTGTCGCAGCCGCCGCCCCAGAAGACCATATCCTTGCCGAACTCGGCTTTCAGTTCCGCCGCGTCCATTCCGACGCAGGAGATTTGAACGGGGTTGATGATCTCAAGGCCCGCGTCAATCAGCTCAGGCAGCAGTTCCCGCACTCCGCCGCAGCAGTGGAGCATCACCTTGACGTTGGCCAGTTGCTTGGCACGGCGCCACATCCTCTCGTGCCGCGGCTTGAAGAACTCGCGGTACATGCGGGGCGAAATTTGCGGCCCGCTCTGCATCCCCAGGTCGTCGCCGAAGCCAATGATGTCAATGCTGTCGCCCACGGCGGCCAGCCACTTCTCCAGGTTGGCCAGGTGGATCTCCACCAGGTCATCAAGAAACTTGTGCGCCTTTTCCGGCTCCGCGCCCAGCAGCATGAAAAAGTTATCGTTGCGAAACAGGAATTGGCCCGCCTCCAGCAGATTGCCGCCGAAGGCTCCAACAATGGCGCGCGTGGAGCTCTTGCGCAGGGCCGCGGCGCCGGCCTTCAGTTGCGCATAATCCACCCACGGTCCGGGAGGCGAGCCGATGGTGTGCCACATGGATTCCGGCAGGGCTTCAGGAATCGTCCTCGGGCCGCCGATCTCCACCAGGGGGAAATAGGTCTGCTCAAAATAGAGCGCGCCCGGCGGCATGTGGGCAATCACGCGCCCGCTCTTGGAGCGAAAAACCCACTCTCCGTCGAGGTGCTCGGGCAACGCCCAGGCCGGCATTTTGCAGGGCGTGCCATCGGGAAGAGTCCAGTCCGCCCAACTTGCTTCATCAAGCGCAAAGCCGCGCCCGAGGTCGATGGTGTCAACGCCGAAGCGGTCAAGCACGTCCTCATCAATAATGGCGAGTTGCTGAACAGGGTCGTAAACACGGATCGTTTTTTTGGGAAGCCCTATGTAATCCCTAAGTTTGGCATAGGCGATGGCGGCAATTCCGGAAGAGCGGTGGCCCGAAAGATCAATAGGAATGCGGTCTGGATCACGATGATTGCATGAAGTTAAAACTCTTTCCTGTGATGTCATGGTCATGACTCCTGTGAGACGTTGCGAGGCTGGATATAAATTCGGGAGACATCCACTGTGGCGCTCCGATGGTTTCAGCAAGGCTCTTTATAAAGGCGGGAGTGCCTTGCCGCCGCGATTATAGGACAGATCCACTGCAATTTCTATTCGGATTTTTCCTCGTGCCACTCATCCTTCTTGGCTTCTTCAATGCTCAGGTGCTTCCTCTCCAGGCGCCCAAAACGGTCCGTGGGAATGGTTCCCACCGGGTTGTATTTGAACTCATCCACACCGCGCATCAAGTAGGTTTTGAAATGCGGATTCACTGAAAGGTCGCACTTCACATTGGTTCCGGAGTAGCGAATGGTGAAGCCGATCCGCCAATTGTCGGAGTTATTGGCAGGAGAGCCATGAATCATGCGGTCGTCATGAAAGGAGAGCTCGCCCGCCTTCAGCGTAAGGGGCACGGCCGTATCTTCCCGGAAGCTGCCGCGCTCGAGTTCAAGCGTCAGGACGGAATCGGTTTGCGACGAGCGCTTGTGCTTGATCAATCCACCCGATTGCGAGCCCGGAATTACGCGCATGGCGCCATTCCCCTCATCGGAGTCCGTGAAGGCCAGCCACGCGGTGACGGAGTTGTGCGGGGAAAGCGGCCAGTAATAGGCATCCTGGTGCCAGCCGACTACGCTTGGGTTGTGCGGCGCTTTGGCAAAAAAGTTCGAGGCCCAGAGGTAATAGTTGGTTCCCAGCAGGTCTTCCACATAGTCAAGAATCTGGGGCTGAACACAGATGTCATAGAGGAAGCGGCTGGACTCATGCCACTCGCGGATCTCTTTTTCATCTTCGCCGGGCCGCAGGTATTTCAGCAACTCCTGATACCCCGCGTTGAGCTCGGCAACTTCCGCAGGAGTGTAAATTGGCGGCAAGCCGATGAGGTATCCATTCTCCTTGTAAAATTGCACCTGGGCGTCGGTCAGGTGGTGTCGCGCCGGGGCGGTTTCAGCAGCCATTTCAATCCTCCTTGCAAATCCGAAAAGGATAAGCCGTGGTTACTAATTCAGCATTCAGAGCCCCAGCAGTATACACCCCAAACGGCTCCTTCGCACCCGCTGTTTTCAGTCCACGCACCCGCACGCCCGCCGCGAAATTCCAGCGAAATCTCGCGCCAAAACTGTTGGTTGACCCCCCGCCCGAGAAGTGTTAATAAAGGCACGTCGGAGTCCCTTTAAGCCCTCGCAAAGGCCGATTCTCTTGCCCTGCAATTCATCCACGCCTGATGATCCCCTTCCGGTTGAGCGAGGGACAATCCGCGAAGTTAATGCACTGGAACAGTAATGCAAAGGGGTTAACGATGAATTCAAAACAACGTGTACACGCGGCACTGCGCCGCGAACCTGTCGACCGATTGCCGGTATTCATGTGGTTCCATCCGGAAACAGCGCAGCGGCTTGCCCGGCTGCTGGAGATTCCCGTCTCAGGCGTGGCCGAGGCCATGGGCGATGACGTGCGGATGACGTGGGTGAACAACAATTATGCGATGGAGGGAATCGTCCACGAGCACGAGGGCGAATCGCACGTGGACATCTGGGGCGTCCAGTGGACCAGGCAGTACGGGTTCAACCAGATCACCGGATTCCCTCTAGCGCAGTCGAGCCGCGACGATGTGCTCCGCTACCAATTCCCCGTCAGTCACCAGGATGAATTACTGCGCTTGATGCTGCCGGTGATGGCGCATCAGCAGGATTACTTTGTCGGCTGCGATGTCTCCCCATGCGTTTATGAAATGTATTGGCGGCTGCGGGGAATTGAAATGGCGCTGCTGGACATGGTGGAAGCGCCGGAGTTCGCGAATGAGATGCTGAAGCGTTGCGCGGACTTTTCTTTGCAGCTTTCGGTTGGCGCCGTGGAGCGGTATGCGCTCGATTGGCTATGGACCGGTGATGATGTAAGTTCGCAACTATCCATGCTGATGAGCCCCACGACCTGGCGCAAGCTGATCAAGCCCCACCTGGCACGCATCGTGGCGGTGGGAAAGGCCAAGGGATTGTGGGTGGCGCACCACTGCTGCGGCGCGCTGCGGCCCATCATTCCCGACCTCATTGAAATCGGAATCGATGTGCTGAACCCCATCCAATGCAACTGCACGGGCATGGAAGCATTTGAACTGAAGGCGGAGTTTGGCAAGCAGTTGGCTTTCATGGGAGGCGTGGATACACAGGACCTTCTGCCAACGGGAACTGTGGATGAAGTGCGGCGGGCCACGGCACGGCTGATTGAAGGCATGACGCGCGATGGCGGCGGCTATATTCTAGCTGCTTCGCACACCATTCCGCCGGAAACGCCTGACGAAAACATTTTCGCCATGTATCAGGAAGCGGGAATCGCACGTGAAGCGATTTATGACCGCGCCGCGCAGATCCGCAAGGCCGCCATTCGCGCTTAACGCTGGCCACCCGCATTACACCAGCACAGGCAGTGACTTCAGCATTCGGGAGTTGGGCTTGTGCACGTCCCATTCCGGCTTCTCATTCACCAGGCGGATATTGGGAAGCCGCGTGATCAAGGTGGAAAACACCACTTGTCCTTCAGTGCGGGCAAGCAGTGCGCCAACGCAGAAGTGCGGGCCCAGACCGAACGCGATGTGCCGGTTCTTCTGCCGACGAATGTCAAACAGGTCAGGATCGGTGAAATAGGCGGGGTCGCGGTTCGCCGCGTTGAGCATCTGAAAAGCCATTTCGCCCGCGCGTAACTGCTTGCCGCCCATTTCCGCTTCCACCTTCAGCAGCCGGGGTTGGCGGGCAACGGGGCTTTCAAATCGAAGGATCTCCTCGATGGCAGAGGTCACCAGCGTGGGGTCATCTTTAAGGAGCTGCCACTGATCGGGATGCCGCAGCAGCGCCCAAATGCCGTTGCCGATAAGTGACGTGGTGGTTTCATGCCCCGCCACCAGAAGGGTAATGCAGGTATTCAGCAATTCCGTCTCGGAGAGCCTTTCACCCTCGGATTCAGCGGCCGCAAGCTCACTCAGCAGATCTTCTCCCGGATGAGTTTTCTTCTCCTTCAGCAAGGCTCCCAGATACGCGCGCATTCCCAGAATCGATTCCTGCGAGCGGCGAAGAACCGGCACGGGCGGCTTGTTGACTCCCTGAAACGCCAGCAGTCCATCCGCCCAATCCTTGAACAGGGGTACGTCAGCCTTGGGCACGCCCAGGATTTCCGCCAGCACGGTAACGGGCAGTGGAATGGCGAGGTCTTTGATGACGTCCATCTGCCCAGCCTGGAGTGCCACATCAAACACCTGGTTCACAACTTCCTGCATGCGCGGGCGCATGCCTTCCACCACGCGCGCATTGAAAGCCTTGGTGACCAGGGAACGGAGCCGGGTGTGATCGGGCGGGTCTGAGTGAATCAGGCTCCTCTGGCGGTAGTGGTCTTCAAAGGTTTTGAACTCCGCGCGCGTTTCCGGTGGCAGGTAGGCAACAGCCTTTGCCAGGCGGCCTTCATTGGAGAAATGGCCGGTGTCCTTAAACGTGACCACCATATCGTCGTACCGGGTCAGAATCCATCCGCCAATGGAGTCGCTCCAATGGACGGGATCCTCCTCGCGCAATTGCCGCAGGAGCGGGTACGGATCCTCCATGAATTCTTGCGAGACCAGCAAATCATCCAGTGCTTTTCCAGAGGCTGTAGGCATACACCATCCTGACCTGAAGAGTTCGTTAGATCATCCCGCCGTGATGCGCAAATACGTGTGAATCGTTCACCCGGAGGTGGGGTTTCGGTTGCAATTTTGGCCCGGCGAATAACATAACGCCGCGGCCCTGCGAATGCAATCGCCACGCTCAAATTCCCTTCAATATTGGGCTTTCTTTTGCAGCTCAAAAGCGGTAGTCTCTGGCCGCAGTGCGATTTTTCCGCCACGGGCCCAAGCTTCGCGAATTTGACCGGAAGAAGACGATGTTGCTCCGTTTCCAACTGAAGAATGCTTGAGGAACCAGGCGCAAGGTGTGTTGAATTCCGCAATTTTGGGGGTCACTTATGGGTCTCACCAGGCGCAAGTTTTTGAAAACTTCTGTGGGCGCAAGTGCGGGGATTGCTGTCCCCGGCCTCTTGAAGGCGAGCCCCGGCGTTGCTTCCCCACCTGAGCCCATCGCTCCTCCCCCTCCCGTGGATGAACGCGTCGTTCCCGTTCCCACCGGCGAGTGGATGACCAACACTTCCGCCAGCGCCTTTCGGGCCTACCGTTCCAAGCCCGCGAAAACAGCGGACGCCACCACCTGGGTGCAGATTGATCTGGGCGATACGCGACCGATTGATTGCGTCAAGGTTTACCCCGCCAACGAGAAATTCGTTCCTGGCCACGATGAGTATTTCGCGGGGGAGGGCTTTCCTGTCCGCTTCAAAATTGAAGCCTCAAACGAGGCCGATTTTCATAACCCCGCGGTGATTGTGGACCACACCGGCGCCGACTATCCCAACCCTAAGGGGAGTATTGAAAAGCACTCTGCACCGGCAGTCTCGGGCCGCTATGTGCGCTTGACGGCAACGCAACTGGCGAACGTGGCAGGCGGTGGATTCTCCGGCGTCTCCAGCGGCTATTACCTGGCGCTGGGAAAACTGGATGTGTACTCCGGCGGGAAGGAGGTTGCCGCGCTCTGCCCCGTTACGGCTGACCCAACTTACGGCAATGACAATGACGTGGTCCAGATCACGCGACTCGCGCGCTTGGGTGGTGAAACAACTTTCATGGACCATCCGGAGAACGTCACGGATGCACACACGTGGAAGCCCCCCGCGCAAAAAGTGCGTGTTCCGCGCACGGGCGTGACGCTGGAGGGCGGCGTCTTTCAAAAATCGTTGGAAGATAATATTGAGTACCTGTTGAATTCCTATTCGGTGGATGACCTGCTGCGTCAGTTCCGTGAGCGCACGGGCGCGGTCAAGCCACCTGAGCATATTTCGGGCGATGCGCAGTTCTGGGAGGAGGACCTTGCCGGTTCCAACGCCGGCCGCTTCCTGATGGCGGCGGGCAACACGCTGCGCTGGGTCAATCATCCCGAACTTCGCCGTCGCCTTGACGCCATTGTGGATGGCATCGCTCAGTGCCGCCAACCCAACGGTTATGTGATGGCCTATCCCGAGGACACCATCTTCTATTCAGAGCGCGGCGCCTACACGCGCGCCTGGCTGGTGCACGGTTTGATTGAGGCGGGCTATGCGGGAAATCCGAAAGCTTTTGAATTGCTGCGGGGCTATTCCGACTGGTTCAATCAATGTTCCTACCTGCCCCATCTGCTGCGCTTCGCCATTCAAGGTGGCCAGGGGATGATCGCCAACACGCGCATGTATGCAACCCCCGTGGGCAAGCCCGCGGACATTCAGGTGATTCAGCGGTATTTCCAGGAAAACTTCTGGATGGAACAACTCGCCGCACGGGAGGATCGCGCCATCTGGCAGTATCCTTACGACCGCCCCCATTGCTACCTGCTTACAAACCTCGAAGCCTATATGGACCTCTATCTCGCTACGGGCGATCCGCGCTATCTGCACGCGGTGGAGGGCGGGTGGGAGCTCTATCGCGACAAGTGGGAGAACCCGGGCGGGTCCATCTCCATCATTGAGTTCGTGGTATCCCCGCCCAAGTCCTATTCGCTGCACGCGGAGTTGGAAGAGCTTTGCGGGAATTCTTTTTGGGCCTTCCTCAGTCAGCGGTTCCAATTGATCGATCCTGAAAATGAAAAGTACGCGACGGAGATTGAGAAATCCATCTACAACGTGGCGATGGCCAATCAGGCGGGTTCGCAGGGATTCCGCTACCATGCCTTGCTGGTTCACGGCAAAGAAAAGCCGACGCAGATGAACACCTGCTGTGAAGGACAGGGAACGCGACTGATCGGTTCGGTACCGGAACATATCTACTCGCTTGCCTCGGACGGCCTGTACGTCAACCTGTTTGAACCTTCGACCATTCACTGGACGGAGGGAGGCGCATCACTTCGAATCAAGATGGCCACGCGGTTCCCATTTGAACGCGAGGTTCATTTGCAATTCGCCGCCGCGCATCCGACGCAGGCGAAGATCCGTGTGCGCGTGCCTTCATGGGCCACGCATGAAATGGCCGTGGAGGTAAATGGCAAGGCGGCGGGGTCCGGCAAGCCGGGCAGCTACGTAACCATCGACCGCGCCTGGGCGGAAGGTGATGTTGCCAGCTTCACGTTGCCCGCGGCGCTGGTGGCATCGCGCTACACCGGAGTGGATCAGATTCCCAACCACGAGCGCTACACCGTGAGCTATGGCCCGATTCTGCTGGCCGCCGTTGGCGCGCCTGAAATCATCCTGCGCCTTTCCAAAGTGAGAAAGCCGGAAGACCTGCTGAAGCATCTGCAACCGAAGCCGGGCCAGCCGCTTCACTTCCAAGTGGCAAATAACCCGGGCATTGAATTTATGCCCTACTGGCAGGTGGACAAGGAAGCGTTCAACTGTTTCCCTGCCGTTGATGGGAACGCCTGAGTTGTAATTTGAATCGTATTGCAGGCGTTCCAATCATGGCCAGGACGGCCATAGCCCCGCCATCCGTCCTGCCACCACAAACCCTGGAGGCCTCATGAAACGCCGCGATTTCATCAAAAGCGCCCTCGTTACCGGTGGCGTGCTTGGTCTCAGCCCTCGCATTTTGGGCGCCGGCGCGGAAAAAGAACTGCCGGTTGACCCATCCATCAAACGCGTGCTGGTGATGTTCAAATGCCACTTCGACGCAGGTTTTATCGATACTCAAGCGAATGTAGTGAGCTGGTATTTTGACAAGTACTTCCCCAAGGCTATCGAAACTGCCGCCACTCTCCGGAAGGAGGGGAACGACCGCTTTGTTTGGACCACCGGTTCCTGGCTGATTTACCAGTATCTTGAAAAGGCCGCGCCACCCCAGCGCCAACGGATGGAGCAGGCCCTTGCCGCGGGTGACATTGCCTGGCACGCGATTCCCTTCACCTGGCAGACGGAGATGATGGACCCTTCGCTGATCGCTGGGGGCATCAGTTTTTCGCAGGCGATGGACCGGCGCTTTGGACGCACGACCACGGGCGCCAAGATGACGGACGTGACGGGCCACACCCGCGGCATCATTCCCCCACTTGCCGCGCAGGGAGTCAAACTTCTCGATATCGGGCCCAACGGAGCCTGCAGCGCGCCAGATGTTCCGCCCGTCTTCTTGTGGAAGGATCCCGGCGGTCGCGACCTGGTGATGCTCTACCACCATGACTACGGCGGCATCGTTAAGGTTCCCGGATCGGATCTGGCCATCGACGTGGAATGCCGCGGCGACAACAGCGGCCCGCATACCATCGAGGAGATCCATGGAATTCATTCCGCCTTGCGCAAGCAGTTCCCCAACGCGCAGGTGACTGCAGCAAGCCTGACTGAAATCGCCAATGCGGTGGATCCCTATCGCCACCAGTTGCCTGTGGTGACGCAGGAACTGGGCGACACCTGGATTTGCGGCGTACCCAGCGACCCGCTGAAGATGGCGCGTTACCTGGAAGTGGCGCGACTGCGAAAACGGTGGATCGAGGGCGGAGAGTTCCAGGTGGGAGACGATACCGATCGCGCCCTGCTCAGCGGCATGCTTTTGGAAGTTGAACACACTTGGGGCGCCGACATCAAAACCTGGCTGGATTACGACCACTGGCTGCCGAAAGATCTGCAACCGATGCTGGATCAGCCGAAATACAAAGTGGTGCTCTTCAGTTGGGAGGAAAAGCGGCAGGATCTGTTGGATGGAGTCGCCACGCTGCCGGACCCGCTGCGCGCTGAAGCTACCGAAAAGATTCGCGCCCTTGCGCCCACGCCACCGGTAATCGAAGCGATGCAACCGCATCGTGCGGCCGAGTCCATTGACACCAAGTATTTTGAAATTGCGCTTGATCCAAAGACGGGCGCGATTTGCCGATTGCGCAACAAGCAGACCGGCCACGACTGGGCTTCCGCGGAAAAACCGCTGGCACTGTTCTCCTACCAGACGCTCTCAAAAGCGGATTTCGAGAGCTTTATCAACGATTACCTGATACTGCACCCCACATGGGCGGAGACCGACCTCGGCAAGCCCAATATCGATCGGTTCGGCGCGGAGAGCCGCCTCTGGCCGCCCGTCCTCACGGACTGCCGACATTCGAGCGACGCGAGTGGTCACAAGATTCTCACCCAACTCAGGATTGACGACGCGGAAACGGAAAAAACGGGCAGGGTCGCCTGGCCGCAAAAGATGTACCTGGAATTGACGCTGCCCGACGCCGAACCCATCGTCGAGATCAGCTTTTCCTGGTTTGGCAAACCCGCGAACCGGATGCCGGAAGCGCTCTGGCTCACCTTCCAGCCCGCGTTTTCCGATCCGCACGGCTGGCTTTTGGGCAAGTCAGGCGAACTCATTTCGCCGTTCGATGTGGTGTCGGGAGGCGCGCGCGCGATGCACGCCGTTCTGGGCGGACTGCATTACCAGGGCGCGGATGGAGCGCTTGCCATTGAGGCAATGGATGCACCGGTCGTGGCTTTGGGCAGAATGCACCCGTGGTACTTCACGAGAGAACAGCCTGACCTCGCGAAAGGGTTCCATTTCAGCCTCTTCAACAATGCCTGGGGAACGAACTACGTCATGTGGTTCGGGGAGGATATGCGGTTCCGGTTCAAATTGCGGGCATAGGCAGAAGCGCGTTGGGTCACGCGATTAGGCAACAGTGGCAAGCCCTTTTTTCTCGACGAGAGAAAGGAGCTTCAGCGAGGCGCCGGATGGCCGCTTCTCACCGCGTTCCCACTTGCTGACAAGGCTGCTTGTTACGTTCAGGTAGTTGGCGAAGACGGTTTGGCTGACGTGTTCCCTCTCCCGGATCGCCTTGATCTCGCGCGGCTTCAATGCCCGGATGGGCGTAAGGCAGGCAGCGTCAAACTGCCGCATCGTCTGTTTGTCAATGGCCCCAATGTTATGCAAAGCCTCGATGGTTTCATGGATGGCCGCCATTGCATCACTTCGATACTTCTTGCTCATGCGCTTAACACCTCGGTAAAATCGCCATTTTCCAATAGGTTCGCGAGCTGTTTTCCCGTCAACGCCAGGACGTGCTTTGCGGCTTCCTTGAATTGTGCTGCCTCAACGTCTTCGATGTTCGCCCGCCGGCTCTTGGAGAATCCGTAAATGAAGAACGCCTTGGCACCGCGTCGGAAGAAAATGATGGTACGGTAGCCTTTCGATCTCCCGTGGCCGGGCCGGGCAATCCGCTGTTTGATGACCTCACCGCCAAGGTCAGCATCGATCTGACCATTCTCGGCGCGGGTGACGGCCTCGCGCAAAATCGCATCCGAGATCCCTTCCTTCCGTGCGAAGCGTTTAAACCACCTGGACTTGAAAACTCGCACGGTTGCGCCTCAATCCATTATATAGCACCGAGTGCCATAGTTGACAGCACTTAATAATCCGCCGCCCTGCGAATCCCGCCGCAGTCTTGCGCCATGCCACACATCGCTTACTACTGAATGCGAACCGTCACAATTTCATGTGCGTGGAAATTCAAACTGACAGAGCTGCCCGAGATTTGCAGAGGCTGCTTGTCATCTTCCACGGCGTTGCAAAGGTTCGCCGACTTTACGGGTGCTTTGGGAATTGTCACTGAGGCCACGGTGTCTCGCCCGGCCATCTCTTGGAATCTCAGGATGGTTCCGCGTCCATCTTCCGCGGTTTTCCAGTCGATCAACACAATTCCGGGGTTATCGGTCTGAAGGAAGCTTGCCCCCTCGGCTGGCAGAGGCCGCGCGGGATTGCCCACTTTGTCCTGCCCCATGACGTAATCGAGTTCCACCGGCCGCATCGATTCCCAGCCAAGTCGCGAGAGGGCGGTGGGGTCGAGCGCGGCGGAACTGGTGACCACGTAACGGAAAACAAAATCGCCGCCTTGCGCAGCACGGTAATTCGTATCCCAATAGTTGTTCATCACATAGGAGAAGACAGTTGAACTCTTGGGCGCAAAATCGGCCGGCCAGATGCCGCGATTAATATCACCAAAGCTCGCGAGCGGGGCATCGACGGGGACAATTCCCACGGCCATCCTGCTGTCATGCGAGGCCATCCACTTCTGCACGGTGAACCACTCCAGGCTCGCTCCCTTCATCATGTCATGCTGCGGATCAATCCATTCATCCTGGGTGGCATAAGCAAACTGCGGCGTTGAACTGGCAACCGGGAATGCGAAGTAGACGCCTTCCTTGGTCGTTACAGAATCTTTTTTGACGTGGTTGATAAACTCAATCTTCTTTGCATCGTCAAACAGCAGAATCTCCGTGTCGACTTCCGGCGTGTTCATGGCCTTGCTCTTCAGGTGAATCGATTGCCCGTAGGGGGTCTTTGTAACACCCACCAACTGGCCATCGGCGGCTGGATTCACACTTAGATTGGCAAGCGGCCAGGTGCTTACGGGCCGCATGATTTGCGTGTTTCCATCGCCCCCCGAAACATAAAGGTACTGATCGAATTTGTAGGGGCTGTGGCTGTCGACGATGTCGCGATTCAATTGCTTGTCGAAAATTCCGGCCACCGCGCCGCTTCCCGCATCAACCGTGATGCGATAGAAGCGGTTTTCCACCACGGTGTCGTGGGTCTGCTCCGGCGAGAGCGGAGCGACAGGCCCTGACATGGGGAAGTCCACGCTGTAGCACTTGTAACCCACCGCGGGCAGGTCATGAGCGAGAAAACGCACATGCAGATAGCCTTCCTTCGCCCACATCACATCCAGCGGAACCTTCGCGCCCGTGCCAAGGTCCGTCACCACGGCATGATCGAAAAGGTCCGTCTCCACCAGCGCGTCGCGCTGCCAGTTGAGTGAATTGAAAACCACCAGGGTGTTAGCCGGCACGTGAATCTGATCCACCAATTGGCTGAGGGAGCGGTCCATGAGGTCGTTAATCTCAAGCCTGGCGTTGGTTGCCCGGCTATCCTTCACTTCCAATTGCTTGATGGTTTCAATGTGGTCAGGCTGGGTGAGCGAATTCCAGGAAGCCCACGTGTGCTCGGCAAACAGGATGATGTTGCGCCAGATGTCTTCCTCCAGCGCCTTGGGCGGGTGGATGTTCGGATCGAGCGTGTGCGTCACGCTGGAGAGCACATCGGCAGAGAGGGCGCGGTCTTGATTGGCCCGGTCCTCGCTAACGTAATACGCGTCGGCGCCCACGCCGTCTTCCCAGTAGGGGCCGGCATCACCCTTGTATGTCGGCAGGTCCTTGCCATAATTGGAATCAATATATTTGCAGAATTCCGCCATGGTGGCGTATTGCAGCTTGGGAAAAGCGTATTGCTTGTCCCAGGCTTGCGCAAACGTCGCCGTGCCCGGAACGAGATCCGTATTCTCCACCTGCGTGCCGTAAATCAGAACCACGTTCGGTTTGTAGTCCGGCCGATCATAAGCCTGAAGGTAAACCGGCAGCGAGTCCCTTACCGCGGGCAGCACAGGAGGCAGGCCAAAGAGGCTCTGCACCTGCATGTAATGGCGCGAATACCAGAAGAGCACCTTCTGCCCGTCGGGCCCTTCCCACCAGAAAGGCGACTTCTCATTCTCACGTCCACGGGGGATAAAGGGCGCGCGCCAGTTGTTGCCGCCCGCCACGAGATACCGCACCCCGGCGCTGGCAAGAACCGTCGGATAGGATCCGGTGTAGGAGGGCACATCCGTTATGTTGGCGTACTCAAAGGGAAGGCCGTGGCCCCGTTGCATCGACTTGGAAAAATAGAGCGACCGGAAGAGAGTTTCGAGCGACGCGTATCCCGTAAGCAGGTTGCAGTATTGAACCGGCATATCAATCTTGCCCTGCCGGATGAGATTGAAAATTTCGTGCGCCTTTGCCTGGGACCGCGTCTCAAGAAGCTGCTCGACGTTCCAGGAGGCATCCATGGAGAAACGAAACTCCGGATACTGGCGGATCAGATCCGCAGCCTGATCGAGCACGCGCGGCTGAACTTCCGCCACCTTGCCCTGAAAGTCAGTGTAACCAACATCAAGGTGATTGTGGGGAACGACGTAGAGCGTCCACTTGCGCGCCGGCTGAAGCTTGAGGTCGAATGCGCGAACAGCGCCGGCCTTCACGCGCAGGTGCGCACTTGCGGGGCCGGTCCATTCAGGAACATCAAAATCGATCTTCTGCTCGCCGAAATCCGGCGTGGGGGAGAGCTTTGCCGATAGGTGCTGGCCGTTCAAATCAAGCTGCACATCGCCGCCTGGAATCTTGCGGTTCAGGCGCACGATGCCCTCAACCGTCTCCACAAGCCCTGTTTGGTTCTCCTTGTAAAAAATCGTTGGCGTGGCCGAAGCCTCTATTTCAGCGGGTGCGAAACGCTTGGAGGAATCCACGGAAAGGCTGAGCGCGTCGTAGAAGATGCCTGAAGTCCCCACGCCCACCGTGCCGTAACTGCTTTCCGGCGTGGCCGGGTCATCAATGCAGGTGATGACCAGTTTGTTCTCCCCCTGTTTCAGCGTGTCGGGTGGAATCTCAATTTCCAGCTTCTCGTAGGAGTATTGGGGAATGAAGGCCACGGGGAAATTACCGAGATCATAACTCACCGTGGGCCGCAAATAGAACATGCCCTGCTTGCCGTTGATTTCAATTCTCAGGTCAGGCCGGCGCGGCATGTAGGGAAGCACGGCGATGGTGAGTTTATAAAGCCCTCGCGGCGCGCCGTCCAGGGGGAAGATAACGGTAAAGGGATGCTCGCGGCCGCCAGCAAGGCCGTTGGCCGAACCCGGCTGAAAGCCCGCCCAATCCTTATGCCAATCACTTTGGCCAACATGGTAGATCGGATCGGCAGGCGTGGCCGCGAGGGGTCCAAAACCAAAGCTGATTCCAAATTCCTCAGAAGACTGGTCAAACTTGCCAATCTGCCACAAGTTCTGCTCCTGGCAAAGGGCCGGTGGCGCGAGCACCGCGGCCGCAAAGATGATGATCGCAAACATCAATAGCACAATAAGTTTATGACGCATATCCTTCATCCCCCCGAGATAAGAATGTGGCGTTTAAACATTACCTATCGTGCCACCTGAATCTCTTTCTCTTGTTCACCCTTCAGTTCCTGGTACCTGGCGTACGCCTTGGCAGCCAAATCGCGCTTGCCGAGATCGGTGTAGACACGCCCCAGCACGAAGAAAAGGGAAGCGTCCGAGGGCGAGAGCGTGGCGGCATGCTCAAGCGTCTCCTCCGCTTTTTGCTTGTCACCCATGCCCAACTCGATTCGGCCTCGAAGCACGTATGCGTCACCAAAGTCAGGCTTGGCCGTGATGGCTCGATTGGCGGACTCAAGCGCGGCGGGCAGATCCTGTTGCTCAAATGCCACTTCCGCCAACCCGTAATTTCCCAAGGGGCTGTGGGGCTCCACCTTCAACTCCGCCCGAAAGGCCTCCGCGGCCTCGGGGAACTTGTCAAGGTGCAGATAAAGTTTCCCCAGCGCGTAGTGAAACCCGGGCGTGTTCGGTTGTTGCTGAATGATCTCCTGGTACTTGGCGATCGCCTCCGGAAAGAGATTTCGGATTTCGTCCTGCTCAGCCACCATCTGCTTCACGCGCACGGAGTCCGGGTCGACACGCACCATCTCCTCCCACGCCTGGCGGCACATCTCCCAGTGAATCTTGCCGATCATGTAGAGGACTTCGGTGTCTTTGGGATTGTAGAGGCGCGCCCGGTAGAACTCATCCAGAGCGTGCCGCGCATCAAGCAGGGCGTAGAGGGTCATTCCCAGCCAGTAGTGAAGCTGCGCATCGTGCGGTTGCGCCGCCAGCGCGGTTTGAAGATACTTTACCGCTGGCGCGTAACGGTTCGATTGGTATGCCGCCATTCCCGCCAGTTTGGCGGCGTCTGCGTCATGGGGATTTACCGCAAGCATGTGATCGCAATAAGCCAGCGTCTGCTCGTAATCCTTCCGTTGGAAATAAACTGCGGCCAGCTTGCTTTGGGTCACGGGTGAAGCGGGATTGATTTTCAAGGCCTCCTGATAGCGGGCAAGAGCTTCATCCAGATTGCCCACTCCCTCAGCATCCTTGCCCTGTTGCAGAAGTTGGTCCAAACGTGGGTCTGTGCCGGCGGCAGCGAGGCGCGCCGGGGCAAACAGGATGAGGAGCGCAATGGCGCACACCATCGAGTGGATGGATATTCTGCCCATCGCCTTGAAGTCGTTTAATCCGAGTTTCATTTAACCTCGCTCAGCGGGTGTCCCGAGTCAGGAGTTCACGATGAAAGACGTCGCTTCCAATTATTCCAGGGCGACCCCCTCACCCGTCCCGCCCCGGCTGGTGAAAACGCCGGTGGCGGTCCACCCTCTCCGCCAAGGGGGCGAGGGCTGTAAAATCAACTCTCCCCTCGCCTCCTTGGGGGAGAGGGCTGTAAAATCAACTCTCCCCTCGCCTCCTTGGGGGAGAGGGGTCGGGGGGGTGAGGGGGTCCTCGAACAATCACCAAATTTCTGTGACACGACCCTAGTTTCCCGCCATCGCTGCTGCCCCCACCACACGGACGGTCAGAATCTGAAATGGCTTGGCCGTGAATTTAAAACCATGCGGTGTGGTTTCAAGCGCTGCCTGCTTTCGCTCAAAGGCATCGCTGCTCCACGCTGAAGTCACGTTGAGCAACTTGGTTTCAACATTTACGGTGCTCTCTTTGCCACCGGTTTCAAGAAAACGCAGAATCGTACCCTCTCCGTCTTCGGCCCTTTTCCACGTGACCAGCACGACGTTGGGTTGATCGACCTGAAGGAAGCTCCCCGCAACCGAATCCAGGGGCCGTGGAACTTCAATGGCTTTGTCCTGCGGAGTAATCTGGTCCACCTCCATCGGGGCCATCTCCTCCCAACCCATGCGGCTCAGGAAAGCAGGCTCCAACTCTTTGCCACTCGTCAGCGCATAGCGGAAACAGAAGTCTCCGCCCTGCGACGCGATGTAGTTTGTAAACCAATAGTTGTTCATGACATAGGAAAAAATCGTGCCGCTGCGCTGTTTGAACCCATTGGTCCAGGTGCCCCGAACAACGTCACCCAAAGTTACCATCGGTGCATCAACCGGAACGATGGCCGCGGTTACGCCGGCCTGGTCCGCCGCAATCCAGTGCTGCACTGAAAACCATTCGTTGCCGGCCCCGGGCATCTGGTCGCGGCTCGGATCGACATAGCCATTCTGCGTTTCGTAGCGGTAACGCGGCGCTTTCATGGCCAGAGGGAACGCAAAATAGATGCCCTCCTTGGTATACACCTCATCCTTATGCACACGATTGATAAACTCGATCTTCTTTTGCCCTTCGAGCAGGGTTATTTCAGTCTCAATGCGGGGAGTATTGACTCCGGAACTTTCCAAGTGGGCAACGATGCCGTGGGGTTCCTTGGTGATGGAGAGCAGACGTCCGCCCGAAGCGCCATGAATGGAAAGCGCCGGAGGAGTCCACCGCGCGTCGTAGTCAAAGTTAATAAGGTTCGGAGGCCCGTCCGCACCTGTGACGTAAATGTACTGGTCAAAGCGGTAGGCGCTCGAGGAGTCCACCAACTCCTTGTTCAGCTCTTTATCAAAAATGCTCTTGACCGCTCCGGTATCAGGATCAAGCACCACTCGGTAAAACTGATTTTCCAAAACACCAGCGCTGGCGATGGCTTCCGGAGTTGGCGGGTCCAACTTCGTTTCCCGTAGCGCGTAAGCCTTGTAACCAACCGACGGAACATCCTTGGCCATGAAGCGAATGTGCCGATAGGACTCGCCAGAGGAAAGAACCTGGTAAGGAACGGCTTGATTTGATGCCAGGTCCACGAGCTCGCGCCCCCGATCAAGGTCAGTCTCAACCAGGCTGGTGCGCTGCCAGTTGAGCGGATTAAAGACCACCAGGGTCTGTTGCGGGTCGTGAATAAAATCCGCAATGCCATCAAGCGCGCGGCGCATCACGTACTCGCGCTTCTGGCTGGCGTCGGCGGCAAAATGCACTTTGGTAGCGAGTTGGCCCAGGCCTTCCTCGCTCTTTGGATCCGAAATGCTGCGGTCCGCGCCAAAAGTATGCTCATCGAAGAGAACCATGTCATTCCACAATTGCTTGAGGATGGTGGAATCGGGTTGGAGGCGCGGATTCACAAGAGTGCTGATGGTTGAGAACTTTTCTGCCGCCAGCGCCCGCTGCTCAGTCTCGCGCTCCAGAGTGGCCGAATGGGTAACGGAAATAATGCCATCCTCCCAGTACGGACCGCCATCGCCCCGCACCACGGGAATGGAATCTCCAGCTTGCGCGGCAATGTACTTCAGCGCATCCACAAATCCTGAGTATTGAATGCGCGGATAGGCGTAAAGCTTGCCCCATTCCTCCGGGATGGTGGCTTGCTGCGGGAAGAGGTCCGTGTTTTCCACCTGTGTCCCATAAAGAATTACGGCATCGGATTTGTAATCCGGGCTCGAATAGGTTTGCAGGAAGAGCGGCAGGGATTCGCGTCCGGCGGCCATCAGTGGCTTCAAGCCGAATAGTTCCGACACCTGCGAATAGCCAAACGAATACCACATCAGAATCTTTCCGCCGTCAGGACCCTGCCAGTAGAAGGGCGACTTCTGGTTGAGGTGGCTGTAGACTAGGATCGGCCCCCTGCCATTGTCGCTGCCTGAGAAAAAGTATTTTAGGCCAGCCGCCGCCATGACGGAGGCATACGACCACGTATAAGAGGGCACATCGGTGATGTTGGCGTAATCGCCGCTGCCACCATGCTCCTGGTTGAATTGAAAGCCCGGGTAGAGTGAACGGATCAGCGTCTCCAGCGCGGGGAAACCGGTGAGCAGGCTTGCCTCCTGCGTGGGAACAAAAATTTTCTTGTCCTTCACCATTTGGAAAAGCTGCTCCTGCCGTTCCTTACTGCGTCCGGCAAGGAATTGGCGAGCGCTCCAATAGCCATCTGGGCTGAAACGAAAATCCGGATGCTCGTGGATTAAATCGATGGCTTCATCAAGAACGCGGCTTTGCACTTCCGCCACCTTCGATTGGTAATCGGGATATCCAACATCAATGTGCTCATGCGGAACGGCGAAGACCGTCCATTTTTTGCTGGGAGTAATGACTTCGGAAAAGTGGTGCGCGCGGCCGTTGAGGGTAACGGAAAGTTCAGAAGGCGTGGGCGAAGGCAACTCTGGCATGGAGAGTTCAACAAGCTGCTCGCCATAATCCGCACCTGTCGTGAGGGGGCACTGAACCTTCTGTCCGCCCACGGCAAGAGTCACGTAACCGCTCTTTAAGGGCGAATTGTGCCGAACATAAACGTCTACAAGCTCAGCCAGGCCGCCGCCTTTGTGCACATAGAAGACCGTCGGATCAATCTCTGCTTTCACTTCGGCATCAGCATATTTTCCGGCGGGGTCCTGTTCGAGTGAGAGTGCATCGTAGGTAATGCCCGGGCCGGTTTGGTCATCGCGGGCCGCGGGGTCATCCACCGCAGTCAGGACAATCTTGTTCGCTCCCTGCTGAAGGAAATGTGCGGGAAAGTCAATCGTGATGGTGTCAGCAGCGTAGGTGGCAAGGCGCAGATTCAGCAGATCTCCGCCAGCATAGTTCAACTTGGGGTGCTGATAGAAAAGCCCTTCGTGGCCGTTGATGCCGATGCGCAGTGATGGCACACGCGCCGATTCCACCAGCAATGCCACCTTGAGGGTGTATAGACCTTTGGGGATATTCGGCAACTCAAACTGAATAGTAAAAGGATAAGGATGATACCCTGCCGACCCGTTGGCATCACCGGGTTGAAACGCCGGCCAGTCTTTTTCCGGGCTGCTCTTACCCACAATGTAAATTACTGAAGCTTCGGGGTAATGAACGCTAAAGAGCGGACCTTGCGAAAATTCAACTGATGACTCATCAAAATTGCCAATTTTCCAAATTAAATTTGAAGCGGCAAAAATTTGAGGTGTTGGAAAAAGTATTGTGGCTAAAGCGAAAATTAGGACCAACCGATGGAGTTTTCCGAACATTTTCGTTGCCCCCCTTGAATCTGTCTGGACTTTTTCGCTGGGCGGTTGCTTTAATTTCGCGCTCGACACACAGTGAGCGGCGTTGCGCGGTTCACGCGTCATATGGCGGCACACTCACTTTGTGGACATCCCCGCCATGATTCCCTCCAGCGTGCGCACCCTCTCTTCTTCGCCTTCCTTCTTATTACTCTCCACCACCGAGGCCAGCAACTTGTCTGCTTCGGACTTTTTGCCCACGCGGCGGTAGGCATTGGCCAGTTGATAGAGTATCGGCTGCGAATTCGGTTCCAGCGTGCGGGCGTGTTCGAGGTCGGCGATGGCTTCCTGCGGACGATTTGTCATTATCTCCAACTTCGCCTTTTGCAAATAGCTGAACGCGTACCCCGGGTCGATCTTCAGCCCGGCTTCCACCGCCGCCTGGGCCCGGTCATATTGCGGAGTATTGGGCGCGATCCCCTGCCGGAACAGCGCATCGGCCAAAAAGTAGTAGACCAGCACATCCTTAATATTGTGGTCCACGGCCTGTTGCAAAATCGCCACAGAATCGGAATATTTGTCCTCATCCTCGTAGCACATTCCCAGCGCCACGTAGATGCTGGCCTGATCCGGTGCCAGAGCCAGCGCCTTCTGGTATTCGGTTTGCGCTATGTCATGCTGGCTCTTGAGGTTATGCAGAAGTCCACTGGCCAGGAAGAGCCGGTAATCCCCGGGAATTTTCTCCATCCCGGTGGCCAGGGCGGGCAAGGCGATATCGTAGTTCAGGTGGACGGCCCCCAGCGTCGCCAAATCCAGATAGGACTCACTGTCCGTCGGAAACTGCTCAATTCCCTGCCGGAAGAAGTTGAAGGCTTCGTCGGAATGCCCGGCTTTCTCCTCCGCCACGCCCACCAGGCTCAGGATGGCCGCGGTGGCATTGGCAGGAGTGGTGTAATCCTTCAAAGTTTCAATGCACCGGTCATTTTCACCCTGCTCAAAATACGCCAGGGCGAGCCCATAGCGCAGACGCGGTTGTTCCGGGTAGTCTTTGGGAACGGAATTGAAGACCTGGATGGCCTCCGCGTATTGCTTCGACTGCCCCAGCAGCCACCCCAATTTGACCTTTTCATCAGAGGTAAGTCCCGGCTGGCCGCTCAGCCCGGACAATTGGTCCTTCGCATCCTCCAAGTGGCCCGTCTTGAGCAGCGCCTCAGCGTCCATCAGGCGCAATCGAGGGTTGCCCGCCACCTGTGCCGGAGCCGCGGCAAAATAGGTTACCGCCCGGGCGTAATTCCCCCGCTCCACCTCATATTGTCCAAGCAGGGTGTTGGCCGCTACATCATTGGGAAAGAGTTTGACGATCTCCGCCAAGTCCTTTGCCGCCTGATCTTTCTGGTTGAGCTGCCACTCCACAATGCCGAGTTCGCGGCGCGCCATCCAATCCGTCGGATCGATCTGCAAGGCCCGGTTGAGCGCCGTGCTCGCTTCGGGAAGGCGACCGAGCAGTGCCAGGGCAATTCCCTGCCCCACGGCGCCCTGGGGGAGTTGCGGCGCAATCTTCTCCTCCTGCTGAAACTGGTCCAAGGCCTCGGCATAGCGCTTTTCCCGCAACAGGCGCATGCCGGCATCGTAAGCTTCCGACGCTTTCTGCTTCGCCGGGTCAGGAGCCTGGGCCATTAGTGGGACCAAGGACAGGAGCAGAAACCCAAGGAACGCGGTGATTAGGAAGTAAGGTTTGAAGGCCGTTTTCATGCTGGGATTATCACGCATCGTCCGGGATTTATCATTACTGTTTCGCGCGGACCTTATGTGACCACTAGAGAGTTTTTGAATCACGCGTTTACAGCGCGGCGGAGCCTTGACCTGAGATCTGCCAGTGGCACAAGCGCACTAAGGTCCCCACGCCAGTTGCGGCTCCGCAGCAGCAAACACCCGACCTCTTCACTTTTGCCTTGTGGCATTTGCCCTTTGCCTTTTGACTTGACTCTCCCTCTCCGAAATTCTGAAATGCATCCTCTAAGGTGTAAATTGACAGCGGGCGGGGGTTCGGGTGCTTTTTGGGTTGGGGCATCACAACGTGGAAACCAACTCATTGGAATCGGTGGAGAGCTGTAGCGGCGGTCTCCGACCGCCGTCGTCGATCGGAGATCGACGCTACAATTTCTGTCGTGCCGTATGGGTTTGACCGGGAAACAAATCCTGAAAAAAACCAAGCACCTGAGGGAGTGATCCCCCAGGTGCCTTGGCGGCTTAAGAGAGAGCCCGGGCGAATGGCAACCAGGGCTCTCTCCAAACCAGGTCTAGAAGTGAAGCTTCGCGCCGAACTGGATTTCTCTTCCAGGGCCGGCAGCAAAGATTCCCATGTAGTTCGGTGTGCCTTCGGAAACGCTTGCGGCGCCGCCGAAGTTGGTAAAGCTACCCTGCGCTCCGCCGCCAGGTGAGGCAAAGTTCACCCGGTTGAAGAGGTTGAAGGACTCGATTCTGAGTTCCAAATACTTGGCTTCAGTGAATTTGAAGTTCTTCGACAGGGAAAAGTCAAAGTCAACGCGTCCCGGTCCTCTGAGGATATTCCGCCCCGTATTGCAGTACGTATATTGAGCGCAAGCCCCAAAGGCGTTGGGATCGTAATAGGCTGCGCGTGTTGGCGTGAACCCGGAAGGCCGAGGATTGGAAATTTCCTGCGCAAACTGCCCACCGATACCAGTATTGGCGTTATCGAAAGGCAGCGTCACGCTGAACGGACCGCCGCTGTTGGCCGCCAGGATGGCGCCCATTTGCCAATTGCCCAGGATGGCGTCAGCCGCTCCCGACATCGAACCGCCGAAGTGCTGTCCCTTGCCGAAAGGCAGGTTATAGACGGCGCTGAACGTCAGGATGTTGGGGTAGTCCATATCGCAATTTCCGTACAGCGACCGGATGTTATTCGGATTGGGGAATGGATCCCCATCATAGAGTCCGCTGCTGATGTCCAGACAGTGTGACCAGGTATAGGCACCCAGGAATGTCAAACCCTGGGAAAATCTGCGTTCAACCTTGGCCTCCAGAGCACTGTAAGCGGAATATCCAACGTTCGTGTCGTAAGCGAAGTCCGGAATGACACCCGCATACGGCAACCGGGGGGCAGCAATGGGTCCCGGACCAGGCTGGGGCGAATTGTCGGAATAGTTGAGGACCAGGTGGTTGTCCCTGGAGCCAACGAAATCGACCTCAACCGTCGTGCTGGAGCTCAGCTGATCTTCCACGCCGAAGTTCCATTGCATTGAGGTGGGGGTCTCATTCCGGTTGTTCGCGCCGCCGAAGATGCTCAAGCCCGCGGCGTTGGTGGGCGACGGGAAGAACGTGCCCGCTCCGGGCGGATTGTTGTAGAAGAGGGAGGGAACGGCGCGATTTTCGTTGACGTAGCCGCCCACCTCAACGCCCCACGGCCAGGCAATGCGATCGTCCTGGGTTTCTTGAATCAGGCTGCCGCCGTGGTCCGTAAATAAGGCAAAACCTCCGCGCACTACGAGCTTCTGGGTGATGCCGTAGTTGAAGCCAAAACGCGGCTCAAACGTGCGCCATTGCTGGTCAAAGTAACGCTGCCGCACATTGGCAAAGGGGAAGAGAGTTCCGTAGGGCTGGGTGATCAGGAAGCAGGCGCAATTATTGCTCCAGCCGGAGTCCTGATTGTCCTTGAAGCGCATGGGGGGAACATAATCCCAGCGCAGACCGAACGTCACGGACAGCTTTTTGGAAATTTGCCACTTGTCTTGCGCGTACATGGCCTGCCACAGGTCCGTGGTATTGGCATAGGTACGGCCTTCGAACCCACCCAGGCCCGAGGGCAGGTTCAGCATGAAGCTGGCCAAGCCGTCACCCGTCCCGGCCTCGTTCGACCCCGGCCCCGTGATGGCGCTGGTGGGAAATTGGTCAAAACTTTGGGTTTCCCCCCAGCCGTCATCAAAACTATGGAAGTGATAACTTAGATAGCCGAGGCCAATGGTATGCTTGCCCGCAATCTTTTGCAGGTCCGCATTGATGGCATGAGTGTGGAAGGGACCCAGCGGGACGGCAAACTGGGTAGGTTGGCTAAACCGGGAACCCATGCTTCCGTAGGGAACGAAGGGGTAATTGTCTCTTACCGGCTCAAACGCAAGCTGGTTCATGGCATTCAGCGCCCCCACGCCCAGCGGTGTTCCCTCCAGGAACGAAGTGTTGTCATACATGTGCATGTAATGGAGGGTCAAAATCAGTGTCGGGCTGAAAATGTGGGTGTAGTTGATATTGAGGATTCTGCCGAAGTCATCCAGCACGTTGCAGCTATCCGGCATATTGCAGGGCTTGGTCTCGGTAGCATTCACGTAGTAAAAGGCTCCGAAAAGGGTGTCGTTGTTTCCGAAGCTGTGGTCGAGGCGGGTGCTGAATTGGTTGCCTGACGTCGCATCGTTGGACGAACCGATCCAATTGGGAAAGTTGTTTCCCCCCGGACCATAGTTGGGCGTGCGATAAAAGGCGTTCAGGTAGTACTGCGCCTGCGGAGTGATAGGAAATTGAGTCTGATTGATGATGTTGCCGGGGAAGGGGTCGCGCACATACTGACCCGCATTCTCACCCTCGGCAACCTGATAGGTATTGTAAGGATTGTAAATCGCGCCCTGCATTACTTCCCGTCCCAGAGGATCGAGTTCAGGAGAGCCGTTGACCATCACCGGCTTGCCCGTCAGCAGGTCGCTGAAATTTCCCTGCAATTCACTGGCATACGGAAGGTTGGCGAACTCAGTAAAACCTTGCGCCGAACGGAACCCTTCGTAAGACCCGAAAAAGTAGGTTTTCTTGTCGCGACCGTTATAGCCAGGCAGAATCACCGGCCCACCGATGGTGCCGCCAAACTGGTTCTGACGGTAGGCAGGTTTCTTCACTCCGGCGAAATTGTCAAAGAAGTTGGCAGCGTCTAGAGCGTCGTTGCGTAAGAACTCCCAGGCGTCCCCGTGGAACTGGGAAGAGCCCGTTTTCGTGGAAACGTTCACATTGGCGCCCGGCGCCATGCCGATACTGGCGTCCACGGAGTGGTTCTCAACTTTGAACTCCTGGATGGCGTCCGGAGGCGGACTGATCATCCATACCTGTTTAAAAACTTCGATGTTCAGTCCGCCGTCGAGGTTGAAGTTGTTGAAACGAGCGCCCTGACCGTTGACGGCCGGGCTGATTCCGCCGCCGCCCTCTTCCACGGTGAAGGCCGCCTGCTGGCCGCCTTCATGCGGCGTGGCGCCGGGGGAGAGGAGAATCATCTGGGTGAATTGCCGGCCATTCAAGGGCAAATCAACCACCGACTGCGAGCCCACTACTGTTCCCAGTGTGCTATTGGTGGTGTCAAGCGCCGCCGCCTGGGCGGTCACCTCCACTTGCTGGTTCACCTGGCCAACTTGCAAAGTAACCGTCACTTCGCGATCCTCGGCCACCAGAAGTTCAACGGTTTGCACCGCCGTTTTGAACCCTGCCTTGGAAACCGTAATCGTATAATTCGCCGGTGGGATCTGGGTAATCGTATAGAAACCCGCCGCGTCCGAGGCGATCTGCCGTAACGCCCCCGTAGCGTCGTTTTTCACTTCAACGTTGGCGCCGGGGATCACTGCCCCGGTTGAATCGACGATGGTCCCGTGAAACGATCCATTCACGGTCTGTGCGCGTGAGAGTTTGCACGGCAAACAAAATAACAAGAGGACTAGGAGTGCGAGATTTCCGAGGAGCTCTCGCTTGAAGCCTTTACGCGTGACTTCCATGATAAGCGGTGACCTCCATCAAAGGAATAAGCTTGAGTGAGCTCAGGCCCCTGACCCGCCGACGACGCAGTAAAACAAGTGGAACAATGGAACAGTCGAACTTGCCTCGCACCCTTCTTTGCGCCCGGCGCGGTGAAGGGCAAGAGACAAACTTGCGAATGGCCCAATGCCAAACCCCAGCCTTCCAGCTGGCTTACCCCGGATTACCACTCGGTAATGCCGTTTCTGGGCTCGTGTTTAACGCTATCGATACGGCTTGTCAAGAAAATTTTTATTTTACAATGTAAAAGTGTATTATTTCTCCTCGACAAATGAATTACGTTCTGCTTTTGTGTGCGTCGGAAAGATAGGCAGTGGGCAGTGGGCAGTGGGGAGGGTGAGGGATGAGGGATGAAGAGTGGAGAGTGAGGGGTCAAGAGTGAAGGAAAGAAATGCACGTAATTTGAAATCTGAAATTCGTGACCGTTAAAATTGGAACTTGGAATTTGAACGTGTAATTGGCTCCTGGCTGTTGACTGTTAACTGTCAGTTTTCGGTTGTCAGTTGTCGGTTGTCGGCTGTTCGCCGTGAGCTGTTAGCTCCAAAGGAGACTTATGGCCGCAAATTCAAAAGAGAAAAACGGCGCCAAACCACTTTCTCCGCGCTATTACATCAAGGTACTTGGCAAAGCGATTGAGATCATCAATGCCATGGGGCGGTTCCGTTCGGGTGCGCGCCTTTCGGATATCGCTGAGGCCTGCCACCTGGACCTGGCCACCACACTGCGAATTCTTCATACGTATGAACGCCACGGCTGGGTGGCAAAAGACGCGCGAACCAAAAAGTTCAAACTGCTCGTGGGATCGCGCCAGTACCGGGTGGGCTATGCCCAATTGCGGGCCGGCCTGCCGTTCTCCGATGCGGTAACCAGGGGATTGGTGGACGCGGCGCGACTGGCCCTGATTGAACTGCTACCACTGGACAATGAATTCGACGCCGACAAGGCGATTGAACATGCCCGTTTGATGATCCGGGAGAAAGTGGATTTCGCCATCGAATGCCAGAGGCACGCCAAGGTGGCGCCGCTTTTGGCAGACATGTTTGCACGGGCCCACATTCCCACTCTAGCCATTGATATTCCCCAGCCGGGTGCGTTGTATTTTGGGCCTAATAATTACACCACGGGAATAACCCTGGGAGAAGCGGCAGGAGGCTTTGTCCACAAGAAGTGGCGGGGAGGGCTGGATCAGGTGCTGCTGCTGGAGGCCTTTGCCGCGGGCCCTCATCCCCACTCGCGGATCGCAGGGTTTCTGGAAGGCCTGCAGAATTCGGTAAACGGCGCGGGCGTCCGCCGCGTGGTGCGGCGCGATGGCAAAGGCACGGAGGAAGACAGCTACCACGCCGCCATGAAATTCTTCCATGAGATCAGCCCGCGCAAGCGCGTGGTGATTGCCGCCATCAATGACATCAGCGCCCTTGGGGCTGTGCGCGCGGCGCGGGAACTGAAGCGCGAACAGTATACCGGCATCGTTGGGAACGACCTCAGCCCGGCGGACCGGGTGATAAAGGAGATCAAGGATCCTGACAGCCCGTTTATCGCCACCATCTGCGTCTTCCCGGAAGAGTACGGAAGAAAGATCATCTCCATCATCCTGCGGTGGCTGAAGAACGAACAGGTTCCGCCCACCACGTATACGGAAACGGCTCTGGTCGTTCGGGAGAATGTGGATGAGTTCCTGGTGCGAGCCCATCCATAGTAAGAATACATTGGCGGATTGATCAAAGGGTCGGACTGCGGCCGTAAGAATTCCCTGCGGCCTATCGCGCCGGCGCAACTCCAGCCGCGGCTGCTTTCAACTTCTGCGAGGTTTCAAATTCCTTTTGCGCGCCCGCCGAATCCCCTGTCTTGGCCAGCGCCTGGCCCAGCAGATAGTGGTAACGGGGATTGGAGGGATTCCACCCCGTAAGTTTCACCAGCGTGGCGCGGGCTTCCTCCGCCTGGCCTTTCTTCAGCATCAGCGCGGCGTAATCCTCATTCGCCGTCAGGTTGTGCGCGTCGCTTGCCAGTGCTTTTCGAATCCAATCCAGGGCGGCATCCTGCTGGCCAGCGGCAAGTGCCAGCCGCCCGCGCAGAGCCAACGCTTCCGCATTGCCGGGATCAGCCGCCATCACCTCGCCCAATTCCGCTTCCGCCTTGTCATTCTGGTTCAATGCCAGATGGCACTTCACCAGCATTAACTCCATCGGAATATTGCCGGGGACGGATTTGAGGGCTCGCGAATAAGCCGCGGCCGCGTCGCTGAACTTGTCCTGGTCAAGGTCAAGAGCGCCCAGAGCACCCTGCAATGCCGGATCATTGGGCTGCATGCGCAGAGCTTCCGTAAGCAATGTTTGCGCGGATTCATAGTTTCGGGTGGCGGTCTGCACTTGCGCCAGCGCGGCGGTAATTTCCGTGCGCTCGGGAGCTTTTTCGTGCGCCTGGGTCAGCCAGTCGGCAGCCGTGGCCAGGTCACCCGTGGCGGCGGCGTCTGCGCCGATGTGCAGGTAGGGATCGGGATTCGAAGTATCCTCGCGGATGGATTCCAAATAGGCTTTACGCGCCTCGTCAAAGCGCTGCAGCTTGGAATAGGTCATGCCCAGGTTCAGGTGGGCGGCGGCATCGAGATCCGCGGGCGGAATGAATTGAAACTCCGCCAGCGCCTTTTCATATTCACCTGCCTGCGCCAGGATAATCGCCAGCGAATAGTGAATGCGCGGGTCAGGTCCCGCAGCCTCGGAGGCCCGTTGCGCGGTGCGAAGTCCCGCCTGCTCATTGCCCGCCCCCAGATAGGCCGCGGCCAATTCCATCAGCAGCATGGCATCCCTGGAGGTTGCGCCCCCCGCCGCTTCAAAGGCGCGGACAGCGAGCGGATATTTCTCATCGGTCAGGTAGAGCATTCCCAAATTGGCGTTGGCGGTGACATTGTGAGGATCGGATTTCAACACGCGCTGCAGCTCTGCTTCGCCTTTGGCGCGCTGGCCGGACTGGAGATAATCGGTGGCAAGGTTATTCCGGATAACCGCATTGCCGGGTTCCAGCGTCAAGGCTTTCTCGTAAGCCACCTGTGCCTGGTCGAAATGATGATCAAAAGCATAAGCCAGGCCCAGCGTGTCAAACAACTCCGCATCCTTCGCACACGTTGTGCTGGCAGCCTGAAGCATGTTCTGCGCCGCTTTCATCTGCTGTTGCTGCATCAAATCTTTGGCCTTGTCAACGGTTGCTGCGCAATCATCGGGAAGCGCCGCCAGCGGGGCGGCAAAGGCCGCGCGTCCCGTTTCGAACGATGCGATGGCGATAAACATGATGATTGCGGTGCTGCGACCAAACATCATTGCCCTAGTGTGTCCAAGCATGAGTGCCGTGGTGTGTCTTTGTATGATCATTTTTCCTTTTTAAACTCCCCGGGGCATGGTACACGAAATACGAAATGGAGTCGATGTGACGCAGTCGCGGCGGTGCCGCCAGTTTACCGCGAATTGCGTTCCACGCAAGTCAGGTGTATGTTAGCGCTCCGGCGGGGGAGCGTATCGCCACAAGTTTGATCATCAACTCCCAGCCCAGTCGGCAATCTTCCATAACGTAATCTCTTCCAGGAGGTAATCTGTGCGCAAATTCCTGATCGCTCTGTTGATCTTCTCCGGATTGGCGGCCACCGCGGCGGCGCAAACTCCGCCCAAGCCGAAGGATTACACCGCCTACGTGGTGGGTTACGCCCATATGGACATGGCCTGGCTTTGGCGTTGGGAGGAGTCCATTCACGACGTGATGTACAACACCTTCACCAACCAGCTCCGGCTGATGGACAAGTATCCGGACTACACCTATCTGCAGGATCAGGCCGTGGTGTTTTCCATGATGGAAAAATATTACCCCGACGTTTTCAAGGGCATGGTGGAGAAGGCCAAGACGGGCAACTTCATTCCCGCCAGTTCCACCTGGGCGCAGAACGATGAGAACGTGCTGGATGGCGAATCGCTGGTGCGCCAGTTTCTCTATGGCCAGAAGTACAGCAAGGAAAAGTTTGGCCACTACATTCGCATTGCCTGGCAACCGGATGTGTTCGGGCACCCCATCTCCATGCCGCAAATTGCCAGCAAGGCAGGCATTGAGTTTTACCTGTTTAACCGCCCGCATGACACCACGCGGCCGCCCATCATTTGGTGGCAGGGTTTGGACGGAACGCGCGTGATCGGTTACAGCTCGCCGGGTGAATACGCCCAGCCCATGGACCATGATCACACCACCGTTCTGGGCATGAGAAGCGCGCAAATCGCGGGTGTGAAGAACATCATGGTCCTCTATGGCATGGGCGACCACGGCGGGGGACCCAATCCCGACGACGTTGAAGGCATTGCCAAGCTTAACGCCTCCCCCGACGATGTAAAAGTGCGCACTACCAACGTGGCAAATTACATTGACCTGCTGCTGACGGAAAAGAAGGACTTTCCCGTCTACACGAAGGAGCTGAACCCAGTTCTCTCCGGTTGCTATACCACGCAGGTTGAAATGAAGCGGCATAATCGCATGACGGAACAACTGCTGCTGAACGCGGAAAAGCTGTCGGAGCTCTCCGTGTTCTTTGATTATCGCGATTACTATCCCAACCGCGACCTGACTGAAGCGTGGAAGATCGCCCTGCTGGACCAGGCGCATGACCTGGCCGCGGGCTCGGGCATCGGACCGATTTACGCCGACGCCGTGCATCAGTACGAAGAGATTTTCGAACGCGGCAACCGCGCCCTGAAGTTCTCGCTTGAAAACCTCGGCCTACAAGTGAACACCCAGGGCGAAGGCGTGCCTCTGGTGGTCTACAACCCGCAGTCGTGGGACCGCACGGATCTGGTGACCGCCCAGGTTTCCGCCTTCTCACTGCCTGCGCGCATGGTGGCGGTGAATGGAAGCGAAACGATCCCAGTGCAAATCCTGAAAGCACCGGAAAAAGATGGCGCGCGCGAAACCGCCACGGTGGCCTTCGTGGCCCAACACGTTCCGCAAATGGGCTTGAAGCTTTATCGCATCGTGCCTGAGGGCGCGAGTCACAAGGCCGCACCGGTAGCGCTGCAAGTGGGTTCCAAGCCGCGACCTTATCTGGAGAACGACCTGCTGCGCGTGGAGATCAACCCGGAAACCGGCAACATTTCGAAACTCTTTGACAAGACCAATAAGCGCGAGGCGTTCCACGGCGAAGGCAACTCCCTGACGGCGTGGGAAGACACCGCTGAACAGGCCAAGGCCATCGCCAAGGTGCCCATGGACTACGGCGGCCCCGCGTGGGACATCGGCTTGACCGGCAAGAAATGGGAGCTTGAGAAGCCCGCGCAAATTGAAATTACGGAGCAGGGACCCGTGCGCGCCACGATTCGCGTCGTGCGGCGATTCCGCGATTCGCAATTCACCCAGGACATCAGCCTGCTCGCCGGCTCCCCGCGCGTGGACGTCAATATGACCGTGGATTGGTATGAGCGCGCAACTTTCCTGAAGGCAAACTTCCCCGTTGACGCCGCTTCCAGCAAGGTGTCCGCAGAGATTCCCTATGGCGTGATTGAGCGCGACCAGACAGGCATCGAAGCCTCGATGGGCAAGTGGGTGGACATCTCGAATGCGGATTACGGTGTCGCCATCATCAACAACGGCCGCAACGGCTACGATTCCAAGGACAACGCGATTCATCTTTCGGTGATTCGCGGACCGTGGGATCCTGACCCGCGCGCCGACGAGGGCGAACACAACTTCAGCTATTCCATCTATCCCCACAAGGGTGGATGGCGCGAAGGCAAGGTGCAATTCCAGGCCATGGCATTCAACTCGCAGCTGCTGTCATTGCAGGAACCCGAGCACGCAAGCCCACAGGAACAGTGGAACAGCCGCAAGGGTGGCTTGCCCGACGCGTACTCGTTCATCAAGACGGACAGTGACCACGTGGTGCTCTACGCGATGAAGCAGATGGAAGGCTTTTACGATCGCGACGCCATCGTGCGCTTCTTCGAGTGCGAAGGGCGCGAAGGCGACGTGACAATCCATCTGCCACGTGAAGTTCACGCCACGGAAACAACCCTGCTGGAAGATGTTTCCGTGGGTCCCGTGGGTGATGGCAGCACCATTCGGTTCCACATGAAGCCGTGGGAGATCAAAACCCTGCGATTGGCGAAGCTGGAATAGCTTCGATCGAGCGAGGGATTCGACTAAATGCAAAAAGGCCCACCAGCATGAACGGTGGGCCTTTTTGTAGCTCAACGCCGGGCGTTCATGACGCGCTTCACTGCTCCAGCACGTTGACTTCACGAATCGCACCGCCTGCGGCGGGCACGCGCAGGGTCTTGATTTCAAGCGGGCGGAAATCGCCTGTCCAACGGCGCTTCATCATGCCGATGTCAAACGTCGCGTGGGCCGGGCGGCCCGCGGTTTCGTAAGCGCGGATGATGATGTCGTTGCCCACTTCAGCTTTCTTCACCACGGAAACAACCACGTTCGGAACATCCACCGAGAGATACGACCCCGCCAGCTGACGGCTGCCGCCATGAATCCCCTGGTAGATTACCGGCACGGGCGCGGTGAACTCCTCCGCCCGCCGCACAACTCCCAAGTCCTGCCAAGTCCCCGCGTGCGGCATCAGCAGCATGCGAAACGTCTGCACACCCTGATCCTGCCAGAGGTATTCGCCTTTGGGGTCCACCTGGCGGGGCAGGTGCTGCGCAAAGATCGCTCCGCGCGCGATGGACACCCGCAGGTCGTTGTCCTGAACGCTGTAGCCATATTTGGCGTCGTTAATGATGGCGAGGCCGTAAACGCTTCCGGCGCGGTCACCGGCAAGGTCAACCCAATGCTGCCCGGGGTCCTCTTCCCCCTCTGCCTTGCGCACCAGGTAGCCGTAAGCGATTTCGTACGTCGGAACCGGACTTTGCACATCCACGGGGAAGGAGAACTTCAGCATCTTCAAGTGCTCGTGCCAATCGAGAAGCACGCGGCCTTCCAGGGCGCGGGCGCCGGCAGTAAGAATCCAATCGGTCTGCAAAAAGGATGAACCGTACTGCGTTCGCACGCGGACCGCAGCGCGCAGGGGACCATTCTCCAGCACGCGGAAACTGGCATTGCTGAAAGCGCCGACTTCTTCCGAGTAATCGCGGATCCCGTGACTCCAGGTGTCACTTGTGTCTTTCAGAACCACGGCGCGAGCGCCACCTGCGCCGCGAAACACTTCGGCCCTGGCGTCCTTATCGTAAATCGCCAGCGTCCCGTCGGCCGCAAAGGTCACGCGCAGGTGTTCATTTTCCAATCCCTTTTCCGAGGCCTGTACGCCTGGGGCGGCCGGGGGTGCTGGGTCAACTTTTCGTAGACGGAATTGCCGGTATCCGAAGGCGGGAACGGGCGCGCTGAACACCAGCTTGACCCGGTGGTCGGTGATGGTTGAGGCCTGGGTCCATTGATGCGGAATCGGGTTTCCGTGCTCATCCTCCAACCGGCTATTGGGAAAGCCGAGCCCGCTATCGAAACCAAACCCCAAATCGTATTCCACATTCAAGTTGGCGTCCCAGGCGTGAGGGTTGAAGACCACCAGGTACTCCGAATTCGGATCGGTGGTGGGAATCTGCCACGCAATCTTCTGCGCAGCAGTGTTGATGGCCTGGTCCGCCACCTCCATCGCATACCCGTAAGCCGAGCGCGCCACGTCATAATGCTCCGGAAGCGCAGTGCCAGCCAGGCTGTCATGAAACTGCATTCGCAGCACCTTCTTCCACGACTCCGCCAGGTCCACCGCCGGGTATTGTGAGCCCACAAGCAGAGACCCCAGGGCAGCCATCTTCTCCGCCGTGGCCAGTGCTGCCTCAGCCGTGCGATTGTTCTTTTTGATATCCGCTTGCGCCGTGTAGCAGCCAACCGCAACATGCTGAAGCTCATCTGCGACGGTTGGGATATTCGGAAGCTTGCCGACCTCCTTCATGTAAAGAGACGGAGTGCTGAACACCAACCGTGGCGCGCCGGATTGCATTTGAATATCATGAATCGAGTTAATATTGATCTTGGTGGGCCCGCCCCCATGATCCCCCGCGCCATAAAATGCCATCAAGTCTTGCAAAGGACCTGGGTAACCGGCGATGATTTCATGCAATCGGCTGGAGACACTATCGGTCCCGCTCCCGTAGGCAACCGGAATCCGGTATGCCAGCACTCGCGAGCCATCCGGGCTTTGCCACCAGAAGAGGGGGCTTGGCAGGGTCTTCTCATTGATTAGCGGCCGCATAAATACAAAGGAGTTCATTCCCTGCAACTTAAGGATTTGGGGGAGAGTGCCGGGATGGCCAAAAGCATCGGGGTTATAACCAATCTCCGCCGGATGGCCGAACAAGCGCTGGAATACCTCCTGGGCGTAGAGCCCCTGCCGCACCAGCGATTCACCATTGGGAATATTCACATCGGGCTCAACCCACCATCCGCCCACCACATTCCAGCGGCCCTGTTTCTCACGCTGGCGGATCTCATCCATCATCCGGGGGTCCGCCTGCGCCACCCATTCATAAAACTGCGCGGAACTCGCCGTGAAGGTGAAGTCCGGATTCTCATTCATCCGATCCAGCGCTGAGCGAAAGGTGCTGAGGACAACGGACATTGACTCCGGCCACGGCCAGAGCCACGGCGCGTCGATGTGCGCGTTCCCAATCATGTGGAAGCGGTATTGCGTTGCTTGCGGCGGCCAGGTTGAATCCGCTGACTGGCCGGGCACCTTCGCGGCGCCCAGAAACAGCGCGAAGATTAATGTGATGAATGCGATCAATTGAATTCGGCGTGGGGTCATTTGTGGTCCTCCGACGGCGGCAATCTACCACGAGTTCGCACGCATTTACATGTGAATTGAATTTCATTTGCCAGGGATGCGCGCGCCCAAGAAATGTCAAGCCGGCCCGAATCGAACGCCCTTTCCCTTCAATGCCTTTCAAAATGGCGCTTAATTTTTGCACAAAATAGGAGTATAAGTGTTGGCCTGCGCGTGTCCACGATGTGAATCATCGAGTTTTGGCGAGGTGCAATGCCATATTCGCCGTCTTCAAATCGAACCAATCCACAATGCGGGGGAATACTATGGATGCGAAACCCGTCCTCATCCCAGGTGCATTTTCACGGGGATTTGTGCTGCTGGTATCGGTGATGCTGTTGTTTCTTGTCTGCCCTAAAACCGTAATAGGGGCAGAGACGGTCTGGCAGATTGGCACGTTTGACCATTCATCCGGTGAGTTTAGTGGTCCAGGTGCATTGAACTTCGGCAATACTTATCCTCAGAATCCCGTGGTCTTCATTGCTGGAAAGAGCGTCGCGAAGACGGACTGGCCGTCCTTTCAGCCCGGCACTTCCAATGGCAAAGCGGGGCATCACGCCTACCCGTATACCATCGAATTCAATTTATCGGCAGCGCCAAAGGGTTTGTACATTTTGAAGGTGGGCCTGCTCAATGGGGATGGTGGACGGCTCTCCATTCTCCAAATTGAAGTCAATGACCAACGAGGATGGTTTTATCAGCATCCGCAGTTTCACGACGTGCCAGGCGACAAATATTGGGATGACACGATCGAGGCTGAACTTCCGACGGCTGTCCTGAAGCAGGGAACCAATAAGCTGGTCTTGACCGCCATCGACGATCCCGCATCCATCGATGATTTTACTGATCCAGGGCTGGCGTATGATGCATTGGACTTGGAGCACGATCCCGGCCAAAGCTACGCTCCCGGCAAGATCAGCGTGCAGGCAGAGCCCACGGTCTTTTACCAGGAAAAGGGCAACCAACTCGTTGAACTTGTCGATGTCTATGTGCGCCACAATATGCCCTCCCAAAAGGCGCGGGTGGCATTAAGTCTGGGCGGCAATAAATTTTCCAGTGATCTTCCACCTGACCATGCATTCGGGGAAGAGCGAATTGAGTTCGCCGTGCCGGAGTTTGCCGCGAACACCGCAGGCGAAATAACGGCCACGATCGGTCGTCACTCGCAGCGGTCAGAGGTGAAGCTGACACCGGCAAAAAAGTGGACGGTTCTGATGGTTCCGCACGTGCACATCGATGTGGGATTCACCGATTACCAGCCGAAGGTGGCGGAAATTCAGAGCCGTCTTCTCGACGAAGCCATGCAGATGATCCAGGACCACCCGGATTTCCGCTACAGCACAGACGGCTACTGGGCCATCAATGAATTCATGGGGGGGCGCAATGAAGAAGACCGCAAAAAACTTCTGCAAATGGTGAGAGACCACAAGATCTTTACTCCCGCAGAATATGTCAATCTCCTCACTGAGTTTCCCGCCGTCGAGACGCTGATTCGCTCACTCTATCCGAGCTATAAATTTGACCGGAAGAACGGGGCGAATTTCGACTACGCCAACATCACGGATGTTCCCTCCCAGGGATGGTCCTACGCCTCGGTGCTGGCAGCATCGGGCTTGAAATACTTTCTCTCGGGGAGCAATCAAGGGCGTGGGCCAATCCTGACCTTCAGCGATTTGGAGAAGCAATCACCCTACTGGTGGCAGGGCCCCGATGGCAACAAGGTGCTGATGTGGTACGCGTACGGCTATGGAACCATGTCGTGGGTGCTGGGAATGCCACCCACAGTCACGCTTGGCCACGACGTTCTGCCGCGCTTCCTGCAAAGGTACACCTCCCCTGAATATAAGAGCAGCACGGTCCTTCTTTACGGAGCGCAGGGGGAGAACTCTGACCTCTTTCCGCAACACGCCGCCATAGCCGGGGAGTGGAATAAGGTATACGCCTATCCCAGGCTCTCCTACTCAGGCGTTGCCGAAGCGATGAGCAAAATTGCGGGCGAACTTGGCGATTCAATTCCCGTGATCAAGGGCGACGGCGGGCCCTATTGGGAGGACGGGATCTATTCCGACACGCAAAATGCCATTCTCGCACGCAAGACGGAGCAACGGGCGCCGTCCGCGGAGAAGATCTCCACCATCAGCTCCTTGGTTCATCCCAACGTCCAACCCGCGCTGAAAGCCATCAAGGATCTTTGGCAGAACATGGTTCTATTCGACGAGCACACCTGGGGCGCGTGGCAAAGCATCTCCGGCCCGGAGAGTGACGAAACGCTGCGGCAGTTGGCAGTGAAAGACGCGTTTGCCATAAAGGCGGATCAGGACCTGGATTACGTCATGCAACGGGGAATGGCCGCCATCGCCGATTACATCGATGACCCCAAAGGGACGCTGGTGGTCTTCAATCCGCTCAATTGGCAGCGGAGTGGATTCGTGGAGATCGATCTTCAAAAAGGAATCGAGCTGGTGGACCAGGTGACCGGAGAAGTAGTTCCCTACCAGACGCTTTATGAGCGGCCTACTCTCCAGCCTGAGCTGCCTTTCTCATTCCAGCGGATTCGATTTGTGGCTCGGGATATTCCCGCTTTGGGCTACAAGACCTACAGCAAACGGCCCGCTAAAGGTGAGCAGGCGGCCACACGCACGAGCACGGATACAACTCTGGAGAACGCGTATTACCGCGTGGTTCTGGACGCTGAAAGCGGCTCTGTCAGCAGCATTTTCGACAAGCAATTGAACAAGGAACTGGTGAATGCTTCCAGCCCCTATCGCTTCGACCAGTATCTGTATGTCACTGGCGGCGATCAACCCTCCCACAACCGGCTGCTCTACTGCTGCGGGCCGGATGAAGTGCTGCTGCCTACGCCGGAATTGCAAGTTCACCAGGCGCACGGCGGCAAGCTGGTTTCAACCGAGCACACCCCGTTTGGCCTGGTGGCGCATCTGCAGAGCACGGACACGAACACGCCTCAAATCAATACCGACGTCATTCTCTTTGACGCGCAGAAGAAGATTGAATTCATCAACCACGTGCAGAAGGAGAAGGTCTATACCAAGGAGGCGGTTTACTTCGCGTTCCCCTTTGCCGCGGACGATCCGCAAATCCGCTATGACCAGCAGAATGGTGTGGAGGATCCAACCCGCGACCTTCTGCCGGGCGCTGACCGCGAGTGGTTTTCGCTCCAGCATTGGGCTTCATTTCAATCCGGCGACGTCACGGCGGCAATCATCCCCGAGGATGCGGAACTTTTCACCATGGGCGATATCGTGCGCGGCAAGTGGCCGCTGGAATTGGGTTCGCACCGGGGCACGATGTTTTCCTATGTGATGAACAACTATTGGTGGACCAACTACGTGGCAGGACAAGGCGGAGACTTCACCTTCCGCTACGTCGTGACCAGTGCCAAGAACCTGGAACCGGTCGAGCTCAGCCGCCTGGGGTGGGAAGAGATGACGCCTCTCGAATCCAACGAAATTATCGAAAATGACAAGGCCGTAGCTCCGCCCCGCCCTCTGGACAAAGCCCACGGAAACTTTCTTCAGGTCAATCAACCCAACGTGGTCCTGGTGAACTGGAAGGCAGCGGAAGACGGCCACGGCACCATCCTTCGATTCCTCGAAGTGGGAGGAAACTCCAACCAGGTGGAAGTCCAGGTCCCCATCCTGCAGGTTCAGTCAGCATGGATGTGCAACGCCATGGAAGAGAATCAACAGTCGCTGACAACGACAGATCACGCACTTTCGTTTTCAGTAAAGCCGTTCCAGATTGTTACCGTGCGGGTTGAGGGGACGCCGACGGTGCACTGAGAACCGCAGCATGGCGCGCTTCAAGTGGCGGCGGGTCTAGGCCGACACAGGGCGGCGTAAAGCCGCCGCCACATCATGCTACGTCACGCTGGGGGGCTTGACTACAGGAGTAATATACGGGCGTACCATCGGCGCATTTCCGATGTACAACGGAAATGTTCAAACGTCATATCGCTTATCTCGCAAGATTTCCTAAACTCGCTGCTCGTCAGAGGTCAAAATGAGAACCTTTCGCCAAAACTATCTTTTGCCATTCTTCTTTTTCCTCGTCTTCATGCTTGGCTCACTCCTGAGCGCTTCAGCCGCTTCGCAACCGGTATGGCAGCTCGGCACGTTCAACCTGTCGCCCAGCGAATTCAACACGGGGAACAAGGGCGCGCCGCTTTTCGGCTCCCGCTATCCCAAAGGCGATCTTGTTTACGTCATTGGAAAGAGCAAGCCTGAAACCGATTGGCCCGCTTACCAGGAAGGCGCCGCCGTGGGCAAGGCAGAGAGCCATCCCCATCCCTACACCATTCAATTTGATCTGGACCAGGCGCCCCAGGGCGCCTATTCCCTGAAGATCAGCCTGCTTTCGGAAACCGCGCGCGTAGCCGTGTTGCAGGTGGAGATCAACGGCCACGTTGGGCAGTTCTATCAACACCCGAAGATCAATTACGACGGCGGTGACCGGCAGATGGTCACCAGCCCCATTTCCGCCGTCGATACGATCGCGATTGATCTTCCCGCGGGATTCCTGCAAAAGGGGACCAATAAGCTTACGCTCACGGCGGTGGATGAAACCGCGGTGGAGACAGACGAAACGCATTCCATCATCACCTACGACGCCATTCAATTGAACCACGAAGCGGCGGCACAGTTCGCCCCAAATGCGATCGCGGCAGAGACCGTGCCCACCATTTTCTACGTACGGCAGGGCGAAGGATTGGCGGAATTGGTGGACGTCTACGTGCGCTACAACTCAGCGGTGGAGCATGGCGAGGTGACGCTCAAGGCGGGAGGAAAGCAATATCATCAGGCGCTCGCGGCCCGCGAATTTGGCGAACAGAAAGTAGAATTCCCGGTGCCTGAATTCACCACGTCTTTGAATGGCGATGTGACCGCGAAAATCGGCAGCCATACGCAGCGCTTTCCCGTAACCCTGACGCCGGCGAAGAAGTGGAACCTCCTGGTGGTTCCCCACATCCATGTGGATGTTGGCTACTCCGACTATCAGGAAAAGGTGGCGGAGATTCAATCGCGCGTGCTGGAAGAAGCCATCCAGATGATCCATGACCACCCGGACTTCCGCTTCAGCCCCGACGGATTCTGGAGCGTGCGTCAATACATGGCCGGACGCAGCCAGGAGCGGCAGCAGCGGCTCTTCCAGATGATCAAGGACAAGAAGATATTTATTCCGACGGTGGAAGCAAGCCTGCTCACCGGATATCCCAGTCTTGAAACCCTGATTCGCTCTCTCTATCCCGCGTTTCAATTTCACCAGAAAAACGGTGGCGACGCCGACTACGCTGACATCACGGATGTGCCCTCCTACACCTGGTCGTATGCTTCGGTGCTTTCCGCCGCGGGTTTGAAATACCTGATTTCCGGCTGCGACAATGACAATGGACCTATTCTTCTCGCCAGCCGCCTGAATGAAAAATCCCCCTTCTGGTGGGAGGGGCCCGACGGCGGCAGAATCCTGATGTGGTACTCCTGGGTCTATTCGCAATTGGGTGTTCTATTCGGCGGACTGGAAGGGGAGATCTCCGCCGGGCACGACGGGATTCCGGTTTTTCTTCAGGCCTACGATCACCCTGAATTCAAATCGGATACGGTGCTGGTCTACGGCACGCAGTGGGAGAACACCGACCTCTTCCCCCGCCAGGCCAGCATCGTGGATGATTGGAACAAGCTTTACGTCTATCCCCACCTGCAATACTCGGGCTTCGCCGATGCCATGCGCACCATTGCCGCGAGTTTCGGTGATTCCATCCCTGTCGTCCGCGCCGATGGAGGTCCCTATTGGGAATACGGCATTGTCTCCACGGCACGCTCCGCCGCCATTGACCGCGAGAGCGAACAGCGGGCCCTTGCTGCGGAGGAATTTTCCACCATCAACGGCATTGTTGACCCCGGGGCGCGGCCAGAACCGGAAGTGCTGAAACGGATTTGGAACAACATGGTTCTTTACGGCGAGCACACCTGGGGCGCTGACCGCAGCGTTTCCGATCCGCGCAGCCAGGAGACAACCAACCAGTTGGCGGTGAAGGAAGCCTTTGCCACGGATGCCAAGCGCGATGTTGATTACGTCCTGCGCCGCAGCCTGGCCGACCTTGCCAACTCCATCTACGACCCGCATGGAACGCTGCTGGTCTTCAATCCGCTCAGTTGGCAACGCTCCAATCTTGTGGAGATCGACCTGGACAAAGGGCGCGAACTCGTTGACCTCACCACGAAGCAAAGCGTTTCCTATGAAGTGCTCTCCACGGGCGAAAACTATCGGCATGTTCGATTTCTGGCGCAGGATGTGCCGGCAGTCGGTTACAAGGCCTATCAATTGAAGGAAGTCCCTGACGCTCCTCCCGTTCCACAGGCGGTTTCGGGCACAACAATCGAAAACCAATTCTACCGGGTCGTGCTGGATGCTGACGGTGGAGCCGTGAAGAGTATTTACGACAAGGAACTGAACAAAGAATTGGTGAACACTTCCAGCCCTTATAAATTTGACCAGTACCTCTACGTCACGGGTGGAGACCAGAGCCCCAATCGTCTGCTGGAATACAGTGCCACCTGGCCGATTCCGGAACTGACCATCCACAACGCCAGCGGCGGGCACATCGTCTCCGTAACGCAGGAACCGTTCGGCGTCGAGGCCCGGCTGGAGAGCACAGGGGTCAACACACCCCGTATTGAATCGGAAGTGATCCTCTTCAACGGACAGAAGAAGATTGAATTTATCAACCACGTCAACAAACAGGAGGTCTTCACCAAGGAAGGCATTTACTTTGCCTTCCCCTTGGCAATGGATCAGCCCCAATTCCGCTATGAGATCCAGAATGGCTTCGTAAATCCGGCGCACGATCAGATGCCGGGCGGGGCAAAAGAGTGGTTCTCCGTGCAGCATTGGGTGGCGGCGGACCAGGGCGGAGTTACGGCGGCCATCATCCCGGTGGACGCTTTCCTGGTGACACTGGGAGACATCGTGCGGGGAACATGGCCGCGCGAGTTTGGCCAGCGCCCGGGCACGATCTTCTCCCAGGTGATGAACAACTACTACTTCACCAACTATGCGGCGGCACAGGGAGGCGATTTCACCTTCCGCTATGTGCTCACCACTGGCAACAATCTGGAGCCCGCGCAGCTCAGCCGCCTGGGGCGTGAGGAGATGTCGCCTCTGGAGCTTGACCAGATCACTCCGCAGGACAAGGCCGTCAATTCACCCCGGCCGCTGGCCGCGACACAGGGAAGCTTTCTGCATACGGATCAGCCGAACGTGGCACTGGTGACCTGGAAACGCGCTGAGGATGGCGAAGGGACGATTTTGCGTTTTCTCGAACTCGCCGGCAAACCCGCGGAGGTAAATGCAGAGACTTCCCTGCTCGACGTCAAGTCTGCGTGGATGGCCGATGCTTTGGAGCGGAACCAGGGGCCGCTTACCACTTCGCCGCATGGCTTCCACTTCACCGTCAAACCGTTTCAGATTGTGACTGTGAGGGTAGAGGGAGACTCAGCCATCAAGTGATGGGCAGAACAAGGGAATGAACCCATGAAATTCGCCCGGAAATACCGCCGGTTCTAAGCCGGGTTTCTCACGACGCCGCAGAAAGGACAGGACTGAAGCCCACGGTTTGGCGGTCTTTATGAATATTTCGGCGCCGGCATCGTTGGGCAACTTGAGAGGGCGAAACCAAATTCGGAGTTCGGGAGGTTGCTACCCCTTTTTTGCCGCTGACTCGAGGGCGGTTATTCAGAGCGGGTGGGGACGCCAGCGGACGCATTGACGTTTTGTCCCCTTGACATTGGCAGCATAATAGGCTACAATATTTGCGTGGAAAGGGGCCTGCTTCCCTGCCGTCACGACCGGCAGAGGAGAGCGCACGAAGCCACGAGGGATTCATCATGCTGCTCCCTTATTGCCATTCTTTCCCCCCATTACAATGCAACATTATGTCAATCTTTTGCGAAGATTCCTCAATGAAGCAAACCCCTCATCCCGCTAAAAAAGGGGCAAAATTCCTTCTCTCGTTCCTGGCGCAAGGCCGCAGTCTCTCGCGATGTGTAACAAAAATAAGGGAGTTAGCGGTTAATACAAAAAGCCAAGGCGAAATCTATGTAATTGCAAATAAAGCAGTTAGCCAATTCCCGTGGCAGGAATGCGAAAAATAAAAAAGGGGCGAAAATGAAGGATAGTCTCGCGATGTTATTGAAAACAAATAGTGGAAAAATGTCCACTTTTACCCTCTCGCTATGTTATTGAAAATACAGCTACTTATTTTAGTTTCTCGCGATATTGATGAAAATAAAGGGTGTTAGCCAAAACCTCTCGCCAGCCTCGGCTGCCCTCTGGGCGATGGAGATCTCGAACCCCAGAGTCTGGATTATTCACGATATTTCTGGCCAAAAAAGAAAGGATGCTCTAAAAGGTTGATGAACACTGGGTGTTCGCGCACCCGGCATTCCCTTTTGGAGCATCCGTAACGTGACACCTTGTATATCAC
>Ga0302320_10001038_pt1 | contig 66664 bp, 56 predicted proteins | sample Bog_T0_3_FD_202130 | JGI IMG/M metagenome (GOLD analysis project Ga0302320, IMG submission 202130) | Peat permafrost microbial communities from Stordalen Mire near Abisko, Sweden - Bog_T0_3 | ecosystem: Environmental > Terrestrial > Soil > Wetlands > Peat | place: Sweden: Abisko, Stordalen Mire...
CACCATCACCGCCTATTTTCTCTTCCCCGACTGGCATGCCTTGTGTTCGGCGATGGTCCAGGGAAATGCGCCCTCGCCTTGAGCAAGTCGGCCGTTACTGATCGGATTCCTACCGTTAGGACTGCTGTCGCATCGATAGAACTGGTGTTTTGCGGCATCGACGTCAGCGCCGTTACTGTTTCGGTGGCTGTTATCAAGCCCGACCAGCATCTTGCCGAACGCAAATTTTCCAACACCGCATCCGGTCACCGTTCACTGTTGGCCTGGCTCGGCCAGTGCGGCGCGGCGGTGCGCATTTCGCTGGAAGCCAACGGAGTCTACTCGCTGGATCTGGCCCTGGCGCTGGCGCTGGATGCGGCCGCGCATTGCGAGGTGGTGGTGTTGAATCCGAAGCTGGTCAACCGTTTTGCGCAGACGCTGGTTCGCAACAAGACCGACGCGGCCGACGCCGTAGTTCTGGCCGAGTACAGCCGGCGCATGCCTTTTACGTCATGGTCGAGGCCGAGCGTGGAGCAGCTTCGCCTGCGCGCGCTGGGCCGTTACATCGAGTCGCTGGCGGCTGATTTGACCGGCATCAAGAATCGGCTACACGCTTCGGAAAGATCGTCCGTCACGCCGCGTGCCGTGCTGCATGATCTGAAACCGGCGCAAGCAGGGCTGGTGCGGCGGCTGAGCAGGATGCGTCAGCAAGCCAGGAAACTGGTGGAGGCCGACAAACTGCTGGCGCGGCGTTTTGACCTGCTGAGGACTATGCCGGGGATCGCCGAGACAAGCGCACTCTCTATCTTGTGCGAACTGGTGATGCTGCCGCCGGAGATGACCGTGCGACAGTGGGTAGCCATGAGCGGGCTGGACCCGTCGCACCGGGAGTCCGGCACGAGCGTACATAGGCCAGCTCGGATCAGCCGCGCCGGCAACCGGCATCTGCGCCGTGCGCTGTATATGCCGGCCTTGTCGGCGGCGCGCCACGATCCACACCTGCGCGTTTTACCGGGCGCCGCGCGAGCGGCATAAAACTGCGCTACAGGCCCTGGTGGCGGTGGCCCGCAAGATGTTGCACGCTATCTACGGAATCTTCAAAAGCGACAAGCCCTATGACGGCCAACGGCTGTTTCCGCAACTCGAACTGGAGGTAGAATCAATCGCCGGGTGAAACAGAAGCAGGCTCTGCTGGGAAGCAACCGTGCCGAAAGATAACCCGGCGGGCTCATCCCGACGATGAGACGACGGGCTGGTGGTCAACGCCCGCCCGTCGGCAGACTCATCAGAGGGAAAGACCCCCATGCCTCAAAAAATCCGAAGCACACTGCGCAAACCAGCTTGCTTTTGAACAGAGAATCTTTCAAGACAATCCTTGCTACCGGTTGCAATGGCCGCTTCCACCGCTGGCCGTGACGGCTTCCGGAATCGAAGTATAATGAAGGATGGCCAGTTGCGTCCTGAGGCTCGCTGTTGGGGCCTTGACGTCGCTGGAAGATTCATTCCCGGTGCCTTTCCTTTGAACGATGCCATCATTATCCGCGGCGCGCGGACCCATAATCTGAAGGACATTTCCTGCGATATTCCCCATGGGAAGCTGACGGTGGTCAGCGGGGTTTCGGGGTCGGGAAAGAGTTCGCTGGCCTTCGACACCATCTATGCCGAGGGACAGCGGCGCTATGTGGAATCGCTGTCGGCATACGCGCGGCAGTTTCTGGAGCGAATCGAAAAACCGGATGTGGACCTGATCGACGGGCTTGCGCCGGCAATCGCCATCAAGCAGAAAAACACCACGCGGAACCCGCGATCGACGGTGGCCACGGCGACGGAAATCTACGACTACCTGCGCCTGCTGTATGCGCGCTGCGGGACGGTGCATTGCGTCTTCTGCGATGGGCTGGTTAAGCGGGACTCGATGGATGAGGTTGCCGAGGCAATGCTCGGGCTGGGCGAGGGGACGCGCGTGCAGGCGCTGTTTCCCGTGGCCAGCGCAATGCCGGAGGCCGATGCGGGGGCAAAGCCTGTGAAGGCGCCGGGACGCCCGGCGAAGGCTGGAGCAAAAGCCAAGCCGGTGGCCAATGGCGGGGATTCGCCGCATACCGAGACGCTGAAGGCGCGGCTGGCGGAGCTTAGAACGAAAGGGTTCAACCGGCTCTATCAGCAGGGCAAGATTGTTGAGTTTTCCACGCCCGAGTCGCTGCTGGATCTGGATTTTACGCTGCCGGTGTTTGTGCTTCTGGATCGAATTGTCGTCAGCGTGGAGAATCGCTCGCGGATTGTGGATGCGGCGGAGATTGCCTACCGCGAATCGGGCGAGGTGGTGTTTGAGGAGGTTCCGCGAGACGATAGGGCAGAGCGGAAGCGGCACAGGTTTTCGGGAGAGTACGAGTGCAAGAGCTGCCACCGGCCGGGCAAGGAGCCGGAGCCGCGCCTGTTCAGCTTTAACAATCCGTTCGGGGCTTGTCCGCGATGCCAGGGATTTGGGAACACGGTGGACTTCGACCTGAACCTGGTGATTCCGGACAAGGGGCTGAGCCTGGCTGACGGGGCGATTGATCCTTGGGAGCGGCCCAAGTATCGGTCGTGGTTCACCGATTTGCGCAAGCAGGCCGACGAACTGGGCATTCCCATGGACGTGCCGTGGCGTGAGATGCCCGAAGCGGCCCGCGAGATTGTGTTGCGCGGCAAGGGCGGGTTTGCGGGGGTGTTTGGATTTTTTGCGCAGATGGAGCGCAAGAAATACAAGCTGCATGTGCGAGTGATGCTGAGCAAGTATCGGGGCTACGCGGAGTGCCCGGATTGCCGTGGGCAGCGGCTGCGGGCTGAGGCGCGGTCGGTTCGAATCGCGACCGGGAAACACGGAGCCAAAAACGTTTGCCAGGCGACGGCGCTGACTATTGCGCAGGCGAAGGAGTTCTTTGAGGCGCTGCAGCTTTCGCCGATGCATGAGGAGATTGCAGGGCCGATTTTGCACGAGGTGCGGCAGCGGCTGAATTTTCTGGATGCTGTGGGGCTGGAATATCTGACTCTTGACCGGCTGGCTTCGACGCTTTCAGGCGGTGAGGCGCAGCGGATTCAACTGGCTACTTCGCTGGGGTCGCGGCTGGTGGGGGCGCTGTATGTGCTGGACGAGCCGTCGATCGGGCTGCATACGCGGGACACGGCGCGGCTGATTCATATTCTTGAGGAGCTCAGAGACCTGGGGAACACGATCATTGTGGTGGAGCACGATGCCGATGTGCTCCGTGCGGCCGACCACTTGCTGGACCTGGGGCCGGGCGCTGGGGAGTTCGGCGGCAAGCTGCTGGCCGAAGGTGTTCTGGCGGAGATCGAGGCCAATCCTAACTCGCTGACGGGGAAGTATTTGTCGGGGCAGGTTTCGATTCCGGTGCCCACGCGGCGGCGTACGCCGGGGCGCGAACGGCTGGTCCTGCGCGGGGCCGAGGCGAACAACCTGCACAAGCTCGATGTGGAGATTCCGCTGGGAATGCTGGTGGCCATTACCGGGGTCTCCGGGTCTGGCAAGTCGACGCTGGTGCACCAGGTGCTTTACCGGGCGGTTGCTCGGGCGCTGGGGCAGAGCGATGGGTCCGACCCGTCGTCTGTCTATAAATCGCTGACCGGGGTGGAGCGGCTGAACGATGTTGTGCTGGTGGATCAGACTCCGATCGGCCGCACGCCGCGCTCGAATCCGATTACGTACATCAAGGGATTCGACCTGGTGCGCGAACTCTACGCAGCGCAGCCGGACGCCAAGAGGCTGTCGCTGACGCCGGGGCATTTTTCGTTTAACGTGCCCGGAGGCCGTTGCAACACCTGCGAGGGCGACGGGACGGTGACGGTGGAGATGCAGTTCCTGGCCGATGTGGAATTGCCTTGCGAGGATTGCAACGGCACGCGCTACCAGGCCAAGGTGCTGGAAGTGGAGTACAAGGGCAAGAACATTCACGAAGTGCTGCAGATGACGGTGAAAGAGGCGCTGAGGTTTTTTGCCGGGCAGACACGCCTGCTGGAAAAGCTGGCCGTGCTGGATGAGATTGGTCTCGGCTACCTCAGGCTGGGGCAGAGCGCGACCACTTTGTCAGGCGGCGAGGCGCAGAGGGTGAAGCTGGCGGCGCACCTGGCGCAGGTGAGGGCGGCGAACGCGAATGCCAAGCCTTCGCAGGCCAGCCGCGTCCTGTACATTCTGGACGAACCGACCACCGGACTGCACTTCGACGACGTTTCGAAGCTGCTGACGGCGTTTCGCAAGCTGATCGACGGCGGGGGCTCGCTGGTTGTGATCGAGCACAATCTGGATGTAATCAAATGCGCGGACTGGGTGATCGACCTGGGACCTGAGGGTGGCGAAGCCGGTGGGCGGATTGTGGCCGAAGGAACGCCGGAGGATGTGGCGGGGTGTTTGCTGTCGCATACGGGGAAGTGGCTGGGGAGGGTGTTGTGAAGATTACTACCCGACGCTCGGTTCGTCGCGGCCATCAAATAGGGCCTGGAGATCGTCGGGAAGCGGCGCATTAAAGTCGTCTGCGATCCAGCCTTGACCTTGAAGACAGCCTAAGCTAGCGCAGCGCTTTTCGCGGTCGGTTCGAGCGCCGAGGCGCGCAAAGACTTCAATCAGTTCTTCAGTAAGCTTTGGGAGCATGTTGTGGTTTACGGCGTTCCAGTCGAGGGCGTCGAGCAATTCAGAAAGATCTCGAATGTCAGGACTTTCTTGATTCCGTGGCCAAATACCTTTCGCGAGATGGCTTGCAGCAGCCCACGCGTTGCGTTTGCCGTGAATGACCTCGCGGGCAACTTGACGTGAATAGACAATTAGAACTTCGGTTTCCGACAGCGGATAGATCACGTCAAGTTCATGAAACATTCGGCGAACAAGTGGCTCGATATCTGCAATACACGCGACATTCATCTCTCCAGCCAGCCGTCTGATGGAAGGCGTATCGATGCCTTCCTCAAGCAAATCCACTGCGAGCGACGGCATGTCTTCGCAGTGCAGGTCCCCGAGGGTCCATTGAGTCGCGAGAAAGATCGGTGAGTGCTTAGATTCCGGCTCTGGGATTTCGGGAAACTCCTCGGCAAAAGAAATAGATGCATCGGTGTATAGGCCGCGAAAATCCTGCTGCTCTTTGAGTTTGAAGATGTTTAGGAGCTTCTCCAGCAAAGGGTCCCCCTCGTCATTATTATCGGCCAGAACCATCTGTTTCGCGGACGTGTTTCGCAGCTTATTCGGTGGCAGTCTCGGATTGAATCGGCTCTCGCGTTGAAAAGCACCACCTGTCCCCATGCAGCCAGCAGCTTTCGTCCCTTGCATGCGCATCGCAGCGCAGGGACTTGACGCTCTTGCCCTGGTCGTAATGCAGCAATTCCGAGAGTTGGCGGTCGATTTCGGGGTTACGCGCTCCGCTGAATCCGATGAAGTAGACGCCAAATTCCAGCCGGCAAGCAAAACTGTCTTCGCCATTGCGGGTCAGCAGGACCATAGCTCCCGCCCCTTTTGCGCCAGTCAACGGAAACAAGAGCTTTCCGCCTGGTTTGACGGCGGCAAGCCACGCCGGAAGCGGATAGGATGCGCCGGCGCTGGCGACAATGATGTTGACGGGTTCGAAGGGGCCGCTTGACCCGTCTCCGTGGATGACTGTTACCTGGAGCCACGGCGCAAGCGCAACGCGCGCCCGCTCCGCTATGGAGTGATCGATTTCGATGGCGGTGACGCTTCCTTGCGGGCCTGCGATTTCAGCCAGGATCGCGGTGTAATACCCGGTGCCGCAGCCTAGATGCAGAACGCGATCGCCTGATTGGATGCCAAGCTGATCGAGAAATGAGGCCCAGAGACTGGGCTGCCCGTTGTTGATGCTTTTCGCTTCGTCAAGCGAGATCAGCACGTTGTGATAGACATTCCTCGGGTCGGCGTTTTCCGTGGTCCAGAATTCTCCCTGGCTCAGAACGCGCCAGGGACCGGGGCCAACAAAACGCTCGCGCGGCACGGTTGCGAATGCGTTGAAGAGGGCCGGCGACGACATGCGCGTGGTGAAACGCAGGTCCTCGGCGTAGTGACGCCGCGCGGCTTGGATGGAGACTTTCATCGATTACACTGGTGCCCTGTATGAATTCGGATTAGTGAACTCATCTGGCTGAACTCCCGCTGCTGAAAGCATACAAGCGAATGACGCCAGACGATTGCTGCTTTATTTGCCAGCGAGGCGGCGGATTGTTTAGAAAGGGTGGGACGTTTCAAGGCAGGCAGGCCGCATCGGATTTGAAATCGTTTACTGTAGCGGCATCAAGCCTGCGCCGGCCGGGAACAAGAAAGGGTGTGGGGAGATTGGGCATTTCTAGTGGGTCGATTGGTTCTGGACGCAAGCCTTCGCATGATCGGGAATTGGAAGCTCCGCTGATTCCACACGGACGTCTGATTCCGTTTCTGGTGGTTACGCCGTTGTTCTTTTTGTGGGCGATTCCGAACAACCTGACCGATATCCTGATTCGGCAATTCATGAAGTCGTTTGAAGTGAGCGGGTCGAGCGCGGCGCAACTTCAATTTGGCATCTTTGTTGGCTATTTTTTGTGGGCGATTCCGGCTGGCGAGTTGATGCGGCGGTTTGGCTACAAGGCCGGCCTGGTGACTGGCCTGATTCTGCTGGGAACCGGATGCTGGCTATTCTGGCCTGCGGCACATGCCGGTGTTTACGGGTTCTTTGTGGCAGCACAGTTCGTCATCGGAAGCGGGCTGTCATTCCTGGAGACCGGCGCCAACCCCTTCATTGCGCAATTGGGTCCGGCGGAGTCGAGCGAGCGGCGGCTGAATTTTTCCCAGGCATTCAACCCGCTGGGCTCAATCACCGCGGCGTGGGTGGGCACAGTTTTCATCTTCTCCGGCGTGGAGATGAGCGGTGCAGAGGCTGCGGCGAAACGGGCTGCTGGAACCTATCAAGCCTATCTGCAGAGCGAGACTTTGCGCGTGGTGCCGACGTATCTGGTGCTGGGGTCTGTGGCTTTGCTGTGGGCGGTGATGGTTCTGGTAACCAAATTCCCGAGCGCGGCTACGGAAGACGCTTCACGAATCGGTGCTGGACCGCCACGGCATGTCAGCTTGTGGCAGCGGCACTTTGTGCTGGCGGTGCTGGCACAGTTTCTCTACGTGGGTGCGCAGGTTGGCACGTGGAGCTACTTCATTTTGTACGTAAGGTCAGCGACAGGATTGGGGGACAAGGCCGCTGGTTACATGCTCACCGGGACTCTGGCGGCGTTTGCAGTGGGCCGGTTCAGCTCGGCGTGGCTGATGCGGCACTTTCACGCACGAAGCATGCTGGGAGTGTATGCGGTGGCCAACGTGGTTTTGGGACTGGTTGGCGTTGTGGAGCCCAACTGGTTGGGCGTGTGCTGCGTGCTGACGACAAGCTTCTTCATGTCGATTATGTTTCCAACCATTTTTGCGCTGGGGCTGAAGGGCATGGGCGACAAGACCAAGACCGCCGGGTCTCTGCTTGTTATGGCCATCCTGGGCGGATGGGCGCTGACCAAGGTAATGGGAGTGCTGCGCGACGGGAGCGGGATACAAGCGGCCTATGCTGTACCGGTGGTCTGCTTTGCGGGGGTTGCGCTTTACGCGTGGTTTGGCGGGGAGCACAAGGCGAACGAGGCGGCGAGTTAGCGAGGTTGGGGAAGAAGCCGGCGGCTTGGAGTCCCGAAGTGACACGGCTGCGTCTTGCGGATCGATGTGCTCGCGGGCGGTTTCGATTGGGACACTCAAGCTCGTACAATGGACTTGTGAGAGGTCTCTTCCCGTGAAGCGCAACACAATTGTTCTTGGCATCGTCTTTTTTATTCTGGCCATCTTCGCCTGGGTAGGCTGGGCTAACTGGGAGTACCGCAAGCAGGCTTCCGAGCGGTTGCTGGCGTCCTCGGCGCATGGCCAGCTTGTGCCTGGGCAGGCGGCCGAGGGGTCAGAGGGAGTTCCGGTTTTCAACTCGCCGCTGAAGGGCAAGCTGGCGCCGGATTTCACGCTCGAAGACCTGAGCGGGAACAAAGTTTCGCTCGCCAACTATAAGGGCAAGGCTGTGTTGATCAACTTCTGGGCCACGTGGTGCGGTCCATGCAAAATTGAGACGCCGTGGCTTGTGGAGCTGCGGAATCAATATGCTTCCAAGGGGTTCGAGATTCTGGGTGTGTCCACGGACGATCTTGACAGAGACAACCCGAAGACGCTGGCCAAGGACAAGGCGGAGATTGCGAAATCGGCGCAGCAATTGGGCATCAACTATCCGGTGCTAATTGACGGCGCCACGCTCGACAAGCCCTACGGCGGCCCGGACGGCCTGGATGCCATGCCGACGTCGTTCTTTGTGGATCGCAATGGCAAGGTTGTGGCGGCGGAACTGGGGCTGACATCGAAGGACGATATCGAGGGGAATATCAAGAAGGCGCTGGGGGAGTGAGTTAGCGGCGCCCGCAGAGTTAGCGAGGCAGCAAGTTAGTGGGTTCGGCGCATTGGAAGGTCAAGGGCGATGATGGAGTTGAATAAGGCAGCATGGGTTGCAGCCGCATTGGCGCTGGGAATTGGTGGCTTGTTTGCCCATGGGCAGATTCCCGCAGGCGATGCTGCGAGCCGGCAAGTGCTGAAGACCGCCGCGGTGGAATACCTGTATCCCGAGCAGGTAACTGTTGCCGCCGGAAAAGCGAGCGATGTTACTCTGCACTTTCGCGTTGCCGAGGGGTTGCATATCAATTCGCATACACCCAAAGATGAGTTTCTGATTCCGACGACTTTCTCGATTCCGGACGGCGTGGGCGTGCGGCTGGAACAGGCCAGTTATCCGGCCGGTGAGGACTTCACACTGCCTGCCGATCCGACAACCAGGCTTAGCGTTTACACGCGCGAGTTTACCATTCAGGCGCGCATCGTGGCCTCGCCGGGCAATCATCTGCTTGAAGGCAAGCTTCACTACCAGGCATGCAACAGCAACGCCTGCATGCCGCCGAAGACGATTCCGGTGGCGATTGATGTAATTGGAAAGTAGCCGGGAACAGGGATCAGGGGACAGGGATCAGTAAGATCCCGGCTCTGGAGCAGCGATAACCTTTTATTCACGCCGCATGAGGAGAAGAATTTAGATTCCGGCTTACTTGTTGCGACACACGCGAAATCCCTGATCGGGGCCTGTGCCATTCGCAGCCAGGCGGCCGCGGAAAGCCGGCTCGGTGAAGCGGGCATCGCCCATCCAACCGCCGCCTTTCCAAACCCGGCTGAAGCCGCTTTGATTTCCTTCAGGGTCAGATAGGTTCTTCGCCAGGTCTCCGTACCAGTCCCAGCACCATTCCCTTACGTTTCCTGACATGTCATAGAGGCCTAACTCGTTGGCCTTCTTGCTACCGACAAGTTTCGTTTGATCGTGGCTTTGTTCTATTGCGGGCCAGTTCCAGAATCCTGTCAGCTCTTTATCTCCGGAGTTTCTCCAATACCATGCGACCTCATCTTCAAAATTGCTTCCGCTGTATTCGTAGCTCGCGCTCAACTGCCCTCCGTCCGCCGCATATTCCCACTCTGCTTCGGTCGGCAACCGGTAGCCGTTCGCTCCGGCATTCGTTGTTATCGTCCACTTAATGGTATCGAGATCGCCAAACTTCGGGTCCGGCTTGTTATTCTGGTCTTTCCGAGCCTTGTCGATGTTGTAATACGGAGTCAGACCTTCTTTGATACTTCTTTTATTGCAATACTCGACGCTGTCATACCAGTTCACCATTTCTACCGGAAGAGTGTCGCCCTTGAATTTTGAGGGATTGCTTGCCATTACCTCGATCCACTCTTTTTGAGTTACTTCATATTTGCCGATATAAAAGCTGGATATGGTTACGCCTTTTCCGAAGTAGTTAGATTGTGTGTTTTTGAAGGTCCCGCCGTTGACCAAGACAAAGTTATCAGGCACTGCTCCCCAACAAGCACCCGCAACAAGCGTTATGGCTGTCAGAATGAATAGCTTTGTCATTGATCGTTCACCTTTATCCAGATCAGAAAATTGCATGCATTTGGACCGCAAATACTCGGATGAGTTCAAAAATCCGCAGGGCAATTAGGGGATTCCGCCCCCGCCCCTCGTCGTTTCCGAATTATTGTGTTAAGAACATATCGCCGGGCCGGCGGCTGTGTTAGCCGCCGGACTTAGCGATATTCAACGATTTGCGGTCGGACTCGTTACCACACTGTTGCGTTGACTTGCCCACTGGCGCCGTTATATGCCTCTGTTCCGAGGATTTGATAGTTGAAATTCCCAACCGGCATTCCGAGACTTTTCCAGTGGTTAAAGTGGTTAGCAGTGGTGACTGTGTGGTTCGATCCGGTTCCCGCTCCGCCCCAGGAATCCAGATACTGTTCGAAAGTCTGCGTGCCTTCGATGGAAGGCTGGTTGACTTGCTGATGCTCGTATGTGCTGTAGGTGTGCCCATCGCTGGAGACACTGCCTTTATAGGTTGCATTTCCCACATACAGCGAACCAAGTTCAGTGATGTAGTACTCGACGAGCGGGTTTGTCAGCCAGCCATAGATGGAGATGGTGTTATATCCGCTGGCGGAGCCGACGTTGTAGCCTATGGTTTGAGCACTGCCGGTTTGCCAGCCTTTGCCGCCGACCACATCGCCGACACCAGACCAGGTAATGGCGTAATTGCCGGGATATGACCCAGCACTGGGAAATGTCATGGTTGCCGACCCGCTGCTGGTGTACAACGAGTAGTAGTAGCCGCTGTTTGTGCCAGTTCCATTGTTGTGTACCGTTTGGGCGCTTGCCGCCACGGTTACGCAACCCGCCGCCACGAGAGCGGAAAGGATTACTTGTTGAATTCGGGACGAAACGAACCTCACTGAACGCATACGATTCTCCTTGGAGTTTTAGGGGTTGAAGACAGACGATTCCCGCATGCGTCACACCGGGTGGTTCCGGGGACCGGCCATTTCTGGGAAACATGTATACGGGTACTGGTCGCCCAGTTAAGCGCCTGCGGCACAATGCCAGGACAAAACGAGGCGCGCGAAAAGGGCGATTCCCGAGCTGCACACCGCCTGTGACGGCCTTGAACTCAATGCGGGTAGGGAAGGTTCAAGACCAATGTTCGTTGGGTTGACGAACACGCAGAAATGTACAGCAACGTCACATGCGCGCGCAAGAGTAGATTTATCGATTTACTAAAGAGATTTATCGATTTACTAAATGCATTGAGTAAAGGAAATTCGTCGCCTTTGTGCGCACTAAAAGGATTTAGTAGTCAGGTTCATCGATTCAGCATCTGCTAAAAGGCTTAGGTATTGGGGCAAACCTCTCTTGCGGCGAAGTGTTCGAAACTCCGGGGCAAGGGTTTTCCACAGATTTGCCGAATTTTCCACAGTCATTGCTCTGTGCTGGAGCCGAAGCAATGGTCATTTTCATTCACACTGCATGGGGAATGGTATTCAGGGAGCGGAAGGCCATGATGTCGCCTGAAGCCGTTGTTCGGCACACGGGGAGCAAACGAACGGCAAGCGGGTCCAGATCCAATAGAATTGCAGCATGCCAGTCACTGGAATTTCAATGCTAAGCAACGGCTCAACCTCTACGGCGGTCACGGCCTGCCCGGTTGAAATGGCGATCCACGTTATTGGCGGCAAATGGAAGTTGCTCCTGCTGCGCTCTTTGCTGCTCAATGGTCCACAGGGTTATAACCAACTGCTGGCTAGCGTGACAGGCATCAGCTCGAAAGAACTTACACGCAACCTGGGAGAACTCGTCGCATCCGGGTTGGTTACACGGGCCGCTGGCGCATCTGCGCGCACGTCGCAATACGCGCCAAGCCGACTGGGGCAAGGGCTGATGCCCGCGTTTCAGTGTTTGCTTGCGTGGGGCCAGGAGTTCCTGTCAATTAACTCGACGAACATTTCGGTGCGTTGACACGCGGATCGTGGGACCGGAGAATGGGCAGGGTGACGAGAATCAACCGCACAGGCTCAATTCGCTTCAGGTCGGCAGTGCGCCCCGGTCTTTAGCTCGCCGGTCGCTGGTGCCGTTCCCGATTCTCAAGCCGCGTTCAACGAATTGGCCCAAAACTTGAAGCAGAAATCTGAGAATGCATTTGGAAATTGAACGGAGGAGAAGACTGTGCCCAACATCGGAACGAAGGAAAATCCCTGGAATTTGAAGACGCCGCCTGGGACTGCTGAATTTCAGGCCTACAAGGATCCAACGGTCGATCCCCCGGCCCTGGTGATCCAGGTAGGCAAGACGCAGCTTCGATACCACTTGCGCTGCCTTGAGGATCTGCACGCAATGCTTACCGCACATGGGGATTGGATGTTTCTGGGCAGCGCGGACGAGCAAAAGCCAGCGGCCGAAGGCACGGTTGAGAGCTGGGGGCGTTCCGCGGCGAATCCAGTCGGCGGCTGGTATGGATTGAAGAAAGGTCTCCGAGGCCGCTTCGCAATGTATGTTCCGCCGGTTATGAAGATGCTCGGCCTGGCCGAGGTTGAGGACAACCCGCGCAACAACCGCATGCGGGCAATTTAGGGTCCATGGACGTGGTTTGGGTGCGGCCCCTGGGTTGTGGCTTCTTACACCTGACGCGATGGGGCTGCGCCAGATATGGGGCACTCAAGGGTCTGGCATTACGCCATCGCCATCTGTTCGATCTTGGCCCAGGAGTCCTTGAGGGGAGGGTGCGGTTGAAGACTAGATTGCCCGGAGTGGAGTCTGGGTCGAGGCGGAAGTAGCCTACGCGCTCGAACTGGTGGCGGCCTTCAAGCATCGCGGTGGCGGGCGAAGAATTCAGTTTTTGCATCGATTCAGAGTGGGACCACGTGGTCGAATCAGTTGCCTGCACTGAGTGCCTGCACTGCCTACAATGTTTGAATGCAGTATACGATTCGCAATGTGCCGGACTATCTCGTTGCTGCCCTCCGTGTTTCCGCCAGGGAGCGGGGAAAGAGCCTGAACGAAGTGGCGATCGAGGCCTTGGCTCGCGGATTTGGCCTGGGCGATAGCGGAGTCAGCCAGCGCGAGCTGAACGATATTGCCGGAAGCTGAAGAAAAGATCCCGGCTTTGATCGCGCCCTGGCAGCGCAAGACACCGTTGACGAAGAGATTTGGAAGTGATCACAACGGCGCGCCGGAGCCTTGGGTGGTGCGGGGTTGCCGCATGAGCTCGCCCTCGACACCAATCGCTATACGGACCTTTGCCGCGGCGAACTCTCTGTGATCGAAACAGTGGAGCTAGCCGACGAAGTCTGGCTGCCTTTTATCGCCGTGGGGGAACTGCGCGCCGGATTCGCGGTGGGTACCCAGGGGACACGGAACGAAGCAGCCCTTGGCAGGTTTCTTCTCAAGCCGGGCGTCGCCATTCTCTACGCGGACGACCAGACCACGCGGCACTATGCGACGGTGTACCGGCAACTGCGCAGGCAGGGAACACCGATACCCACAAACGACATGTGGATCGCCGCCCTCGTCTTGCAGCATTCGCTGGTATTGTTCGCGCGGGACGCGCACTTTGATGCGCTGCCGCAGCTAACCCGTGTTTAGCTGGTGGGGATTCGTGATTTCCCAGGCCTCAGAGGCTGGAACTGGGGCTGCCGGCCTCAATGTTGCTAACCCTTCGGGGACTGATTTGGCTCTCCTCAATATCTTGACTTCTCCCGCTTTCAATTTACTGATGATTGCGAATGCTTTGTCTCGATCTGCTTCAAACTTTCGAACTCCATCCACAAAATCTTGTTCCGTCGGGAGTTTTCCGGATATTTCATACCATCGACGAACGAACAGAAGAATGTGCGCAATCTCGTGGCTTTTCGTTTCGTTGCAGCCTCTTGGGCCTGCGGCTCTTGGTTGCTTTGCGCAGCAAGGAAATACGGTATCCCACGTGTAGTCCCCATTCTCTTTGCGGTCCAGTCCGGCTGCCGCTATCGGAAGCGGATTACCGCAGTAAAAGCATTTTCCAGATGCTACTATCGCCGCATATTGCTGGAAGCTCAGTTCCCACTTGCGGTTGTTGAACTTGGCTTGGGAACGACCAAGTGTATATCTTCCGCCCAATGTCCGCGATCTTCCTTTCGTGTGTTCGTTCTCACACGAACGACAACGACCTATACCAGTCCTGGCAACTGCATTAGAGGCGTTTTCTACCGTTAATGGTTGCTTGCATCGACTGCATTCGCCGTTCATTCCTCATTGTTCCTCAAAGACCAGTTAAGCCTCTACGCGCCAGCTTTCTTCTCGATTTTCGCCCAGGAGTCTTTTAACGGCAGCGTCCTATTGAAGACCAAATTCTCCGGCGTTGAATCGGGGTCCAGGCAGAAATACCCTACTCGCTCGAACTGGAAGCGGTCCGCTACCCTGGCATTTGCAAGAGACGGCTCAAGCTTGGCGCCGGTGAGGATCTCCAGCGAGTTGGGGTTGAGATTGTGGAGTACGTCCTGGCCTTCTTCCAGGTCGTAGGGGTCGGCCTTGGTAAAGAGCTTGTCGTAAAGGCGGATTGTGGCCCCGATGGCGTGGGCGGCGGAGACCCAGTGCATGGTGGATTTGACCTTGCGGCCGTCGGGTGAGTTGCCGCCGCGGCTGGCTGGGTCATAAGTGCAGTGGACTTCGACGACGTTGCCGGTTGCGTCTTTTACCACGCTCCGGGCGGTGATGAAATAGGCATTGCGCAGGCGGACTTCCTTGCCGGGAGACAGGCGGTAATACTTGGGCGGAGGAACTTCGCGGAAGTCGTCGTGTTCAATGTAGATTTCGCCTGAAAAGGGAACCTGGCGCGTGCCGGCGGAGTAATCTTCAGGATTGTTGGCAACCTCGACGAGCTCTTGCTGACCGGCTGGGTAATTATCGATGATTAGCTTGAGCGGGTGGAGGACTGCCATGGCGCGGCTGGCGCGGCGGTTCAGGTCGTCGCGCTGGAAGTGCTCCAGCATCTCGATGTCGGTGCTGCCGTTGGTGCGCGACGCGCCGATGGAGGCGCAGAAGGCGCGGATGGCTTCCGGGGTAAAGCCGCGGCGGCGAAAGCCGCAGAGGGTGGGCATGCGCGGATCGTCCCAGCCCTCAACGACCTTTTCCCGCACGAACTGGATGAGCTTGCGCTTGCTGAGCACGGTGTAGGTAAGGTTGAGGCGATCAAACTCGATTTGCTGCGAAGGGAAGATGCCGAGGCTCTCAATGAACCAGCGATAGAGGGGCTGGTGGTCGGTGAATTCGAGCGTACACATGGAGTGGGTGACGCGCTCTATCGAGTCCGACTGGCCGTGGGCGTAGTCGTACATGGGGTAGATGCACCACTGGCCGCCGGTGCGCTGATGACTGGTGTGCAGGATGCGGTACATGACCGGGTCGCGCATATTGAGGTTGGGCGAGGCCATGTCGATTTTTGCGCGGAGAACTCGGGCGCCGTCGGGGAACTCGCCAGCCTTCATGCGCGTGAATAGGTCGAGATTCTCTTCGACGGTGCGGGTGCGATAAGGGCTGTCGGCGCCGGGCTCGGTGAGGGTGCCGCGGTGCTGACGGATCTCGTCGGCGGTGAGGTCGTCGACGTAGGCTTTGCCGCCTTCGATGAGCTGGACGGCCCACTCGTAGAGCTGCGGGAAGTAGTCGGAGGCGTAGCAGAGGCGATCCCACTCGAAGCCCAGCCAGCGCACGTCCTGCTGGATGGAATCGACGTACTCCTGTTCTTCTTTTTCGGGGTTGGTATCGTCGAAGCGCAGGTTGGTTTTGCCGCCGAACTCGTCGGCCAGGCCAAAGTCGATGCAGATGGCCTTGGCGTGGCCGATATGCAGATAGCCGTTGGGCTCGGGTGGAAAGCGGGTCTGGATTTGCGCGTCGCCGTATTTCTGGGTGCGCACATCCTCGGCGATGATGTCAGCGAGGAAGTTGGAGGGGGTGACGGCGGCGTGAATTGGAGCGTCTGCGCTTACCGGATTCAAGTTGGTCATGGCTGCTTCTCATTATCCCACTGAAGGGCTGCGCTCAAAAAGAGCGGCTCTGGAGATTATCGGATTCGCAAGGCTAGGAATACTGTCCCCGCTCTCTCAAGGTAATTGGGCGTATACTGGGGCGGAGAAGGGAGAACAATTCGGAAATCCCGCCTCGAATGGACCGCAATTTGAGGGCAATGTCATGCGCACGAATCCAGACCCAAACAGGAAACTCATTGCTCTACTGGTGGTTGTCCTTGGTAGTTTCAGCGCGATGGCGGCAGACACCATCAAGCTGAGAGTCACCGTAATAGAGAACATCCCGACGACGACCTCATACGACTGGCAGGTGGCAGGGAAAGATACCGTTTCCTGCTATAGCTCTGGATGCACTTCCTACTTCACACCATCGAATTCCGGGACAGCGAGCGTGAATGGTGCCGTCTTGAAGCTTCTCTTGCCGGATGGGCGAATCGTTATTGCGGAGTGCTCCGCTAAGCCGGATGTCGCAGCCAATCTCGCTTACGCAATCTCGGGGAGCCAGGCGTCAACTGTGTATCGGAGTTGCAGGAGGCCCGAAGCCAATTCCACGATAGACGCGGAATTCAATCGCAGCCAGGTCAAGCTATTCATGCAGGCCCCAAGCATCGACGGCACAGGCAGAAAATCGAGTGAGACCTATTACATTAGTGGCGTTCTACAGCCAAACGCTTCACGGCCAGCGCCCCCGCCAATCACAGTCACAATCAATAACATCCCGCCACCACTAAAGACTTATAGTTACCCCTTTGACGGATTCAGCGCCTCTTACCCGTATGAGCCTCAACTGACAAAGAAGAACAAATCAGTCGCAGGCGCTACCTTTGAATCACACATGTATCTCGCGCAGAATCCCCAAGTGGGCGTCGCGGTAATTGTTGACGATCACGGCGCGGCGGAAGCGGTTTCTGATACTGAATTGCAGCGCGCGGAGAATGATTTCCTAGCTACCGCCGCATACCGCCTCGTGAGCGAAAAGAAAATCACGCTCGGCATCTATAACGGTGTCGAGTTTGAGGCAGAGAGCAACGATGCTCATGTTTCCGCCCGCTTCTATCTGGTCGGCGCAACGCTCTATAAGACGGCGGTGATCTCACTGCCAGGGATTCCCTACGCCGATACCACGCGCTTTCTCGACTCGTTCCAGTTGATTCCGCGTGCCGCAGCTGTGGAGTCTGGGTCGCCGTCAGTGAGTACCAAACCGTGACCTGATGTGACGGTCTAGCCTAGCCGTTCCAGCTTTAAAATGCGATCTTTGCGAAATGTCTTAATCTGGCCGGCTTCGTAAGCTGCGAGATATTTGTTGCCGTTTGGATGTTTGCCCGATGGGTGGAGCACCTCAATAGTCCGTTCGCTATACTCTCCGGCACCGTCGGCATACTCCAATCGGCAGGGCACCGCGGGATGGTAGGTCTCTTCCCAGACTATGGCGGATTCATCGAAGTTAAATCCCCCGTGCGTGTATTTGCGCTCGTGGTGCGGAAACTCGCCTGATTTAAGGTACTCGCAGAGTTGCTGCTCGGTCAGGACGATAGTGCCGTTCTGAGCCGCTGCTCTTGCCTTCGCAGTGTCGCCTCTTGCCGCCACAAGAAAATCGGTATCAAGTAAAACTCCTTCGACGAATCGCGCGTTCTTCGTAGAGTTGATTTTGATGGCAATCTGCGCGCGCGGATCACGGAGAGTGCCCGTGATTGCCACGGTCATCCGTTGCTTGTCTGCAAGCCCATCCTCATTCTTCGATGAGGTTTTCTTAGTTTGGGCGGTCGCCGACTCAATCTCCTTCTCTAGCCGTTCGATATCATATCCATCGAAGGTGACGGTTTTGCCGCCTCTGATAATGGTCACCGGAAAGGGCTCGTGTCCCTTCTTGGGGCCCCCGGCAGCTCTAACGATCACGGCCACAAGGGCCACTGCAAAAAAGAAAAGCAAGATTAGGGTCATTGAAAAGAGAATACTCGGCCAGAGGGCTGGCTTTCACGCGGCTGCTTTGCCGGCGGGAATTGGCCGGGCTACCAAACGCACGCCGAGCGCCGTACAGACGCGGCTGATGGTATCAAAACGCGGCGCGCTATCTGGTCGAAGGGCTCTGTAAAGGGCTTCACGGGCGATTCCGGCGGCCTTGGCGAGCTCCGTCATGCCGCGTGCGCGGGCTATGTCCCCGAGCGCCGAAGCCAGAAGGGCCGCGTCATTCGCTCCCAGAATTCCGGTCCGGTAGACGGCAACGCTTTCTTCGTTGTCGAGGTACCTTGCGGAATCAAATTCAGGCAGGTCATCCGCGTTGATGGTCTTTGTCATCTCTGTCCCTTTCGCTTTTGAACAATGCGGTCTGACGGAAAACAGGGCCAGAGTGTGATCGTTCGATTACAAGAATATCAAGCGAGCAACGGGCAAAAAACGTCCCCCAGCGGCTGAAGCCGAAATTGATTCCAGAGCGTTTATGGCACGATTAAAATCGTGTCCTTTCAAAACAGTGGCGCAAATTTCGATCCACGTCCGCTGATGGCGACCCGGACATGCCCGATTCCCCAGACGCGCCGTCTCATGCCTGAGGCGGGTACTGCGGCGGGGGCGGATACGGCGGCTGAGGCGGATATGGCGGCCAGCCAAGCTGGGGCGCCGGCACTACTTTCCACTCTGAAAAAGCGAGCACGTAATACAGGACCAGATTGCCAAACGGGACGATCAACAGCAGCGAGAGCCACGGTGAAAAGCCCGCCTTTTTGCAGATGAACCAGAAGGGCACGATGACGATAATCAGGCACACCAGAAAGAGGAATGGGAGAACCGCGAGAAATACCAGGGCCATATGCCTAGCGGCCGCGGGGTCCATTTGGTTTTGCAGCAGAAGCGCGAGATTGTGCATAGAGAACGCTCCGGAAGTGAGATGAAAGCTCCGAGCCAATGTACGGCCAAACGGGAGAATTCGCAATCGAAATCTCATGAGCTGAAGCGCGAATTTGGACGATGCAAAGCTGAAGAGATATTGCCGCTAAGTTGACCAACTTGACCAAATCGCCACTAAAGTCCACAATCGGAACATCGGAGGCAGCCTTATGGCAAGAACGCAGGTAAATATCTACGAAGCGAAGACTCAGCTCTCGAGCTTGGTGGACCGAGCTTCGAAAGGCGAGGAGATTGTAATTGCCAAGGGAGGCAAGCCAATGGCACTGCTGTCGCCTATCAAGGTGCCGAAGGGGGTTCCTGAGCCGCTGCCATTTGGGCAGAATCTGCTGGGCTTGTTGAAACTGCCAGAGTCTTTCTATGAAGACATCCCGCTCGATCACTTTCTAGGAAACGAAGATGATCCACTCCGCAAGGTTCTCCGTTGAGTCCGTCGGGGTATCTACTTGATTCCCATGTACTGCTCTGGCTCGACGGCGAACCGGAGCGGTTGGCAAGAACGCCTCTCTCAGTCCTAGTGTCACGAACAACCGTCCACGTGAGCGTTGCAACAGCTTGGGAACTCGCAATCAAGTTCGCCTTGAATAAATTGGAGTTGCGGATTCCGGTAAGTAAAATGACCGCCGCATATGGCTTCTCGGAACTCTTGATTTCCTTCCAACATGTAGAATTCGCAGCTGCGCTGCCATTTCATCATAAGGATCCGTTCGACCGGCTGCTTGTCGCTCAGGCGCTTGCCGAAAACCTTGTTCTTGTGACGAACGACAAGAAACTTGCCGAATATGGAGTTCCGATCCTGTTGGTTTAATAGCTACTCCAGCGGTAGTCCGTCGAGCGAGAGAAGGCGGCCGACGGGATACTCGCCTATACGATTCTCAAGGAACCATGGGGAGCGCTCGTAGAAGAATTCGAGGCGCGCCCTGGGGCTGGAGGCGAAGCGCGGGTCGCTCTGGATGCGGTGCTCGAACTCGGCTTTCAGAGCCGGGTCTTTGGCCATCTCTTCGCGGGCAAGCTTCTCAAGCACGTAGGCCTCGCCGTACTCCCTTTGCTCGAAGATGGAATCGAAGAAGCCCCAGCGGAGGGCGGAGTCGGGCGCGTCCGGTTCGAGCCAGTGAACGGCTACCTTGGAAAGCCGCTGATTGAGCGGGACAACAACCGAACCGGCGGGGAAGGTAAGGGTCTCGGTGGTGAGTGTGCATTGGCCGTAGCGGCCCGGCTGCGCGCCTGCGCCCTCGCCGCGAAAGATGGGGTGGCGGCCCTCGAATGGCGGGCCTTGCCACTCCATGCCGCTGCATCGGTAGCGCTCAAGCTTGCCGGTGAAGTCCTCGGTGGTGTGGCGCAGGGTGAGACCGTGCGCGGTCAGCACGTCGAGCACATGCGTCCACTGAGCCGGGACGATGTAGGCGGCCGGAGGTGTGGTGGACGCGGTGACTTTGGCTCCGGTGCTCAGGGTGAGGGTTACGTTCCAGGGCTCGTGCCGGTAGGTTATTCCCATTGCGCCGGAGATTTCGCTCAAGGCCCGCGCGTATTGGTAGCCGTGGAAGACGACCGGGGTGGTCTCGCCGTTCCAGGCAATTGTGAGCGGAAATTTGTCGTTCCCGAGCGGATGAGCGCCGAGTTTGGCGGCGTCGGCGTCTGCTTCGCGGTTCAGGGCGATGAGCTTGGCCGCGTCGCGGTTCATTACTTCAAGCAGGGCGCGGAGAATCTCGTAGTTGCCGGTGACGCGGGTTTTGTAGTCCTTGAGCATGTGCAATTCAACCAACAGCCCGGGGCGGTTTTCAAGATTGGTTTCGCCGGTAGAGAAGCGCGGCGGGAAGCCAGTAAACGAAAGTCCCTGCGCGGGGTCGGTGTCGTCGTTCAAGTCGACCAGGGAGGGGAAGGCGAGGTGGCCGGCTGCGTTGACTTGGCGCTCAATCTCGGGAGTTACGGTTTCGCGAATCCATTGCGCGGTGGCCGGAGCGACGGCCGGGCCGGCATCGATTGCAAAGGTCACGTCGTACTGGTAGTCCATGCCGTCGGTCACGTGGTCGTCTACAAAAAAGTCGGGCAGCCAGTGCTCGAACATCTTGAGGAAGGCGCGGGTTTCCGGTGCGTCGGCCTTCATGTAGTCGCGGTTCAGGTTCAGGTTGGTGGCGTTGCCGCGCCAGCCGGCCAGCTCGGGGCCGTTCTGGTTGATGCGGGTGTAGGGCGAGCGGCGCTCGTGACCGTCGAGGTTGTAGACGGGGATGAAAACGAAGACGACATGGTCGAGCAAGGCGGCCTGGGTTTTGGTGACGGCGATGTCGCGCAGCAGGGCGAGGCAGGAGTCCTTGCCGTCCATTTCGCCCGCGTGGATGGAGTTTTGGACGAGCAGGATGGCGCGGCCTGAGGCGTGAATGGCGGCGGGGTCGAATACGTCGTCCCTGGAAGCGATCACGATTTTCAGATCGCGGCCCTCGCCGGTCTTGCCGAAGTTCTCAATGCGCACCTGGGCGGGGTTGGCTGCGGCGATGCGGTCCAAATAGGTTACGGTTTCGGCGTAGTCGGGGGTGGTGCGGTAGTTGTCGATTTCGGCGGGGGTGCGCCAGTCGGGGGACTGGGCTGAAACGCAGATGGGGAAAGCGCAAAAGAAAACAGTGGCAAAGGTCGCGGTGCGGAGCAAATTCATTGGGCAAAGGCCTCTGGAGGAGTCAGTTTGTCTTGCGGTGTGCAATTCCCCAATCAGGATTTGCTGCAATTTGCATTTTTCGGAAACCGATGGGTGGGTCTATGGAGAGGAAGCTCCAAGGAGCAAACACACCTTGCTTATCGTGCGTGACATTCAAATAGGGCGTAAACGTGATGTCCGTATTGACTGAATTTCTCGAAGGGCCTACAAAAGTCCATCGCCCTTTTATCTGTTTGATCTCGCCGTCGTTCAAGTGTACTGTCTGTTGAAGCGTATGGTTTCTTGATAGTGTGAGCGACCAAGTGCCCCAGTCGGCCTTCGCTTGGTAGTCGCCTGGCACATCGGATTCAGTGACTGCACGAAGACAGCCGATCATGGACACGACGATTAAGCCAAGACAGCAAATTCTTGCATGATTCAAGGAGGGCATTATCGTAGCAACGCCCATTCAAGCGATAATTACATCAAGACCGTGCGAATCTTACGTAATGTCTTCCGTGTCGTAAAGCGGCGCGACGATTCGCTTCTTAGGCACGCCGTGGACGCTGCTTAGCAGGTCTTCCACCACGTCTTCCAATTGGCGCTGGGTTTCGATTACGGCGCTCATGCTGGCCAGCTCATCGGGTTCGCGGACGCGCTCCACCATGGCTACGGCGTGGCATTGGGCGACGTGGTCCAGGTTGAGGCCCTCGGGGGTTTTGGCTTTGATGCTAACCTGGTCGATGCCGACGCCCAGCAGGTCGGCTACGCGGCCGCGCATCTCTCCGGCGATGGGGCCGATTTTGGGCGCCGTCAGCACCAGCGTGGTGTCGATGTTCACGATGCGGTAGCCGGCGCTTTGCAACTCCACCATGGCAAGGTTCAGGAAGATGGCCGAGTCGGCGTCTTTCCAGCGGGCGTCGCCGGGCGGAAAGAAGCTGCCGATATCTCCGGCAGCGACTGCGCCGAGCAGGGCGTCGGTTATGGCGTGCAGCAGCACGTCGCCGTCGGAGTGGCCGGCCAGGCCCTCGGGGTGGTCGATGGTGATTCCGCCGATGCGCAGCGGGACGCCTGGTTTGAATTCGTGCGAGTCCCAGCCAAATCCGATGCGTGTTTCCATGTTTACCGTGCCTATTTCCGATGGAATTTGTCCAACGTTGGGCAAAAAGTCCAGGTCCAGCCGGGGTCAGCGGGCGCGCTGGCGGAGGTAAAACTCGGCCAACTCCAGATCGCCGGGCTGCGTAATCTTCAGATTAACCTGAGAACCGTGGACAACGGCTACCGGATGGCCTGCGCGTTCCACAACCGAGGCCTCGTCGGTGCCAATAAAGCCGTCGGCCGTGGCCTCGGCGAAGCAACGCTGCAACAGGTCAAAGCGAAAGCCCTGCGGCGTTTGCGCCAGCACAATGTACTCGCGCGGAATGGTGGAAGTGATGAGCGCGCCGTGTGCCGTGCGCTCCACCTGCTTGATGGTGTCTACGGCGGGCAGTCCCACGATTGCCGCTCCGAACTGGGCAACGGCGTCGATGGTGCGATCAATAGTCGCGGCGTCGATGAGCGGGCGGACGGCGTCGTGAACCAGGACGATGTCGTCGGGTTCGGCGGCCAGCGCGGCCAGGGCGTGGGAGACCGACTCCTGGCGGTTGTCGCCGCCTTCGACGACATGCACTCTGCCGGCAAAACCGTACTCGGCTGCGTACTCAGCAATCTGGGCCTCGACACGCTCCACCTCAGGCTTGCGGACGGCCACGTAGATTGCCGTTACGCGCTGGACCGACGCGAAAGCGCGGAGCGAGTGGATGAGGATGGGGATGCCGTTGAGGGCCAGAAACTGCTTGGGCTGCGGCCCGGCCATCCGTGTACCAAGGCCCGCGGCGGGAAGAATCACGAATACTTGCATGACTGGTGAAGTATACATCGGGGGATGGACGGGGGGTAGGGACTAGGGAATAGGGAGTAGGGAGAAGGGAACTACCCGGCAGGGACCGATCTTGTGTTGCGGTGTGATTCATATCACTGCGAAGAACTCGGACTTAATTTGTCCTAGATTAAAGGGGACTGAATTAGTCGCAATTCGAGCCTGATGGGTGAATTTGGTTGCCTCTCATGAGAAACCAACAGGGCTTGAACTGCCGAAAGGATCTGCTTTGTGAACGGCCACAGAACTCTTATATCGCCTTTATTATTGCTCTTACTTCTTGCATCGTCTTGCTGGGCTTCGGACAACTTCACCGTGAGTGGTATCGTTCACGACCCGAGCGGGGCTGTGGTTGCCGGTGCCTCGGTAACGCTTCGCCAACCCGGAAAGGATGCCGTTTTGTCGACCCAGACGGATGCTCAGGGAAGCTTCAGAATTGCTCTTCCGGCAACTGGAACCTACCAACTTGAGGTGCTGGCGGAAGGGTTTGCGCTTTACCGAGGCCAGGAAACGGCCACCTCAGAGAATTCTGCCGTCAAAGTGGAAATAACCGTGACCGTGGCGGGAGAGACTGAAACTGTAGAGGTAACCGCCGACGCATTGGCTGCCGAAACAACCAGCACCCAGCTCGGCGAAGTCCTCGACACTAAAAAGATTGAGAGTGTGCCCTTGAACGGGCGCAGCTTTACCGACTTGATGGCGGTGCAGCCAGGAATTGTGCCGCAGAGTTCGGCACAGCTGGGCGCAGTGATCATGACGGGAGTAGCCTCGACCCCACCTTCGGGCGACGCCAACCCAGGGAACCTCTCCATCAGCGGCCAGCGCGAGGCTTCGAATGGGTTCCGCGTAAATGGAAGCGATGTGGAGGAGGATGTGAACATGGGCACCTCGATTGTGCCCAATCTAGATTCGATCTACAGCTTTCGTGTGTTGACATCGAACTTCGATGCCGAGTACGGCAACTCCAGCGGTGGCCAGGTGCTGGTGACCACCAAAGCAGGTACGGCGCAGACGCATGGCTCCGCCTTTGAGTTTCTGCGCAACACGGCCCTCGACGCGCGCAACTATTTCTCGCAGGATCGGGCTGCTTACCGCCAGAACCAGTTCGGCGGAACGCTGGGTGGCGGGCCCTTCCACAAGGGCGTGATGCTTTTTGCTGACTACCAGGGGACCCGCCTGGCGGAAGGCATGGACACAGGCGATATCTCCGTTCCATCCCTGGGGGAGGAGGCGGCGACTTCAGCCAGAATCCACTCACCGGCAGCGTGAGGGGCGATAATTGGGCGGCTCTGCTTTCATCCGGGCTGAGCAGAACTGTTGCCGCGGGTGAGCCGTATTCTTCGGTTTTTCCCGACGGCAATATTCCGCAATCCGTCTGGGCCGCCCCGGCGAAGTACCTGCTGGCTTACATTCCCGCACCCAACGCCGGAAGCGCACTTTTCTCCACTGCCGCGCAGTCTGAGACCTTGCAGGACGACAAAGGCGCGTTGCGGCTGGACTGGACTCATGGCAAGGGAACGCTCACCGGCTATGCCTTTCTTGACGGCTATTCGCTTGTAAATCCTTACCCCACCGGAACCGGCGGAGCCAATGTGCCCGGTTTCGACGCCACTTCCAACGGCCGCGCGCAACTTGTTAGCCTGGCCCACGAAGTCACCTTTGGCAATGCAGCGCTGAACGAGTTTCACCTGAGTTTCATGCGCAACGCAAACGCTGTCGGTCAGCCGCAAGGCGGTGTGGGACCGACGCTTGCCGCGCAAGGTTTTTCAGGCATTGTTGCGCTGAAACCCTCGACGGAAGGCATAGAAAACATAGCCTTTAACGACTTCACGATGGGCGTTGACACCACGGCACTGGTGCAGGCGGAAAACATCTACGAAGTAGCGAATGCGTTCTCGCGCATCGCGGGCAAGCATGGGCTAAAGGCCGGCGGTGAACTGCACTGGAACCAGATTGACACACATCCGGATGTCGTGTTCAACGGCAGCTTCGGCTTCACCGGAACGGAGACGGGCCAGGACTTTGCCGACTTCCTGCTTGGCGCGCCTTCCAGCTATACGCAGGGCCAGGCGCGCGACTTCTACAACCGGAATGTGTATGCAGCGGCCTTTGTGCAAGACAGTTGGCGGGCAACCAGCCAACTCACCGTGAACTACGGCGCGCGCTGGGACCGGATCCGTCCGTGGGGGGAGAAATTCAACCAGCTTCAGACGCTGGTCAAGGGCCTGCAATCGCAGGTGTTTCCCGGCGCGCCGGAGGGGCTGGTCTTTCCAGGCGACCCAGGAATACCACAGTTGCTTGCGCCGGCCCGGAATGACTTTGCACCGCGCGTAGGTGTTGCCTGGATACCGGCTTTTGCATCGCCCTGGCTGAACAAGCTTGTCGGGTCAACGGGCCAGACCAGCGTGCGGCTCGGCTATGGCATGTTCTACACCGCCTACGAGGGACTTTCGGCAGGAATCATGAGCGCGAATCCACCTTATGGCTACACCTATACTTCCGCAGCGCCACCGCTGTTCGAATCCCCTTTTACCGTGGCTGCAACCAGAGCGGAGGTGGGACAGCGTTTTCCGCTGCAAAAGGTAGCGTATGGCGCAAGCCGCGCAAATCCGAATGCAACGGTCGATTGGACACAGTTTGAGCCGCTCGTGGGCATTCCTGCCGTTGACCCCAGGGACGTGACGCCCTATGCCGAACACTGGATGGCCAGCGTGGAGCGACAGATCGGCTCCCAGACCTTGGCCACAATAAGCTACGTGGGCGCAGCTTCACACCACCTGCTGGTGCTTGAAGAGGTGAATCCAGCCGACCCGGCATTGTGCCTGAGCCTGGGTTCGCAGTGCGGGCCGTTCAATGAACAGGCAGCGCGCACACAATTCGGTCCCGCTTTTGGCAGTGTTGAGTTGCAGCGCACCATCGCAAACGCCGGTTACAACGCCCTTGAGGCCACCGTGAACCATCGTTCCCACGGTCTGGAGCTGTTGGCCAGCTACACTTTCTCGAAGTCCATCGATCAATCCGCTGGGCTGCCGGAGCCGGTTAATCCCGTCGATCCGTCGCTTAGCCGCAGCCTCTCGTCCTTTGATATGCGGCACAATCTGGTCACCAGCTTCCATTACGCTTTGCCTGCGCCAGGCTGCGACGGCCGGCTTCGTCGATTGGCCTCGAGATGGGCTGTTGCCGGTATCGCGCGCTTCACTTCGGGATTGCCCGTTACCCTGCTGAACAACAACGATACTTCGCTGCTCGGCACCATTCCCAACGGCATCAACAATAACGGTGTCGACACTCCCAATTGGAGCGGCGAATCGCTGCACCTGCACACCAACCCGCGCGGAAACACAGCCATCTTCGATGCCGGCCAACTCACGCTGCCCGCGCTGGGGACCATGGGTAATGCTCGGCGGCGCTTCTTCTCCGGCCCAGGAATGGAGAACCTCGACGCCACGCTCTCTCGCAATATTCTGTTGAAAGACAATCGCGAACTCGAACTCCGCGCCGAAGCGTTCAATGCCGCGAATCACGCGCAGTTTTTCGGCGCAGCGGCGGTCGAGGGGAATATCTCCAGCGGCAGTTTTGGACAGGCTGTGAGCGCCATGGCTCCACGGCTGATGCATTTGGCGGTGCGCTTCCGGTTTTGATAAATGTGGTTCATTCCGGATGCGGCCTCCGATATTGCCCGCTTCCCAAGGCTACAAAGCGGCTACCCTTCCACCGATTCTACATAAAGCATTTCGCTGGTGGGGCGGAAGCCGAAGGCCTCGTAAACCGGGCGGCCGGCCTCCGATGTGTGCAGCGCTACTACGCGCAAACGGCGACGGTGCGCCTCGGCCAGGCACAGGTCTACCAGTTCGTGAGCCAGGCCGCGGCGGCGAAACTCCGGATCGACAAACACGTTCAGCAGGTAACCGCGATGCTCGCCCTCGGTGTCAAGCGGATGGGGCGGCCAGTCAAGGACCATGATGCCTGCCGAGGCTACGGGGCGGCCGGCATCGCGGGTGATCCAGCCAAAGTACTTGCCCTCGACCAACATGCGGGTGACCCATGGCTCGAATTTGCGGCTCATGGCGTCGAGGACGGAATTCTGCGTCCGGCCCATATCGGCGAACATGGCCCGTCTGTGGGCGGTGACGATTGCGGCATCGGCCGCGGCGGCTGCGTGTGTCTCCAACATGCTGGACAGTATATGGGAGTTGGGGCGGGATTGGCGTTTCAGGCAGTTGGACGCCGTATGATTTTCTGATGCGCAGACCACGGTCAAATCCGGCGTCGCCAGCGCTGGGCCCCACGCTGGCGCTGGACACGACGCTGCTGATGCCGGGACTGCGGCTGGCGGTGGGTGTTTCAGGCGGGGCGGATTCCGTGGCGCTGCTGCGGGCATTGGCTGAACGGAGCAGGGAACTGGGGCTGGTGGTTCATGCGGCGCATCTGCACCATGGGCTGCGCGGCGTAGAGGCCGACGGTGATTTGGAGTTTTGCCGGGCGCTGGCTGAGGAACTTGGGTTGGTTTTTCACGAGGCTCGCGTGAATGCGGCGGCGGAGGCGAAGGCCAATCCGGCGACCGGAAAGCAAAGCGAAGGGATTGAGGAGGCGGCGCGGCGGCTGCGCTATAGGTGGTTCCGGCAACTGATGGCCGCGGGCGAAGTGGAAGCTGTGGCTACCGCGCATACCATGGACGATCAGGCGGAGACGGTGCTGGGAAAGTTTTTGCGCGGAGCGTGGACGGAGGGGCTCGGCGGGATTCATCCGGTGGTTGAATTTCAAGAAGGGCGGATTTTGAGGCCGCTGCTGGCGACGAGCAGGGCCGGGGTTGAGGCCTATCTGAATGCGTTGGGGCAGAGATGGCGGGAGGATGAATCGAACCGCGACCCGGCGTTTACGCGCAACCGCATCCGGCACGAACTGCTGCCGTTGCTGGAGGGATGGAATCCGCGGCTGCGGGAGCACCTGGCGCAAATGGCGGAGTTGGCTCGGGACGAGGAGGCCTGGTGGCAGGCGGAGATGGCGAGGCTGGGTCCTCAATTGGTGATGGAAGGCCGGGCGGTTCGCGGTGGTGGGCGCGCGAGCGGGGACGGCGTGGCGATTGATACGACGAGGCTGGCCGGGCTGGCGCCGGCGTTGCAGAGACGGCTGCTTCGCTGTGCAGCGAGCCGGTTGGGCGCGGCGCTGGACTTTGCCGGGACAGAGACGCTGCGTGCGCTGGCGCTGACTGGGCGGCCGGGGCAGAGGCGCGAACTGGCGCAGGGATTGAGGGCCGAGCGGACTCCGCGCGAGCTGCGGCTGACCGTGGAAGCGGTCTCGGCAGCGGAGGGGGGCGCGGCGGAGGCGGTTCCCGAGTATTTCGTGCCGATTCCTGGCGAGATTCACGTTCCGGAATTCGGACTGCGGTTGCGGATTGAGGTGGACGCGGTTGGCGGGCAGCCCGCCGGGGATGGGAAGAGCGCTGCTGGGCAAACGGCTAGGCTGCGCAACTGGCGGCCGGGCGACCGGGTGAGGTTGCGCTACAGCAGCGGGCCGCGCAAAGTGAAGGAAGTGCTGGAGCGGCTTCGGGTTACGGGAACGGGGCGGTCGGTTTGGCCGGTGCTGGAAGTGGACGGGCGGATCATTTGGATGAAGGGCGTGGAGGTGGAGCCGGAGTCGGGGCTGGCCGTGGCGGCTACGGAGTTGGAAGACGTCTGATTCAACTCGTTTCGCTGCCGAATCGGGCATCGGATTGCTGCAACCTTGGGTGTCTTCGGAGTACAATCGAACATGCCGCTCTTCGAGAGCGGCCGGGCGGTAGTGTCTGCCGTTTCGAAGTTATGAACTTTCTGTGACTTCAAGGGAGTCACGCGCGTCTAAGTGGTGAGGATGGCGGAGATGGAAGCCCTGTACGCGCTTCCCCTGCCGGGAAAGAGGAGTCCTGGTGAATTCGACCGTTAGAACAGTCATGTTCTGGGTTTTTATCGGTGTCTGCCTGCTGCTGCTATGGAGCGTGGTGCAGAAGGGCACCAGCATGGGCAAGCCCACGGAGATTATCTACTCGGATCTGTTGGACAAGATCGAAGCGGGACAGGTGCAGAAGGCCACTATCCAGGGTACCGACGTTCATGGCCAGCTCAAGGGCGCGAAGGACGAGTTCCACACCGTAATTTCGTCGAACAACGTCGATAGCCTGTCAAAGGAGCTGCGCACCGCCAAGATTCCCTTCGAAATCAAGGAACCGCAGAACAGCATTCTCATTCCCATCCTGATTAATCTTGGTCCGTTCGTGCTTCTGATCGGCATCTGGTTCTTCTTCATGCGCCAGATGCAGAGTGGCGGGAACAAGGCGCTGTCGTTCGGCAAGAGCCGGGCGCGGCTGCTGAGCATGCAGCAGAAGAAGATCACCTTCAAGGATGTGGCCGGCGTGGACGAGGCCAAGGAAGAGCTGAAGGAGATTATCGAATACCTGCGCGAGCCGCAGAAGTTTCAGAAACTCGGTGGGCGGATTCCCAAGGGCGTGCTGCTGGTTGGCCCTCCGGGAACCGGCAAAACGCTGCTGGCGCGGGCCGTGGCCGGCGAAGCAAACGTGCCGTTCTTCTCCATCTCCGGTTCAGACTTTGTGGAGATGTTTGTGGGAGTGGGCGCAAGCCGCGTTCGCGACCTGTTTGAGCAGGGCAAGAAGAATGCGCCGTGCATTATCTTTATCGACGAAATCGACGCAGTGGGCCGCCATCGCGGCGCGGGCCTGGGCGGCGGGCACGACGAGCGCGAGCAGACATTGAATCAACTGCTCGTGGAAATGGACGGATTTGAATCGAACGACGGCGTCATTCTGGTGGCGGCCACCAACCGGCCCGACGTGCTGGACCCGGCACTGCTGCGCCCAGGACGCTTTGATCGCCGCGTGGTGGTGGGCCTGCCGGACATTCGTGGCCGCGAAGAAATCCTGCGCGTGCATGTGAAGAAGGTTCCAGTCTCAGACGATACCAACCTGAATGTGCTGGCTCGCGGGACACCGGGATTCAGCGGCGCCGACCTGGCAAACATGGTCAACGAGGCTGCGTTGAGCGCCGCGCGCATGAACCGCAAGCAGGTTACTATGTACGACTTCGAGCTGGCCAAGGACAAGGTGCTGATGGGCGCCGAGCGCAAGTCCATGCTGCTCTCCGACGAGGAAAAGCGCAACACCGCCTATCACGAGGGCGGCCACGCGTTGGTGTCGTTTTTCCGCGACCACTCCGACCCCATCCACAAGGTGACTATCATCCCCAGGGGCATGACGCTGGGCGTGACGGTCTACCTGCCCGGAGACCGTTATTGCTACTCGCGATCCTACCTTGAGTCGCGACTCGCAATGATGTTTGGTGGAAGGGTGGCCGAGGAGATATTCCTCAATGAGATGACCACCGGCGCCGGCAATGACATCGAACGGGCCACAGAGATGGCACGCTCCATGGTTTGCGAGTACGGCATGAGCAGGCTTGGTCCGCTGACCTTCGGCAAGAAGGAAGAGCAGATTTTTCTGGGACGCGAGATCGCGCAGCACCGCGACTTCAGCGAAGAGACGGCGCGGCAAATCGATCTTGAGGTTCGCCGGCTCATCGACGAAGCCTACCAATCGGCTCACTCGATTGTGGAGAGCCATGCGGACGCCATGCACCGGATTGCCGCGGCGCTGCTGGAGCGCGAGACCATCGACGCTGAAGAGGTGAAGATGCTGATCGAGGGGAAGGAACTGCCCCCGATTCGGAGTGTGCTGGCTTCGCCTACCGATACAGGTAGCGGCGTGCAGCAGGTGCTGAAGCCGGAGAGCCGCAGCGGGCCGAGCTATCCTGAGGGTTCGCCTTCGCCAGCATAACAGCAAGTCCAGCAGTTCTTTGAGTCAAAATGGCCGCTCCACTGGAGTGGCCATTTTTGTGCGCGGGTTCATGGGAGATTGGCGCTTGATTGAGGCAGCCGACAGTCGATTCCGAATCGCAAGATGGTTCTTCCGGGAGGCGGGGACGCAGGCGCCTCAAAGACTCCGCCGGTTTCGTCGCGTTCTACCAGAGACGTACACGCTGGTCCGGCGCGAGGTAAAGCTTGTCGCCCGGTTGAACGCCAAAAGCCGCATACCAGGCATCGATATTGCGGACGGTGGCGGAGCGGTATCGCGCGGGCGCGTGCGGATCGGTCATCACTTGCTGCCGGAGCGCAGCTTCCCGGGCCTTCGATCCCCAGTTCTGGCCAAAGGCGATGAAGAATTGCTGGTCGCCGGAAAAGCCATCGAGCACAGGAGCGGGCTTGCCCGCAAGCGAGGCCTGATAGCCATCATAGGCAGCACCGATGCCGCCCACATCGGCGATGTTCTCCGCGAGCGTCTGCTTGCCGTTGACCGAAAGATCGGGAAAGGGCTTATAGGTGTCGTACTGCGCGGCGAGTTGAGCGGTGGCGGCCTGGAAATGCGCCAGATCGGCGGGAGTCCACCAATTGCGCACACGGCCCTTCGAGTCGAAGGTGCTGCCTTCCGTATCGAAGGTGTGGCTGATTTCGTGGCCGATGATGGAACCGATGGCGCCGTAGTTCGATGCGGCGGGGGCCAGCGGATCGAAGAACGGAGGCTGCAAAATAGCGGCGGGAAAATTGAGAGCATTTTGCAGAGGCAGATTCACCGCGTTCACGGTCTGCGGCGACATTGACCATTCGTGGCGATCGACCGGTTTGCCCAGGCGCGCCACATCCCGGCGATAGTCCGACAGGCTGCCGCGCCAGATGTTGCCAAAGATATCGTCCGGCTTTACTTCGTAGGAGGAGTAGTCATGCCAGGTCTCCGGGTATCCGACACCGACATAAAGGGTAGAAAGCTTGGCCAGGGCTTCGGCCTTGGTGGACGGGTCCATCCACTGCAGAGACCCAAGGCGCTTGCGGTAAGCGGCGATCAGGTTGGCGACCATGGCCTGCGCCTGCGCCTTGGCTTCCGGCGAAAAATAGCGCTGCGCGTAGATTTGGCCGACGGCATCCCCGAGCAGGCCGTTTACGACAAACACTCCGCGCTGCCACCGGGGACGCTGTTGCGGCGTGCCGGAAAGTGTGTTGCCGAAAAATGCAAAGCTTTCATCGGCCAGCGCTTTCGGAAGCACTCTGGCGTAATCCTCGATCAAATGCAACGCCAGCCAGTCCTTCCATGCGTCGAGCGGAGTGGAGGCCACCAGCGCGGATTCACCGGCGAAGGCTTCGGGCTGCCAGACTATGAAGCTGGCTTGCCGGTCGAGTCCCGCTGCGCGGAAATACTCGGTCCAGTCCAGTCCAGGCGCCTTGGTTGCAAAGTCGGCCAGGGTCCAGGTATTGTCGGCCTTGTGAATGTCCTCGTTGTCCTCCAGGCTGCGATGGGCCTTTGCAATGGCGGTTTCAAGTTCAATAACGCGGGTGGCGCGGGCGTCGGTGTCAGAGAAACCGGCCAGTTTGAGAATTGCTGAGATATGGGCACTGTACTTGGTGCGGATATCTCGCATGTGCTCGTTTTCGGCGAGGTAGAATTCGCGATCGGGCAGTTGCAGTCCGCCCTGGAGCAGGTAGGCCGTATAGTGGTCCGAATTGTTGAAGCCGGGAGCGACCCACAGCCCAAACAGATGCGCGGTATGGAAGTTGGTGTTGTTGAGTGCGTCAACGTCCGCGCGAAGGGTCTCACCCAGCGCGCGGGCCAATTCGCGCTTATCGCGAATGGCAGCGATAGCGTCGAGGTGCGGGCGGAGCGGGGCGAGGCCTTTGGCTTCGATGGCGGCCTCGTCCATGTAGGAGTTGTAGAGGTCGGCCACCTTGCGCGCGCCAGAGCCCGCGGGCGGATTGGATTTGGCAATCTCCGCAATCAGCGCGGAGGTGTTTTTGTTGCTCAGGTCTGCCAGCTTGTTGAAGACACCCACGCTAGCGCGATCCGGCGGAATTTCTGTGCGCTTGATCCAATCCCCGTTGGCGTACTGGTAGAAATCGTCGCCCGGCTTGACCGAGCGATCCATGTTGGCGATGGCAATGCCGTGCGCCTCTTGCGCGGGCGCGGTCTCCTGCGCATGGGCGGCAATCGCAACTACCAGCGCACAAGATGCCACGCACGCTGCGGCGAACTTTGAAATTCCAGAGATGAGCTTCATTCGCAACTCCATTCCATACGATTCTAAGTCCACGGCCTTTAGAGAACCTTTCAGGCGATTTGTTCTTTTGTGCTCAGAAGAGAATTATCCGCGTAAATTGAACCATGACCTCGTTTCCTTCGACTTATAGTACGAATGCCCATGGAAATCCAGGATCGGACACAATACGAGTGGTTAGCGCTGCGCTGCCAGTCTGGAGAGCTGGACGCATTCGAGGACCTGATTGCGGTGATGGAGCGGCCATTGCTTTACTACGCGGCCAGTTTGACCGGCAATGTGGACAGTGGGCTCGATGTGCTGCAAGAAGTGTGGATTAAGGTGTTTCGCGGCATTCCCAAGCTGAAAGACCCCGGTGCTCTGCGCTCTTGGCTCTACAGCATCACACATGGGATTGCGGTGGATCGAATTCGGCAAAACACTTCGAGGGAACGTGCCGAGGAGGCTGTGCTTGAGGATTTTCAGGAAGCCGAAGAGCCTTCGTTGCTGGACGAAGACGCGGAGGCGATTCATCAGGCATTGAGTGAGATTGGGCTCAAGCATCGCGAGGTTCTGGTGCTGCATTTTCTTGAGGATTTGTCGATGGCGGAGATTGCAAAGGTTGTGGGATGCTCCGAAGGAACGGTGAAATCCCGCATCCATTACGCAAAACGAGCGATGAAGGAAATTCTGAGTGGAGGAGATTATGGAAAACGGAAGTAAGGGTTTGCGTGAAAGGCTGCTGGCTCGGTTGCCGCAAGCGGACAATGTTGCGGGCTATCGGGAAGACACAGAATCGATGCTGGCGAAACATGAAAGAGCGTTGTTCTGGGAAAAGGTGACAGCCAGAACGATTACTTGGCTTGGTTTTGCCGTTTTGATGTTTGCCAATTCCACCTGGGCTCGTCCAAGGCTCGAGAGCAATGGAACTATCGTCCTGGACGCCACAGCGGGACTGCTAATCTTCGCAGGTGCCATGTCTGCCGTGGAGTTCCTCATCAATCGAAGCAAAGCGGACTTGCTGAAGGAAATCAAGCAGGTCCAGTTGCAGGTGCTCGAACTCCAGGCTTCGCTGCAAAAAGACGGAAACAAATAGCTGGTGCCGTGGCACTGTCGATTAGGCGGGTCGGGAGCTCTCAGAAGTCGTGGTTTGCTCCCGTATCCGCCTGTCATACAATCGCTGATATGCGATTTCGATTGATTTCCTCCGTCGTGCTGATGCTGGCTTCAGCAACCGCGTTCGCACAGAGCGCTTCAACGCCCAAGCCGCCGGTTGCGGATAAGATCCACACGGAAAAGCCGATCAACGGGGCCGTTCTGGTAGACGACTACGCATGGCTGCGGGAGCGGACCAATCCACGCGTGCGGGAGTATCTAGAAGCGGAGAACGCTTATGCGGAGCAGTTCACCGAGGACGAGAAGCCTTTTGCGGAGAAGCTTTACAACGAGACACTCAGCCACATAAAACAAACCGACACTTCGGTGCCCTACCGCAAACACGGCTACTGGTATTATTCGCGCACCGAGGAAGGCAAGCAGTACCCGGTGGTGTGCCGGAAGAAGGAGACGCTGGCCGCGCCGGAGGAAGTGATGCTTGACGTGAACGAACTCGCGAAAGGCGAGAAGTTCATGTCGCTGGGTGCGTTCGATGTGAGCGACGACTCGAACCTCCTTGCTTACACGACCGACAATGTAGGCTTTCGCCAATACAGGCTTCACATCAAAGATCTGCGCACGGGCAAGTTGCTGCCGGATACCGCTGAGCGGATCGATTCGCTCACTTGGGCCGCCGATAACAAGACGCTCTTCTACTCCACAGAGGATGCAACAACCAAGCGCAGCGACCTGGTGCATCGGCACCTGCTTGGTACGGATGCGGCGGCCGACGGGCTGGTTTTCAATGAGAAAGACGAGCGGTATGACGTCTCGGTGAGCCGAACGAGGGATGGCAAGTATCTTGTAATGGCGTCGGAGAGCCATGTTACCAGCGAAGAAAAGTTCCTTGCCGCGGATACTCCGAATGGAGATTGGAAGCTGATTGAGCCGCGCAAGGAAGGAGTTCGGTATTACGCCGACGAAGCCAACGGCGTCTTCTATATTCGCGTCAACGATACCGATCCGAGTTATCGAATAGTAACCGCGCCGGTGGCTGCTCCCGGCAAGGCGCACTGGACGGAGTTGATTTCCGCCCGCAGGGACGTGCCGATTGAGGACGTGGACACATTCAAGGATTTCTACGTGGTTACGGAGCGGATTAAAGGGTTGCCCGTGCTGCGGGTCGTCTCGATGAGCAGCAAGGAGGAGCACACGGTTGAGGTACCGGAGCCCGCTTACTCGTTGAGCGCAGCGGTTAACTCGGAGTTCGACAGCGATAACTATCGATATAACTACGAATCGCCGATTACGCCTAACTCAACGTTTGAATACGACGTCAAGAAGCAGACATCGACTCTGCTGAAGCAGCAGGAGGTGCCGGGCTACGATAAGTCGCTTTATAAAGTCGAGAGGCTTTTTATTCGGGCTGCGGATGGCACCGGAATTCCGGTGACCGTTGCCTATCGCAAAGACAAGTTCAGGAGCGGTGAGAACCCGCTCTTCGTTTATGGTTATGGCTCGTACGGCATCCCCATGCCGGACACGTTTTCTGTCACTCGTCTTCCGTTGCTCGACCGAGGCGTGGTAACCACTGTGACGCATATCCGCGGGGGCGGCGAGCTTGGCGAAGCGTGGCACGACGCAGGCAAGATGATGACCAAGCGGAATACGTTCACCGACTTCATTGATGCGACCGAAGGACTGCTGGCGCAGGGCTACGGCAAGCGCGGCCAGGTAGGCATCGAGGGCGGAAGCGCGGGCGGCCTGCTGATGGGCGCGGTGACCAATATGCGGCCGGACCTGTTCAAGGTGGTGCTTTGCGAAGTGCCATTTGTGGACATTATGAACACGATGCTCGATGCGTCGCTTCCGCTTACCGTGACAGAGTATGAGGAATGGGGCAACCCGAACCAGAAGGCCGCTTTCGACTATATGCTGAGTTACTCGCCTTATGACAATGTGGCGGCGAAGGCTTATCCTGCCATTCTGGTGCAGACTTCGTTCGACGATTCGCAGGTGATGTATTGGGAGCCCTCGAAGTATGTGGCCAAATTGAGAGCGCTGAAGACTGACCAGAATCCGCTGGTCTTCTTTATCAACATGCACGGCGGCCATGGCGGGTCCAGCGGACGATATGATCGCATCCGCGAGGCTGACCGGCGCTATGCTTTTATGCTGACCCAGCTTGGCATTACGGATTGATCCTGCGCCGTCCGAAAAACCTGTAGCCGATGCCGACGCTGACACCGTAGGGATAAAGTTCCTCGTTGTTGATCCACCTGGGCCACTGCTGGTACTCGAAGTCGCCTCGGGCGCTGATTCTGGGGGTCAGCTTTACGTCCACCCCGCCACCGTATGCCAGGGCGGTAAAGCGGCCTGTGGCTTCGTTGAATTCGAAGTTCATCGTCCCGTAGCCGACCAGTGCCTTGGCATAGGGAGTGAAACGCCCGAAACGGTGAATGGGCAGGCGCGGACCAATGAGGTAGTTGGTCTCGTCGATGTCAACGAATTGGTTGAAGCGGAGCCAGCGGCCCTCGGCCTCCACATGCAACCAGCGAGTGAAATTCACATCCACAAAGGCGCCGGCGCCATATAGGCGATTGCCGCTTGCGCCGGAGACGAAACCGCCCGCATAGTCGGGCTGAAACGCCGAGGCCATGCCGCCGGCCGTGATGGAGAACTGCGGGCCGGTGGCCGACGGGACTGTCTGTGAATGCAAGAGTGAGGCTTGGGCGGCAAGCAGGACGATAAGCAGGACAAGCATTGATCGGCTTCCGCCGCTAAGAGGCCGGCTCATGCAGGGCTGCGGCGGAAAGAATGGCTTCGTCAGGGATGAGCTTGCGGCTCTCGGGATGAAGACAAGCGGTCTCAGGAACTTGAGGAAAAGAGAAATAGGCACAAGGTACGTCCAGTTCAATTGAAACCATGCAAGCGCGGTATTTGCGGTCAAGTGTCTCCGGCTTGCAGTCCCCTTTGCCCTGTTGAGTGTGGCCCACCTTGGCAAAGGGGTTCTGCTAGAGGCCGACCCACTACTACTGCGTGGGCGATGGCGGCGTGGTTTGAGTTGCCGCATCGCCGGGGGCGGGCTGAGTGGCCTGCGGCGGTGTTTGCGAAGGTAGTGGAGTGCCGTCCGGCTGGGTATTTGGCTGAGCGGGCGGGGCAGGCGCTGGATCGCCGCCGACGGGCGCCGCTTGCGGGGCCACCGTGATCGGGATATCCAGCTTGGCCGAATCGTAGCGCTGCAGCTTGTAAAAGATCGGCGTTACCTCGAACGGCATCTTATCGCGCGCGTTCATATAGGCATAGATCTTTGCGTTGAGCTCATGCACCTTGTCGTCCCAGGGGTCGGTTTTGAGCCAGAATCCGAGGGGATTCGCCGGCCGCTGGGCCAGGTCGTCCCAGTTGAGCTTGGGTGACATCTTCTCCAGATCGGCCATCCACGGCGTTCCGTCGGACTTGAGCAGCGAATCGCCGAGTTTGGGGGTGTTCAGCGCCTTCAGCACCTTTGACCGGTCGACAAGCTGGGCATAGTAGAGGCCTGCGTTGGGTAGCTTGTCCTTGTAGATGGAGTTTTCCATATACTCCATGGCTCGCTTGGCAGCCTCGGCGTTGTCGTGGTCGGAGTGATACATGTCGATGCGCTGGAAGGTCGACTCGTCGGGAAAGAGCAAGCGGTCGTTGAACGCGTAACGGGTATCGATGTGGTGTCCCATGGCGATGTGCGCCAGTTCCATTGCGACAACAGAAGCCATTGCTTCTTCGCTGGGCAGGCTGTCGATGAGCCCCTTGCTGATGAGGATGGTGTTGCCTACCGTGGTGGCTTCGACCGTGGTAGAGAGTAGGATGCGGGTATGGATCTGGTCAGTGAATGCCAGATTGTTGGGAACCACCAGGTTGATGACGAGCTGGTCGAGCGTTTTATTTTCGAAACCGCCCTGATTCAAGGGCGCCACCAAGCCGGCTTCCACCAGGCGGTCAATGACGTTGTTTTCAGCCTGTGTTACCCACGCGCGCGTGGCCTGCAGCGGACCCACGTCCTGGGAGTCGTCGCTCTTGTCCACGGCGTCGTCCACCTTCACGCTGACATTCTCGCTATCGCGAGTGGGCAGCTTGAGGGAGTAGCCCCAGAAGTGCGTCTGGGCCTTGAGGCCGACCGTCTTCTCGCCTTCAATGCGGTTTGTCTCCTCGACGTAGACGGCCACGGGCAGCCAGATTCCAGGCTGCACATTCATGCGCCAACTGTCGAAGTGGAAGTAGTACTTGGAAGAATCCTCAGAGGTTGGACCGGTGTACGTGCCGTTGAAGCGGACCACATTGCCGTCCTGATCCTCGATCCAGATGCGGCCGTAGAAGCGGCCCATGCCGGAGACCTTGGGATGCACGTCGAAAACCCAGGTGCGAACCGAACCGAGAAATTCCCGGCGCACATAGCTGAAGACGTAGTGCTGGGAGTCGAAGCCCGAGGGGTCGAGGAACATCATCTGCATGAAGCCGGTAGGCGAATAGGTAAAGCGCTCAAGCCCCAGCGCCTTGGTGAGCCCGGTAATGGCGGAAAAAGAGCCCTTGAAAAAGCCGTGCTTTGCACCGGCCCTGGGCTGGTAGGTCTTGTCGAAGAAGCCCCTGCCGAAGTCGACGCGGCTGAGCACGTATTGGTCTTCGACCGGCACCTGGTAAAGATGAACATCAGGCCGGGTGTTCTGGATGTAGGTCTCAACCAGTGGCGTGCGCTGCTGAATGTTCTTGATCAGCACCTTTTCCTGCACGACGGCCCTTTCGACCAATGCAGCCTGTTCGGGGGTGAGCTGGTGCGCCTGTTCGTACTTCGGTCCTTTTTTTGCGTACGCGCAAGACGCACCCAGAGTAATGATCAGGAAGGTGAGGGGGATCTTCCGAAACGTCATGTCAAGCTCCTAGGTGAATTCGTCCAAGTCTTCCACAGGCCGCCAGCGCCGTTCCGGCATCGCGCGGCTGAGTCCAGCATTCGTTTCGCAGCACAAATATAGATGGTACCCCTTTGATGCTACGCCAGTTGAAACGAAATAGTGATATTGGTGGTCAAGTCCACTGCCTGACCGTTTCGAGTGGCGGGACGAAACCGAATTTGCTCGGCCACACGACGAGCTTCTTCATCCAGCCCATGGCCCAGCGAGTGGACCACGCCCTGAACCACAACACGACCGCTTGCGGTGAACGTAACCCGCAGAACCACGTCGCCCTGAACCTTCAACTGCTTTGCTTCACTAGTGTACTGAGCGGGGGGCTTTGAGAGTAACTCAAGGTTGGTTATGCTTGCCGGCGCGGCAACAGCTTGCTGCTGGGCGGGCTTCGCGACATCGGGAATGGCGAGCGTGGCTACCTTGCCGTAATTGCCGGCGGGAGCGGCGGGAGCCGTCGTGCCCTGCACGCCTGCGGAGGCCACCTTGCCCACCACGCCGGAGTTGGAGCCGGACCGGATCCCATTGCCGATACCGGTGGAACCGACTACGCCGCGAGGCGCCACTGCCGGACCTTGCATGCCGCCGTAGGGATTACCGGCGGACATTACAGTGGCTGGCCGGGTGGCATTGGGATTGGGAGCGACGCCCTGAAGATCGCCCAGGTGGACCTGCTTCGTCGATGGGTGAGCCTGGGGCTCCAGCGCCGGCATGGCCGCGGTGAGGGCCGCCTTGGGCTGCGGCGCCTCAATCACGTTCGGCTTGGGCGTCTTGATCACCGGGAGGTTAACCTTGGCTTCCATCTGAATCGGCTTCACTTCCGGCTTGGGCTCCGGCTTGGGAATGTTGATCTTGGGAGCCTCAAGCTTGACCTCGGGGGGCCTTGGAGGCGGAGCGATCTTGGGCGGCGGCGGAATCTTGATCTTCTCCGGCGGCGGCGGCGTGGTGGGAAGAATCAGTTCCGTCTGCTCGTATTTGTGTTCGACGATCACTTCCCTGGCTGTCATCCCGATGAAAATCGCCAAAATGAGAACGGCCGAATTGATCGCCATACTTGTGATAAAGGGCGCGGAACGGCCTTCGGGTTCGGGAAGCAAACCGAAGCTGGCTCGTGAGGGGGAGTATCTTACCGGCATATTTTTAGTCCTCGCTCTGATTCAACTATCGGACGCAAAACAGATTTGTTCAAGCATGCATCGCCGGGCAGGGCGGCTCGCGTCGCATTATGCAATTCGGAGTGGAAAATCTCCGTTGCAATCGGGACACAGCCCGGGAAATCCAAGGGCTGGCTGTAACAGAATATTGGTGCGTCGGAACTGTGCCCATCTCGATGCAGATTCGTAAGTTTCAGGCTGTCTGGCGCGAGTTCGGCACGGAGGCGTCCAGACGCCCCGCGACCGGCCCGCTGGTTGGTTTGAGTTTGCCCAAGGGTGTAGCCGATGGGAAAACGGGGAAGTTCGGTGGTCATGACGGTTGCGCTTGGCCTGGGCAACGCTGCGCAGCCAGGGTCAAACCCTGCCATGACCCGATCCGCGCAACACGGAAGTTGGGCCGCATAATCCTCGGGCATTGACGCTCTCCAATTCATGTCCAAGGCATTCGATCTGCAAGCAACCTGCAAACCTTCGCGTCGCGGAAGGAAGCCTAATGCCCGGTTTGCGGCGAGAAGACGCGGGCAAGAACCATGCCCTGCATCCGTCAAACGGCACGCAAAACTTAAAAGCAGGTGAGCCGTCTTGGTGACGGTCTAAAGCCGGTAGGCGGCAAAGCCATCCCAACTCCACCCTATGCGATAGACTCATAGGTTACCGAAACTGTTCAAGAAAGGACAGTGTTTTTTTATGAAGATACTAGTAACCGGGGGAGCGGGGTACATAGGTGGTACAGTGTCGGGACTTCTTTCTCAACGGGGACACCAGGCTGTGGTATTCGACAATCTGAGCCACGGGAGGCGCGATCTGCTTCCACCTGGGGTGGAATTTGTAGAGGGCGAGCTGGCAAACAGACTTGCGATTGAAAACCTTTTCATCGCTGCCAAACAGCAGGGGCAGCCATTCGATGCTGTGCTGCATTTTGCCGCCCTGATCGAGGCCGGGGAATCAATGAAGCAGCCGGAATTGTTCTTCCGCAACAACACGGCGTCCACTCTGAGTCTGCTTGAGGCAGTGCTGGCCGAGGGGCCGCGGCGGCTAGTCTTCAGCTCTACGGCTGCTGTTTATGGTGAGCCGGAAGCTATTCCGATTCAGGAGGATGCGCGTCTCAAGCCGACCAACGCGTACGGAGAATCGAAGCTGCTGGTGGAGCATATGCTGCGCTGGCTGAACCAGATTCATAGGTTCCGCTACGCCTCGCTGCGTTACTTCAATGTGGCCGGCGCTCCCGAGGATGGCGAGGGCGCCGTAACGCGCGGCGAGGCCCACGAACCGGAGTCGCACCTGATTCCGCTGGTGCTGGACGTGGCGCTGGGCAGGCGCAAAAACATCAAGATTTTTGGCGAGGATTACCCCACGCCGGACGGAACCTGCATTCGCGATTATATCCACGTTTCCGACCTGGCCGATGCGCATCTTCTGGCGCTGGAGGCCCTGAATAAGCCACCGCAAACACCTGAAAACCGGGACTACAACTTTGGTCCGCTTATCTACAACCTTGGTAACGGAAAGGGCTTCAGTGTGCTCGAAGTAATCGAGTCGGCGCGCCGAGTAACCGGGCATCCGATTCCAGCCGAGGTCCACCCGCGGCGGTCGGGCGACCCGGCGGTGCTGGTCGCTAGCTCGGAAAAGGCGATTCGGGAACTGGGTTGGAAGCCGAAGTACACCGAACTGGATGAGATTGTCCGCACGGCATGGGCCTGGCACAAGAAGCGGTATGCGTGAGGTACCGAAATCGCGATGTGGTTGTCCGAACATGGGCAGAATTTGACAGTTTGAGGTCCACCTTTCGCGCTCCAGGGGATGAATCCCTGGCCTTCTGCGTGGAGGAGGGCAAAACGCCAGCGTCCAACTTACAGAATTCATGGAGGGACTCTAAGTCGATCGTTGCCGCACGAACTGCCTGGCAGCCAGCAGCACCGCCGCGCAGCCCATCGCGGTGAGCACAGCCGCGTTGATCCAAAGCTCGCGCGCGCCGGCACCTCGCAGAATGATGCCGCGGAGGATTTCAATGTAGTAGGTTGCGGGAATGAACCGGCTGACTACCTGAAAAAATGGCGGCATATTATCGATCATGAAGATAAAGCCGGAAAGAAAGACCGAGGGAAGAATCGTTCCCATCGACAACTGGAAGGCCTCGGCCTGGGTCCGGGCTTTGGTTGAGATCACGAGGCCGATTCCCAGCACGGTGAGCAGAAACGGGATCGACATAGCCAGCAAGACGAAGACATTGCCGTGAATGGGCACCTGGAAGACCAGTCGCATGACGGCGAGAATGGCGCAGAGCTCCACGAATGCCAATGCTCCATAGGGAATCATTTTGCCCACCATCAGTCCCAACGGCGCCACCGGCGTCATGGTCAACTGTTCCAGCGTTCCGCGTTCCCGTTCGCGGACCAGGCTTAGCGCAATGAGCAGGATCGTCATTACCTGGAGCAGAATCGCAATCAAACCGGGCACAAAAAAATTGGCCGAGCGTGTTGCCGGATTGTAGAGCACCGATGGCCGCACCTCGATGGGCAATCTGCCGCCCGGCGCCACGCGGGCCAGAGATTGCTGAAGCGCCACGCCCGTGGACGTGCTCACCGCCTGGCCGGCAACGGTCGAGTCCGATCCATCCACGAGCACCAGCACAGATGCAGTTGTCCCGGCTTGCAGGTTGCGCGCGAAGTCGTACGGAATGCGGATTCCGACGCGAGCATTGCCCGCGCGAATCGCCTCGTACATCTCTTCCTTGCTCGTCGCATTGCTTCGCAGCTTGAAGACATCGGAGGCGGCAAGGCGATCGAGCAATTGCCGGCTCTCCTGAGTTTGCGATTCGTCGAAAACCACGGTGGGAATCTGGCGGACATTTGTATCCACGGCAAAACCGAAGAGAAACAACTGAATCATGGGAATGAGAAGCGCAAAGAAAAGCGTGCCCGGATCGCGCACGATGTGCAGAACTTCTTTGCGGCAGACGGGCATGAGTCCATAAAAGAGGCTGTTCACTGCTTGGCCTCCTGGATGGTGTTGGTGAGAGTAACAAATACGTCTTCGAGCGAAGGCTCGACGACCTGTACGCTGACTCCGGGCAGGCTCGTCCGCAATGGTTCGAGCTGATCGGCGTCGATGAGGGCGTGGATGGAGCGGCCAAAGATGGTAGCCTCCCGCACACCTCGTTTGGCGCGCACCGTGTCCAGCAGCGAAGACGGAGTCGCGGTATCGATTTGAATGCGTGCGGTTCCCGGCGGATTTGCCTGGGGCATTTGCTGCAACTCGGCGACGGTTCCGATCGCGACCAGCTTCGAAAGGTAGATGTAGCCCAAACGCTCGCAGCGCTCTGCTTCGTCCATGTAATGCGTGGTGACGAAGAAGGTGACGCCCTGCGACGAGAGCCGGAAGAGCAGATCCCATAACGCCCGCCGCGCCACGGGATCGATTCCCGAAGTAGGCTCGTCGAGGAACACCACCTCGGGCGAATGAATAATCGCGCAGGCCAGCGCCAGGCGCTGCTTCCATCCTCCCGAGAGGCGCCCGGCACGTCGATCCATATAAGGCTCGATTCCGGTCAGCTTGAGCACTTCGGCTTTTCGCTGCACGGCCTGGGGTCCCTTGATGCCGTAGACGCCTGCATAGAAGGCGATGTTTTCGGCAACCGTCAGATCCTCATACAAGCCAAACTGCTGCGACATGTAGCCCACATGGCGCTTGATCTGAGAAGCATCCTTGCGGATATCCATTCCCAGAATCGTGCCTGTGCCTTCGCTGGGAGTCAAAAGCCCGCACAGAGCTTTGATGATGGTGGTCTTGCCCGACCCATTCGGGCCCAGCAAGCCGAAAACCTCTCCCTTGCCGACCTCGAAGCTCACATCGTTGACGGCGGTGAAGTCTCCGAAGCGGATGGTCAGGTGACTCGCCTGGATCACGGCCGTCATTCGAGTCGCACCGTCGCCGACATCCCCGATTTGAGCGCGCCCTGGGAGTTGTCCACGTAAACCTTCACACCGAAGACCTGGTGCTCGCGATCGTCTCGCGTTTGCACATTGCGAGGAAGAAACTCGGCTTGCGAGGCAATCTGACCCACGCGGCCTGCGAAGAGTTGCCCGCGCAGCCCGTCCACGCTTACCGTAGCCTTCTGCGCCACTCGCACCTTCGCAAGGTCCGTCTCGGGTACATAGACCTTGACCCAGATCTGAGAAGGCTCCTGCATGTTGACAACGATCTGCCCGGCTGGCACCAGGTCTCCCGGCCTGACGCTCACTACTTCGATCACCGCGTCCGCCGGAGCTGTCAGTTCGGCTTCCTTCAGCCTTGCATCCAACTCGGCCACCAATCCCTGAGCCTGGGCAAGCCGAGCCAGGCCCGCTTCAATATCTTCGCGCCTGAAGCCTTTGCGGGCCAACTGTGCCGCTGCCTGTGCCTGGCGGAAGCGTTCTTCCGCCGCCCGCAGATCTTCGGGGCGTGTACCGGCTTCCAACTCGTCAAGATGCTGGCGCGCCGACTCAGCGCGCTGTTTTGCCGCGTCGCGCTTCTCTTTGGCATCGTCAAATTGCTGTCGCGAAATTGTATCGGTAGCCACCAGCCTGGCCATGCGCTGGAAGAATGCCTCGGAATTGACGGCATCGGCCGCAGCTGCCGCATAGTCGGCACGGGCCTGCTTTACTTCCTCGGTGCGCGGACCGTTGCGGGCTGCTTCCAACGCGGCCCCGAGATTCCTGGCCGCCGCTTCGGCCTGCTCAATTTCTTCGGGCCGGTTACCACTCAGCAGCCGGTCAAGATCGGCCCTTGCCTGCTGTTGCGCCGCGGCTGCCTGTACGCGCTGCGCCTTCAGCTCATCGCATTCAAAACGCACCAGCAGCGTTCCAGCCTTTACTTGCTGGCCCTCTTCCACGGGAACCTCGGTAACCCGCCCGCCGATCTTTGAGCCAATCTCGATCTCCCGCGTCTCGACGGTTCCCGAGTACTCATTTACTCTTTGATTCCGCCACTGCGCGAAGATTATCCACACCACGGCCGCCAGCAGCAATACGCCCGCGACAATCCAGATCAGCCGCTTTTTCATGCCACTCCTTCCAGCAGCAGATGCAAACGCTCCCGCATCGTTTTGCTGAGCCATTCTCTCGGAACGCCCTCTTGCATCAGCCACTCCAGCATCGTGGCAAAGTAGACTGCGAAGAGCGTCTCGGCGACGTGCCGGGCGGCTATCTGATTGCGGCGCGGGATCCGGTCGATCGCCTCTGCCAGCGCCGCGATGGCTTGCTCGCGCGCCACCAGGAGCAGCCCTTGCGAAGCCTGGTGGAAGAGCGTCTCCAAAAGCAGCTTCTTCGATTGCCCGCTGATTCGGGCATTCTCTTCTGTGATGTTCAAAACCACTTCGGCGATTCTGTCGAAGGTTGGCAGTTCTTGTGCCGCGCTGAAGCCTGCCAGGCCGCGCTTCAGCTTTTCCATGCGGGCGGAGGCGATTTCGCGAAGGATCAATTCCTTTTTCGGAAAGTAGTTAAAGAAAGTTGCCCGAGAAATGCCTGTCGCCCTGGCAATCATCTCGACAGAAACCCCCTCGAAGCCCAACTTGCCGAAGAGGTCGAAGGCTACCCTTACAATCTCAGCCCTGGTTTGGAGTCTGCGACTGAGACGCAGCGGCTTTGGATGTTGAATCAAGAATTAGACTCTAGTTTAAATTGTAGATTGAGGTCAAATTTTATCGACTTCGCTCCGTGACCGACGCACATTGCCCCTAAGCAACCTCCATCCAGAAGCAACCGCCGGCTTTAGAATCGCGGCTTAGACCGCCAGCGCAACGCGGCCTGAATATACTGGCCGGAGCGAACCCGTAAATTAACTTGACATTCACACCGCGCCCGAAGCAACTTAGGTTGAATTCCATTTCCCATGCGGCGCGGCCTGTATTTCCCCCTGTTGAGGGCTCGTCAGCTTTGTGAGGTTGAGCTTCTCATGACATCCAATGCTTCTCCCGGTCCCGGTGCGGGTCCCGCAGCCGTCACTGGCTTGCCGAATATCATTCTTGGCTCCGCGCTCGGAACCATGATCGAGTGGTACGACTTTTATATCTTCGGCTCGCTCACTACGGTGCTGTCGCAAAAGTTCTATCCAACCGGCAACGATACCTTTGCACTGATCGCCTATCTGGCTACATTTGCGGTTGGCTTTCTGGTCAGGCCGTTCGGGGCGTTGTTCTTTGGCCGGATCGGCGATCTGGTAGGCCGCAGAATCGCCTTTATTATTACGCTCACGATCATGGGCTTTTCCACGGCATCCATTGGCCTGTTGCCCACCTTTAAGACGGTTGGGTGGATATCGCCCATTCTGCTTATTGTGATTCGCGTGCTACAGGGCCTCGCCCTTGGCGGCGAATACGGCGGCGCAGCCGTGTTTGTTGCCGAACACGTGCCAGACAACAAGCGCGGCTTTTACACCAGCTTTATTCAGATCACGGCCACGCTGGGACTGTTCGTGTCGCTGGGCGTGATTGTGGTAACGCAACAAAGCATGAGCCCGGCAACCTTTCAGGACTGGGGCTGGCGCCTGCCGTTCCTGCTGTCTATCGTGCTGGTTGCTGTTTCGCTCTATATCCGGCTCAAGATGAAGGAATCACCGATCTACACGCAGATCAAGGTTGCCGGCATGAGTTCAACCAAGCCCCTGACCGACGCTTTCACGCAATGGGTCAACCTGAAGCGGGTCCTGATTTCTCTGTTTGGCGCAACGGCAGGGCAGGGCGTGGTTTGGTATACGGGCCAGTTTTACGCGCTGTTCTATTTGCAGACGGTACTGAAGCTGAACGCGAAGACCGCCAACATCGACGTAGCCATTGCCTTGCTGCTCTCGATGCCGTTCTTTACCGTTTTTGGCGCGATGAGCGACCGGATCGGCCGCAAGAAGCTGATGATGTCGTCGCTGTTGCTGGCGGTGTTGTTCTACATCCCCATCTACAAGGGGATGCAGCAGGCGGCGGGGAACAACGTGGTGAGCGTCAGTTCGGTGCAGGACAAGGTCACCAAGGCCTACAAGCTGACGCCGCAGACCATCGATGAGGCGACCGGCAAGCTGGTTCCAGCCAAGGAGGCCGTGAAAGCCAATCAGCCATTGCTCATACTGTATGTCTGGCTGCAGGTACTTCTGGTGTGCATGGTCTACGGTCCCATCGCGGCCTACCTGGTGGAGGCTTTCCCGGCCAAGGTGCGCTACAGTTCGGTCTCACTGCCGTATCACATTGGCAATGGGGTTTTTGGAGGGCTGTTGCCGCTGATTGGGCTGGGCCTGTGCGCTACGACGGGGAACATCTACGCGGGCCTTTACTATCCCATGGGAGTTGCCGCGCTGACGTTCATCGTGGGGACGATCTTCCTCAAGGAGACGCATGGAACGCTGATTTGGAATGAGGCTGAGAATAAGGCTTGAGGCGCCGGCGCGGCCATTAACGCCTGCAACAGCCGTGCGGCGGCATGGGCACGTAATACTCTTCCAGGAACCAGGAGACGGCAAAGAGGATAGCCATGCCGGCCATAGCCCAGAAGAAGAGACGCACAGGCAGGGTGGCCAGAAGCGACTGCCCCTCTGCCGGGTTGGCGCGCGAGGGATAAACGAACAGCAGCCCGCTCGCGAAGCTGACCGAGGCGGCGAGCAAGACCTTCAGGAGAGCAAGGGTAAGCCGCTCCTGCCAACGGCTACCCGGCACGAAGAACGCGCTGCCAAGGACCGGATAGAGCGACAGCATGGCGAGGAAGAAAGAGAGCGGTTTGGCGAGTTCCAGAAGCATTGCCGGGCCTTCTTTGCATTCATTTTATTCCGGATCGGCATGACGCCGGTGGTCTCGGTTGCAGCCGCCTTAATCTGCGCAGGCATGAAAAAGGACTATCCTCTTGTCATGCGGTTCCGTTCGAAATTCGGGTTGCTGCGTTGGGTCTACATCGCATTGGCGTGCTTCTTTGCTTATTTATGCCTCTGGGGACGTACCTCCGCAACTGGTCTTTATGGCGTTTCTGCTGCTCTTTGGGTTATTGCCGGGGCGTCCCTGGTTCTTAACAGCTATTTCGTGTATTGGGAGCTTGACTCCGTTGGAATTTGCGAGAACTGGTTTTGGAAGAAGAGGGAAGTGCGGTGGGAGGAAGTGACGCGCGTGGGATGTTCGCATCCAAAGGCGCCAAAGTCCGGCTATCTTGAAGTGGACTACGTCCGTCCCGCGCCAATATCCCTCTGCGGCCACATTCGGGCCAACCCTGGAAAACGGCAAGAGTTCCTCGCCGAGTTGCGCCGGTTTGCTACCAATGCCGACTTTGACGTGTAGGACAATTCGATTTTATGTTCAAACAAGCATGGACCTAGCCGTCGCTCTCTTCTAACAGCGGCGGTCTGGCGAGTTCCAGAAGCATGGGCGGGCTCGCTACGATGAGTTCGGGTCGGAACTTGAAGGCGCTGCACAACCCAAGCTCAATTCGATTTTAAGTTTCTTGTAGATGACCGGGGAAACATTCCTGCCGACGGGAAGCTTGATACCATTTCCTTGAATAACCTGGAGAAAGTGGCAATGGTGCGATCAGCCTCCTATTTTCCTGCAGTCTTTGCTCTTGCGGCCTACCTTTCGGTTGCCGGCATCTCGCAGAACGCACAAGCGGCACCGGCCCCAGGCCTATCCCAACAAACCGGCTCTTCGGGTGCTCCAGACTCCTTGCCACCACTTTCCGATCCGGCCACGGTGGGCGAGATTCGCGAATTTTTGCGCTTAAGCGGCGATATGGATTCTCTTCGGATACGCTGGATTGCTTCTCTCGACAAGAATCGCGCTCTTGGAGCTCCCTATTGGCCTGAAAGCTTTTGGACGGCAATAAAGGATGAAATGCGGAATACAGACCTGTTGCCGATGTACATAACTTTGTTTCAGCACGACGTTTCGAGAGATCTGATGCAGGAGGTTCTCGAAACATATCACCGACTAGGTGTAGATCACTTTCAGGGATCTCCGGCCTGCTTCAAGCTCGGCGATCCCAAGCTCGGATTGGCCGCCGACATGGACAAGTTGAAACTCGCAAAAACACAAGAGGTGGTCAACAAGGTTTACGCCGTTTATAAACCGCAGATCAAAGCGGCCCGCTTAAAATACCAAGCCGACCACCCAGGCTGGGTGGATAAGTGAGGACCATCGTAAAGTTCAGGTGCTGATGGTGCAAGCGCAGGGTGCTGAGTCCGCCCTTCCGCCGTGTTCCACTTGCCGACTGTGCCCCAGCCTCGTTACAGTGACACGCACACGGTGTCTCACGCGGACTTCTCATCCCGTGGCCTGCCGCAACTCTATTTTTCTTCTCCAGAAGGACGTTTTCATGTCTTCCATGCCCGTGCCCGCCATTGCCAATCAAGATTTGGAGTCCACTCTCCGCGAATTCCGCGTCTTTCCTCCTCCGCCGAAGTTCAGCGCCAAGGCCCACATCAAGAGCCTGGAAGAGTACGAGGCGCTCTACAAGCAATCCATCGAAGATCCGGAGGGCTTCTGGGCAGGCGCGGCCAAAGACCTGCATTGGTTCAAGCCCTGGGACAAGGTGCTGGATTGGAATTTGCCATGGGCCAAGTGGTTTGTGGGCGGCAAGCTGAACCTGAGTTACAACTGCGTGGACCGGCACGCACTGGGCGAACGCCGCGACAAGACCGCGCTGATTTGGGAGGGCGAGCCGGGCGAAGTGCGCCGCCTGACCTATGCCGAGCTGCACGTGGAAGTGCAGAAGTTCGCCAACGCGCTGAAGGATCTGGGAATAAAGAAGGGCGACCGCATTGCTGTGTACATGGGCATGACGCCGGAACTGGCAATTGCTCTGCTGGCCTGCGCGCGCATTGGAGCTGTTCACTCGGTGATCTTCGGCGGATTTGCGGCCAATGCTATTGCCGACCGCGTAAACGACTCGACGTGTGTGGCTATTCTTACGCAGGACTCGAGCTACCGGCGCGGCGGCGAAATCAAGCTAAAGGCGACAGTGGACGAAGCTTTGAATGCCTGTCCGACGGTCAAGCACGTTGTGGTGTTTCGCCGCACCGGCAGCCCCGTGAATATGGTAGAAGGGCGCGACCACTGGTGGCAGGATCTGATGGCCGCCGCCGCGCCCGATTGCCCGGCGGAAGAACTGGATTCCGAAGACCCGCTTTACATCCTCTACACGAGTGGAACCACTGGCAAGCCCAAGGGGCTGGTGCATACCACCGGCGGCTACTCCGTGCAGACTTACCTGACGACCAAGTATGTCTTCGACATCAAGGACGAGGATGTTTACTGGTGTACGGCGGATATTGGGTGGGTGACCGGGCATTCTTACGTCGTCTATGGCCCGCTGCAAAACGGGGCCACGGTGCTAATGTATGAGGGCGCGCCCAACTGGCCGGATTTCTCGCGGTTTTGGAAGATTATCGACGACCACGGGGTAACGATTTTCTACACGGCGCCGACCGCCATTCGAGCGTTCATCAAATGGGGCGACCAGCACGTTGAGAAGCACAGTTTGGCCTCGCTGCGGCTGCTTGGAACGGTGGGCGAGCCCATCAACCCCGAGGCGTGGATGTGGTACCGCGAGAAGATTGGCCACAACAAATGCCCGATTGTGGATACGTGGTGGCAAACGGAGACGGGCGCGATTCTGATTGCGCCGATTCCAGGCGCGGTGCCCACCAAGCCTGGGTCGGCGACGCGGCCTTTCTTCGGCATTCAGCCGGAGGTGGTGAACAAGCAAGGCGAACCGGTGCCGGCGGGAAGCGGCGGGCTGCTGGTGATTCGCAAGCCGTGGCCATCCATGGCACGGACCGTCTATGGCGATCCGGAGCGCTACCAGAAGACTTATTGGAGCGATGTGGAGGGCAGTTACTTTACCGGCGACGGCGCGCGCATGGATGCCGACGGGTATTTCTGGCTCATGGGCCGCGTGGACGACGTGATCAACGTGAGCGGCCACCGCTTGGGAACCATGGAAGTGGAGTCGGCGCTGGTGGCGCACCCCAAGGTGGCCGAGGCCGCGGTAGTGGGCCGTCCGGACACCCTGAAGGGCCAGGCCATTTCTGCATTCGTAACGCTTGAGAGCGGCAACTATCCCAGCGAACAGTTAAAGGACGAGTTGAGGAAGTGGGTTTCGAAGGAGATTGGCTCGCTCGCTCGCCCGGACGACATTCGGTTTACCGAAGCGCTGCCCAAGACGCGCAGCGGCAAAATTATGCGGAGGCTGCTGCGAGATTTGGCCACGCATGGGGAGATCAAGGGCGATACGACTACGCTGGAGGACTTTACTGTGATTGCCAAATTGAGGGAGGCAGAAGAAGGGTAGTGCAACAATGGAGAATTACGGCGAGGTTGGCGTCACAGACTTTCTTTGTCTTATGAAGGAGTATCTCGAAGAGAAAATCGATGTGGACACCTACCGCCATGGCGTTTTTGCATTGATGAAAAAGCGTGCAAGATTGAGCGACGACGAATTTCGCATTATTGAGGTGGCTTTTGTTGATGCAGACGATTTTGACCCTGTTTTGAGGCTTGAATACACGATCCTGGAACCAGAGCTCAAGCGCAGGGTTGCATTGTCGATCAAGGGGCTGGCTGCACTGGGATCCGAGGTATTCCTGTTTGACACCAACCCCAAAGGCTCCTAATCTCAAAGCATGGCAGTGCAACTCAGCCCCGAGCAGGAAGCCGAACTCTCACGGATTGCCGAAGAGACGGGAAGAAGCGCGGATGTATTGGCGCGTGAAGCGGTTGATCGCTACCTGACGGAAGAGGGGCGCATTCTTACCGGGGTTCGAGCCGGGCGAGCCGCAGCGGCGCGTGGCGACTTTGTCGAGACCTCCGAAGTTTGGGCGCGAGTAGAGCGTGCGCTGAAAGCCTGAGACCGTCCGAGGCTCAAACCGATGCAAGTAAGGTGGACGGCTGCCGCCGCGCAGGATCTTGAAGACATTGCCCTTTACATCGAGAGTGACAGTGAGTCAGCGGCTCGCGCCGTCGCCAAGGCTTTGTTCGATGCTGCCAATTCACTTGACCTCTTGCCCTCCCGAGGGCGCGTGGGAAGAATCCCAGGTACCCGGGAACTTGTGGTTCCCGGTTTGCCCTACATCGTCCTTTATGAGATAGCGGACACAGCCATTCAAATCCCCCACATTTTCCATGGCGCCAGGAACTGGCCTGAAGAGCAATGAACCTGTCTACTGCCAAGCTGCGGGAGGCGGAAGAGGGGTAAGCCTATCTGGAAATCCGCGACAGCGCTTCATGGTAGATTCGCCGGAACAGGCGAAATGCGTCGACTTTGCGCACCCACCTTGCAAGGGTCCAAGGCCTGTAGGCGAAACACACCACTTTGTGTCCTAGAAGGTCCCGCTCGGCGGCCTTGACGTCTAGTTTCCTGAGCACGGCGGCGTACCGGTGGGCGAACGGCCGATGACAAAAGAAGGTCTTGTTTGCCCCGATGCCAAACGGAACGATCACGCGCGGTTCGGAGAAGTAGCGGTACACCCCCTCGCTCACGCCGGGCCACATCTCGTTGAAGCAATCGTCGAGGATAACGACTCCGCCCTCTGCCAAGGCGCCTTCCGCGGTGCCCAGATCGTGAGCGGTAATCTCGGAAGTGTGTCCTCCGTCGATGCTTATAAGGCGAAACGGGCTGCGGCCAAGCGCGAGCAAATCACCGGCGGTGAGTTGCGTGGAATCGCCTTCGTGAATAACCAGGCGGCTCGTATCCGCGTGGCGGCGGAGATTCCGCGTGAAGCGCTCCAAATCGCCGCGGCCCGATTGATCCACGTTCATTTCCTGATGTGAGAAGAGATCGACGGCGACTGCTCGTTCATTCTCCAAGCCAAGAAGATAGAGCAATATAAACAGCTTTCCGTGATGCACGCCGATTTCGGCTACTGGCCCGGATATGTTCGCCCTTCGCTGTTCCTCGGATATAAGGACGATACTCTGAGCCGCGCCGGGGAAGAGCCAGCCCTTGACTAACTGGTGACCGTGGTTGAGATAGGCATTTGAGCTTCTCTTGCGCATTTGTCTCATCATAGTCGGCCGCTCAGTGATTGCAGGCATAAGGAACCACACTTCCCCAGGGGCCAATTCTCTTCGCAATCCATGTCCAGAGAGGTTTAAGCTCAATCTATGCGGTGTCTTCGATACGGCGTGGCGATGAGCCTGGACGGCTTCATCGCCGGACCCAACGGCGAGTACGACTGGATTGTGCATGATTCCGCGATCGATTTCGTGGCCATGTTTGCGCAATACGACATCCTGCTGATGGGCAGGGGCACCTACGAGGTTGTCAGCGAGAAGGGCAAGTCGTGGGATCGTGTCGGCCAGCGTTGGATTGTCGTCTCGACCACGCTCAAGCCGGAAGATCACCCCGGCGTAACGATTCTGAGCAGCGGCGTTGCAGAGGCGGTTGCCGCATTGAAGGCGCAGCCCGGCCCTGAACCGCGAAAGGACATCTGGCTCATGGGCGGCGGCGTACTGTTTCGCGGTCTGCTCGACGCGGGCCTGGTGGATACAGTGGAAGTTGAGCTGATCCCGGTGATGTTGGGAAGTGGGGTTCCGCTGCTGCCGGAGGGTCGACGGCGGTCCCTTCATCTGGAAAAAAGCACGGTACTGCCAAACGGCACTCTAATGCTGAAATATTCCGTTGTGCCGGAGCCTACTAGCCGGTAGGCTCCCTTTTGCCGCTCAGAAGTTGTATGTCACTCCGATGGAGGCGCGGGGATTGCGCGTCTTATGCGGCGAGTTGCCCAGCGCCGCCGAATTCCCGGTAACCGAGAAAGACTGCTCAATGTCGTCGCCCGAAGCGCGAATGCCGAAGCGGCTGGTCAGGGTGTACTCGATGCCACCGCCATAACCGCCCGCAAACGAAATGTTCGGGGTCTGACTTGTTCCACCAATGTGTTCGCTTCCCAGGAGCACACGAACGAACCCGCTGGCTTTCTCCCAGACCTGGGCATGAAACTCCGGTCCAAGCAGCACCATATCCACCGTGGGGGCCAGCGTGGTGTTGGCAACAACCGGAGATGCGTATGGAGTGAAATAGCCGGCGCCGTCCGCGGTGATTCCGAAGTATTTGCCAAAGTCGCGGGTGATAGCCAGATCGATGCCCTGCAATCCGCTGCGCGACTGGTTTACCTGGTTGAGGCTGGTGTAGCCGTAGCCCCCGTAGGCCTTCCACTTGTAGGTGGTTTCAGGTTGGTCGTTGGAGCCTGAACTGGGGGCCTTGAGAACCTGGCTGATAGCCGCCATGGGCAGAAACGCGGCCGTAACCACGGCCAAAATCATAAACAATAACTTCCTCTTCAACGTGAAACTCCTCAATAACGTGCTGTGGGCGGCTTGCCGCTCCCGGTTTACTTCTTCGTGATGCCCTGGAAGCAGACGCCTTGTCTGGGATGCAGGTACCCTCATAGATTATCCTCTCCACCCCGGTTCCATGAAGTCCTTCGCTCCCGAAACAAGCAGTGGTCAGCGGGTTTGAACCGGAACCGGCTCGGCAAGGATCGTCCGTTTGCCTGAACTGTCCGATACTGTGACGGAGATTCCCCTGGGAAGGTAGCGGCGGAGGACCTCATGCTGCGCCCAATCCAATTCCCATCCGTCTTCGATAGCGACTACGGTGTATTGACCCGGCACCACATCGCGGAGTCTAAAGCTGCCGTCGGAGTCGGACTGGTCGCGGCGAAACATCGCCCAGTTTGTGGCTGGGTTATTGGGAACCAGAACAATCATGACGCCCGGTTTCCCTTTGCCGCCATCGCGAGCAAAGCCGATTATGTCTGTTGCGCCCTTGGCCAGTGTCACCGTGAGCGAAACCGGCCGCTCACCCACCTGAATTCTGGAATCCTGCCGCGCTGCCTCACCGGACCGGATTGAAACCACGGCAAGAGCCAAATTGCCGGAGCGCGGCAGGATGGCAAACGAGCCCGGAGGAACCGAATCAAAGCGGAGTTCTTCCGTGTTGGTCATGCGGGATGTAATCTCGCGTTGCATTGCGTTGTCCGATCGCAGCGCAAGTCCCAGAGGGATGGGCAATGGCGCGCCATCGGCCATGTGCGCCTTTACGGTCACTGTGACAGTTGGCACGCCCGCGTAGGAGTCTACCTGCTGGCTGCCGTTGCCGGTGGCATTGAATTCGACAATTCGAGGAGGGTTTCCCTGCGCAAGTTCATATTGGCCTGGGGCGACGCCGCTAAATTCGTCTACAGACGATGCGGTTGGGGCTCGCCTCAAGCCTCCGGTAGCGGCCACCTCCTGCTGACCGAAGATGGTTTGCGAAAGCCTTGGCGGATAGTTGCCCTGCCCGTCACCGTTGCTGCCGCGCACCAACAAGTGGATTGCCGGGACGGCATGGAGGGCAACGTTCAGCTCCACGCGGTCCCCGCTGGAGATAGTAATCGGCGTGGCGCTGGCCTCGTCGGTTACCCCGTCGTAGTACGTTACGGGATAAGCCACATCCAGCGCGGCGGCATTCTGCTGGGACTGCGCATTGGACGGGCTGGAATCACTTGAGAATGGGTGCAGGGCAAACCAGGGCACGCTCTTTACCGCCAGGAAATACGTCCCCGGAAGCAGGTTCCAGAACTCGTACGAACCGGTATCGTCTGTAGCGCCGGAGACGGACTTGACCATGTGCTCGCCCAGACCATCGGATCGTGATTTGCGGACCAGAATGACCTGCGCCTGCTGCACGGGCTCCCCCGCATCTTCGGTTACCACGCCATGCACCATAGCGGCTGGATTGAGTTGAAAAGGAATGTTTTCGGTATCCTGCCCTTCGCCGGTTACGATAGCCGAGCTGTACTCGTCGTGCTCGTCGAAAAACGTCGTGAGATATCCGCGCCGGGCGACGCGCAGGCCATATTTGCCTGCAGGTGCAGTCTGCAAAGCAAACGCGCCGTCGTCTCCGGTTTCTGCAGATTGCACCTGCTCCCGAGCCTCCGATTCATCGTCGACGAGGGAAACAGTAGCGCGTGGCACCGGCTCGCCGGTAATGGAGTTAGTCACGGTTCCGGCAATGCGGTAAAGCTTTTGCTGAGCAGCGGCCGGTTGCAAGTGGGCGAGGGCCGGGGATTGAGCGCAGAGTGGCAGACCGATGAACAGGAGAAGCTCCGCGCCAAGGGTCGCAGCGGCTGAACACAGTCGGGCGGTCGGCAGGATACGAAGCGGGTTGGAGTTGGCCTTCACCGGGTTGGAATCTCCAGTACAAGGTTGGTGGTGACGCCGGGCGCAAGCGTAACCCGCTGGCCTTTGTCGGCAATGCGCTGCATAGCAGCGGGGTTCTGATATTCAAGGGATTGCTGCGTAAGAAAGACAAAAACGCGATACGGGCCGGGCGTCATGTCCTCCACCGTAAGGTTCGGGCTATCGGATGGATCCGCGGTGAGCATCGATATGTCCTCGACCGAGTCGAATTCGGGAACCACGTACACGAACAGCACAGGCATCTCGCCGGGCCTTTCTCCCAGGACGGTGGCGGAGAGTTGCATGTTGAGCTTGGCGCAATCGGTGCGCAGCACCACCTCAATGGGCTGCCCCGTCCCACCTGTCCCTACAATCCAAGGTGTGTGCGCCACGTTCTCGCCCCCGGCGGTTACCGCGCCCAGGCAGGTACCAGAGGCATTGGCGGTGCCGTGAACCCAGTAAGCGCCGGGCGCAGCCATTTCTACCTCGTAAAGGATTGCGTTCTTTTGGCTGGCGGTTGGCCCCCCTTCGCCCGGCGCGCTTGTTCCGTTGGCCCGAGTAATCACAATGCCCAGCGGCTCGGCCTCATCGCTCTCATCGTCTTCCTGCCCGGAATTCGCAGTTGGCCGGGCGGCTGGCGGAGAAGGTTCGTAGCGTATGTGGATCGGCGTTGATACTCCGGGTGCGAGCGGAATGCGAAGTCGAGCATCGGCGTGGCCCTCGACCGCGAAATCAAGCAAGCCCGCTATTTCCGCCGACTTGTCCGTGGGCCGCTCATGGTCAGCGGAGCCTTCCATGGCAAGCGTGTACTCACCATTCGGGAGGTAGGCGCAGACGGTGTGGGTCTTGTCGTCCTGCCGGAGAGGATAACCGAGGCTCTGCCCATTCCGGTTGAGGAGGGTGGATGAGAACTGCCACTGGCTGCCTGCTACCGGCTTGGAAAGACCGATGTGGACCGCGTGATAGGAGCCGAGGGTCAACGCCAGATCGGCCTGGCCAGCCTGTCCGCCGGCAAGCTGAATGCGCGAGGCGCCGCCCAAGTCCGCGGCGTCGCCCAAATAAGAGATTGCGTAGCCTTTTACATCGTCCGGGGCAGGCCCGTTGCACATTGGCGCCGTTGCGTTCTCATTGTCGAACGCCGGATGGCTCATCACTGTGTACGTCCCATCATCGAGACGAGAAAAGCGGTATGCGCCCTCGGGGCTGGTTTGGTGCGAGTCCGCCTGAACCCAACTGGAGCGGCCGTTCTCTACCGTGAGCCTGAGCAGCGTGACCCCGATGCCAACAGCCGGATCGCCGGTGGACAGCGATACATGCCCGTAGAGCGCATTCTCGGGCGCAAGGGAGAAAGCCAGATCGGGCATGTTGGCTGCAACGAGCACGCTATGGTCCGCCGAACCGCTGGACTCGCTCGAATCGCCCGGTCCCCGAAAACCCGGCTTGAGCACTGTGAAAGTCTGTAGCCCCGACGGCACACCGGGAATCTCAAACTGGCCTTCGCTGCCCGTGAGCGCACCCACGCCTTCAACGGATTCCAGCTTGACCAGGACGCGTGGCAGCGGCAGGCCGGTGGCTGCGTTCAGCACCACGCCATGCACGGTCACCGGCGGGCCGGTGCCGACCTTTCGCCCAATCTCCGGATCGTCTAACTGAGGCGGTGCCTCCATCAGGCCAGGTTCCTGAAGAAGAAACGAAATGTTGTCGCTGCTCCAGAACTCTCGGTCAGCAGAGGATTGCGCCGCGAGAACTGCGGGAGCCAGCACAAACACTGCGCACAGGCAAACAGTGCGCCAGAAGAGCGAGACGGGACAAGCCCGCAGCGCCAGAGAGGCTGCCCAAATGCGAAATCTCTCGTCCGCGCTTTTCTGAATTGTCTCTGGGTCCACTCCCTATTGTGACGGGTCTTGGGCGGGAAGGGAATCCATGCGGCGAAAAAATGCAACCGTTGGTGACGTCTCTCACCTTTGAGTGTGAGAGGACCGTCAACCTCGTTCCAAATACCAGGGAAGGTTGATGACCACGATGCGGCGGTTGCCGCGCACCAGCAGAATGACTTTGAGCAAGTCGGCGCGGCGGTTGTGCATCAGGTTCTCCCACCAGTGGCGCACCACCAACTCCGGCACCAGCACGCACACATGGTGAGTCTCCGACTCGCATTCCGCCCCCAGGATGTAATCGACTACCGGCGCAAGAACGTAGCGGAAAGGCGACTTGAGCACCACAAGTTTGGGAACGCCCTTGCCTGCGGCGCGCATCGGAGCCGCAACATCTTCCTCCCATACCTTGCAGATATCGTCCGGCTCGTCGGCGATCTGCACGTGCAGACAGCGAACATCGGAGGCCATGGAAAGCCCGAAGGCGAGAGCCTTTTCCGTGACGCGGCTCCAGCGGTCCATGGGAATGATCACGATGGGCTCGGTTACTTCCGATGGGACAAAGGGGAGGTCTAGGAATGTTTCCTTGTCGACGCGCTCGTAGTGGCGCTTCACCGAACGCATCAGCAGGATCAAAATCGCAACCAGGAGTGCGGTGATCCACGCACCGTCAATAAACTTGGCTACCAGCACCACCAGCGTGGTAATGCCCGTAGCCAGCGCGCCCAAGCCGTTCACAAACATGCGGAATGGCGCTCCTCCCTTGCGTTTCCAGTGCATCACCATGCCGGCCTGCGACAGCGTGAAAGCCAGAAACGCGCCGATGGCGTAGAGCGGAATCAGGCGATCAGTCACGCCGCCGAAAAGGGTCAGCAGCAGGGCCGTGAGAGCAACCAGCACGTAGATTCCCCAGGAATAGAGCAGCCGCCGGCCGCGCAGCATGAAGACGTGCGGCATGTAGTCGTCGAGCGCGATTGCGCGGGTGAGACGGGGGAAATCGGCAAACGCGGTGTTGGCAGAGAGCGCCAGAACCAGCAATACGGAGGCGATGGTGATGTAGTAGAAGATTCCGCGGCCCATTACCGCGCGCGTCAGCATGGAGAGCACGCTCTCGTAACCCGGCCCGTTGGGGTCGGTGGCGGCAATCCCGTAAGCGCGGCACAGCAGGGCGATGCCGATGAGCAGCGCGGCCAGCAAAACAATGATAATGGTCAGCGTGATCTTGGCGTTGTTGCGCGTGGGCTCGCGAAAGGCCATGACGCCGTTGCTGACGGCCTCTACGCCGGTCATTGCAGTACATCCGGAAGAGAACACCTTGAGCAGCAGCCACAGGCTGACCGCGGTGGTGGCCGAGGGAATCCGCGGCAGCGCCATCAACGCGTGAGGATGCCCTCCGCTTTGCATCCCATGCCATGTGCCCACGCCGATGACGATCAGCAGCGTTGCGGTGAACAGGTAGGTGGGAATCATGAACACCACTCCGGTGTCGTGGACGCCGCGCATGTTGACGATTGTGAGTAGCAGCAGCACCCCAAGGCAGAGTTGCAGCGTATAGGGCTGCAGGCTGGGCGCGGCGGAGATCAGCGCGCCCACCCCGGCCGAGATGCCCACCGCCGCGGTCAGGATGTAGTCGATCATCAGCGCCGCGGCGGCCAGAAGGCCCGCGCCTTCGCCGAGGTTCTGGCTGGCTACGGTATATGAGCCGCCGCCTTGAGGATAGGCGTCGATGGTTTGGCGGTAGCTGAAGTAGACAATGGCCAGCAGGATGACAATGGCCGCCGAGACCGGGACAATGTACTGCACACCCATCAGGCCAAGCGGGATCAGCAGGGTCAGCGCGGCTTCAGGCCCGTAAGCGGCGGAGCTCAGCGCGTCGAGGCCGAAGATGGGAATTCCCGCGATGGGGCCGATGTGCTCGGCGCGTTCCTCGCTGGTGGCCAGGGGGCGGCCAAAGAGCAGGTTCTGGATGCTTGAGGTCATGCCCATTCTTGTTGTTTTCCGGCAGCCGGGGATTGGGGAGGGATGGCTGTTCAGGAAAATTGTCTCATGAGACGGGCGATGGGGCTCTGGTCTCGATTGCCCGGCACCGGATGGGTCACCCACCTGAGAACCTGTCCAAGAGCTCTGTGGAGATGCCGAACATCCGACAGGAGAGAGTCCATCAGGGGCGAAAGCCCAGCGTAATTTTCGGCCCTTTCAAGGCAAAAGCCATGCAGCCGATGCGCCGCCGCAAGTACGGTTCATTGAATACGCTGCGATGGCAAAAGAACAGGGTAGCGTACGCGTATACGCGCACTCAAGAGTGTGACAAAAGGTGCAAAATGACACGAAATAAGGCCGTTTTTGAGCGAATTAGAGTGTTTTCGATGCCTTTTTACGCACATAATTTTGCGTGTAAACCTTTACATAATGAGGAAAGTGCTAGCACTGATATCGTCTGGTTGCGTACGCCATGCCGTATCAAAACAGTCCTGGCGGTCTCAGTTTCTGGACGGGTTCTCAGGAAATTCGGGACAAGGCGTAGCGCAAGCTACTTTTGAGCGACTGGGACTGGGCGCGGTGCCTTCACAGGTTCCTGAGGGCGTGGCGCCACTGGACTCGGCGAAAAGGGACGTCCCGGCACCACTCCCTTGCCCTCCAGAATAGTTACCAGCCGGTCGCAAGCCTGTCCGCGATAGGTATCTACGCCGCCGTTGGGCCAATGTACTTCAATATCCGCAGTTTTTGCGCTCCCCAGCCCGAAGTGCAGCCGCGGATCGTTCGACGACATATAACTCGTCTGGCTGGTGACCGCCTGTGCCTGTACTTTGCCTCCGTAGTACACCAGCACTCTTGCCCCAATCGCGCTGCGATTGCTCTTTGTTCCTTCAAGCCGCACCTTGATCCAATGATTTCCGGGCGGGCAGTCGTTGCGCAGCAGCGACGGAGGTTCATGTTGATTCATGATCAGGATATCGACGTCGCCATCGTTATCGAAATCCCCAAACGCGCAGCCACGGCTCACATGATCCGAGACAATGCCGGCTCCCCCACGGTGTTTCACCTGCTTGAATGTCCCGTTGCCAAGGTTTCGGAAGAGTACGCGCGGACCGCGGTAGGTAAACATCGGGTTCACCTTCTCCGCCCCGTTGTAGACATTGCCGGTAACCCAGAAGATATCCGGGTACCCGTCGTTGTCCAGATCGACGATTCCCGTGCCCCAGCTTACGTAACTGCGCTCGACTGAAATACCCGCACGGAGAGCGTTGTCTTCAAATTCACCCTTTCCCAGGTAGTGATAAAGGCCGGCGGACTGCTCCTGGAAATGAGTCTTCAATATGTCAAGATGACCATCCAGAGCGTAGTCCCCAATGCCAACGCCCATGCCGGCCATGGGCTCGCCATCGGGGCTCAGCGCCACGCCGCGCATAAGGCCCTCTTCCCGAAAGGTTCCATCGTGATTGTTCAACAGGAGCAGGCTTGAAGTGGCGTCGCAGGCCACAAAAATGTCTGGCCATCCATCTTCATCGACATCGATGCATACCGCAGTCAATCCGTAGGAACCACGCAGATCGTTTATGCCGGATTCTCGCGAGACATTGGTGAAGGTGCCGTCTCCATTGTTGTGATAGAGAAAGTGCGGCGGGGCTTTCAATCCCCTTGGGCCGCAAGGCACCGGCACTCCCTGGAGGTTGCAGTTCGGAATGGTGGCGGATGGCTTGGCCGCGGTGGCGAGATCGATATCCACGTAGTTGGCCACAAACAGGTCAAGAAAGCCATCGCGGTCGTAATCGATAAAGGTGCATCCGGCGCCAAAATGAGTGTGCTCGTGCAGCAGGCCGGCCTTTTCGGTTACGTCGGTAAAAGTACCATTTCCGTTGTTTCGATATAACTTGTTCTGCCCATAGTAAGTCAGAAACAGATCTTCAAAGCCGTCGTTGTTGTAGTCGCCTACGCAAACGCCCACAGCCCATCCGGCATCCCAGAGTCCGGCCTGCCTGGTTACGTCCTTGAACGTGCCGTCGCGATTATTCTTGTAGAGCCGGTTCGATGCGTCTTCCGGAATGCCTTCCAGAGTGCGTCCGCCAAGGATGAAGATGTCCATCCAGCCATCGTTGTCGAAATCGAAAAACGCGCAGCCCCCGCCCATCTCCTCGACGATGTAGGTCACCGCTTCAGGGCTTCCATACACCATCTTGGCCGTGAGTCCGGCAGCCTGGGCAACGTCGGTGAAGGTAGAAAACGGTTTGTCGAGCGCATCAGCCTGATCCGGCGTGACGGCAGACAGCGTCCGCTGCAGCAGGCCCGGCGCGCAGACGCACGGTAGCGCACGCAGCACATTGCGGCGCGTCCAGTTCGAAGAACGTGAGGTTCTGGCCATTTTCTTACCCTTGCATGGCTACGTACGCTATTGGATATAAGCCTTCAATACCGGATATTGAGATTGATCCCGAATGATATCTCTCCAAAGCGGTTTTGCCAATGGCCCGCACCGGATCGAATTCACGGGTATGGACTTCCGCGTGACGGGTCTGGGTGTCACGGGCGGCGAAAAACTCTCTTCCACAGCGCAATTTGCGAAGGCGTGCATTCCCTGGTCCCCAAAGGCGAGGGACCAGGGGCACCCAGCATTCGTGTTTTCATCCACTTGGGTGGGCCGTAGGCCCATGGAGACACGACCGAAGTCGTGCCCTGTTACAAAGCCTTTGAAATTGGTGAATGAATTGGTTTTTCCGCAGCCTCTGAAGTTGTTTCCTGAGACAGAGCATGTTTTTGTAGCAGGTCCTATCTGACTTTTTTGTCGCTAGCGCGCTTCCACAGCCGCGGCCACGGGTAGCGTGAACAGGAACTGGCTGCCCCTGCCCGGCACACTTTCAACCCAGATGCGTCCGCCGTGCTGCTCGATCATGCTGCGGCAGAGCGCCAGTCCGAGGCCAGTGCCTCCACTGGCGCGGCTGTCTGAGCCATCTCCCTGCTGAAAACGGTCGAAGATGTGTTCAAGCTTGTCCGGCTGGATGCCCCTGCCCTGGTCCTGGACAATGAAGCGGACCTCGTTGGGGCCGGTGGGGTTCATAGCCAGAGGTTCGGCGGAGAGATGGATCGTGGTATCAGGCGGGGAGAACTTGATGGCGTTCGAGATCAGCTCGTTGAGTACCTGCAGGATGCGGTCATGATCGGCCATCACGGTGGCGGGCTCAGCTTGAAGCCGGAATGCGATTCGGGCCTGGTTGGCAGCGGGGCGCGCGGCTTCGGCCGCGCGGCGGAGCAGGTCGATGGCCTCCACCGGCTGGCAGTCGAGAAGGAGGTGGCCTTTCTCGACGCTGTCGAAGTCGAGAATGTCGTTGACCAGGCGAACCAGCCGGTCGCAGTTGCCGATTGCCACTTCAAACATCTTGCCGCGCCGGTCTGGCCGGCTGTCCAGCGATCCGGAGGAGATAAGCCCGAGCGAAGCGCGTAGCGAGGTTAGCGGAGTGCGCAGCTCGTGGCCCACCGTAGAGAGGAATTCGTCCTTCATGCGCTCAAGGCGGCGGCGCTCGGAGATGTCCTGGAAGGCGACGACGATGCCGGAGATGCGCCCTTCTTCAAGGATGGGGCTGGCGCTGTAATCCACGGGGATCGATACGCCATCCTGACGCAGAAAGTTTTCGTCCCGGACGCGGATGGCGCGCGAGCGATGCATGGCTTGCAGGATGGGACTGTTTTCGCTGGAATAGGGCGTGCCGTCGGAGCGGCTGTGCTGAATGACTTCGAGCAGTTCTCGACCGGTCAGGTCTTCGGGCCTGTAGCCGAGCGTTTGTGCTGCCGCCTGGTTGGCAAAGGTCAGGCGCCCATAGAGATCGATGCCGAAGATGCCGTCACCCACCGATTCCAGGATGAGTTCGCGCTGGCGGGTGGCCAGGTGCAGAGCGTCCTCAGCCGCGTGCTGCTCAGTGAAGTCAATGCCGTGGTTCAGGACAAATGGCGGGTTGTCGGGCAGGTCCATCAGGCGGCTGCGGAAGGCGATGCGGCGGTAGACGCCGTCCCTGCGGCGAACTCGAAGCACCCCTTGCCATTCTCCCTTGGTGTCGAGTGTGCGCAGGCATTCCCGGAAGATGGTCTCACCTTCGGGATCGAGGAATGCGGCGATTGAATGCCCTTCGAGGTCTTCGATACGATAGCCGAGAGTTTCCGCGGTGAAGGCATTCAGCGAAATGAGGCGGCCCTCCATGGAGCAGGTGAACAGGAAGCCGAGGCTATTTTCGACCATCTGGCTGTAGCGGGTTTCGCTTGAAAGCAGCGCCTTTTCCACCTGGCGCTGTTCGGTTACGTCCTCGCCGCTGACAATCAGATATTGGATATCTCCTGTAGGGCCCGCAAGCGGACGCAGCGTCCAACTGACGCGCCGCACCTTTCCACCCTGGGTGTGCCACACGGTCTCATGCGGTCCGGATACTTGGCCCGTGGCGGCTTCCTGAACCTTGTCCATGCCCCACAGCAGATCGTCGGTCTCCAGAACCTCCTTCACGAATGGACGGCCCACCGCGTCGGCGGGGCTCAGGCCGGTCAACTGCGCAAAGGGATAATTGAGGCGAACCATGATGCCGTTTCTGTCTAACAGGGCGGCCAGGAAGGGAATCGAATCCAGTGTGCCGGCCACGAAGCATCGCTCAACAGCCAGGGCCTGCTCAGTCCGCTGGCGGGCGCGCTGCGCCTGTTCCTGGGCCCGGATGCGGCGGTAGAGTTCAAGCCGGGTGATCACCTGGCGTCCCAGGATTTCCAAAAGCGTGAGATGTTCCTGGCTGAACTTATCCGCGTCGCGAGCCAGAACGGCCAGCGTGCCAACGGTCTGGTTGGTGCTGGTAACGAGCGGCGTGGCGGCGTAGGACCGGCAGGGGTTTGCGCCGACCAGGGGGATTCCTTCCCTGGGAAAGCGCGGATCCCTTCCAGCGTCCTTGAGAAGCAGGGGCTGGTTGCTCTCGATCATGTACTGGCAGGCGGTGCTTGTGCGCGGCTGGTCGGGCGCCCTGAATCCAAATTGGGATTTGAACCAGAGGCGTTTTGAATCCATCCAGCCGGCATAGGCAAAGTCCGCGCCGCACAGCACGCCGGCAAGGCCGGTAAGCTCGTCCAGTGCGGGGTCGGGGTCACCGTCCCAGAGGTCGAAACCCAAACGTAGCGCCGGGCCGCTGGGTTCTCCGAGTTGTGTACCCATCGTGCTCATAGCGCAAACACACTCACCTCCAGTATCGATGGATGCGTGCGGACTGGCTCTGACACAAAAGGGGTAGAAATGAACTAAGGTACTACCACCTTGGTAACTCAGTGCGCATTACCTTATAGAAACGTGAATTGGGAAGGAATTCCTTAGAAGCGACAACCGGGGAATGCCGGCGGCGCGGATCTCCAAGCTCCAATCCTGGGGCATAGCTGGCTCAGTTGCCGGTGGGGAGCTTGCAACAATCGGCTGCGCCAGCCGGCTCGTTGCTGCCCGCGTCGAGCACCACTTTCCATTGGCCGTCGGGCTGTTTGCGCCAGATGGTGATGTACCGGCCGGAAGATGTCACGGGATTGCCGTTGGCGTCTTTGCTGTGGCCTTCAAAGTGTCCCCAGGTGTAGCCGATATCTCCTGACGGCCCCATCATGGCATCGGTGGGAGTCCATGTGAGCTGGTATTCCTTTGGGGACCAAGTGCCGGATTTGGCGATGGCCACGCGGCCAATCACCGGCGGCTGGGCGTTGCCGAGTTCGACGGCGTCTTCGGCAAACCAGTCGGCAAATGCCGCGCCTCCACGTTCCAGCACATCCTTGGCGAAGCGGGCTTCGAGGTCGAAGAGCAGCATTTTGCCCGGCTTGACGGTGGGGTCGGTGAGCGGGTTGGGAGCGGTAGACGGGGCGGTGCCTGGCTCCGGCAACTGGGCTAAGACCGCCTGGGACGCCGCGCCCGCCAGAGCGCCAGTTAGAATCAATGCGCGAAAGAGTCCTTTACCTGTTTCAGCCACGTTCATGATCCTCTCCCTACTTACAACGGCCTACTTGGCAATCGTACAAC